>Ga0126371_10000250_pt1 | contig 42355 bp, 33 predicted proteins | sample PanSoiMetaPlot_4_FD_110145 | JGI IMG/M metagenome (GOLD analysis project Ga0126371, IMG submission 110145) | Tropical forest soil microbial communities from Panama - MetaG Plot_4 | ecosystem: Environmental > Terrestrial > Soil > Tropical forest > Bulk soil | place: Panama | collected 2016-02-17
ATGTGATTCAGGACCGCACCACGTTTCATCCACCCCGGGCTCGCCCCCGGGGTCATGTGATTCAGGACCGCACCACGTTTCATCCACCCCGGGCTCGCCCCCGGGGTCATGTGATTCAGGACCGCACCACGTTTCATCCACCCCGGGCTCGCGCCCGGGGTTATGTACACCCACTGCGTTGTCCTGCCTCGTCTCGCGTAAACCAGATCCCATGGATTGGAGTGGCCCCGGTAGGTTGGGCGACATGGGACCACATCGAGCTTATCAGATGTACGCCCACATTGTGTGGCGCACCTGGAACAAGGTTGGGTGCGTCGACTCGGCGGCCGTAGCGGACATTCGGTCGGCCCTGGTCAGTGCTTCTGAGAAGACAGGGGTGCGGGTCCTTCGTCACGCAGAGTTGGCAGATCACGTGCACGTTCTGGTAAGCTTCCTCCCAGACCATAGAATCAGCGATTTCGTCCGACTCGTGAAGTCGGTGGCTTCATTCCGCGCCGGGCGACGCGTGCCCGGTGCCATCAAGTGGGCTCGCGGATACTATGTGGCGACCTATCATCGGAAGGATCTATTCGGAGTCGCCAAGTACGTGACAGACCAGTACCAGCGGCATCCCGATCGAATCCCGAGGTCGAACCGCAGTACATAACCCCGGGCGAAAGCCCGGGGTTTATTAAGGAGTCGCGGCGCCTAAGGAGTCGCGGCGCCCATGGAGTCGCGGCGCCCATGGAGTCGCGGCGCCCATGGAGTCGCAGCACCCAAGGAGTCGCGGCGCCCAAGGAGTCGCGGCGCCAAGGAGTCGCGGCGCCTAGGGAGTCGTGGCGACTCGGTAGAGGCCTGTTCCTGGATCCGCTTTGTGGGAGGATGGGTGTACCACACCCCGGGCTGACGCCCGCGGCTGGTGAAACCGGTGTCGCGGTATGGGTTTTATCCAGCCCCCGGCGTAACCGCGGGGCGGTTCTAGTCGCGCGGTGTCCTTCTCCTCTCCACCCTCACCATCAGCACCGGAATCATTGAGAGATGCCGCACTTCGTTGGCGACACTCCCCCGCACCACGTCCGCCAACCCTTTGTGTCCATGCGTCGCCATCGCGATCAGGTCACAATTCTCCCGCTTGGCCGCGAGCGCGATCTCCTTCCCCGGCTCGCCAGCTGCCAGCACCGCATCCGCGTCGAATCCCGCATCGCGTAGCGACGCGCATTCCTTCTCCAAGTAGGCGAGATCGTCCCGCATCTCCTGGGATTCCCGGAGATCGAGTTGTTTGAGATTGCGGGCGACCCAGCCGTCGGCGACGTGAATCAGGACCAGCGACGCGCCGCAGCTCTCGGCCAGCTCCTTGGCATAGGCGAGGATGGTGGCGTCGGCCTTCGTGTGCTCGAGGGGAATCAGGATCTTCTTGAACATCAATTCCCTCCCTTCGCCACGAGCACGACGAGCCACGCGTTGAGCGCCAGGATCACGATTGCGGCTGTGTAAGACAGTGTCTTCAGCAATGGGCCATTCACGAACGCGCCCATCTTGAGCCGGTCCGACGTGAAGCGCACCAGCGGGAACGCCGCGAAGGAAAGCTGCAGGGACAGAATCACCTGGCTGAAAATCAGAAGCTTCGCGGTCCCCGATTCGCCGAAGAAGATAGCCGTGAGCGCGGCGGGGACAATCGCGATTGCGCGTGTAATGAGGCGGCGCAGGGCCGGCCGCATCCGGATATCCAGGAACCCTTCCATCACGATCTGTCCGGCGAGGGTGCCGGTGAGCGTGGAGTTCTGTCCGGACGCCAGCAGGGCCAATGCAAACACGGCACTCGCACCTGTGACGCCCAGGAGGGGTGAGAGGAGGCGATACGCATCCTGGATCTCGGCGACCTCCGTGTGTCCTGACGTATGGAACGTCGCCGCGGACACAACGAGAATCGCCGCGTTGATGAACAGCGCGAAGGTCAGCGCGAGCGTCGAATCCCAGAATGCGAACCGGACCGCGGCGCGCTTGCCTGATGCCGTCTCCTCATAGGCCCTGGTCTGCACGATGGACGAGTGCAGATAGAGGTTGTGGGGCATGACGGTGGCGCCGAGGATGCTGATGGCGATGTAGAGCTCGTCGCGGCGCGAAATGGTCGACGCGTGCGGCAGAAATCCCGAAGCCACACCGGCCAGGTCGGGGCGCGAGATGATCAACTCGAAGAGGAAGCACGCGGCGATGGTGACGATCAGCGCAACCACCAGCGACTCGATGACCCGGAATCCCTTGTGCTGGAGATAGAGGACCACGAGGACGTCGAACGCCGTGACCCCGATCCCGATGGGGATCGGGAGGCCGAAGAGCAGGTTTAGCCCGATGGCGGACCCGATTACCTCGGCGAGGTCACACGCGGCAATGGCGATTTCGCAGAGAACCCAGAGGGAGACGACCGTGGCGCGCGAGTAGTGGTCGCGACACGCCTGTGCGAGGTCCCGGCCCGTCACGATGCCGAGCTTGGAGGCGAGGCCCTGAAGCAGAATCGCCATCAGGTTCGAGATCAGGATGACGGACAGCAGGGAATAGCCGAATTTCGACCCGCCGGCGACGTCGGTGGCCCAGTTGCCCGGGTCCATGTAGCCGACCGCCACCAGGTAGCCGGGGCCGGCGAAAGCCAGCGCCTTCCGCCACCAGTTCCCCGCCACCGGCACCGACCGGTACACCTCGGCCAACGACGGCGCGAGTCGCGCGCGCCGCCAACCGGAGTCGGGCTCGGGGATCGGCTGAGTGGCCAATGTCAGATCGTCAGGCGTCGGTGCGCTTACAAAGGAGAAGAAGCGCGAGCTCGCGACCGATCACCTGCTGACCACCAGGCACCAACGTCAGCGTGACCGGGCCATTGAACGGCTGACGATCCGTGACCGTCACACCCTTTCCGGGCGTGAGTCCATGCTCGGCGAGATAGCGCAGGCGCGCCGGGTCTTCCGTATCCACCTGCCGCAGCTCGTACGGAGCGCCGAGCTCAGCCTCGGCCAGGGGGACGAGGACGGTCTCTTCGATTTCGCCGCCAGGCGTCGGGATCGGTGCTCCATGCGGATCGTACCGCGGGTTGCCGAGTGCCTTAGCCATGCGGTCGATCAGCTCGTCCGAGACCGCGTGCTCGAGGCGTTCGGCCTCGTCGTGCACGCCATCCCAGTCGTAGTGGAGGCGCTCGGTGAGATAGAGCTCGAGCACGCGGTGGCGGCGGATCATCCGGAGCGCGGCCCGGCGGCCCTGGTTCGTGAGCTGGACGCCGCGGTAGGGGACATGCTCGATCAGGCCGGAGTCGGAGAGACGACGAATCATCCCGCTGACTGACGGGGGCGCCACCAGAAGCATTGCGGCAATGTCTGATGTCGTCGCGAATCCACCCTGACTCGACAGGTGGTAGATGGCCTTGAGGTAATCCTCGACTGAGCGCGAAAGTGGAACGTCCGCCAACAAGGCGCTCATGTATGCCTCCCGTATCGTGCTCGCTGCGTGCGAGTTATCCGATCCGGAAGCAAGTTTAGCTTGGACTAAATCAAAGTGCAATCCACAGCAATATTCGGATTATTTGGGGCTATTTTGTCAGGCGGTGATGCGCTCCAGGAAAAGTCTGACGATGCGCTCAGTCATGCCCCAGATGACTTCGCCTTCCACCTTGTAGGCGGTGAAGGTCCTCGGGATTCCCCTGAGGGTCATGGTGATCTGGGTGCTGGTGGCGGGGTCGATGAGGGTCTTGAAGGGGATCCAGAACGAGCGCTGCACCTCGGCGGGGCTGTTGGTGTGGGGTGGACGGCGGGACAACGCGAACACGAACGGCCTGACGAAGATGGGAGGCAGGTGGGGGGAGCGCGGATTCACGTCGTCGAGCGCGCCCAGCTGCTCGGCCTCCTTGAGATCGATCCCCGTTTCCTCGCGGGCTTCGCGGATGGCCGTCGACAGAAGGTCGGCATCCCCCACTTCGAACCGTCCGCCGGGGAACGCGATCTGTCCGGACCACGGGTCGCCCAGCTGCTCCGCTCTCTTAATAAAGAGGGCCGAGATGCCGTCCTGGTCTTCGTGGAGAATGACGGCGACGGCGGCGGGCCGGGCCGCGGGATCGTGGTCGACGACCCCGGGGCGGGAGCCGATCACCCGGCGGATATGAGCGAGGGTGGTCACGTGGCTTCCTGGAACCAGCGCGGGACCTCGTCCCATTCGGAAGTCACGCAGCGCCAGGGGATTGCTTTCGCATCGAGAGATTTCGAGACATCGGTTGCCGGCGTTTCCAGGAACGCGACGCGGACTGGTGCCGGAATCATCTCCAGGGCAGCCAGGAGTTCGGCAGATGTCGCGTGTTCAGGTGCTGTAAGAATGGCCAGCCCGGCCCGCGCGAGGCGATCGAGCACTGAGTCTGCCGGCACCGGTTTGCCCCAGACGATCAGTGTCGGGCGTGCGCCTCCCGCGCTCCGGAGGGTCCAGGGAGCCGAGGCGTTCGGGATGGAGAATTCAGCCTTTCGAGGAGTGGCCAAGTGGGGCACCTTGTGATCCCGAAATTTAGTAAGGACCGTCTCCGTTGATCTGGCTGATTCCGGCCGGTTACCTGGTGGCGCTCGTCGTCATCGTCCGGTTCTATCTCCTGCGCACGCCCAACCTCGCGGATTACCAGCCGAATCCGGACGGGCCTCCGGTCACGGTCATCATCCCGGCCCGCAATGAGGCCCGCAACATCGAGGCCTGTGTCACCTCCATTCTGACCACGGGGTACCGCCGGCTCGAGGTGGTCGTGGTCGATGACCAGTCGACTGACGACACGGCCGCGCGTGTCTCGCGACTGATCACCCTTCCTGGGAATGGTGATCGCTTGCGACTCGTACATGGCGCGAAGAAGCCTGACGGGTGGTTCGGCAAGCAGTGGGCGCTGGTCCAGGGATTCCGGGCCGCCAGACCCGGCAAGAGTGACCTTCTGATCTTCGCCGACGCGGATACCCAGCACACCCCGGAGCTCATTCCCCGGGCGGTCGCCGTTCTCGCCAAGGAGAAGGTTGACCTCATGACGGTGCTGCCCCGACAGGCGATGGAGACCTTCTGGGAGCGGATCATCCAGCCCCACGTCTTCTTCGCGCTGGGACTTGGCGTCGGGGACTTCAGGCGCGTGAATCGCACCAGGCACTACTGGAAGGGGATCGCGAACGGGCAATTCATTCTCACGCCGCGGAAGACCTACGAAGCGGTCGGAACGCACGAGGCCGTGAAAGACACCGTGGCCGACGACCTCGCCTTAGCTCAGGCGTACATCAAGTCGGGGCGCGACATCTTCCTGGTCCACGCATTCGTCTACATGACGACCCGAATGTACACGAACCTGCGCGAGATCTACGCAGGGTGGTCGAAGAACCTCGCCTCCGGCGCACCGCTGATGATGCCGCCGATCGGGATCGTGCGTGCGGTATTCCCCTGGGTGATGTGGGTGCCGAGTCTCGCGTGGCTGGTGCCTCCGGTGATCCTCGCCATCACCGGCGCGATTCCCTGGCTCGTGGTTGTCCTTCTTTCTCTCGCCATTTGGGGATTCATCTCAGTCAATGAGAAAGTCCCCATTGCGTATTCCCTTTTCTATCCCCTCGGCGCCGCGGTCATGATTGCGATCATGATCAGGTCGGCGATCAGGGGAAGGCACATCGAGTGGAAGGGGAGGAGCTATGGTCCCTGACCCGCCGGTGGCCCCCCGCCTCCGTCGATGCCGGCGCGGCGTAAAGCCGCGGCTCGGCATGTGTCCGTGAACGGACCCCCGCAGTGAGCGTCGCGTTGCGACCCGTGCCGAGCCGCGACGTACTGTCGCGCCGGCAACCCGGGAGCCCGGGTCAGAAATAGATCGCGGCGCCAAAAGACGTCCCGCCGATGTTGAAGGAGGCTTGCCACGCATGCATTCCAGCTCCAACGCTCCACGAATAGAAGCCGCTGGCGTTGACCTGTCCACCGACGCTGAGACGCGACGAAATGAGATACTGGGCGCCGATCTCCCCGAACAGCCCCGTGCTCCACTGCGTGCCGCACGTCGATCCCACCGGTCCGAACGGCCCCTGGACGCTCGAGCAGGAATGGCCCGCGGCGCCGGTCAGACCCAGCGTTTCATAGCTGACGATGTCCTTCCGCACGACCTGGTAGAACCGCCGCCCAACTCTGGCGTTGATGGTGATTCCGCTGCTCGCGTTTCCGAAGGTGGTGTCGGGCGCGATCTGCTGGGTCTGGTGCTGGTGGGACAGGTTCAGGCTCGCGTCCAGGAACCACGCGCGATTCGGGGCCGTGAAACGTAGTGCCCCGACCGATGCGAAGTTCAGCCCGGATGCGAATAGGAGCGCCCACTGGTGCGCGCGGAACGGAAGCGTGTCTCCGGCTTCCTGCGCGACGAGAGGTGCGGCATTGAACGCGAGAATCGTGAGAGCGGTAGCGAATCGGCGCATACAAGCGTCCTGTGAGTGGGGCCGGGAACGTGCGCGCAGATTGTGCAGGTGGCAATGAGTCCTCCCAACGATCAGCCCGTGATCCCCTCGAGGCCGGCGCGGCATAAAGCCGCGGCTCGGCATGTGTCCGTAAACGGACCACCCCGGGTGAGCGTCGCGTTGCGACTCACGCCGAGCCCCGATGCTGTCGCGCGGCTTCGGGTGGACCGGGCGAGAGCCCGGAGATGACCGAAACTGGGGATGCTCTACATGTGTAGTGCCTTGTCGTGAATTCCGAGTGGTCCGAACCTGACCGCAGTCACATCGTTGCAACCGTGGCGCACTCGCGACTATCCAAGTCCGTGTGCCGAATACGCTCCCAGGACCCTCAAGCCTACGAGAGCCGACACTGGTCACCGCTGACGCTGAAATAGCTGACGCAACATTGGCAGCGAGCGGTGACGCGACGGCCTTTGAACGGCTCTATCGCGCGCACGTGGCCCGCATTCACTCACTGGCCCGGCGCATGATCGATGCCGACGAGGCCGACGACGTGACGCAGGACATCTTCGTCCGCGCGTGGGAGAAGCTCTCGACGTTCCGCGGCGAAGCGGCGTTCGGCACCTGGCTGCACCGGCTGGCAGTGAACGTGATCCTGGCCCGCCGGAAGACGGTCGGGATTTCGCGCCAGCGACACGACGCACGTGAAGACGCGCTGGACGAAGTCGGCACCAGGCCCGCGACGCCCGATCTGGGAGTGGATTTCGAAGGTGCGATGGCTGCGCTGCCGGAAAAAGCAAAGCAGGTGTTCGTGCTGCACGACATGGAAGGCTACACCCACGAGGAAATCGCGACGATGCTCGACATCGTGCCGGGCACGTCGAAGTCTCAATTGCATCATGCGAGAATGGCGCTCAGACGCCACCTGGGCTGAGACGCTCAGTCGATATGACGGTAAGCCGGTAAGGAGCTGCTCATGGACCGCTGGACTGAAAAACTCTCCGAGTATCTCGACGAGACCCTCACCCAGGGCGAGCGGGAGGCGCTGGACGCGCACCTCGCCACCTGCCGTGAATGCTCCGAGACTCTAGACGAGCTGCGTCGCGTGGTCGACCGCGCGCGTGGCCTCGATGACCGTCCGCCGTCGAAGGACCTCTGGTCCGGGATCGCGACCCGGATCGGATCGGGGACCGCCGTCGTCTCGGTTGACCGCGCGCGGACGGCGAGCCCGGCGCGGAGCGCCCGCCGCCTGTCATTCTCCATCCCGCAGGCGCTGGCCGCCGGCATTCTGTTGATGGCCGTCTCGTCGGGTGCAGTGTGGATGTCGCTACGTGACCATCAGACCCCGGTGCTGCAGCCGTCCCCTGACTCGATCGACATTCCGGCCGTGTGGCAGAAGGTCGACGCGTCGGTGGATCCGGTCGTGGACAGCCTGCGCAAAGCCGTGAAAGAAAACGGGCCGAATCTCGATACGAGCACGGTGCGGATCGTCGAGAAGAACCTGGCCATCATCGACTCCGCCATCGCCGAAGCCCGGCGCGCGCTCAATGCCGACCCGAACAACAACTACCTGAACCACCACCTCGCCGACGTCGTCCGGCGCAGGGCGGACCTCCTTCGCCGGGTCAGCACACTCGGCGTCAGAACCTGAGAGGAATAGAAACCACATGCTTCCCATTCTCCTGGCCGTCATGCTCCAGACCCCGGCGCCGAGCCCCAATCCCGCGCCCCGGGTCCGTCATGTCCGGCCTCCGAAGGTGGTCGTGAGGGTCGACGGAGGCGACGACGACACGCAGTACAAGGCCAACGTCGATACCACCGTCGCGGTCACCCGTGGCGCACGGCTCGACCTCAACAACTTCGGCGGCGACATCACCGTGAAGGTCTGGGACAAGAGTGCCGTCCGCATCTCGGCCGACAACTCCGACCGGGAACGGGTCGACATCGATGTGGACCAGCAGGTCGTCACGGTCCGCACCTCGAGCCGCTACGGCGCCCCGCACATGGTCTCCTTCGACCTCACGGTGCCGGCGTGGATGGCGCTGGACCTGGAGGGCACGTACACCGACATCACGGCTACCGGCATCGCGAGCGACATCACGGCTACGACCGTTCAGGGCGATGTCGACGTGACCGGCGGATCGGGACACATCTCCCTCAACTCCACCTCGGGCTCGGTGAAACTCGCCAAAGCCCAGGGCCGAATTGACATCGTGACCGTGAACGACGGCATCACCGTTTCGGACACGAAGGGCGATCTGTCGGCCGAGACGACGAATGGCGACGTCGAGCTGACGGGTATCGATGCGGACAACGTGTCGGCCACCACCATCAATGGCGACATCACGTATGACGGCACTATCAAGGACGCCGGTCACTACTCGTTCTCGACAAACAATGGCGACGTCAGCGTGTCCGTCCCGCAAACCGCGAACGTGGCTGTGACTGCCTCGACGTTCAATGGGGACTTCGACCCCTGCTTCCCGATCACCATGACCGGAAGCCACAAACACCGGTTCACCTTCACGCTGGGCACCGGGAGCGCAAAGCTCGAGATGGAGTCGTTCGGCGGAGATCTCAAGATCTGTCGCCCCGGTGAGGTGGGAAAGCATCACAACGGGCGCAACTCGAACAAGGAAAAGGACGAGGACAATGAGTAATCGCTTCCTGGTGGCGGGCCTCCTGGCCCTCGCGACTCCGGCGGCCTTGTCCGCCCAGAGCAAGGATTTCCACTGGTCCGGCACGCTGGCCGCGGGCCAGCGCCTCGAGATCAAGGGTGTGAACGGCTCGATTCACGCCACCGGGACGGCCGGCGGCACCGCGGATGTGTCCGCCCGGAAGCACTCGGAAGATGGACGCTCCGACCCGGATGAGGTGAAGATCGTGGTGGTGAACACGCCCGAAGCGGTCACGATCTGCGCGGTCTATCCGACGCCCGATGACGCCGACCGCGACAACGACTGCGAGCAAGGCCGGCACTGGCACTCGAACACGCGCGACAACGACGTGCAGGTGGACTTCACCATTCAGGTCCCGGCGGGCATCGAGTTCGACGGCCAGACCGTGAACGGTGACGTCGAGGCGATGTCGTTGACCGGCAACACGGACGTGCACACGGTGAACGGCAGCATCGAGGTCTCGACCACCGGGCACGCCGATGCGAACACGGTGAATGGCTCGATCCGCGCCACGATGGGCAAGAACGACTTCGAGGAAGCCGAGTTCCGCACCGTGAATGGCGGGATCACGCTGACCATGCCGTCCGACCTGAACGCCGAAGTCCGGGCAGAAACGGTGAATGGCGACCTCGACTCGGATTGGCCGGTGACGATCGTCGGCAAGTGGGGCCCGCGCCGCATGCATGGAACGATCGGCAAAGGCGGACGGACGCTGACGCTCGGGACGGTCAACGGAGACATCAAGCTCCGGAAGAGTTGAGAAGCGATTGGGGATTCGGGATTGGCGCACCAGTCTCAGGCCAATCCCCAATCCTGAATCCCCAGTCCCGTTATTTCGCCCCTCCCCGCAGTAATCGGATACCGACAAACTCCCCGAGCACACTGATGTTGAGGCCCTCTTCCACCAGGGGCCGGAGTGCTTCGGGAGCTTCTCGCCCGGACCGAGCAGATCTCAGATCTTGGGGCGTTGTTCAGCGCGCTCGGCTACACACCCGCGTGGGAGCACGTGCCGCCGGCCTCCTGGTTGGGAGAGCGGGCCGAATCAGGGGTGAAGGCGGCGGCGCTCGTGGCCCGCTGCGGGGCGTTCCGCGTGTTCGGCCTCGAGACCCGCGAGCCCGAGCAGTGGGCGCGGCGCGCAGCGTCCCGACTCGCGAAGCGCGCTGAACGGGGGTTGATCGCGGCGCTCGACGTCCGAGCAGGCAGGCTGGTGCTCTCCGCCTGGCGGGCGACGGGTAAAGAGTCGGGACGGCTGGGCATCAAGTCATTCTCGGTCCCGCTCGCCCATCCCTCGGTCGCCACACTCGCTACCATCGAACGCCTGGCCGTCACCGCTGACGAATCAGCGCTCGGCCTGTCACTCCGGATCGGCGACGCTCTCGCGAGCGAAGGGGTCACGCCCCGCTTCTTCCGGGCGTTCCGGGACCTGGTGGAGCGATTCACCGACCGCCTCGACCCTGCCATCCGGGCCCCTGACCGCCGGCACCTGGCCCTCACCGCGCTCACTCGTGTCCTGTTCCTCTATTTCGTGCAGGCCAAAGGCTGGCTCGACGGGGACCCGCGGTATCTCCCCAAGCTGCTCGATGAATCGTTGAGCCAACGACGCCACTTCCACCGGTCGGCGCTGCACCCCCTCTGCTTCGGCGCTTTGAATCGCCCGTATGGAGAAAGAAGAGCGGGCGCCCGGGCCCTCGGCGCAGTCCCGTTCTTGAATGGCGGGCTCTTCGAACCCACTCCGCTCGAACGCACAGTAGGACCCGCCCTGTGGCCAAACCCCGAGTGGCGCGACGCATTCGACGACCTGTTCGAGCGATTTCACTTCTCGGTCCGAGAGGATGAAAGTGCCGACCTGGTCGCGCCAGACATGCTGGGCCGAGTGTTCGAGGGGATCATGGATCCCGGCGATCGCCGGTCGAGCGGGAGCTACTACACACCGCCGGGCCTGGTCCGCGCCGTGGTCCGCGCGTCCCTCGAGGCGGCGCTCATCGAAAGGCGGGGAGTTCAGCCGGACGCGGCTGCGCGCTGGGCGCACGAGGGCGTCGCACCACTCGATCCACCCAGTCTCCGCGGCCTCACCGTGCTCGACCCGGCCGTCGGCTCCGGTGCATTTCTCCTCGGGGCGCTCGAAGAGCTGGCCCGCATGCGCATGGCGGCGGGAGAATCGCGAGGGCCAGCGCTCTCACGCGACATCATCTCGGGATCCCTATTCGGCGTCGACCTCGACCCCACCGCCGTCCGGTTGACGGAGCTCAGGCTCTGGCTCGCATTGGTCGCGGATGACGGTACGCGCGCCCCGGAAGAAGTCGCGCCGCTCCCCAACCTCGACGGCCGCGTGCGTCAGGGGGATGCGCTCCTCGACCCCGTCGCTCTCGCTCGTGGGCTCACGGGAGCGATGGGTCTGGGCGACGCGCGGCGAGAGATCGAACGCCTTGGTCAGGCCCGGCAGACCGTCTTCGCGTCTCCGGGAGTCGCTAAACGAGAGCCATTGAGGAAACTCCAGGAGGCGGAGGTCGCGCTCGCCAAGCGTTTCTTCGAGCGGGCGCTCGCGGGTGTCGAGCGGCTGATCGCGGAGATCGTCGAGATGGGACGGTCGCGCGATCTGTTCGGCCGCGCCGCAGGGCTGACGACGAGCGCGCGTGAGCAGCTGCGTCGCTTGAAGGCGGTGCGGCGGGAGCTCCGTTCCTCGCTTCGCCGGTTGGTTCGAGAAGACGGTGCTCCCTTCTTTTCGTTCGACACCCACTTCGCGGACGTCCTTGCAGCGGGCGGATTCGACTGCGTCGTCGGCAATCCGCCCTGGGTGCGCGCCGAGCGACTTCCAGTGAGGCTGCGCGAGGCGTTGTCGACCCGTTACCGCTGCTGGCACGCCGGTGGCGAGCGTGGGTTCGCGCATCAGCCCGATCTCTCGGTGGCCTTCGTGGAGCGCGCGCTCGAGCTGACCGCGACCGGTGGCGTCGTGGGTTTGCTGGTCCCTGCCAAGCTCGCGACAGCAGGATACGCGGAGCTCTTGCGGCGGCATGTCGCGAACGAGGCTCGGATCGCCCGGATCGCTCCCGCGGATGACGCCGCACAGGCCTTTGGAGCGGCGGTGTACCCGATGGCTCTGGTGGCGGCGCGACGGCCGCCGCGGGTGGCCGAGCGGGTGACGCTGGGGCTCGACCCTTCGGAGCGAACGGCCACGACGCAGGGCGCGCTGCAGCAGGCCGGTCCCTGGATCCTCCAGCCTCACGCGGACCGGGTCGCGAGACGTCTCCGCGACGAGCTGCCGACCGTCGGCGAACGCTGGGCGCCAATACTCGGTGTAAAGACAGGTGCCGACGACCTGTTCCTGATGAACGAGCCCTGTGAGGAGTCCCGGCCAGCCGTGCGGGGACGGGATTGCGAGCGGTGGCGAGTCGAAGCGCGCCTGCATCTGCTCTGGACCCACGAACCTGATGGCCGAATCCGCACCCGGCTCAACGCGGCGATGACGGGCCGGCTCGAACCGGTGGTCGACCGTCTGAAGCAGCGAGCCGACTACCGCGGGGGTCCCCCCTGGCAGCTCTTCCGCCTCGGCCTCGCGATCGCCCCGAACCGGGTGATTTGGCCCGACCTCGCCCGCAGACTGTCCGCCTCGGTCCCCGACCCCGTGATGGCGCCACTCAATACCGTCTACGGCATCGTCACGAGAACGACAGACGAGGCCCATGCGCTCGCGGCGTTGTTCAACTCGCGATGGTACACGGCGCTCGCGGCGTTGCGTGCTGATCCGGCGCGGGGCGGCTTTCGGCGTTTCAACGCGCGGGTCGTTCGCATCCTCCCCCTTCCGCCCGCGAGCCACCCGATCTGGGCTCGACTGGCTGAGTGTGGGCGGAAACACGTGGTCGATGACGACGTGGTTGCGGAGTGCCTGGGCCTGGACGCGCGGGAGCGGAAAGCGCTCGACGGTGTTCGATGACCCTCTCGCGACTCTCCTCACTCCCGGACCTGAAGGCCCGCCGAAGGCGGTCGCGTCGCGGGCGGCGCGGGCCCTGCTCGACCTCTCGCCGGTACCGGCAGAAACGTCGGCCCTCACGGCCGTCCCGGACTGGCTCGCGGCCCACCAGCGGCCGGCGGCAGTCAGGTTAGCGGCCATCCTGGCACGCTATGGCGGCGCGGTGCTCGCCGACGCGCCGGGGTTGGGGAAGTCGTATGTCGCGATGGCTATCGCATTGATGCGGGGCGAGCCGTTCACACTCGTGGTGCCCGCGGTGCTGGTGGGGCAGTGGCGGCAATTGTGCCGGCGGTTCGATGTGGTGCCGGAGATCTACACGCATGAGCAGCTGAGCAGGCATCGCGATGCCGGGGCGACAGGACGTCGCGACTCGGCACGAGTCCGTGAGACGGACCCCGCATGTGAAAGTCGCGTACTGCGACACACGCCGAGCCCCGACATGTTGTCGCGCCGGCTACCTGGATGCCCGTTGCTGATCGTCGATGAAGCGCACCACTTCCGAAATCCCGCGACCCAGCGCTATCGCGCACTCGCCGAAATATCGATGGGTAAGCGCGTACTCCTGATCACCGCCACCCCGATTCACAATCGCATCGGGGACCTCGTGCACCTCCTGCGCCTCTTCATGCGGGACGACGCACTCGCGGGACTGGGCATCCCCTCGCTGAAGCGCGCAGCCGCAGGGGAGTCGTGGACCGCCCTTCCGGCCGCGCTTTCGCACCTGGTCGTCGCCCGATCCAGGTCTCGCGCGCCGGCGCTCTCGCTCCCACAACGCACCCGCGGCAAGGCCATCCGAGTTGGTCCAGCCCCCGACGAGAGGCTCGAAGAGCTGGCCCTGGGCATCGGGAGGTACAGCCCCGGGCCGGCGGGGGCACTGGTGCGCCTGGTCCTGCTGACCCGACTGGCATCGAGCCTGCCCGCGTTCAGGGGAAGTCTGTCCCGGCAGGAAGCGTTCGCGGACTTCTCCTCGGAAGCACGTGAATCCGGGCAAGCGCTTACGCGCGGAGATTTCCAGCGGCTCTTCCCGCGCGGCGAAGAGCCTGATATCCAGCTCGCGCTCTTGCCGCTCCTCCTTACTCGAGGCGATGGGCTGCCAGAGGCCGGCGACCGCGCCGCGCTCTCACGGCTGAGAGATCTGGCGGAGGGAGCCGACCCGAAGGTCGCGCGCCTGGACCGTCTCCTGTCGCGGGATTCAGCAAAGGCGATCGTGTTCACGTCGTCCCGTGCCACAGCCCGTTATCTGCTTCGAATCTTGCAGCGACGACACCGGGTCGCGGCTGTGATGGGGGCCCGGGGTCTCTTGCCCTCCGGTCCCACGACGGTATCCGAGGTCCTCGCGGCGTTCGCGCCAACAGCCTCCGGCGTTGCACCCCCCGCAGCGGCGTTGGATATCGACGTCCTGATCGCTACAGACCTCGCGAGTGAGGGACTCAACCTCCAGGACGCGAGCCGGGTGATTCACTATGACCTGCCCTGGACCTCCGCCCGGCTTGCCCAGCGCGTCGGACGGATCGACCGCCTCGGCTCCTCGCACACGAAGATCCAGGTCGTGACGTTCCTCCCACCGGCGCCACTCGCCGATGCCATCCGCATCGAGGCACGTCTGCTGGCGAAAGCGCGTGTGGGCCGGCGCGCCGGGCTCTTCGATTGGTGCGACCGCCTGCAGGCCCTGGTGGACGACGGAGATGCGTCGGTCTGTGCCGTCGAGGGGCGTGAGTCCGGCGTGCTGCTCGTGGTGTCGGTGGGCGGAACGGCGGAGGCGATCGTGGTGCGCGGGAGCCGCGTAACCACGGATCCACGAGTCGTCTGTCAGCTACTCGAAGAGGCGGCTTCAGCGTCTACTCGCCCGCTCGACACGGCGATGCTTCGGGCCGCGATCTGCCGAGCCGCACCCATGCTCAGGAAGCGACTGGACCTGGCCGCGTCAGCGCGTTGGCGCGCCGGAGACCGGGACCAGCTGAGCCGACGTCTGATCCCGATGGTGATCAGAGACGCTCGACGCGCAGCGCGCGAGGGAAACGCACCTCGAGTCGCGGAGCTCGATGCGGTGATCGAACGCCTGGGGTCAGGCATGACGGCGGGCGAGGAATTCTCGTTGGCGCGACTCGTGGAAGGACCGTTGCCGCTCACCGTGGATGCCCTCTGCCAGTGGAGTCGACTACTCCCCACTCTTCACTCCCCGGTGCCATCACCGGAGATCCGCCTTGTGGCCGGAATTGTGGTGCGCACCGGAGACCCCGGTTAGCTTCCGGTGTGCCCCTCACCACCTTCCTGTTCGACCTGGACGGCACCCTCATCGACTCCATCGAGCTGATCATCCGCTCGTATCAGCACACGATCCGCACTCATCGCCAGCTCGAAACCGCTCCGGAAGTCTGGATGAAAGGCTTGGGCATCCCGCTCCGCGTGCAGTTCAAGGAATGGAGCGAAGACCCGGTCGAGATCGATGCCATGGTGACCACCTATCGCGAATACAACCTGAGCCACCACGATGAGATGGTGACCGCCTATGAAGGCGTCGTCGACGCCGTGAAGGATCTCCGCCACCGCGGCAAGACGCTCGGCCTGGTCACCAGCAAGTTCCGGAGTGGTGCGTATCGGGGTTTGAAGAAGGTCGGCTTGGAAAACGAGTTTCACGTCGTCGTAGGTGCTGACGAGGTCACGAATCCGAAGCCGCATCCGGAGCCGGTGCTCACCGCGCTCTCGCGACTCTCGGTGACCCCGGAACGTGCCGTCTTCATTGGGGATTCCCGGCATGACATGGAGTGCGGCCGCGCGGCCGGCGTGAAGACCGCGGCGGTGCTGTGGGGCCCCTTCGGACGTAGCGACCTCGAAGACTTGAATCCAAACTACTGGTTGGAGCATCCGAATGACCTTCGTTCCCTTTAATCTCGAGCGCTGGCAATCCACCTGGGAAAACCGGGTGAAGTACAACCTTTCCGAGTCGGGGGTGCATCCCCTGTCGGTGCGAGACCTCCTGCAGATCGCCGGCGCCGGGGCGGACCCGCTGCTCGATGTCAGGCTGGGGTACAGTCAGTCGAACGGCACTGATCTCCTTCGCCAGCGCATCGCCGCGCTCTATCCCGGCACCAGCCCAGAGCAGATCCTGGTCACGACGGGGAGCGCCGAGGCGAATCACATCGTGTGTTGGCGGCTGATTGGCGCGGGAGACAAGGTCGCGATCATGCTTCCCAACTATCTGCAAACGTGGGGCATGACGCAGAACCTGGGTGGCGTCGTGAACGGCTTCACGCTCTCGGCCGACCAGAAGTGGGAGCCCGATCCCGACGAGATCCGTCGCGCCATCGCACCAGGCACGAAGCTCGTGGTGGTCACCAACCCGCACAATCCGACGGGCCACATCCTCTCCGACGCGAATCGGAGGCTCATCGTGGAACGCGCCGCGGCCGTGGGCGCCTGGATCCTCGCCGACGAGGTGTACATCGGTGCGGAACATGACGGCGTTACGACGCCGTCATTCTGGGGCAGCTACGACAAGCTGATCGTGGTGAATGGCCTGTCGAAAGCGTATGGCCTGCCGGGCCTGCGGATCGGCTGGCTGGTGGCCCCGGCCGCATTCGCGGAAGACGCGTGGGCCCGCAACGACTATCTCACGATCGGCCCGCCGGGAACGAGCGATCATCTGTCCGCGCTGGCCCTGGACCCGAAGGTCCGGGAAAGGATTCTGGCCCGGACGCGGGGGATCCTGAAATCGAATTACCCGGTGCTGGAAGGGTGGCTGAAGGAATTCGGCGACCAATTCCGGTGGGTGGCACCGCGCGCCGGCGCGATTTGTTATGTGGGGTATAGGGGACAGATCTCGTCCACCGACCTGGTGGAGAAGATCAGGGCGAGGAACAACGTCCTGCTCTGCCCCGGCGACCATTTTGGAACCGCGCGGCACATCCGGTTTGGCTATGGGAATGAGATTCCCGAATTGAAGGCCGCGCTTGAAGAGACGGGTCGTGGGATGCAGGCAGTGTTGGCGTAACGGAAAGACGTCGAGAAACAATAAGTCGACAAGCAAAACGTGAGAGGCGATAGATGACGACGAAGAGCAGAGAGCGGGAAACGTCGGTAATCAGGGCCCCGTCAGATGGGAGTGAAGTCGGGGTGTGCAATCTCGCGAATCCTGAGGACGTGCACGCCGCAATCGACGCGAACGTGCGAGTGAGTGACGCCGCGAGGAAGATGCCCTCGCACCAGCGCGCGGCTGCCCTCCGGAAGATCGCCGACGGCATTCAAGCCGCCCGGCCGGAAATGGCACGGACCCTGGCGCTCGAGGCCGGGAAATCCATCAATCAGGCCCGACTCGAGATCGACCGAACCATCGACGTATTCAAGGACGGCGCTGAAGAGGCGACCCGGATCACGGGCGAGGTGCTGACCGCGGACGGTGTCCCTACCGGCAACGGGAAGATCGCGATCACCCGCCGGTTTCCGCTTTCGCCGATCGCCGCCATCACACCCTTTAATTACCCTTTGCTGCTCGCGGCCCATAAAGTGGCACCGGCCATGGCGTGCGGCGCGACAGTGACCCTGAAGCCCCCTCCGCAAGATCCGCTCACCACGCTCAAGATGTTCGACCTCATCAAGGACTCGGGCTATCCGGAAGGCGCGGTAAACGTGGTCCCCTGCCACGTGGAAGTCGCCCAGATCATGATCGAAGACCCCAGGGTCCGGATGATCAGCTTCACGGGGAGCGCCAAGGCCGGCTGGGCGATTCGCGCCAAGGCGGGATCGAAGCGGGTGGCGCTCGAGCTCGGTGGGAATGCCGCCGTGATCGTCGAGGGGGATGCCGATCTCGAACACGCGGCGTCGCGCTGCGCGGCGGGCGGGTTCAACTACTCGGGCCAATCCTGCATCTCCACTCAGCGCATCTTCGTCCACCAGTCGATCTACAGGCAATTCGTCGACCTCCTCTTGCCAAAGGTGAAGGCGTTGAAGGTCGGAGATGTGCTCGACGAGAAGACCGAGATCGGGCCCGTGATCTCCCTCGAGGCCGCGGAGCGGGTGGAGAAGTGGATCAAGGAAGCGAAGGCGGCGGGCGCCACCGTCGCGATGGGCGGCGGTCGGAAGGGCGCCTATCTCGAGCCCACCGTGCTGCTCGACACGACGCCGACGATGAAGGTGAACTGCGAGGAGGTGTTCGCGCCCCTCGTTACGGTGACGCCATATACCGACCTGTCCAGGGCCATCGCCGAAGTGAACAATTCACCCTATGGCCTCCAGGCGGGCGTGTTCACGACCAACTTGAACACCATGTTCCGCTGCTACGCCGAGCTCGAAGTCGGAGCGGTGAACGGGAACGACATCCCTGGATTCCGCATCGACCGGCTGCCGTACGGTGGCGCGAAGGACTCGGGACTGGGACGGGAAGGCGTTCATTGGGCGATTCAGGAGATGACGGAATTGCGGATGCTGACTCTGAAGGTCGACTAGTAGCTGGCTCGCAGACGCAGGGAGGCGACCGCGGCTGGCCCGCGGTCGCGGTTGTATCCGGGGTTGTGGATCCACTGGAAATCGGGTCCGACCTGGATGAAACGACCGAATTGCGCCCGGTAATACGCCTCGAGGATGTTCTCACTGCCGTAGCGGAGCTTGCCATCCCCCAAGAGAAATCCTTGCCCGCCGGCGGCGAGGTACGCCCGGTGGTCCGGGGACAACCCATGCACCAGGATCGCCACCGACAACACGTCCGCCCCCCTGCCCCACCTGATGCCCGAAACCTGCAATCCGGCACTCAGGTGCCGGTCAACCTCCGTAAAGGCGAAGTCCTCGTTCTTCCCGTCATTCCAACCCAGCCGCAAGAAGGCGCCCGTATTCCCTGAATCGGCCAGTGGCTGCTCGACGTTCAGGCCGAGTCCCTTTTTGGTGCGCCCGGGTTTGTCGTCCGCCACGATGTTCGGCGCGCTGTCCACGGCCACGCCATGCGCGATCGCGTCCGCATACACGCCCATCCGGGCGTGATTCTCGTACGCGAGGATGCGCACAATGGTACCGCTCGTGCCCGGCTGCAGCGTGATCTCGAGATTGTCCCCGCGCGCTCTCGGAAAGACATCGAAGACGTTCCCGTTCGCCATCAGCGGCATCGCGAAGGACCCCAGGCGCACCGCCCAGGCCGGATGGACGAGCGCGATCACGGCGCCCCAGGTGTACCCACGCGTATCCGCCGCGAAGTCCCAGGCCGAGTTCTGGAAGAGTCCCCAGTTCATGAACTGGGTGCGGGTGGAGTTGGCGTACCGATTGAGGTCGAAGAAATCCGACGCGGCGAACCGGCCGGCATCGAGCTCCAGCCGGTTCGTGGGTTCAGGTCCCGGCAGTTGATCCTGCGCGCGGTCGTTGTGCGCCCGCTCAGGCGTGAGCGGGAGGTAGTACTGAAGGAACACCCGGGCGAGATAGGGACCATTGCCGAGGTTGGCGCTTCCCTGCCGGATGACGTCGCCGTTGGTGACCCCCGCCAGCCCCGTCGCGTTGCTGATGCCGGCACCCCGCGCCATCTCGAAGTCGACATAGGCCTCGAGGTTGGCGGTCAGGCGGTCCCCGAAATAGATCCCGTAGGTGTCGGTGGCATGGGCGTCGCCGGTCGGGACGAGGCTCTTCGGTCCTGTGTAAGGCGCCTGGAAGCGGAAGAGATCCTGTCCGATCACGGTGATCTGGGCACCGAGCAGTTGCGGAATGAACAGCCGGGGAGTCGAGTCCTGGGCGGCGAGCGGGGAGCTCGCGAGAACGCCGGCGAGGACGAGGCTAGATCGCGTGAACGACAAGGTAGCAGATGAAGGCAATGAAGAATGCCGCCGGGATGGTCAGCATCCACGCCCAGACAATCCGGCCCGCGACCCCCCAGCGGACCGCCGATAGCCGCTGAGCCGCGCCGACGCCGGAGATTGCGCCGGTGATGGTATGCGTGGTGCTCACGGGAATGCCGAAGTGTGAGGACATGAACAGCGTGATCGCCCCAGCCGTCTCCGCGCAGAATCCGCCGAACGGCTTCAGACGGGTGAGTCGCTGACCCATCGTGCGCACGATCCGCCAACCTCCCGACACGGTCCCCAGACCCATCGCGGCGCCGCAGGCGACCACGACCCAGAACGGGATCTCCTTCAACGTGGTGACGTGAAGCGCCTGTATCGGGAACGTCGCAAAACGTGCCTGCTCGGCCACCAGGAGGCCGACGATGATCCCCATCGTCTTCTGCGCGTCGTTGGTGCCGTGACCCAGCGAGTACGCTGCCGCCGAGAAAAACTGGAGGACGCGGAAGCTGCCATCGACTTTGCGGGGCCGGGCCCGCCGGAGGATCCAGGAGAGCGCGACGGTGAGTGCCAACGCCAGCACCAGCCCCATCAGCGGGGCCACGACGATGAAGAGGAGCGTCGAAAGCCACTTGCCGGGGAAGACCAGCGCGGTGAACCCCGCCTTGGCGACGGCCGCGCCGCCATACCCGCCGATCAGCGCGTGCGAGGACGAGGTGGGAAGGCCCAGCCACCAGGTGATCAGGTCCCAGAGAATGGCGCCGATCAGGCCGGACAGAATCACGTTCGCGTCGACGATGCCGATGTCCACCAGCCCCGAGCCCATGGTCTTCGCGACCGCGGTCCCGAACACGAACACGGCGATGAAGTTGAACGCGGCGGCCCAGAGGACGGCGGCGGCGGGGGACAGCACGCGGGTCGAGACCACGGTCGCGATCGAGTTTGCGGCGTCGTGGAACCCATTGATGAAGTCGAAAACCAGCGCGATCGCGATGATCGCGAGGATGAATATCATCAGCCGTGCTTCAAGGTGATGGACTCGAGGACGTTGGCGACGTCCTCGGCTTCATCGAGGGTCCGCTCCAGATTGTCGTAGATCTCTTTCCACTTGATCAGCTCGATCGCGTTCTTTTCGGTCTCGAACATTCGCCCCAGGGACTGGTGGTAGATGGCGTCCCCCTCTTCTTCGAGCTTCTTGGCTTCGACGCAGTACTTCATCACGTCGTCACCCTTCTTCAGGCATCCCACCCCGTCCGCCAACACCCCCACCATCCGCTCGACGACTTCGCAGAGCTGCTTCACTCCGTCGGGCGCGGCCCCGACGTGGAAGATCTGAGAGCGCCGGGCCACGCCGTCCATGACGTCCATGACGTCGTCCAGGTCCGAAGCCAGCTGATGGATGTCTTCGCGGTCCAGCGGGGTGATGAAAGTGCGGTCGAGGCGGTTCACCACCTCATGGGTGATCTGGTCCGCCTCGTGCTCGAGCTTCTTGATGGCCTCGACCGAGGCGGTCCGCCGGTCCGGAGATGCGTCGAACAGCTGCCGGAGGAGGTGAGCCGCCTCCTTGTTGCGTTGGGCGACACCCGCAAACAGGTCGAAGAATTCCTCTTCGCGAGGGAGCAGGCGCACGACGACCTCTTGGAGAAAGGGGGATCGACCGACGGCCTGAACAATAGCGGCCCCCGGGGAGAGCCACTAGGTTAGGGCCCGACCTCGAGGGGGAGACCGGGATGACGGAGTTCCGCAGGGAAATCACGCGCCTGGATGCCACGGCGCTTGTCGTGGGCACCATGATCGGCTCCGGGATTTTCCTCGTGTCCGCCGACATCATGCGACAGGTGTCCAGCCCGGGCGTCATGCTCCTGGTCTGGGCGATCTCGGGCGTGATCACGCTGATGGGCGCGCTCTCGTATGGCGAGCTGGCCGCGATGTTCCCGAACGCGGGTGGCCAGTACGTCTACCTGCGCGAGGGTATCTCACCTCTCTTCGGTTACCTGTACGGCTGGACCCTTTTCGCGGTGATCCAAACGGGGACGATCGCCGCGGTCGCCGTCGCCTTCGCCAAGTTCACGGCGATCTTCTGGCCCGGTCTCTCTCCCGACGTGTGGTTCGGCACGACGGTCAATCTCGGATCGGGGCCGATCTCGATCGGTGTCTCTCCGCAACGCGTGCTCGCGATCATTTCGGTGATTGCGCTGACCTGGATCAACGCCCGCGGCGTTCGCTCCGGTGCCCGGATTCAGACGACCCTCACGATCGTCAAGACGCTGTCACTGGCGGCCCTCGTCGTGCTCGGCCTCCTGATCGGCCGGAACGCCACGGCGATCGCGGCGAACTTCGGCGGCAACTTCTGGCCCGCCAAGGGACTGACCCTCGCGCTCCTGCCCATCATCGGCTCCGCCATGGTGGGCTCGCTCTTTTCCATGGATTCGTGGAACAACGTGGGGTTCGCCGGATCGGAGCTGAAGGACCCGAAGAAGGACCTGCCCCTCTCCATGGCGATGGGCACGCTGACGGTCACGATCCTCTATCTGCTCGCGAACGTCGCGTATCTCGTCACGCTGCCCGGCGACTCGATCGCCCACGCGCCGCAGGATCGGGTGGGCACGGCCGCGCTGCAGGCGATGTTCGGAGATCCGGGGCTTTACCTGATGGCAGGCGCCATCATGATCTCGACCTTCGGGTGCAACAACGGGCTGATTCTCTCGGGTGCCCGCGTGTTCTACGCGATGGCCAAGGACGGGCTGTTCTTCGAACGCGCCGGCACGCTCTCCGCCAAGCATCAGACGCCCACGTTCGCCCTGTGGATCCAGGCACTGTGGACTTCAGTGCTCTGTCTGTCAGGCACCTACAACGATCTGCTCACCTACGTGATCGCCGCGCAGCTGCTCTTCTACGCTTTCACCGCGCTGGGGCTGTTCATGATGCGGAAGAAGCGACCCGCCGCTGAGCGGCCGGTGCGCGCACCGGGATATCCGTGGATCCCGGGGTTGTATCTCCTCTCGACGCTCGTCCTCTGCATCGATCTCCTTTTCACGCAGACGAAGTACGCCGGCATTGGTCTGATCATCGTGGCACTCGGTATTCCGGTGTACGTTGTGACGAAGGGATCGCGTAAAGCCATTCCTATTGAATGACTTAGCCGCGCCTCTGGCGGCAGCTCCGACGTCTCGGTAGCTTCAGGGGATACCCGAACAAATACCGAAGATAGTCGGAGCCGTTTCATGTCTCAGCCAGTCGCAGTCCCCGCCAATGTCTCCCGCTGTCCCGAGTGCAGTGCGCCGGTGATCCACCAGTCAGGATGCCAGAGCTGTCCGAATTGCGGGTGGGGGAGGTGCTCATGAGGCCCATGCCCGCTGCCGACGGCTGCCAGCTTCCTCTGATGCCGGCCGAGCCGGCCACTCCCAGGCCGCTGCCAGTGCTCGACAGCCGCCTGCGCGGAACGCGTTTCGTCGCCCACAACGCGCGCACGGTGCTGAACTCGCCAACGCAGACCGGCATGGACTTCTGGTCCCTTAACCCGTACGTCGGCTGCGAGTTCGGGTGCACGTACTGTTACGCTCGCTTCGCACACCGCTACGCCGTCGAGCGTGCCCACGATCAGGGCCGTCTCACCGATGACGAGTTCGCGGACTACCGGGGGACGGAAGGCTGGGAGGCGTTCGAGAACCGGATCTTCGTGAAGGACCACTTGCTGGAGACGTTCGAGAAAGATCTCCGGAAGTTCTGCCGCGTGGCGCTGCCGCCCGCCAAGACCGAGCCCGACACGATCGTGATCGGCACGGCGACCGATCCGTATCAGCCGGCGGAGCGGATTTTCAAGATCACGAGGAGCGTGCTGGAGCGCCTGGCGCAATGCGAGGGACTCTCGATCGGGATCATCACCAAGAGCCCGCTCGTGGCGCGCGATGCGGATGTCCTGATCAAGCTGGCCGCGAGAAACGACCTCGAGGTGTACGTCTCACTCATCACAACCGACGACTACATCATCCATGCCCTCGAAGCACGGTCACCCGTTCCCCGCGCTCGGCTCCGCGGGCTCAAGCACCTTACCGACGCCGGTGTGCGCGCCGGCCTGATCGTCGCCCCCGTGCTCCCCGGCATCACGGACGACGTCCCGCATCTCGAAGCGCTGTTCAGTGCCGCCCGGGACGCGGGCGCGCGCTTCATTCACGCGAGCCCCCTCCGGATGTATCCGGGGATCCGGGACCGCTTCTTCCCCGTCCTGGCGGAGCACTTCCCGGAGCTGTCGGAGCGCTACCGGGCGGCGTACGCGCGAGCGTCGAACGCTCCCCGGGAGTACGCGGACGCGCTCACCCGCCGGGTTCAGCGGCTGCAGAAGGCCTATGGATTTGAGGTCAATAACGGAATGCGGGACCGGTATCGCTCCCGGTCCCGCATTGCACAGCTTGACTTGAAGGTGCCGGAGGTCAGCCGAGCTTGAGCCGCCGGGCCGCAGCCGAGTCGAGCTCCGAGAGCTCCTTGAGCCACTTCGGCACGGCCTGCTTCCGGGACTCATAGGCCCCGGTCAGGTAGCGGGTGATCTCGCGGCGAAGGTTATCGCCATCGGAAGGCGACAACTCGGCCGTCAGGTCACCCACCAGCCGGACGACGTGCGCCACGTTGGGCGCCTTCTCGTCTGGAGTCTGGGCGGCGAGCCAGCGCTCGAGCTTGCTGCGAGTCGACAGCCGCGGAGCGGCGCCGTGCAGGAAGTCTCGAAGGCCGTTCGGAGAGATGGAGATCTCACGGGCGCAGCGACGAAGCGACCGGTCAGTAACCCGATGGGCGACAGCGTCGCGGAGCACCGATTCGGGGAGAACAGGGGGGCGCGCAGATAGCTTTTCCATAACGGGAGCGTAACGCGTAAACAGTATGTGCGGAAGGCCCTCTTTTTTTCGTCGCGCAACTCCCGTCCATTCGGCTTTTGCCTAGCGCCCCAAGTACGCTCGCACCAATGGAGTGGGACGTCGACGTATCAAAGCGGTGCGTAGAAGCTGCGCTTCTTCGGGCATCGCCTCGATCAAGAGTCGCACCGACCGCCCGTCACCCTCTTGGACCGCGACCGGAATGCCATCGCGTAGCAGAACCCGGTTCGTCGCGAGCGCAGGCACTGGCTCCCCCGGCGTGATCACGCCGACCAGGTTCATCGGATCGGCACCGCACACCGACACGAGCGCGCCGGTGGGCTCCTCCTTCCGCGCCGCCCGGAGCAGACCGATCGCCTCGGGGAGCGCGTACTGCTCGCCGGAGAATCCGCCGACGAACCGGCCACCGCGGATCTCGCCCCTCGCTTCGAGACGCCGGTACACACGCAGGATGTCCCGCCAGGGTGCGAGGAATCCCTCACGTTCCACGAGCCGCCGGAAGACGACCCCGTACCGCCGCAGCAGCTGCCACGCCAGCGCTTCCACCAACTGTTCAGCCGGCACGAGTGCGGCACCGGGCACGCGTGACCAGCGGCCCGCGTTCTCGACGCCGAAGGGCGCCACTTTCCCGCGCCGTCTCCCTGCCCCGGCGCCAATGGGTCTGCGGCGGTCGGAGGGAACGAGCAGGGCCCTCAGCCCTGAGAAGGAGTCCGCGCTCACGAGTCCCCACGCCACCAGCTCACCAAGCCCTTTTTCGACCTCGGTGCGCAGCTCACCGGTGGCGTTCACCAGGTCCCCGAAGAAGGACGCGCCGCGCTGGTCGAGGGCGTCGAAGACCGCGCGCGCCGCATGCGAAAGGGGAAGCTCCTTCGGGTCCACGGCCCCATTCAGCGTGCGCCACACGTCGCCACGCTCACGCCGGAAGAGCGCCACAGGAGAGGTACGGATTGGACCCGACTTCCGGCCGCCATTCGCCGAGGCCGGTTGCGACAGGCGGCCCCACGCGATCTCGCCCGACAGGCACAGACCGTCGAGCCAGAGGGGATCGTAGTCCGCCATGCGCGAGGGCAGGACTTCCGTTTCCCAGGCGGCCGCCGGCAGCTCGTACCCGTCGAGCAGGTCGAGGACCGCGGAGAGTCCCTCGGGCCCCTGCGCCCGGGTATCTTCGGTCAGGCGCTGCCAGCGGAGCAGGAAGCGCATGAAATCAGCCGCGGAAACGGGCTCGATTTCCTGACGCAGGCGGTCGAGCGTGTAGCGGTGGACACGCGCCAGGAGCCGGCGCTCACACCATTCGAGCTCGGTGACGCCGGGTGAGAAGTGACCCCGAAGCACGAACCCTTCGTGCTCGAGCGCCCCCAACCCGAAGTCGATGTCCGACACCTCGAGCCCAAAGGTCTTCGCGAGCTCGGCAGCTGTCGTCGGTCCCACGATTTCGAGCCTTCCCCGCACGATCTCGCGGATGCCGTCTTCCCGAGTCCACGCTTTGGCCCGTTCCCGCTCCGGCACCTGCGCGGGCGGATTGACCGTGGCCTCGGGGAAGATCGCCTTGAGCATCGGCACCTTTTCCGTCGCCACCCACAGGGGGACCGGACCCTCCAACACAGTGGCCCGACCTTCGCACCGGAGCCCGTCGAGCAACGGAGCAAACGCCTCTCGACTCCCGCCTCTCGAGTCACCCTCGGGGAGGCACCCCGCGACCGAGAGCACGTCATGCATCTCATCCAGATCTCGCGCTTCCGGCCACGCCTCTTCGCGCACCCGGTCGATCGCTCCCTGATCCAGGGAGCCGAGGTCGTCGGCGGTGCGGACGTCGAGGCCGCGACGGGTGAGCACGGCCTGGGTCCGGCGCTCCTCGAGGGGCGCGTCGTCCAGGAACGCGTAGGGCTTGGCGTTCAGGATCTCGTGCGTGAGGGGCGAGGGCTCGGGCGTGTCGCGGGCGACGAGCGTGAATTTCCCCGCCTCGATGCCCTGCAGGATTCCGAGCAGACCGGGGCAGTCCATCGCTTCGGTGAGGCAATCTTCGATGGTCTGCTTCACCAGCGGGTGGTCAGGAATCTCGCGATCCCCTACCAGGTTTTCCGGGCACGCCAGCTGGTCAGGGAAGACGGCCGCCGAGAGGTCCTCGGCCTCCATGCGTTGCAGTGGCGTCGGGACTTTCCGGCCACCGCGGGCACGGAGCACGGCGAGCGCGCGCGTCGCGTTCCAGCGCCAGCGGCTCTGGAACACCGGGGCGTCGAGGAGCGCCTGCACCAGGAGATCGCGCGCGGTACCTGAATTCAGGTAGTGGAAGACGTCGCCGAGCGCGAAGGAGTGATGGGGACCGAGGGAGATGATGATGGCGTCATCGGTCGCGGCGGCCTGGAGCTCGAAGTTGAAGGAGCGACAGAAGCGCTTCCGGAGAGCCAGCCCCCACGCCTTGTTCACCCGCGCGCCGAAGGGTGCGTGGAGGACGAGCTGCATCCCGCCCGCTTCGTCGAAGAACCGCTCGAGGATCAGGGTTTCCTGCGTGGGCAGGGATCCCAAGACTTTTCTGCTCGCAGCCAGGTATTCGACCAGCTGGCGGGCCGCGGGCTCGGCGAGTCCGGTCTCATCGACCGTCCACTGGATCGCGGCAACGATGTCACCGAGTCGTGCCTCGAGGTCCACCCGATAGCGGGAGACCTCTTCCGACAGCTCGATGGTCCGCGCCGGCGCTTCTCCCAGCCAGAACGGGATGGTGGGAGGCTGACCCTTCGCGTCGGCGACGCGGACTTGTCCGGACTCGACCCGGAGGATGAGATAGGACGCATTGCCCAGCTGGAAGACATCGCCGGGAGCGCTCTCGATGGCGTAGTCCTCGTTCAGCGTGCCGACGAAGGTCTCCGTCGGCTCGAGGATCACGCGGTAGTCCCCGAGATCGGGGATCGCGCCACCTGACGTAATCGCCGCGAGACGGGCGCCACGCCGGCCTCGCAACCGGGCATGGACGCCGTCCCGGTGGATGTGCGCTCCCCGCCGGCCACGCCGGGTGGTGTAGCCGTCCGCGAGCGTGAGGACGACCGAGTCGTACTCCTCACGCGTGAGATTGCGGAATGGGTACGCGCGCCGGAACCACTCGAAGAGCGCGCCCTCCTCCCACTCCTCGCACGCCACCGCGGCCACGATCTGCTGAGCCAGGATGTCGAGCGGCTTCTCGGGGATGATGAGCCGGTCGAGCTTACCGGACTTCACCGCGCGCAGGAGGGCCGCGCACTCGGCCAGATCATCGCGCGAGAGCGGGAAGAGCCGGCCCTTGGGAATCGCCTTGAGATGGTGGCCCGAGCGGCCCACGCGCTGGAGGAGCGTCGCGATCGAACGGGTGGATGCGATCTGACAGACCAGGTCCACGGTGCCGATGTCGATGCCGAGCTCGAGGGACGCGGTGGCGACGAGCGCCTTCAGCTCGCCCGCCTTGAGCCTTCGCTCGGCGTCCATCCGGGTCTCCTTCGACAGGCTCCCATGATGGCTGGTCACCGCGTTCTCGCCCAGCCGCTCCGACAAGTGCATCGCCAGGCGCTCAGCCATCCGGCGGGTGTTCACGAAGATCAACGTGGTCCGGTGCTCCTGAACCAATTGCGTCAATCGCTCGTGGATCTCGCCCCAGACTTCCCCCGACATCACGGCTTCCAGAGGAGAGCTGGTGAGCTCGACCGCGAGATCGATTTCGCGCGCGTGACCGGCATCGATGATATCGGGCAACGGGCGGCCGGTCCCAACCAGGAACTGGGCGATCTCTTCGATCGGCTTCTGCGTGGCGGACAGGCCGATGCGCTGGAGTGGACGGCCGGTGAGTGCCGCGAGCCGCTCGAGGGACAGCGTCAGATGGCTGCCGCGCTTGTCGCGGGCCAGTGCGTGGATCTCGTCCACAATCACCGTCCGCACCGTCCGCAACATCCCCCGCGCCCTTTCCGACGTGAGCAGCAGGTAGAGGGACTCAGGCGTCGTCACCAGGATGTGCGGCGGCTCCTTGAGCATGGCCTGCCGCTCGGCCTGGGGCGTGTCACCCGTGCGCACCAGGGTCCGGAGCGTCACTTCCGGCAGCCCCATCTCGAGCGCGGTCCGGCTGATCTCGAGCAGGGGCTCGCTCAGGTTTTTCTGGACGTCGTTGGAGAGCGCCTTGAGCGGCGAGATGTAGAGGACCTGGATCTGGTCATCGAGCCTTCCGTCGACGCCCTGCTGAAGGAGCGAATCGATGGACGAGAGGAACGCCGCGAAGGTCTTACCGGAACCGGTGGGCGCGGCGATCAAGACGTCATGGCCCGCTTGAATGGCGGGCCAGGCGCGACGCTGCGGCTCGGTCGGTTCCTGGAAGCGCCCGGTGAACCAGCGCTCCACCGCGGGATGGAACTGTTTCACGAGGCGGCCGCCACCTCGAGCGTGTGACCCCGCATCCGCGCGATCCGCTCGATGGTCTCGCCGATCTTGTTGTTCGGGGTCGAGGCGCCGGCGGTGACGCCGACGACCAACGGCCCCGCCGGCAGCCAGCCGCTCTTGGTTTCCTCGGCCTTCGCTCCCACGGGGCGGAACCGGATGGTCCCGACTTCGGGGTCGATGCCCGCGGCGTCCTCGATGTGGTACGTCGGAACGCGCGTCTGGCAGATGGCCGCGAGGTGGGTGGTGTTGCTCGAGTTGTAGCCGCCGATCACTACCATCAGATCGAGGGGGTCGGCGATCAGCTTCAGGACCGCGTCCTGCCGGTCCTGGGTCGCGGAGCAGATGGTGTCGAAGGTGCGGAAGTGGTGGGCGATGGCGCCATCGCCGTAACGCTTGGCCATGCTCTTGCTCACCTCGGCCGCAATCGCAAGCGACTCCCCGGACAACATCGTGGTCTGGTTCGCCACACCGATGCGGATCAGATCCCGGTCGGGGTCGAAGCCGGGGGACATGGCGCTCCCAAACTTCTCGACGAGTGCCTGACGGTCGCCGGTGCCTTCGATGTAGTCGCAGACGAGCCGGGCCTCGCCCATGTCACGGACCACGATGAAGTGTCCACCCGGATATTTGGTCACCTGGCTCGACGTCGCCTTGGTCTCTTCGTGGTACGCCTTCCCGTGAATCAGGGCGGTAAACCCATCCTTGGCGTACGACTCGACGCGCTTCCAGACGTTGAGCACGGATCCACACGTCGTATCGACCAGAACGCAGCCCAGATCGCGCAGGCGCTGGAAGTCCTTCACCGTCACGCCGAACGCGGGCATCAGGACGACGTCGGTCGCGACGATGCCGGAGAAATCGAATTCCCCGCCCTCGGGACGATGCAGAAACTCCACCCCCATGGAGCGGAGCTTGGCATTGACGTGGGGATTGTGGATGATCTCGCCGACCAGGAAGACGTGCGCGTCGGGGAACTTGGTGCGCGTCTCGTAGGCGTATTCGACGGCCCGGTCGACGCCATAGCAGAAGCCGAACTCGCGGGCGAGGCGGAAGGTCAGGTCACCGACGGCGAGGCGATAGTCTGAAGCGCGTACCTGATCTACGACGCGGCTGTGGTAGTCCGCGGCCAGGGTGCCTTCGATGGCCCCTTTGAGTCCGAAGCCCTTCCGAAAGTACGTCTGCTCCACGGCCCTAATCTAACCGGGCAGTTACCCCGGCGCGCACGGCGTCCATGATCCGCTGAATCCGCCAGCCATCTTCCATGGTGGCCGGTGTTCCGGACGGCTTGGCCCCACCCAGCACCGGGACCAGGTCCCGCATCAACCGGACGAACGACCGCGCCCACATGTTGTTCGGAGTGGTCTTTTCCCAGAGATCGTCGGGTTGGGTGATGTCTTCGAGCTCGACCCCGCGCTTCCCAATGTGCAGGGTGTGCTCGCCCGTGAGGACCAGTGACCCCTCGGCGCCCGTGATCTGGCACCAGTGACCGCCGCCATGATGCGCCACCGATGACAGCGTCAGCGACGCCACGGCGCCCGATCCCATGCGCATGGTCCAGCTCGCGAATTCGTCGGCGGTCACGGGGTGGGAAACCCCCGCGTCATCGTTGCGACGCTCCGTGAACGTCTCGACCACGCCGGCCACCGACTCGGGCTCACTCGCCGTCCAGAAGCGGCAGAGGTCGATCAGGTGTGACCCGACCGCGCCCAGGAGCCCGCCACCTTTGCCTGCGTCGTACCACCAGTTCCAGGGTGCGTTGATGGCCTGCGGTCTTCCGTCTCCGCGGAGATAGGGTCGCAGGGCCATCTCGATGTGCCGGACTTCCCCGATGGCGCCGCTCGTGATCAGCTCGCGGACCTTCTTGCGGTTCGGCTCATAGCGCAGCTCGTGGTCCATCCACGCGACCTGGTTGGGTCTCGCGGACGACGCTTCCCGGAGACGCAGGGCCTCGGGTGCCGAGAGCGTCGTCGGTTTTTCGCAGAGGAGGTGGCGTCCCGCTTCGAGTGCCGCGAGCCCGAACCTCAGGTGAGTGTCGGGAGTGGAAGAGACGATGATCAGATCGGCGACACCAGAGCGCGCCAGCTCGACGCCGTCGTCGAAGACGTTCGCAATGCCGAAGTCCCTGGCCACGGCGTCGGCGTTCGCGCGTCTGCCGCTCGCGATCCCCGTCACTTGAATGCCGGGCACGAGCCTGAGACCCGGCAGCTGTACGCGCCGGGCGAACCCCGTACCGATCATGCCGATTCTTACCGTCATTCCTTCGCTCCACATGCGAGGGTGTCCGACCGCGGCTTGATGGAGTCAATGGTGATGTCGACGGTCGACTTCGTCGCGAGCCCCAGGTCCGTACCCGAGCCTTGAATCCGTGCACGGTACGTGGGCCCGGCCGTGGTGAGCGTCAACACACCTGAGTCCACCGGAAACCCGTGAGCGATGTCGTGCAGGATGAACCGCACTGCCACCAGCGCCCCGCGCGGCGTGCTCGAGTCCGCGCGCCCCAGCAGGGGGTATGTGCCGGGCGTCAGCGCAGACGGCCCTCTCACCCAGGCGAGGACACCGTTGGCTCCGCTGATCGCATCGAAAAGAACACCGTTGCCTTTGCAAAAGTGCGCGACATCGGCGGCCGCGAATGCGGTCGAGTCCTTGGGGCCGCGAAAGATGCGGGCGTGCACCGTGCTGAGCGGCGCACTTGTCTGGCAGGCCGCGAGGAACAGCACGGCCGGGGCGGCCACCAGGACCGGCGGCAGCCTGGCGGTCTTCAGGGCGCGCGAACGCCCAGCGCGGTGCGCGCGGCCTCGGGCGAAAGAGTGTGAGGCGCAAGCGCCTGCAGGATGGCGTCCGGAACGGCCCGGGGCTTCAGAGTCTTCTTGTCGACGCAGACGACCACCTGCCAGCCGCTGGCGCCGAGGAAGCGGGGCTCACCCCAGAGGACATCGAAATTGATCGTCATGGACCGCGTGCCGACCTTGCCGATGTACGCGGCGACCGTCAGCCGGTCGTCCAGTTTGGCGGGGACGAAGAATTCCGCGTGAATGGCGCGACGGGGCAGGAAAATGCCGTGGCGGTCGAAGACGTCCTTGAAGGCGAGGCCGGACGCGCGGAAGAGCTCGGTTTCGGCGATTTCGAAAAAACGGACGTAGGCACCGTAGAAGATGATGCCGGCGTAGTCCACGTCCGACCAGCGGACGTACTCTTCGACGAGGAACGGAGTCGGGGATTTCATTATCCCCGGGAAGCTAGGACCGGCCTCCCGGGGACGTAAGTCCGCGCGTCAGGAAGCCGCGCGGGCCCGCCAGAATCCTTCGTTCTTCTGCTTCAGTCCGTATTCCCGCAGCCGGCGCCACAGTGTCGTCCGGCTGATGCCGAGGCGCCGCGCCGTCTCGGCGAGCTTGCCTTGCGTGGCTTCCAGGGTATCGATGATCGCCTGGCGTTCACGCTCCGCGAGCGTGCGGCCGCGATCGGCCTTGGGCGGAATCACCGCCGCGGCCCCGGCCTGCGAATCGGGAACGCGGAGTGGAAGAATGCGGGCGCCCATCGCGGACAGCCGCGGCAGCAGCTCGTCCTTGGCGGGCACGTTGCCATTCGGAGAGCCGTTGTTGATGGAGCGCTGGCCTTCCTGATTGGCGTAGAGCACATGTCCGTCGGTATCGAAGACCACGACGCCCTCGCGAATGGAATCGAGGAGCGCGCGACCGAGTGGAGTGAGCGATGGGAGACTTTGCGTCAGCGGACGGTTGCTGGCCATTGGTGACCTTTCAGTAACACAGGGTTCTCTGGGTTCACTTAAGAGACCCCGCAATCGGGCGAAGGTCACAGATGTTAACGCGCGGGACTGTCTACCTTCGGCGGCGGCGGGGAGGCCGGAATGGCCGCCCCGACTTCGGTTTCCCCTTGGGGAGCTCGTCGAGCTTTTTCTTGAGGTCGGCGATCGAATCGGCCCGCGCCGCCTCGCGTTTCCCCCTGATGACGGTGAAGCGCAAAGGCCGGTCCAGTGGGGGCAGGTCAGCTTCGCGAAGGCGGCGAGCCTGACCCTCCTTGAGATGCAGCCGCGCCACACCGTTCCCGTCCTCGATGCCGTACTCGATGGCGACCCGGTCTCCCAAGAGCGCGACCGACTGCGGCAGGGCGTCCAAGCGAACCCGTTCCGCTTCGGTCACCAGGGTGTCCACGTCCAGTGACAGGCGGGTTCGCAGGAACGAGTCCCAGCTCGTCACCGAAGCCAACTGATTCGTGAGCCGCTCCTCGAGCGCCTCGGGACCGAGTTGGTTCAGTGTCGCCCCTGACTTGCTCCAGAGCGCCTGTGCCCGATGAAGCGACCGCGAAAGTTTGGGCTGGTCGGGGTGTGGCGTGCCGCCATTCCGCACGGCTTTCACCAGTGCCTGCCGCGCGGCGTTCACCAGGTCGGGTGGGAATTCTCCCGTCAGCGCCTCGGCCTCTCGCTCGAGCAGGAAACCCTGGTACTCTACGGTCCGGACCGCCATGAGTCCCTCTTGCCGCCGGTGACGCTCGAACGTGATCTGCGGCGGCGCGCGACGCGCATAGCGGCGCAAGGATCGCTCCGGGATCTGCGTGCCCTCGATGGCCGCGCGCGGATTGCCGAACCGGTCCGCGAAGTACCGTAGTGTGCCCGCGATCGCGCCCCAGCTCCCGCACACCGACCCGCGGCTCACGCGCGCCTCCTGCCCGTCAGCCGTCTCCTCGTCGATCACGACGTCGAAGGGCGCGACCTTCGCGAGCAGATCGGCAAAAACGGACTTGATGCCGTCGTCGGCGACCGGAAACCGTGCGGGCAGTGACAGCTCGAGCTGCCGGTAGACTGACGCCGTGCCCAGCGCGATGTCTTCTATGGCCTTCACGAGCACGCCGCGCCCTTCGGCCCAGCGGTCGATGGTCTCGCGGAAGAGGTGCCGCGGCAGTCCGTACACCTCGCCCAGGTCCCCATGCTTGTTGACCGCCTCGGCAAACACGTTGTACGCCGTGAGGTGGTCCGATCCAGGCACGATCAATCCCTGCAGGTTCCGGTCGTCACGCGTCATCCGGTGAAGCGAGTCGATGTTCGCGGCGACCGCCACGACCGGCAGCAGGGGCGTGTCGGCATGCACGAGGAGCTCGCCCCACGGCCGCTCGACCGGCATCGCTTCGACTTGACGTCCGTAATTCGTGAGCCGTCCGTTTTCAATCAGCCCGCGATCCATCAGCAGCGTGACGGCCGCCCGATATGACCGCTTGTCGAGGGGCACCGGGAGATCGAGGTCTCCGGCGTCCACACCGATCGCCGCACAGGTCATCGCCACGCGCTCGGCGTCTCCGGCCAGCTGGAATTCGGGAGGAGTTGGGCGCAGCTGATCGAATACCAGCCGCCGGTCACTCAGGATCGTGACCTCCCCGCTCTGTACCCGGCCGTGCACCCGTCCCGCCATCTGGAGGATTTCATTCGCGCCGAGGTAAAGGCGCGTGAGAACGTTGCGGCCGCGCTCGATAACGTTGGCGTAACGCGCGTCGTAGATGACGACGGTGTCGAGCCCCCGGATGTTGAGCGCCGACTGCCCCGCCGCTGTCATGGCCAGCAGGAAGGGCCGCTTGACGGTGCCGTCGAGGAAGGGCCTGATGACGCGGATCGGCTCGCCGCCATGGTAGAACGCGGTGTCGAGCCGCGGCCACCGCGCTCCCAGCTCCGACGCGATCTGCTCCACCTCCGCCCGCGTCGGCACGAACACCGCGACCCCTCGGGCGTCGCGCAGGACGCGGGTGATGAACCGCTCATTCAGGAATGAGAGTGGCTGCTGGGGAATGACCTTGACGTCCGCGGCGCGCGCCGGGTCGAATGCCGTCGTCTCGAGCACTTCGGCGGATTCGAGGTAGCGGGCGTAGAACTCCGGATCGACGGTGGCTGAGAGCCAGATGCAGCGACATCCGGCCCGCTTGGCCAGCGCGAGGCACAGCTCCAGCTCGGCCGAGGTCTGGTGGATCTCGTCGATGACGAGCGTGTCGCGCGTGGTGATGAGCCCATCCTGGAACCACCGCCGGGCGATCCCGGTGGTCACGATCACGACGTTCCAGGAGGGGGTCTCCGGAGTCGCTTCCCGCTCGCGGTTCACGACGCCGACCTTGAGGGGGACCCCTAGGATGGCCCCGGCGATTGGTCTGATCGCCAGCGTCTTCCCCGTTCCCGTCCCGGCCATGATCCCGAACCCCGAGCCGGACCGGGCCAGTCGCTCGATGTCGGCGCCATGCTCACGCGAGAGCAGGGTGTCGATCTCGAGGCCCAGCGCAAGTTCGATGGTCTCGCAGGCGGCTCGGGTGGGCGCGATGACGACGACGCGGCCGGTCAGGCCGGCGGCGAGATAGGCCTCACGATCTGGAGGGAGGAGATGATCGCGGGAGGATGCCACGCTTGAATATAGAAAGAGGCGGCCGGGGGTACCCCCGACCGCCTCCACTCAGCGACTTAGTGTCTTAGCGATGATCGCGGTCGCGGTCATGGTTTCCATGGTTGCCGTGGTCCCCATGATTGCCTTGATCCCCTTGATCCCGCTTGTACCAGCCGCGGTGCTGCCCGCGGTCGTGCCACTCATGGTCGCGGTCACGATCCTCGAAGTGGCGCTCACGGTCCCAGTCGCGATGTCGCTCGAACCAGAACCGGTCATGCGCACGCCAATCCTCCGGCACGTAACGCGGATCGTAGAACCACATGGGCTGGCCTTCATAGACGCGCTGCACGTAGTACACGCGTTCACCGCCATACCAGTACCATGGCTGACCGACCGATACGAACCCAGCGTAACCGGGCGTTCCGACGCCGAAGGAGACGATCACGCGGGTCTGCGCCTTCGCCGAGATGGCCCCACCAGCGAGAAGCGCCAGGCACAGCATCAGGGTCCGTTTCATATGACCTCCTATGGTCGCCCGGTAATACAGGAAGTCCCATGCCAAACGGCCTCTGGGGCCCGTAGCAGTGCGAAGAATCAGCAGGTTAGCAGCGTGAGAAGGTTGGAACCTGAAACGCGGGAATCGTCCTCAGGAGGGGACGGCAGGGACTAGTCTCCTAGGGAAATCCCTAAGTCCCGTGCGGTGGCGATCACATCCGAGTCGAGCGGGACATGACGCGGTTTCGCGATCGCCTCTTCGATGGCGACGGCGACGATGTCGGGCGGCTGCAGGGCAACCATGTACCCGAACTTCTTCTCGGCAATCAGCCTCACAGCGGCGGCCCCGAACCGGAGGGACAGAAGCCGGTCGAACGTGGTGGGCGAACCGCCGCGCTGCAGGTGCCCGAGCACCATCGAGCGGGTCTCCTTCCCCGTCATCTCTTCGATGGAGTGGGCCACCTTGTCGCCGATGCCGCCGAGCCTGTGGTGCTCCGGATCTATAAGGGAAACCCCACCCCCCTTGGGGCGGGCGCCCTCCGCGACCACGACAATGCTGAAATGGCGCCCTTCCGCCTCACGAGCGCGGATCTTCTCGACGACTTTGCGGATGTCGAAGGGGATTTCCGGGATCAGGATTACGTCGGCGGACCCTGCCAGCCCGGAATTCAGCGCGATGAACCCAGCATGGCGGCCCATCACCTCGACCACCATCACGCGATCGTGGCTCTCCGCCGTGGAGTGCACCTTGTCGATCGCCTCGGTTGCCGTCTGCACGGCGGTGTCGAACCCGAAGGTCGCGACCGTCCCGCCCACGTCGTTGTCGATGGTCTTGGGGACGCCCACGATGGGGATACCCATGCGGTAGAGCTGCATGGCGATGCCGAGCGAACCGTCCCCCCCGATCGCCACGATGGCGTCGATGCCCAGCCGTTTGGCTTCCGCCACCACGTCCTTCGAGCGGTCATGCTCGACCACGGTCCCGTCGCCCTTCGTTTCCTTCCAGTGGAAGGGATTGCCGCGGCTGGTGGTGCCGAGGATGGTCCCGCCGAGGTGGGTGATGCCGCGGACTTCCGCCGGGCCCATGGGAACGACCTTGTCGAGGCCCATCAGGCCATCGTAGCCGTGGCGGATGCCGAGGCACTCCCAGCCCCGGTGGGCCGCGGCGAGGACGACACCCCGGATGACGGCGTTGAGACCCGGGGCGTCACCGCCGCCGGTGGAGATGGCGATCTTCACGCGGGTGTTTGGCGCAACAGCGTCAGGACCTCGCCGGGCTGAGCGTGCCGCCCGAGTGCCTTCTTGGAGAAGATGGTCACTCCGTCACGAGCCACTTCGAACACGCCGCCGGATCCCTGGATGAGCTGGACGTCCGCGCCGGGAAACTCCTGCGTGACCTCGGCCGCCAAACTGGTGGCCCGGGACTCGTAGTTTCAGACGACGCAGTATCGGATGGTGAGCTTCACGAGAGTAGCATAGCGACGCTTGACACGCCGCGCCACACGCCCGAGCTTGCGCGGACCACATGCCCCAAGCCCAGAAACGCGGCTTTGTCCTCTCGGGAGTCGTCGCCGTCCGCGCCGTGGTCGCGGGCGTGGCGATCGCTGGCATCGGTGCCGCGGTCGTGGCCATTGCCCGAGGGCAGGTCCCGCTCGACGGGGCCACCTTCCTCGCCACGGCCGTGCTCCTCGCGGCCGGCGCGGCGTCCAGGGCGTACGGCATCGCTCTCCCCGGCAACGGCTTTTCCTCTTATGTGCTGGGGATCCTGGTCCTCGCGATGCTGGGCCGCGGGTGGGCGTTCGCCGTCATCGTCGCTCCCGCGGCGATGCTGATCGGCGACCTGGCGCTCCGGCGGCTCCCCCTGTATTCCGCGCTCCTGAACGCCGCGCATCTCTCCACGGGTACCGTCATCGTGGGCCTCGCCTACAGCCTGGTGGGTGGTGCGACCGGCGCGAACGCGCTCACGGTCGCCAACCTGCTGCCGCTGGTCGGTATTCTGCTGGTGCTGCCCATCATCATCAACGGCACGTTCTACCTCGAGCTCGCCGCCTCGCAGACCGTGGCGTGGGTGGATGCACGCCTCACGGCGCGTTGGGAAGTGATCGTGTACGTCGTCTCCGCCGGGCTCGCGTTGGGATGGCTCGGGACCATCGAGTCGGACATGCCGGCCTGGGCCGCGGTGACCCTGAGCATTCTCCTCGCGGCCGCCACGGTGGTGAGTGTGTCGGTGATCCGCCTGGGCGTCCGGGCCGACGAGCTCGATCTCGTGCAGCGGCTCACCGGAGCCATCGCGGCCGACATCAGTCTCTCCAAGAGCTTCGCCCGGATTCAGGATCTCACCCGCCGTCTCGTGCCGTGGGAGCACATGGGCTTCATCCGGTTCGACGAGCGGCGGCGGGAGATGGAGCTCATCGCCGACACGACATGGGTGAAGGCGAACGTCAAGGCGAATTTCCGGTACGACGCCGACGCGGGACTCACCGGCGAAGCGATCCGGCTCGGCCGGCCGCTCGTCGCTCACGATCTGCGGCCCGATCAGGTGGTGCTGGCCGGCGACGAAACGCCGGGGTCCGAGATTCTGGTCCCCCTGTACCACGCGGGAAAATTGATGGGGCTCTGGAGCATCAGGCATTCCGACCCACGGATGTACCGCGACTCGGACGGCGAGCTGCTCGGGCTCCTCACGCCGCAGCTCGCACTGATGCTGGCGCTGGATGGCTCGGTGGCTCCCGTCGCAAGCGCGTCCGATCAGATGACGCAGTACGTCGAGACGCTCACGGCCACGACGCAGGAGATTCACGCGTCCAGTCAGGAGGTGGCGGCCTCCGCACAGCGCGCGAGCAAGAGTGCCGCCGACGCGGCGACGCTGGTAGCGACTGCGACGCGCGGCGCCGATGAGCTCCGGCGTGGTGCCGCCGACGCGGCAGGCGCGGGCGAAGCGACCCAGACGGCCGGGACCCAGATGCAGCAGACCGCAGAGCGGGTACGGACCGCGACGCAGGGTGCAGTCCAGCGGCTCACCGACCTGGCCTCCACCGCGGAAGAAAGTGCGGGAGAAGTCAGGCGTCTGCGGGACGTGGCGGCGGAAGTTGAGAAGTTTTCGGAGACCATCGGCTTCGTCGCCAACCAGACCAACCTGCTCGCGCTGAACGCGACGATCGAAGCGGCGCGGGCGGGACAGCAGGGGCGCGGGTTCGCCGTCGTCGCCGACGAGGTGCACAAGCTCGCCGAGGCGAGCGCGCGGGAAGCCCGGAACGTCTCGAAAGCCGTCCAGGAGACCCGGCGGGCCCTGGACCGGGCCGCGCAACTGCTCGAACGCATCCGGGGCGACCTGGCCGACGTGGTGCAAAGCTCCTCGAGTTGGGTACAAGACCTCGACCGGATCAATGACGCCGCCGCGGGTACCGCCCGCGCGGGGCAGCGGGTGGGCGACGTCGCCCGCGCCAACGCCGACGTCGCGGGACGTGTCGTCGACGGGCTGCGCCAGGGACACGCGGGCGCGCAGACTTCCACGCAGGAAACGGAGGCGGTCGCCGCCGCGGCGGCCGAACAGCTCAGAGCGATTGAAGACCTCGCCCAGGGTGCCACGCAGCTGTCCTCGCTCGCGGAGAATCTCCAGCGGGCCGTCCGCTTCGTCCGGGGAGAGAACGGCCGGTCGTAGTCTGAGGGGCTTCCTCGCCGGGCTGCTGCTCGCGGGGGCCTGGGCCTGCTCCGGCGCCACCGAGCCGGGGCCACCCGTTCCCCGCATCGACTACGTCGATGGCGCCATCACGCCGATTCTCACCGCGGGTCAGTCCACTGTCATCGAAGGCTTCGGATTCGGGAGCGACGGCATCACCGCCAGCGTCTCGTTCGCGGGGGTCGCCGGAGGCACGGTCAACGGCGTGACCGACAGCGCCGACTGGGGTGACGAAGCCATCCGCGTCGTGGTCCCTGCCAGCGCGACCTCCGGCAAACTCACCGTGCACACGAAAAATGGCGCGTCCCTCAGCACCAACGTCTTCGTCGTGCCGCTCGTGCCCTTCGACACCGCCGGGTTCAGCTGGCAAGGACGCACCTCGTTCCCGCAGTCACCCGTCGGGGTCGCATTGGCCGCGGCCGAATACCCGTCGGGCGGCGGAATCACGACCACCCTTTATGCGGCGGGGGGCGCCGAGGTGATCGGCGGCGATTCGGCCATCCTGCCGGATTCGGGCGTGTATGTCGCGACCGTCGCGAGCAACGGGTCGATCGGCTCGTGGGTCCGCCAGCGCGACACGACGTTCACCGATTCGAGCCACGCGCTGCCCATCCGGCTGGCATTTGCAAGCGCCGTCGTCGCCACGCCCAACAACTCCCGTCTGACGGGCACCGAGCTGATCGTGATCGGCGGAATGGACACGGCGGGGAATGCGCAGGCCACGGTCTATGTCGCCGCGGTGTCACCGACCCGTGTCACGACGGCATTCGTCCCGGTCGAGCCCCTTCCCTCGCCCGTGGCGGGCGCGATCGCGGTAGCCCGGCGCGGACGCATCTACGTCTTCGGGGGCGCCGATTCCGCGGGCCGGCCGCAGGCAGGCGTGTATATCGGCCGGATCGGTCTCGATGGACGCATCGACGGCTGGTACACGGCCCCGTCGCTCAACGGGCCGCGAGCGTATGGGGGCGGCGTCATCCTCGACGACCGGGCCATGGCCTTCGGCGGGATCGCCGATTCCGCCGATCCCGGAGGGGGGCTGGACGCGACGCCCAGCAGGTTGGTGACGAGCGACACCGCCACGCTCAGTCTGGTCTCGGGATTCTTTCTAGGCTCGGCCTTTGCCCCGGGACCCAGCATCCTTCCGCAGGGAAGGTCGCAGTTCTCCGTTCTCCCGGTCGGCACCGCCATCCTCGCCGTGGGTGGCCTGTGCGACGGCGGGGTCGCTTGCCCGAACGAGACGCTGGCCGCGCACCTGGCGGGGGACAGTCTCGGTACCTTCCATCCGGCGGGCGGGAATACGATTTCAGGCTCCGGGGGGGGCGTCGTGGTCGGCGCGTCCGGAGCCACTTGGCGGGCCAGCGATGGGTCTTATCATGGTGTGGTCCTCGGCGGCATGAACCTGACGACCCGGCTCCGCCTGGCCGGGGTTTGGGGATTCTGAGACCCGTGGAGGGGCCATGAGCAGTCGAGCTCGGACGCTGACTGGTTTCCTTCTGATGTGTGCCGCGGTGCAGGCGCCGGCGCAAAGCCCGGCTCCCGCACCTGCACGTGCTCCCAGTGCGGGCCCAACCGAAACACCTACGCGGTTCGAAGCGAGCTTCTTCGGCTCGTTCACGCGATACGACCGCGCATTTCTCCTCAAGAACAGTCTCGGCGGCGGGGCCCGGATCGGGTACCTCATCACGCCGAATTTCGAGATCGAGATCGAAGCGCTGCTCGAGGCTCCGCAGACTCCGGCCGCGTCTCCGTCACAGGTCTCGCCGATCTTCGGCGGCGGGTCGCTGATCCTCAATCTCCCGACCAGCAGCAAGCTCTGGCTCTACGGCGCCGCCGGTTACACGCGCCAGGACTTCGGCGGCTCGGCGCCCTACCGGTTCTCGGATGGCGGACCGCATGGCGCGCTGGGCGCGCGGATCTTCCTGAGCCAGCACGTCGCCATCCGCGCCGAGGGCCGCGAGATCTACGTGCCGTCGTCGAATTCGACGTTCGGCAGCTCGGCCCTCCATTTCGTGGGGTCGGTGGGGCTGACGTTCTTCCAGGCCGGGACTCCGGTCCATCTCAAGGACTCGGATGGAGACGGCGTCGCGGACAAGTACGACAAGTGTCCCAACACCCCCGCGGGGGCCGTGGTGGACAAGGTCGGCTGTCCCATCGACTCCGACAAGGACGGCGTGCCGGACGGCATCGACAAGTGTCCCAATACGCCGGTCGGCGCTACGGTGGACGCCGTGGGTTGCCCGATCGACTCCGACAAGGATGGTGTCCCCGACGGCATCGACAAGTGTCCCAATACGCCGGTCGGAGCGACGGTGGATGCCGCGGGTTGCCCGAGCGACTCGGACGGTGACGGCGTGCTGGACGGGATCGACAAGTGTCCGAACACACCGCACGGAGCGGTGGTCGACCCGACCGGGTGCCCCATCGATTCCGACAAGGACGGCGTGCCCGACGGCATCGACAAGTGTCCCAATACACCGGCGGGCGCGGTGGTGGACTCGGTCGGTTGCCCGGTGGACTCGGATCATGACGGCGTGCCGGACGGTATCGACAAGTGTCCGAACACGCCGCCGGGAACGAAGGTCGACGCGACGGGCTGCCCGCAGCTGCCCGCGATGGATTCGGACGGCGACGGCGTGCCCGACTCGCTCGACAAGTGTCCCAACACGCCGCGTGGCATGCCGGTGGACGCGAAGGGATGCCCGGTCCTGTTCCAGACGGTGCAGACCGTGCCTGGAGCGGTTTCGGGAGCGGCACCTGCGCGGCC
>Ga0126371_10000251_pt1 | contig 42260 bp, 37 predicted proteins | sample PanSoiMetaPlot_4_FD_110145 | JGI IMG/M metagenome (GOLD analysis project Ga0126371, IMG submission 110145) | Tropical forest soil microbial communities from Panama - MetaG Plot_4 | ecosystem: Environmental > Terrestrial > Soil > Tropical forest > Bulk soil | place: Panama | collected 2016-02-17
CGGGTCGCCAGGGAAGATTTTCAACAACTATGCTGGCCATATGTCTAACGGTTACATAAACGGATCGAATTTTAGTGGCGGGGGGGCGTGGGTACGCTCGTTCCATGATAATATTGTCGAATAAATATTCTCATCTTTAGACAGCGCGACCCACGAAAACATGTTCGAGTCCATCGGGGACGGCGGTACGCTTGCCTACAACAATATAATCCGTCATGGGCAATTCACAGGGCTTGTCGTCTTTGAACTCGCCCCCTATCCTGGCAGCGTAAGCTATGGGTTTAATAATGTACTCTACGATATTTACTCGCCGAATGGCCAGCAGTGCTACGAAAACGCTCCTGCGGGTGGCACGTGCAATTTTTTCAACAACACCAACCAGTGCGGGCCTATCGGAACGTCGACCATCACTTGCGGGCGAGCGACCGGCACTAGCCACGGCAATTTCGTTAACGAACATTTTATTACATCTGTAAGTCCTCCCATTAGTGGCAGTAACGTGACCGTTACGAGTCCAATAAGCGAGACAGAGTCGGTAGCGACAAGCCAAGGTTTCACCTCTACTGAGACTTACGCCTATGCTCCGAACTCTGAGAGCGCTCCTACAGTCGGTCTTGGTGTAAACGAGCAGGCGTTATGTACCGCGATTATGTCAATTGACGCTGTAGCTGGGGCGGCCTGCAAGAATGACACAACCTATGCTTGTACTTACAACGCCAATAACCACACGATGAATTGTCCCGCGCGCTCCGTAGTTATCTTACCGCTGAGCGCCGTGTGGAACGTTGGTGCCTACAAATATGCACCTAATCCTCCCACTGGTCTTGCGGGAGCGGTCAACTAAAGCCAGACTGAAATTAAGCCTCGAAGTGCCGTAGGCTTCTTCAAAGCGCAATTTTCATAATGTATCCGGCGGTGCTAAGCAGCTGGTCGGCGGGTCTGCTGTTGTTACTATCCTTGTGGCAAACGCGGATTCCCAAAATTGTAAGCTCTCGGCGTATGTCCATGTTGGTGGAATCATGACCAGCTACCTAGGGTCGTACAGCTCCGGCAAATCATCAGTTTCCGCAATCATCCGCGAGACAATAGGTCTCTACCATAAGTATTCTGGAAACTCATCCAAGCTGGCGGAGCGGACAATTCGGGACGCCAGAAGGACGGAGCGTGTTGTGGCGGAGCGGCTTGGCCTTGAAATCCGTGGCCTGGACATATTGGAAATCGGACCAGGTCAGATGCAGGGCCAGTTGATCTACTTTTCAATCCTTAACCGCGTCGTTGGAATTGACCTAGAGGTGCTAGTGCGTGGCTTTAGACCCCTCGACTACATGAGGATGGTTAAAGCCAATGGGTCGCGTAGAGCCCTGAAGACCATCGGGCGTAAGTTGCTTGGATTTGACAGGTCTTTTGCTTGTGAGCTGCGGCGTCAGCTTAACCAAGATCGGCTTCCAAATCCCAAGGTTCTTCAGATGGACGCCGCGAACATGACGTTTCCCAAAGGGTCATTCGATTTTGTGTACTCGAGGGCGGTATTTCATCATTTAACTAACCCGGGCGCAGCCATTGATTCGATCGTGAGGGTCCTCAAACCGGGAGGCGGCTGCTATGTTTCGCTCCATCTCTACACCAGTGAAACTGGTTGCCTTGACCCACGGGTGTATTCTGAAAAATGGAATGAAGTCCGAGGTTGGCCACATCTCAGGCCGCGGCTCCCGCATTTCGTGGAAAGACAAGGTATCTTCGTAAATAAGACTCGGCTCGACGAGTGGCGTGCACTCTTCACAGCAAAGATGCCGGACGCTCAATTCATACTGACACAGAGCGAAAACGCAAACGTAGAGGCCGCTGTTGAGTTGCATAATCGCGGCGAATTACTAGAGTATTCGCTGGAAGAATTACTGACGGGTGACTTCACGGTCGTTTGGCAAAAGCCAAGAGACTCGAACACCCGATAGCGTTTCACACCTGGGCGGGAAAATCTCAATGTTTTTGCCGATGCTACAAGTCGAACCTGAGCACCTCAGATTTGGTGGTGGCGCTGCCGAAACGGCCATCAATCCTTTTGTAGGACTTGCAATTCTCGTCGCAGGGATCCTGATCATTGCTGGATCGCGAAGAACTGCGATCTTTGCGTTTCTCGCGGTGAGCTTGCTCATTCCAACGGACCAGGTTGCCGTGATCGCCGGACTTCATTTCCCCGTCATTCGCATTCTCATCGTCTTTGGCTTGATTCGTATGTTTCGCGAAAAGCTCTTGTCCAAGATGGAAATCTTCAGCGGCGGGATCAACGGGATCGATATCGCCTTGATCTTGCTTACCGTTTTCACCGCCATCAACGGGGTTCTCCTCTGGCGGGTCACCGGACAGGTGGTGTTCCAATTAGGAAGCATGTATTCCGCCTTTGGCTTGTACTTTCTGATGAGATTCCTGATCCGTGAAGAGCAAGATGTCAGACAAGTAGTCCGCTCGTTCGCGTATATCTTGGGGGTGCTGGCTCTCCTCATGGTGTACGAACGAGCGACGGGCCATAACCCTGCCTATTCATTTCTCGGCGGCGCGCGCGCCGCGACTTACACGGTGGAGATCGGACAGGACCAGCGGATTCGAGCCATGGGTACTTTCGCTCACCCCATTCTGGCCGGGACGTTTGGCGCGATCCTGTTCCCACTATCGCTCGGGATGTGGTGGAAGTTTCGGCGAAACCGAGCGATCGCGTTGATAGGGATAGTTTCCTCGTTGATTATCCCCATTACCGCGAACTCGAGCACATGCTTGATAGGGATGTTTGGCGGCGTAATCGCTCTTTGTTCTTGGCCACTCCGCAAATGGATGCGCCCCTTGCGGTGGGGAATCGCTATAACGCTGGTGGCCCTCCATCTTGTAATGAAGGCGCCAGTCTGGCATCTGATTTCGCGAATTGATCTCACAGGAAGCTCCTCTTCCTACCATCGCTATGAGCTTGTGAATCAATGCATTCTGCACTTCGGGGATTGGTTCCTCATCGGAACAAAGAACTACGCGGACTGGGATTGGAGCATGTATGATCTTTCCAACCAGTATGTGGCTGTTGCCGATCCTTCCGGGCTGATTCCTTTGCTATGTCTCGTAGCCATGATTGTTTTCGGTTTCAAGTATTTAGGGCGAGCGCGGAAAGCTGCCGAAGGGGATAGACAACAAGAATTATTTATCTGGGCAATCGGCGCATCGCTGTTCGCCAATGTCGTGGCATTTTTTGGGATCTCCTATTTTGATCAGACTGTTGTTGCCTGGTACGCTCTGCTGGCTGTGATTTCGGCTGTCACTCTTGCGGCCAGAAAAGCGCAAACAGAGCCTCAGGTGCAAAACCCTTGGCGCAGCCTCCAAACTCCCGGAGATGTGACGCGCTTTGGCGAGAATCGTGCCCAAGTTTAGCTCGAGAATATCACCCAATTGAGTTCATCGCGAACATGGTGTCTACAAAAGTTCGTAGCCAATCTGATCTTTGCTGTACGCTAAACGGTAGCGGGTCCCCGGGCACCGGGGGTTGTGTCGCGAGTAGCGGAAGCCCTGGGGCTGCTAGGAACCTCAACGTGAAATTATCGATCGTCATCTTGTGCTGGAACGACCTGAAAGTGATCGGGGACTGCTTGAAATCAATATTTGCGACGACGCGTCGCACAGAGCTTGAAGTCATCGTGTCGGACAATGGATCCACGGATGGCTCCATCGAATTCATCCGAAGAGAGTTCCCACAGGTTCGGCTGATCGAAAACAGCGTGAACCTGAGGTTCGCGAAGGGCAACAACGTAGGGATACAAGCAAGCCATGGCGAGTACGTGCTTATTTTAAACCCGGACACAATAATTCACGACGGTACTCTTGACCGACTGGTTGATTACGCTGATGAACACGCGGAGGCCGGTGCATTTGGGTGCCGAGTCCTTTATTCGGACGGTAGCTTTCAACCGTGCATCCGGCCGCTGCCTAGCGTGAGGTCAGAATGGTGCATGGCTTTACATCTCAATGTACTTGCCCGTCTTTCCGACTGGTTTCATCCTGGCATCTATGTCGGTTGGACGGGCGACAAGGAGCGAACGGTCGGATGGCTGGCAGGCTGCTTCATTCTGGTGCGTGGTGAACTGCTTAAGCGCTTAGGTGGGTTTGACGAGAGGTTTTTCTACTATTATGAGGATACCGATCTCTGTCAGCGGATTTGGAACGCTGGAGCCAAAATCCTATACACCCCGCATGTCTCGATTACACACCTAGGGGGGCAATCTACAACCAAGCGGTATCCTCCGATTGGTTTTGCGCTGGATGGTCAAATAACCAGATATCTCTACTTTTACAAGTACTACGGCGGCCGAGGGGCCCGACAATGTCGATGGGCCAAACTGGTCGCGTTGTTCCTTCGCCGGCTGGGTTACGCGTTGATCCAGCTTGTGAATCCAAGCGAGGAGGGGAAAAACCGCCAGGAGTTGCTCCGCGCCCTTTTCGAATGGAACTATCGCGTTGACCCCGTACGGCTGGTCGAAAAGGGTGAGGAGCCTGAGCTGAATATCGATGCCGACCGCGTAACTGAACGATAGTCTGCAATTCGTTTGGAAGAGTCAGGGAAAGACGAATTCCCGGACGTCGTGACTAGGACGTTCCTGCCGCACAAAACAAACCCCTAGAGACAAACATGGAAATAAAAATCGAATCACGAATGCTTCGCGATGTTGTTGTTCTTGTTCCCGAGACTTTTCAGGATAGCCGGGGGTTCTTTATGGAAACCTTCCGGGAAGATCAGTTTAAGGGCTATGGTCTACCTTATCACTTTGTACAAGACAACCATTCACGGTCGACGCGAGGGGTTGTGCGCGGTCTTCATTTCCAATGGGAACCACCTATGGGCAAATTGATGCGAGTCACGGTTGGAAGCGCATTTTTTGTTGCCGTAGACATCCGAAAGGGCTCGCCCACGTTGGGAAAGTGGGTCGGCGTCGAGGCATCGGCAGAGAATAGGCGTCAAGTGTGGGCGCCTGCGGGCTTTGCCAGGGGGTTCTGTGTTCTTTCTGATGTGGCCGAAATCCAATACAAGTGCACAGGCTTATATAACAACAAAGGAGAATCCGGCATTCTTTGGAATGACCCGGCAATTGGGATTCAGTGGCCCTTGTCTGTCAATGAAGTACAACTTTCAGAGAAGGATAAGAACGCAAGAACCTTGGCGCAGTGGCTAGACTCATCGGAATCTGCAAATCTTCAGTACTGACAAAAACAGCACAATCTAACACACGGAGGAAAGAATGAAAGTTCTTATCGCTGGAGGTGCCGGCTATGTGGGGAGCGTCCTGATTCCCAAATTGCTGGACCGCGGTTACCGAGTCGACGTGGTCGACTTGTTTTGGTTTGGCAATCATCTTCCGCGAGAGGTGGGCATCCTGAATAAGGATATCTTCCACCTCTCCGTTGAGGATCTGGAACCGTACGATCAAGTGATCTTTCTTGGGGGGCTCTCGAATGATCCTATGGCGGAATTCTCACCGAGTAAGAATTTCATTTTCAACGCGGCGGCTCCGGCATATTTGGCGTATACCGCCAAGAATGCAAAGGTGAAGCGATATATCTATGCGTCTTCATGTTCCGTTTACGGATACACCGAAGATGAGCTATTCGACGAAACTCGTCCCGTCAGTTCGAATTATCCTTATGGCATATCGAAACTTCAGGGCGAGCAGGCGGCAATGCAGCTCGCCGATGAAAGTTTTTCTGTCATAGCGCTTCGTAAGGGCACAATTTCGGGGTATAGCCCGCGTATGCGCTTTGACCTGATCATCAACACCATGTTTCGAAGTGCTGTCCGGGACCATGTGATTACTGTGAACAATCCCTCGATCTGGCGGCCGATACTCAGTATCGAGGATGCAGCTACGGCCTATATCCGAGCGATTGAGGCAAACTACAAGCTGTCTGGGATATTCAACATTGCTTCAGGAAACTATACCGTCGGCGAAGTCGCGGATCTGGTGAGAGTGGCAGTGGAGGACGGGCTCGGCATTCGAGTAAACCTGAACATCAAACATATTCAGGACTTTCGCAATTATAAGGTGAGCACACTGAAGGCCAGCAATGTTTTGAGCTTCCATGCCGCGGGTCACGTAAAATCAATCGTTAGAACCCTCATCGACAACATGGACAAATTCAAGGATTGGGACAACCCGCTGTACTCTAACATCCAGGCCTTCAAAAAACTCGAAAGTGGTATTGAAGTCCACTCCTTGGTCGGGGCTCGCTAACAATGAAGATTACTGTCATTGGAGCCAACGGCCAACTCGGCACCGACGTCTCTCGAGCTTTTATGGAAAATGGGGATGCGGTCAGTTCTCTTACGCACTCAGACGTCGAGCTATCAAGCATCGACTCCGTTTCTAACTGCCTGACGACGCTGCGACCGCAGATCGTAGTAAATGCCGCGGCGATGCATCACGTGGAGAACTGCGAGCGTGACCCTGAGAGGGCATTCGCAGTAAACGGTCTGGGGGCAAGAAACCTAGCCTTGGTTGCCCGCGATGTTGGGGCAACACTAGTGCACGTGAGCACCGATTATGTATTCGATGGTGCCAAGCGAAGTCCATATGAGGAGAAAGATGCTCCAAGGCCGCTGAACGTCTATGGCAACACGAAATTGTCCGGTGAATATTTTGTGCGCTCGATCGTGGATAAACATTTTGTGGTGCGAACCTCGGCCATCTACGGGAAAAACCCCTGCCGTGCTAAAGGAGGTCGCAATTTCGTAGAGCTGATGCTCAAGCTGGCAGCGGAACGTGGCGAAGTGAAAGTAGTGGATGGCGAGATTGTCACCCCGACCCCTACGGAAGAACTCTCCCGCCAGATAGTCGCGTTAAGTCAGACGGATTTCTACGGGCTGTACCATGCTACCGCCGAGGGGAGTTGTTCCTGGTACGAATTTGCACGCGAGATCTTCACCGTGACCAACACCCCAGTTAGGTTGAAGGTTGCGGGGCCCAACGAATTTCCAGCTAAAGTGCCACGCCCAACTTATTCGGTCCTTGAGAATCGTGCGCTCAAGAACCATGGCCTGAGCGTTTTCAAACCGTGGCAAGAGGGCCTCCGCGAATATCTGTCCCCGGTCGCATGCCGATAGTGTTTGTCGCAACTCAGATTCATTAGATCTATGGAAAGAAAACCGCTAGTGAAGACAGTTGACGAGCGTACCTCAAATAACGAGCCAGGGATCCGTGGTCGCGGATATGTGCTAATGACAGCCGCCTACGATGAGGAAGCCCATATCGTTGCGACCATCGAATCAGTACTTTCTCAGACAGTGCTTCCCAACAGGTGGATTATCGTCAGTGACGGCTCGCGTGACCGCACGGATGAGATTGTCCAAAAGTATGCGGAACGCCATGGCTTCATTCGTTTCCTCCGTGTGGGCAGACCGCCCGGTCGTAGTTTTCGCTGTAAGGTAATGGCCCTGCGAGCCGGCGGCGTACTCTTGGAAGGGGTCGACTACGATTTCATAGGAAATCTGGATGCTGACGTGTCGATCTGCGACACGTACTTTGAGGATATCATCCATCATTTCGAGAAACGCAGCGGCCTCGGATTGACCGGCGGGTTCGTCTGCGAAGAGAGGAATGGGCAGTTCCAAGACCGCACCATTAACCGAGTCTACTCGGTTGCACACGCGGCGCAGTTGATGCGTCGAGAATGTTATGAATCCATGGGGGGCTACGCTGTACTTGAATACGGCGGCGAAGATTGGCATGCCCAAACCTCGCTAAGGATGATGGGTTGGTCGGTGGAAGCGCTCCCCGAGCTCAAAGTTCTACATCACAGAGACACAGGCAAGGGTAGCAACCTGCTGCGACACAAGTTTCGTCAAGGGAGGATGGATTATGGTTTCGGCAGTGTTGGCTTGTTTGAGATCGTGAAGTGTTTTCGACTCCTGCCTGACGAGCCATTCCTCATCGGGGCGATTGCGAGATTATTGGGTTTCGTCTGGTCTTGGGTTTGCCGGGAAGAGAGACCCGTTTCGGAGGAATTTATTGCTTTCTTGAGGCGTGAACAAAAGGAGAGACTGTTGTCCGTTCTTCCTGCCGTTTGGCAGAGCCGATTGCGCGCGTTGCCGTAGCTCAATTGAGTTCTTCTGGAACAGACTGGCCAAAGAACTGCCAGATCGCCCATGCAATGAGGGCGCTACGATTCGCCGCGGCAGTGCGGCGTACTCGCTCCGGAACACCATCCTCGCACTGTAACGCGATGAATAATCAAAGGCGGGACCATCTGCAACGTCTTACGAAACTAGTTGTCAGTGTTATTTTTTTTCTATGGACGTCTGCGATCGACATAATCCGTCGACTGATGGGCAGAACTACACCTGCTACCTGCGTGGTTCTGCACTATCATGGAGTATCTCCACAGCACCGGAGACGCTTCGCTCGACAATTGGACCTCCTGATCAACTTAGCTATTCCTCTCTCTGCCGACAACAGTGAACCATTGCGTGCAGGAAAACGCTATGTGGCCTTGACTTTCGACGACGGGTTTCTGAGTACCGTTGAAAACGCCGTACCTGAACTCGTCCAAAGGGAAATTCCCGCGACCCTGTTCGTCACCGCGGGCCTGCTCGGCTCGGCCCCTCAATGGACCACATTTGGAGGAGACTCGCTTGCCGATGAGAGGATTGTTCCCGCGGAGCTGCTGAAGCAGGTGCCAAACGGTTTCATCGCTATTGGTTCTCATACTTTGTCCCACCCGTGGCTCCCCTCTGTGCCGGAGATGGCAGCAAGGGTCGAACTCAGCGAGTCCCGAGATAAACTCAAAAACCTCTTGAATCGCGACATCAAGCTTTTTAGCTTCCCCTACGGGGGATACACTGACCGTCTGATAGAGTTGTGTCGCGAAGCTGGGTACGAGCGAGTTTTCACCATTTTGCCCAAGCTTGCCTTTACTGATCCTCAAGAATATGTGACCGGCCGAATTCGGACAGATCCGACCGACTGGTCACTGGAGTTTCGGTTTAAGCTGCTGGGAGCTTATCAATGGCTACCGTCGGTCATAGCCTGGAAGCAGAGAGCATTCAAAAAACCGCGTTCGGAGCGGTCTTAAGACTCGACCTGAAGGGAAACCCTGGTTCTCCGTTCAATGGCATCCATCGAAAAGAGAGTAAGCGAGGCGATCCTCGCGGTGATCCGAGCGCGGCGGACGGCGCCCTCGGCGCGGAGTGATTCGCCTGTCGGCTCGTCCATTCGTTCCGCTCGAGTTCGCGAGGCACAACTCTCTGATTACAAGGCCGTGACTGAGCTCAAAACGCGATGGGGCTTAATCCCAGATTCGTTCGAAAACTGGGAACGATTGTGGATCCATAACCCGGCTTCGCAGCAAATGCAGCCTTCCCGCCCTATAGGTTGGGTCTTGGAAGCCGAACGGAAAGTGGTTGGCTACCTTGGGAATATCCCTTCGCTATATCGCTTCGGTGACAAAACGCTCACCGCCGTTACCGGCTCTGGGTTGGTGGTTGAGCCGGCCTTCCGTGCCGTTAGCATGAGCTTGATCGCTGCTTATTATCGTCAGAAGGATGTCGATCTATATCTCACAACGACTGCGATCGAAGCGGTTGGGAAGGTTGCTCGCGCTTTTAAATCCGATCCACTTCCCCAGGAAGATTATGAAACAGTGCTGTTCTGGGTTTTGCGGCCATACGCATTCGCACGGGCGTTAATGAGGAAACTGCAAGTAAAGCCGGCGTTTTCTTACGTCTTTAGCGGTCTCATCTCCGCGGCAATGGCAACCGACAAAATTGCGCGTAGGCGCAAACCCACAGGATCGGCAAAGTCGCTCGAAGTGTGTGAAATCGGCGTGCCCGAGATCGGAGATGAGTTCGGGGAATTGTGGCTTGAGAAACTGACCGAGGGCACGCGCCTTCTTGCAGACCGCACCGGGGCAACATTACGATGGCATTTTGAAACTCCTGGTGACCGAGGAACGACCCGCGTCCTTTGCTGCCGACAGAAAGGGCGATTGGTCGGTTACCTGGTGATTCGCGATGACCCCGGCCAGCTCAGCGGTCTGCGTAGATCGTTGATTGCGGACATCTTAGTGAGGCAGGATGACCCAGAGATCCTAAAGGCCTTGATGGTTCGAGCCTATGAGCATGCGCAGTATGCGGGAAGCCACATCCTTGAGGTTCTAGGGTTCCCCGGCAACGTTCGTCGCGTCTGTAGTCAATGGAATCCGTATCGGCGAAAATACCCCGCCTGTCCCTTTTACTATAAAGCTCGAGACCCTGCCCTGCACAAGGTCCTTGCAAGCAGCGGGGCGTGGTATGCCTCTCCGTATGATGGAGACGCGACCCTTATGCCCTTTCTGGATGGGACCACCGGGGATGCAGAAAACTTCCCACGCGAGACAACAACACTCCAGACCGTTTACGCAAGTGCTCTTGATTCTCGGAGTGACGGGAAGATCTAGCGCGAGACTCTTTGCGAGTGACGTCCTGTCGACTCGCCCTAAACAGCTGAGTTGGAGTGCACAAGAGGGTGATGGGCGAAGTACAAGACCTTTAAGATCTTGCCGTTGGACTTAAATTGTAGGTGTGATCAGAAACTCAGGGAGCTGGTATGTGCGGCATAGCCGGTTTGTTGAAGTTCGACGGAAGCGAAGCGGACCCTAATCTGCTCGGCAAAATGATTGCAAGGTTGTCTCATCGTGGGCCGGACGCCCATGGAATCCACGCTGCGGGCTCGATCGGGCTAGCCCACTCTCGCCTGAGCATCATCGACCTGCAATGCGGTGCCCAGCCGATGTCTACCGGGGACGGCCGTCTATGGATCACCTTTAACGGCGAGATCTTTAACTACCTTGAGCTTAAAGAGGAGTTGCTTAACAAAGGCCATCATTTTGCGACTCACTCCGATACCGAGGTCATCCTACACGCTTATCGAGAATACGGCGAAGATTGTGTCAACCAATTCAATGGGCAGTGGGCTTTCGGGATTTGGGATACCGCAGCACGGAAACTCTTTCTTTCGCGGGACCGCGCCGGCGTTCGGCCGCTGTTTTACACGGAAACAGCACGTGGCTTTGCCTTTGCCTCGGAGATCAAGGCGCTCCTGGCTTGCCCTGAAGTTCCAAGAGAGGTTGATCCTTACGGCATGGATCAAATTTTTACGTTCTGGGTACCCCTTCCTCCTCGGACGGCGTTCAAGAATATCCGCCAATTGCCGCCGGGCCACTCTCTTACGATTCAGAATAACTGTGTCCGCGTAAAGCAATACTGGTCAATGTCGTTCGAGCCTGACGAGTGCTTGCAGCGAAGAGGTGAACATGAGCTTGCCGACAACTTGTTGGACCTTTTGCATGATGCAACCCGAATTCGCCTTCGTTCCGACGTGCCAGTGGGGGCGTATCTCAGCGGCGGAATTGACTCGACTCTTACGACGGCGCTCGTTCGAAGAATCGTGCACGACCGCTTGCGCAGCTTTTCCATCACGTTTGATGACCGCGAGTTCGATGAGAGTCGCTACCAGCAAGAGGCGAGCTCTTTTCTCGGGACACAGCATTCCAATATATCCTGTTCACACGACGATATCGTCCAGGTCTTTCCGGAAGTGATTCGTCATGCCGAACAGCCCGTACTGCGTACGGCACCTGCCCCGATGTTCCTGCTTTCGCGCTTGGTGAGAGACAGCGGATTCAAAGTCGTTTTGACGGGAGAGGGCGCGGATGAGGTGCTTGGGGGTTATGACATCTTCAAGGAGGCCAAGATCCGACGCTTCTGGGCCAGTAACCTGGACTCAAAGTGGCGGCCCCTTCTGTTGAAACGCTTGTATCCCTATCTGCGGGAGCTGCAAAGGCAGTCGGCCGCAAATCTCAAGCACTTTTTTCGTGTAAGCGAGGAGGACCTCGCCAGCCCGTTCTTCTCACATTTGCCGCGCTGGGAACTTGCCGCGAGACTGAAGCTATTGTTCTCTCCGGACTTTCGCCGGGAGGTTGGCGAGTACGACGCTCTCGCGGAGCTCGAACAGACTCTTCCTCCCGATTTCGGTGTGTGGACATACTTTAACCAGGCAGAGTATCTCGAGGCCAAATACTTTCTTCCCGGTTACCTGCTCTCTTCACAAGGTGACCGCATGGCGATGGCCCATTCCGTTGAAGGGCGCTATCCGTTCTTGGACTACCGTGTAATCGAGTTCGCTTCGAAACTCCCGGTGAACCTGAAAATGAAAGTGCTCAATGAAAAATATCTGTTGAAGCGCTGCTGCGGAGGCCTTGTTCCGGCTTCGATCCTCCGCCGCCGGAAGCAGCCATACCGAGCCCCTGATGGGAGGTGTTTTTTCGACGCCGGGGCGCCTGCGTACGTTCAAGATCTGCTCTCGCCTAGGTCCGTCGAGGAAACCGGGATCTTTGACTCAAAGGCAGTCGGTGCGATTGTCAACAAGTTTACAGCCGGCAAAGCCGGGAGCGTTAGAGATGACATGGCGCTCGTTGGCGTTCTATCCACACAACTTCTAGCTACTCAGTTCACAACTCAAAATCGGGAGCAGGCCGAACTATGCAAACAACAGACATCGAGCGTGAAATCCGGAGTTTTCTCATAACAACGTTTCTATTCGGACGTGATGAACAATTGCGAGACAGTGATTCCCTCCTTGGAAACGTGATTGATTCGACCGGCGCTCTCGAACTGGTCGCCTTCCTTCAAGAGCGGTTCGGAATCAACGTTGATGACGAAGACGTCATCCCTGACAATTTCGACTCCGTCAAAAGCGTGGTTAGCTACGTCGTCAAAAAACGGGGTTCCGAGAGCTAGCCTGCACTCCACGGTATTGGCGTTCCGGTGAACATCCGCCCCGAAGAGGGCCAGCCAAGGAAGACCCACTAAGGCTGACGGTGTGGAAATAGAGAGGACCCCAAGGAGGAGCGCTTACCACAAAGGAGAAAAGAATTCCGTACCCCGCCTAGGCACCTTTCTAAGTCCCTGATAACACAAGGCTTAGTCTGATTGAGTTGGTCGCAGAATTGCTCCCTGTTTGACTTCCAAATGCTGTGAAATCCACCGTCCGCCGAGCTATCAGAGAAAGGAAGACGCTTCACCGTCATGGTTGACCTCGCTATTGTGGGTGCTGGTCCGTATGGTCTTTCCCTCGCTGCGCACGCGCGAAGCCTCGGCCTATCTTTCCGCATTTTTGGTCGTGCGATGGACAGCTGGGTTGCACACATGCCAAAAGGCATGATGCTCAAGTCGGACGGTTTCGCATCGGATATTTGTGATCCTGACCGAACGTTCTCGCTCAGGCAGTTCTGTGCTGAGCGCCAGGTCGAATACTCCGACGTAGGGGTCCCCGTTCGCCTTGAGACCTTCGCGGCGTATGGCCTTGCCTTTAGAGGGCGCTTAATACCGGAATTGGAGGAAAAGCTAGTAATAGGCCTCGACCACACAAAAGACGGGTTCACATTGAAGCTTGATGACGGAGAACTGGTAAAAAGTCGTCGAGTCGTGCTTGCCATCGGGATAACTCATTTTCAACATATCCCCCAAAATATAGCTCACCTGCCATCGGAATTCTTGTCACACAGTTACTGCCATGGTGATCTAGAGGCCTTCAGGGGTCGCACCGTTATTGTACTTGGCGGTGGCGCTTCTGCGACGGACTTGGCCGCCTTGCTCCATGAGATTGGAGCAGAAGTCCAGCTTGTAGCCAAGCAGGATTCCCTGAAATTTCACAGCAAGCCAGAAGTGCGCAAGCCTCGCTCTTTTTGGCAGCGCATTCGCCATCCGCAATCTGGATTGGGTCCTGGGTTGCGTTCGCGCTTCTATGCAAATTCTCCAGTCGCGTTCCATTATTTGCCGCGGAAGATGAGAATGGAGATCGTCCGCACTCATCTCGGTCCTTCGGGCGGATGGTTTATCAAAGACAAGGTCGTTGGAAAGCTACCTCTCCTTCTGGGTTACTGCATTGAGTATGCGGAGACCCGCGAGGGAAAGGTACATCTCATCCTCCGCGGAGCAGATGGTTCAAAGCGAGAAGTCACCGCTGATCACATCATCGCTGCTACGGGCTACCGAGTCGATCTACATCGATTGAAATTCCTTAGCCGGGATGTTCTTTCGGAGCTCAAACTCGAGGACAGCACGCCGGTACTTTCATCGACATTTGAGTCCTCAATACCTGGCCTCTACTTTGTCGGACTCGCGGCCGCGAACAGTTTCGGACCACTAATGAGGTTTGCCTTTGGCGCCGGTTTCGCCGCCAGACGTTTGACGAAATCGATCGCCCGATCGGTATCGAGGGCCCGGGCCTTCAGCCCGGCAGGGCGCGCTGCATCTATCAGGTCCGTTAAGAACGAAGAGACTGGAGCTATTTAGAAACGCTAGCGGGCGGACTCGGCTGCTGCAGTGTTGGGGATCTGCTTGTCCAGGGGATCTCTCGCCGAGTGAGGCATTGCCCACCTCCTGGAGACATGCCGAGACATGAAGAGAGAGACCATTGCGATTCACGCTGGTTACGACGGCGACCCTACTACCAAGGCTGTTGCCGTTCCAATCTACCAGACCATCGCGTTTGAGTTCGATAGCGCAGAGCATGGCGCGGCCTTATTCAATCTGGAAGTCGAAGGAAATATCTACACCCGAATCGGCAACCCAACCAATACCGTCCTGGAAAAGCGCGTGGCCGCACTTGAAGGCGGCGTTGCTGCTTTGAGCGTAAGTTCAGGAATGGCGGCAATCCACTATGCGGTAGCCAACATCACAGAGCTGGGCACCAACATCGTTTCGACTCCGCAGCTTTACGGAGCCACTTATACCCTGCTGACGCACATCCTGGCCAAGCAGGGGATTACCACGAGGTTCCCGGAGACTGACCATCCAGACGCGGTTGAAAAACTGATCGACGAAAATACCAGAGCGGTTTTTTGTGAGAGCGTGGGTAATCCAGCCGGCAACGTCGCCGACATCGAGGGCCTGGCGGAGGTCGCGCACAAGCACGGCGTGCCTCTGATTGTTGACAATACGATTGCCACCCCGATTCTGTTGCGACCCATCGAATATGGCGCAGATGTGGTGGTTCATTCCATGACCAAATTCATGGGGGGGCACGGCACGACTTTGGGCGGCATGATCGTTGACGCCGGAAGGTTTCCTTGGGGCTCCTACCCTGATCGCTATTACATGATGTGCCGTCCCGAACCCGCCTATCACGGGGTCGTATATACCGAGCATTATGGGGCGGCTGCTTTTGCGGCGCGCTGTCGAACTGTCGGCCAGCGGAACACCGGAGCGACGCTTTCGCCTTTCAACGGTTTTTTGTTGCTGCAGGGGATCGAGACGCTCGCGCTGCGAGTCGAAAGACACGTGGACAACGCTCGCAAGGTGGCCGAGTACCTGCGTAATCATCCTAGGGTCGAGTGGATCAACTACGCAGGGTTCCCGGACAACCCGCTATATCCAATGGCCCAGAAGTACTTGGGTTGCCGGCGTTGCTCGTTGCTGACGTTTGGCGTAAAAGGCGGATTCGACGCTGGCAAAAAGTGCTTCAACGCCTTCCGCCTTTTCAAGCGCATGGTGAACATGGGCGACGCCAAGTCGTTGGCGTGCCACCCCGCCTCGACGACGCACCGACAACTCACTTCTGAGGAGCAAGCGAAGGTCGGAGTGACGCCAGAAATGATCCGGCTCAGTGTGGGAATCGAGCACATTGAGGACATTCTTAACGACCTCGATCACGCCCTGGAACAAGCCGTCGGTTGAGGTTACTGGAGCAATGGAGGATTTGATTCCCCAGGGGGAACGCGATGCTCTTGATGATCGATGAAACACGAACTCCGGCCCATTGGGCGTCGCGAGATCACTGTCTCGCAGCATCTCTTGCGGAAGGCGACGTAAGTGATTGCATACGCATCGCGCTTGTAAACAACATGCCCGATGCAGCGCTTGAGGACACCGAATTCCAGTTTTTCGAGCTCCTCAACGCGGCCGCTGGTGACATGCCAGTGCGTCTCGAACTCTTCTCTCTCCCCGGGATTCCCCGGGGCCATCGGGGAAAGGAACATCTGCATGCCTTCTACTCCGATATCAAAGAACTCTTGAACAAGCAATATGAAGGGGTCATTATTACCGGAACCGAGCCACACCAGTCTGACTTGCGGCAAGAGCCTTATTGGGGAATCCTAACCGAGGTCCTCCAGTGGGCCGAACAGAGCACCGTCTCGACGGTGTTATCGTGTTTGGCGGCGCACGCCGGCGTCCTTCACCGCGACGGCATCCACCGGCATCCCCTGCCGGACAAGAAATTCGGAGTATTTAAGGAAAAAAAGACCGTCGACCACCCACTGACAAGCTACACAACGCAGCCCATGGGATTTCCACATTCTCGATGGAACGAAGTGCAAGAAGATGAATTGGGTTCGTGCGGCTACACGGTGCTCACGAAATCTGTGGAAGCTGGCGTGAGCCTCTTCGTGAAGAAAAAGCAGAACAGTTTGTTTGTCCATTTCCAAGGTCACCCGGAATATGGCGCGGGGACACTGGCCAAGGAGTACCGTAGGGACATCAAGAGATTTCTTAGGGGGGAAAGACAAACCTATCCTTCCCTGCCGTACGGATATTTCGGTGAGACCGCAACGAAATTGCTGACAGATTTTCAAGAGCTGGCGCTCTCTGCCCGGAATCAAGAACTCATGTCCTTGTTCCCCGAAAGCGTGATTGTGGACGCCCTGGAGAGTCCCTGGCGTTCATCCGCCATCCGCGTGTACCGAAACTGGCTACGTTATGTGGGAACGGTGGGTCCCAGACTTCGGGCCTCGGCCGGATCGGTCGTGTCGCACGTGGGTGACTGGCACTTTTGAAGAATCGTCACGTCCTGCTCCGTCCTTGCATCTCGTTGCCTCCGCGGGCACAAGCGTGAGACCCAGCGGTCCGGAAGAACACGCTTTGGTGAAAGCCAATGATTGAAGATCACATATCAGAGATCCTGCAGTCGCTACCGAAACGAATCTGCGATGTGCTGCAGCCATGGGCAGAGAGTTCGCCAGATCGACCAGCCCTTGTAGAGGATGCTGGCACCTGGACCTATCGGCAGTTATCGTCCGCAGTCGCCGCGGCCCGGGCCTGGCTCGTCGAATCCGGTGTTCGATCCGGCGATCGTGTGATGATTGTCAGCGAGAACAGCCGGGCATTTGTGGCTGTCCTTTTGGGATTGGCAAGTCTCGATGCTTGGCCAGTGCTGGTAAATGCTCGACTCTCGGCAGTTGAAGTCGACCGGATCCGGGAACACTGCGGCGCACGTCGGTTGATTTACACCACCTCGGTCTCGCCACACGCGCGTGCGCATGCCCATCGTCATGGCGCCGTGATGCTGAGCGTCCCGGAGATCGGGTCGATCGCGCTCGGACCATTGGATCAAAGGGTGGCGCCCGAGCCAATCGACTGCGACATCGCGGACCGAGTTGCGGCGGTGATCTATACCTCGGGCACGACGGGCCATCCCAAGGGGGTGATGCTGACCCATCGGAACGTTCTATACGTTGCGGCGATTTCCGCGAGAATTCGTTCATTGACTCCTGATGATCGCCTGCTCGGTACGCTGCCCATGTCCCACGCCGTGGGCCTTTCCGTGGTGCTTCTAGGCACATTGTTGTCTGGTGCCACTCTTTATTTGCTGCCGCATTTTGATCCGATTACGGCTCGAAAGACTATGGAGCGAGCACGCTTAACTGTTGTGTTAGGTACGCCAACGATGTTTTCCTTGTTATGCCAGTATGCAAAGTTGAGAGCGCTTGACTCGCTTAATTTACCCGCTCTTAGGGTCATTTCTTCCTCGGGCGCTCCGCTTCACTCGACGATCAAATCGCAAACGGAGAGGCTCTTCGGCATGGTTCTTCACAACGGGTACGGTATTACGGAGTGCTCGCCTACGATCGCGCAAACCAGGCTTGAGTCGCCTCGCAATGATACGTCGGTTGGGAAGCCGTTCCCGGGAGTCGAAATCAAGCTGGTGGGATCCGATGGCAGACCAGTGGCAGAAGGAGAAGTCGGTGAGCTAAGGGTCCAAGGGCCGACAATTATGAAGGGGTATTATCGCGCCCCCAAAGAAACGGCCGCAGCTATTGATCTTGAAGGTTGGTTCAGCACTTGCGACCTCGCTCGATTGCAAGACGGAAGCCTCTTTATTGTTGGGCGTACAAAGGAGCTCATCATCCGATCTGGTTTCAACGTCTATCCTGTGGAAGTGGAGGCCGTCCTAAACGCACACCCTCAAGTAGGTCGATCAGCCGTCATCGGCAGGCCGAATGGGGGAGATGAAGAAGTGGTTGCATTCGTGCAGCTACAGCCAGGGTCACAACTCCAAACAACAGAATTAGCAGAGTATGCTGCGAAGCACCTAGCTCCGTATAAACGTCCTTCGCATATTCTTCTTCTTGCAGACATGCCGGTGACCCCGACTGGCAAAGTAGCCAAAGGCGCTCTTTCAAAGATAGCGCTTTGTAATGCCGAGGTTGCCTCGTAGGCTGGGCCCGCCACCGCCTCCTTAAAGCGGTATCTCAATCAGCATTGGCCCATCGTTGCTAAACGCTTCTTGCAAAGCCTTGGCGAAAGAATCCAACGAGCTGACACATCTAGCTGGCACGCCCATGCCTTTGGCCAGCTGCACCCAATCTAGGGTGGGGCGGCCAATCTCAAACAGATCTTTCGCGCGAGGCCCCGGCTCGCCCACGCCAAGGTAGGAAAACTCTCGTTTCAAGACTGCATAGGTGCGGTTGGCAAAGATTACCGTGGTTACCTTGAGCCCTTCTCGTGCCATGGTCCACAAGGCCTGCACTGCGTACATACCACTGCCGTCTGCCGAAAGACACAAAACGCGCCGTTCAGGACAAGCGATGGCTGCACCAACCGCCAACGGAAGTGCGATTCCTATCGATCCCCCCGTGTTCGCGAGCCAATCGTGAACGGGCCCTTGCCTTGTGGCGGGCATCATTGCGCGGCCCGAGGTCATCGATTCATCGACCACGATGGCATGTTCCGGCAGCAACGCGGCAACCGTTGTGGCGAGTCCGGACAAAGAAATCCCGCCGGTAGGCAGTGCCGGTCTCTCTATGTGTTCGGCGTTCGCCGGGATTTCAAGGGGCGAGAGCGCTGTCACGAGGGCCTCGAGCGCTGCGGCACAATCTTCACCCGAACGCGCCAGCGTATGGAGTTCACATTCTGGCGAAGTGAGGATGCTGTCTTTGCCCGGGGATGCGAAATAGGAGACAGGAGGCTGCGTGCCCAATAGAATGAGCTGGCGGAATTCCTTCAGTAAGGCCGTCGCTTGCTCGTGGATGTAGGGAATGCGTTCTACCGCGGGAACGCCGGCCCCACGTTCCATACGTGCAAAGGGATAGGGAGCGAGAAGCCTAGCACCCGTTGCTGCGGCGATCCTTCCAGCTGCCGCCAGGCCTCTGCCGTACAGAGCATTGCCCGCCATTAATAAGCAGGTCGGAAGATCTGAGCGAAGCATGGCGGCCGCTCGCTCGACTGACTCAGTCGCCGGAAGCGGAGCGCTGGGCAATGATTGCACCTTGACCACGGCGCCGTTGTCACTCCATGCGGCATCGGCGGGCACGATTAAAGTTGCGATTTGCCCAGGGGTGGTAGAGGCAGCAATGATTGCATCCGCGGCATCCTGTCCGATCGTAGACGCAGAGCTTGACGATCTTATCCACGAAGAAAAAGGTCGGGCGATCCCCTCAATATCGGAGGTCAACGGGGTGTCATGGCGCAGATGGTAGGTCGCATGTTGACCGACAATGTTGACGATGGGCACCCGCGCCCGCGCCGCATTGTGTAAGTTGGCCAGCCCGTTGGCGAGGCCTGGACCAAGGTGGAGAAGAGTGCATGGCGGCCTTCTAGTCATTCGGGCGTAGCCATCGGCGGCTCCCGTGACAACTCCTTCGAACAGTCCGAGCACGCAGCGCATTTTCCCGACTCGGTCGAGGGCAGCGACGATATGCATCTCCGAGGTTCCGGGATTTGTGAAGCAAACTTCAATTCCCCCGGCAACCAGCGAATGTATCAGGCTTTCGGATCCGTTCATCTGTTTATCGCGTCAGCGCTCTAGCAAATATCCGGTACGGTGTTTGCCAAGACCTGCTAAACCGCAGCGGCTACCACCCTTAAGGCGCCTACCAGGGCAAAGCTAGGCGGCTGGCAACTCTCCCTCCGGCCGCAGGATCTCAGCTCCATTGCGAATTGGCAGCCCGATCTTGATCTCCAACGGTATTCCACAGCCTTGAGGAGCCTTCGGACTGCCTGTTTAGAAGCTGCTCGCAGTTGGGCGGGAGTTTGCGTGGGTGTCTCCACCTAGAACCGGAGCCCCTTGGAATGCTCAATAAGAGCGGCATTTCCGCTCAATGGCCTCGCGCAGATACCGAGAAAGCGTAGATGCGAGGCTTTTGGAGTGCGTCGTCAGGATTCCAGAATGATCCCCAGGCACGGTCTCAACTTGCAACTCCTCCGCCAACCCTCCCCAAACCGCCGCTGGATCGTCGGGGAATTCGGAACTGACCTCGGCTCTAACGAACGCTATCTTGCCGCGGTAGTAGTGAGGCCGGTAGCGGGTCCATGCCAGGTAAGCGCTGTCACGCACGTGCTGCATTAGCGGAGGGAGAGAGGTACCAGGGGGTGGCGGAAAAGAAACCCTGCCATAACCCTCGCTAGAGATGAGCAGTTTCCGCTTTGCTCGGTGGGCGATGTAAGAAACTGCTAGACGGAGCGGCAAGCGCATTGCCCGGGACACATGGCTCCTTACCAGGCGACCGCTGATTCGCGCCCGTTGTGCCAGGGAGAGGAATCGTCTATGCGGATAGGTCTCCAGCATAGCCAATAGCAGGACATCCTCTCCGTTCGAAGACAAACGTTGGGCGGCCTCGAGCATCACCAGTCCACCAAGGGAGTAGCCGACAAGAAGGTACGGACCACGGCGTTGCACTTGTTTAATGGCGTCCAGCGAAAACACGGCCATATCTTCAATGCTGTGGTGTGGTTCGTCCAACCCATCGATCCCCCTGGCTTGAATGCCGAATATCGCATTTTCGGAATCGATGTGCGTAGCAAGATCCTGGAGCTCCGAGACCCTGCCTCCCAAACCGTGGGTCATAAAGATTGGCAGCTTCTCTGTGCCGCTCCGTAAGACAATGAGCGGCGGAGTTTTTGGGGCTGCGGCTTGCTCCGATTTGCCATCCTCGGCCGTGATCATTGGTGCCGGTTTGGCTGGCGGTTCGCTATCAAGCATCTTTTCAAACCTCATCGTAGTGGCCAACGACGCGACGAGCTCGGACCTCAGGAGTGAGCAAATCTCCAATAGAGCTCACGGGCTTTTGTGTAGTATGGGCCCATCGGAAGCCCTCGGTCCTCAATCCGAGTTACCGGAACCACTTTTGAGTAATTCCCAGTCGAAAAAATCTCGTCTGCCCCTTGTAGTTCATGGTAGCTGAGAGTCTTTTCGACAACCTTCGCACCATTCTCACGCAGCAACCCGATCACCCTCTGGCGAGTGATGCCTGCCAAGAAAGTCCCGTTGGGGATGGGGGTAAAAACTACTCCATCCTTTGCCATAAAGATGTTCGAGGTCGCAAGTTCTGCTACATTTCCCAAAACATCGCAAACAACGGCATTATCGAAACCTCGAGCATGCGCTTCGAACAAAGAACGGGCGTTGTTAGGGTAAAGACAACCAGCTTTGGCATCCACGGGCATCGTCTCGAGCGTTGGCCGTCGGAATTGTGACAAGGTGATGGAGAAACCTTTCGGTGTGCGCATGGCCGCTTCATAGATCGTCAGACACCAACGGGTCGACTCTGGATCGTGGGCCTGAACCCAAGGCCCTTCATGCTCTGCCCAGTACATCGGCCGAATGTAAAGGGCAGCACCTTTCTCAAAGCGCGCTATCCCCTCTCTTGCGAGCTTCACCCAGGTTTCGGTTGGCACAATCGGTTTCAGAAACAGCTTTTTAGCCGATTCGTTAACACGTGCGCAATGCAATTCAAGATCCGGCGCAACTCCTTCAAACGCTCGCGCTCCATCAAAAACGAGAGAGCAGAGCCACGCCGCGTGCGTTCGAGGTCCCATGATTGGCAGGTTGCCTTCGTGCCAGGTGTCCTCAAAAAATGTGTGTGTCTTGGACCAGCCCATTGCGGCGGCCATTCAATTCCTCCAGGATGCGCACGAAGCTTCCTAAGGGAGTGGATGTGTATGAGTCTTTACAGCAAAACAGCACTTGTCTTAAAACCGACTGGGAGACGCGTCTGCAGATATCGAGCCTGCTTCTTGGACACCTTTCAAATAATCTGCACCTTACGCTAGAGACCATGTGGAGTCAATATCAAGTTCGAATCACCTCCGAAGATTCAGTGTCTCCTCGGAACCAATGCTCGTGAAGACGTTTCTGTCCCACCGGCTCGCGCACTTTCGGGTTGCTTCTAGCAAACTCGAAAAGCTCGGAGAATACTGCGGAGGTACTCTGAGGGGCCCTCAGAAACCGCAGCGTAGTGGGAGAGACAACCTGGGAATGCCCCTTCCTTGAAGGGAGTATGCCTTTCCACCCCCGTGCTTTTGGCGCAGTTCTCCGGGAATCTAGACAAGCTAAGTCATTTATTTTGTTCTTATTACGAAGACTCAGAGACTCTACACTCGCCTGGAAAACTTTCCGCGTTTGGCAGGCCGATTGCTGATCCTTCCTCAGGCCTGTGTTGCGATCGATAGTGTGGAGTCGGCGATGCGTGCTGACTCGTCCTTTGCTCCTGATCGAGCCCACGCTCAGCTCATCTTTCTGCCTTGAGTAAGAGGATTGCTTGAAGCCAAAAGTCCTGGTTGCCACAACATGTCGTTGGCTCCCCGCCGTACGGCTGGCGCTGGCCCTTGCCGATGCGGGCTGCCATGTCGATGCTATTTGCCCTCCACGCCACCCTTTGACGAAAACGAAAGTTGCGGGAGTCTTGCATAAGTACCGGGGATTGGCTCCCGTGAGATCCTTTGCACGAGCCATAGCGCAATCCAAGCCACATCTCATTGTCCCCTGCGACGATCTAGCAGCGACGCATCTCTACGCCTGCTATCGACGGGAAATCCGATTTGGGGAGGAGGGGAAACCCAGCTGCACGTTGATTGAGCGTTCTCTAGGCTCACCGGAGAGTTTTCGAGTCGTCTTTTCCAGAGCAGCTTTTATGCGGTTGGCCCAGGAAGAAGGCATACGAGTGCCCAGGACTGAAGTCATCTCAAACATAGAAGAGCTTAGAAAGTGCACCAGTCTCCTCGGGTTTCCGGTTGTCCTCAAGGCGAACGGGACTTCGGGTGGGGAGGGGGTACGAGTAGTCAGGACTCTCGAGGAGGCTGAAAGGGCTTTTCATCTGCTGCAATCGCCTCCCCTTTTTGCACGAGCAGCAAAAAGAGCCCTGATCAACCAAGACTTAACTTTGATTTGGCCGGCAATCCGTCGTCGCAGGTTTACGGTGAATGCCCAGACATTCGAGCCGGGACGAGATGCGACGAGCTTGGTGGCTTGTTGGAACGGGAGCGTCTTGGCTAGTCTCCATTTCGAAGTGTTGAACAAATGTACCTCAAATGGGCCCGCTAGCGTTGTCCGCCTAATTGAAAACCCCGATATGTTTGCCGCCATCAAGAAAATAGCAAAGCGCCTCAATCTTTCAGGGCTGCACGGTTTTGATTTTCTAATTGAGTCGGAGACGGGAAGTGCCGTACTCATCGAAATAAATCCTCGCGCCACACAAGTCGGTCACCTGTCGCTGGGCCCCGGTCGTGACCTTCCTGCGGCTCTGGTTGCCGCCATCACCGGGGAGACCATCCGCGAAGCTCCTCCGCTTACAGACAACGATACAATCGCTCTGTTTCCCCAAGAGTGGAAAAGAAATCCGGAAAGTAGCTTTCTAAGGGCGGGCTACCATGATGTTCCATGGGAAGAGCCGGATTTGGTTCGTGCATGTGTCCGGGGCCGACAGAATGTGAGTGAACTCTATTCCCATAGGGAAAGGATTCGAGCTTTTTCAACAGTTCGACTCCCAAATTCGTGAATACTCCTTCGAAAAGTCGGCCGACACGCGGTGAGCTCGGAAACGTCACTCGTCCTGATGGGCAGGATAAAAGCTTAAACAGAGAGTCTACGGAGCAGATGATGCCAGGGGCGGTCGGCGCGGCAGTGGGACCCACTGTCGAAAAACTTGGCTCGGCTGCATTGGATGGAGGTCACGCTCCTCACGCCATGACTGGCGGCGCACGGTGGTTGCGCAAAAACGGCGCTGTGAGAACACCAGAGCATTTCTCGAGACCAATCTTGCAACACCGTCTGCTGCTAAGCCAAATTCGCCGAAGCACAAAGAAGCCACTGTTAGTGATGAAATTCGGGGGCACGTCAGTTGGTGACGCTGCGCGCATGGAGAAGGTGGCCGAAATCGTCCGAGACGGTTCGAGAGACAACAATGTGGTTGTGGTTGTATCTGCAATGGCCGGAGTAACGAACAAATTGATCGAAGCGGCCAGAGGAGCGGAAAGCGGAAACCATGAGTTGGTTTCCGCGATTTTCGACGAACTGAGCCGCAAACATAAGGTGGTGGCCGACCTGTTGACGCGCTCTCCCGAGGATCACAACTCCATCCAGCAAATCATAGAAGGGATTCTCCGGTCGGGCCATCACCTCTGCCAAGGCACGCTCCTGTTGCGTGAGCTCACGGTACGGGCACTTGATTCTATTGCCGGTCTTGGTGAACGTCTTTCAGCGCCGTTGGTCGCGACAACGCTAGGAATCCACGGGGTGGCAAGCACGGCAATCGACGCTACCGAGCTAATCGTGACCGATTCTTTTCATGGTTCGGCCGAGCCGCAAATGGATACCACGCGCCGATGTTGCGAGGATCGCCTGCTTCCTCTCTTGCAGAATGGTATTGTGCCTGTGGTGACAGGTTATATTGGGAGTACACCAGAAGGCGTGGTTACCACTTTAGGCCGCGGCGGGTCGGATTATTCCGCAACTATTCTCGCCGCAGCACTCGGGGCAGATGAGGTCATCATCTGGACCGATGTTGACGGCGTGCTCACGGCCGATCCGAGCTTGGTACCGGGCGCGCGGACAATTCCTGAAATCTCTTATCGCGAGGCAGCGGAACTCGCCTTCTTCGGAGCCAAAGTCCTGCACCCGAAAACGCTTCGGCCGGTAATGCATGGTCAGATCCCCGTATGCATCCGCAACACCTTTGCGCCGGAGCGACTGGGGACCAAGATCACGTCATTAGGGTCGTCAAACGGGAGCGGGGCGAAGGCCCTGACTGCAATCAGCGATATAGCCTTGATTACTATCGGAGGTCCGGGCATCGTGGGAGTGCAAGAAGTTCTGGGCCGGACATTCACTACAACGGCGAGGGTTCAAGCGGACGTGCTTTTGGTGTCGCAATGCTCCTCGCAGAACGACATTTGCTTTGCGGTGCCTTCGCCCCATGCCGAGCGCACGGTTCAGGCCCTGCGGTATGAGTTTGCGCAAGACTTTGCACACGAGGAGGCCGAACACATCGCTCTCGATCCCGCAGTGGCGATTGTGGCCGTCGTTGGTGAGAAAATGCGCAGAACACCCGGTATCGTGGGGCGCACTTTGAGTGCGCTTGGTCGCGAAGATGTAAATATTATAGCCATCGCGCAGGGCTCCTCCGAGTGCAATGTCTCCTTCTTAGTGCAGAAAGAAGACATGCAAACCGCCCTTCAGACCATTCATCGAGAGTTCCAGTTGGGCGCGTCGCATTGTGAAGTGTTTCCCGCGAAGAGTGCCTGATCAAGTTGACAAGGTTACGAACTTCGATCTGGCTCTCGGGCTAGCCGCGGGGAGCGCTGCTGTGCTCAGTGCTGCTCGCGGAGCAAAACCAACATTCGCCGCAACGGCTCCGCTGCACCCCAAAGCAATTGATCCCCAACCGTAAACGCCCCAAGATATTCGCTGCCGATCTTGAGCTTGTGCAGGCGGCCTACCGGGATATCTAATGTTCCGGAAACTGCTGTTGGCGTAAGGCATCGCATGCTCGATGGCTGATCATTGGGGACCAATCGAATCCAGGGGCTGCTACTCTTTAGGATATCTTCGACGTCTCCGATTGGTATGTCCTTCGTGAGTTTAATGCACAATCCCTGACTATGGCACCGCATCGTCCCAACCCGCACACAGATGCCGTCGACAGGTATCGGTGGTTCTAGTCCCAGGATCTTGTTCGTTTCCGCCGCGCCCTTCCATTCTTCCCGAGTTTGGCCCCCTGGCATCTCCCGATCAATCCAGGGAATCAAGCTGCCCGCGAGTGGCGCACCAATCTCTGCAGTTGGCAGGCTAGAATCGCGCTGGCGTCGAATCATCACTCGATCGACTTCTAAGGCGTTTTCGGATGGAGTACCTCGGGTTACATCCGTGAGACTCTCCATTTGCTTGACAAGTTCGAGCATCTTTGCGGCTCCCGCACCAGAAGCCGCTTGATAGGTCATGGTCGTTATCCACTCGACCAGTCCAGCTTTCAGAAGCCCAGCAACGGCCATCAACATTAGGCTGACCGTGCAGTTGCCACCCGCGAAGGTTCGCAAGCCTCGAGCGAGGCCATTCTCAATCACGTTAGCGTTCACCGGATCGAGGATAATGACAGCGTCGTCGCTCATGCGCAGGGTAGAGGCGGCATCGATCCAAAAGCCCTTCCAACCGTTCTTACGTAGCGGGCCGTAAACCTCCGTAGTGTATTCGCTGCCTTGGCAACTGATCAGGATTGTGCACTTCGCCAATTCGTGCAGGTCCTTTGCGTTCCGGAGCCTGCCTCCGTCACCTGCCTCCTTGGGAGCCTCGCCTCCAATGTTAGAGGTGGAGAAGAAAGTTGGTTCGATCCCTACGAAATCATTTTCTTCTCGCATTCTCTGCAAGAGAACGCTTCCCACCATGCCCCTCCATCCAATTAGGCCGACGCGTAACATATACCCTCTACCCTCCCGAGTCTCCGTATCATGCTCCCATTAAGCAACCGGTAGGCACCGATACAGAGCAAGCCGAGTGCCAACTCGTAATTGGATCATTCTGAGTCGGCTTAGAACTGGTCGGGGTTTTGTTTTCGCGGAAAATCCGGGATAAATTCATGTTAGGTTCGACAGATTCTAACCGCTTGAGTTGGCCATTTCAGCAGCCTCATTATTTCCACTCCCACGGTTGGCTGCCCAGGCGCCCAGTAAACCTTGAAGAGCCCTGCGCGTACCAGCGCCTGGCGGTACGCAAAAGGGCAGCTGGGCCTGGCCCGGAAGCCGTCCGCCGCGAGCAAAAGCGAGCGGCTCTGCTCAAGAGCGCGAAGCACGTTGGTTGGGGGCAGGCTCGAACCTTCTGAATTACAGCAGTACAACTCATATGTTCCGCGTCGCGCCGCTGGTCAGTTCTGCGCTCGTCGCAGCTTTGTCGCACCGACTAAGCCAAATCTCCCGCCAGTAGACATATTCAGCGCGGGAGCAGCCTCCGAAAGATATGTGTGCACAGCTGCACAGAGAACCCTCCAAGAATACCGTATTTCGGAGATACCGCATTTCTCCTGTGCCATCGACGATTAGTTTTTCGATCCTTCTCTCCACGCGTTGTTGCCGACCGCACTGCAGGCGCATGTTTGGCGAAAACCACAGCCCGCGATTGCTCGCCGTTTGATCCAGAGTTTGACGGATGCTCTCCATCGGCTTGACCTCGACCAAGTCTCTAGGTTGGAGATGCAACGTTTCCGTGGGTGTGGCTTTGTTGTTACCACGACCGTAGGGCCCTAACAACCGGCGCCGGGCTTTCCAAAACAAGAATACCCCGACACGTATCACCATCTCTAGTAGGTTGGAGTTCCCCGCCCGTATATCCGTGAAACACATTGAGTAACCCTTTAGCTTAGAAAGATTCTGGGTTGCTCTCAGGAGTTCGCTGGCCTGGCAAAAATAAGTGGCCGGTCCAACCATGGTCTTCAGGCGAGCTTTGAGCATTTCCTTTTCTGCTTGCTGCACAGCGGTCGGCGCGCACCCTTCTTCAACTCTACGCAGCCAGGCCTCGCGCCAGAAAATCATGCACATCTTTTGACAGCCGTCGTGATCGCTTCCGGAACAACGCAATCCATCGAGAAGGAATACGTCATCTGTCGGAAATTCGCGCAGGGTCGACCCAGATTTCGTTCCCGAAGCACAAACTTTCACCACTCTTCGGAATACTGTAAATCTCTTCCCACAGTACTCAACCATTTCCCGCATGAATGGCAGGTGCTCAAGGGTTCCGTCTGGGTCCAAGGTCTTGGAGATTTCATTTGGCGTCTTCACTTCCACCAAGTCGCCTGGTTTAAGTCTCAGGTTCTTTTCATTCATCGGTTTTCCCATCAACTTGCTCTGCGGCTTGTTGGACGGACAAAATGGTGTGCGTGCATCTTGGATCTCCCACGCTGGTCTCAATTTGGCAGGTGCCCTCTCTATCGCCGGACGACCGACTGGTGGGGAACAATCGCGAGTGACAAAAACAGAGACTTGTCGGATAGCCCGAACACTCGGAGCAGTCTGCTCCATGCCTTCAGGGACCATGCCAGCGGTCCCCAGACGGATTCCTTTAGCACGGCAACCTTCCTGAAATGGTTGGGGTGGCGCCACGTGGCATTGGTTCCAGCAGGGAAAAACGCGACGTCGCCTGGACCGAAACGACGTTCTACTCCCGTTTCGTCCGTCATATATCCTTCACCCGAAAGGACAATGTAGGCTTCATCTTTGTCGTAGTGCCACCTGTAGCTGACTGCACCGCACTCCCAGAGCATGACATACGCAAGCCGGTCGGGCGTCTTCCCTAGCAGCTTGCTCCGGGTCTCGGGCTGACCGCTCAAGAGCCATTCGGACGGAATTGAGCCGGGCTCCAGCTTTATGTCTTTCAGTGTTGAAGATAGGATCGCCTCACACATGGCATTCTCCTAAGAATAGTTAATCACCATTCGAGGTGACCCACGCACGAGTGACATGAACGGGTTGACGCAAACGTGACTAAATCGGCTTTTGAAATCTCTGCGGAAGCGGCACCCAACTTTGGCAGCACAGTATCCTCGCTTATGACGGAACAAGTCAAATGACAAGGGCTTTTAGGGACCTGCTGGGTGTCGAAACATCCCGGATCCGTGGTAGCATCGTTCGTTAGTTCCGATTGGATTTGAGGTTTCTTGCTTGGCCAAGGATCCACCGGCGCCACCTTCGCATTCGGCGGGAAGGGCGATCCCATGAGACTCAGGATGAGGGAAATTTCTATTTTCGCATCCTGCCTAATCGCTGGTGTTTTCTGCGGAAGCACACGACTCGGAGTATCATGGCGCGGCCCTTGCAGCCCTTGTCGTAGAAATAGCCCCTAAGAACTATCGTTCGTCTCCAGAAATACAAAATGATCTCAGATTGTTGCGTGAGTATCTCGACCGCTACTATGAGAAAGAGTCTCTGTCTAATCGAGTAGCTCTTTTGTGGGCTTCCGCGAAACTGCCCGGGCTCATCAACTTTGATCGTCAAGGTATCCCTGCTCAAAGAGCTTCTCAATGAGCAGAACGGAGATGGCGGCTGGAGTCTGTCGTCTCTCAATAGAACGTGGAAAGGCTCCAGTTTACGTTCTTACCTCCGGGTGCGACAGGACGGCACCATGGTGGAAAGCACCAGCGATGGGTACGCTACTGGCTGGTTTTGTCCGCGTTACAACAGGCGGGCACGCCTCGCGGAAATGTCCACCTGGAGCGTGGGCTATCTTGGCTCGTGCTTAATCAAAACGAAACGGAAGGTCTATGGCCTGCATATTCTCTTAACGAAAAGCGCAATCGGTATTCCAATATTGGTCATTTCATGAGCGACGCGGCAACCGCTTATGCGGTGCTGGCTTTGACTGAAGCCGATCACCGTTAGCACCACAGATTAAATTGACAATGAGACGGGACCTGGAGTGCGGGAGTGCGGCGTGCTGAAAAGACCTTAGCGGAGGGCTGGCGTATTTAGTTGTCTGCGGAGCCCTTGAAGCGCCGTGTCAGGCCGGTGCTCTGATTCACGCTCTTATAAATTGAGAGTCGCGACTTCAATTTTCAAAATAATCACAAGGTCTGAACGACGCGGATAGCTCGACTCACCTTCGGTCGAGGGGAGGAACAAGATGAGGGATTGCCGCCGATTCTACGTGCACGGCGAATGGATCAGCCCGAGCGGAGCCTGCGACTTCACTGTCCTCAATCCTGCCAATGAAGAACCCATAGCGGTCATTTCTCTCGGCGGCGCAGCTGACGTCGATAACGCGGTGAGTGGCGCGAGGAGGGCTTTTGAATCCTACTCCGCGACGACTCCCGAGGAGCGCCTCGCACTGCTTCAGCGAATCATTGATGTTTATCGGTCAAGAATGGACGACATGGCTATGACGATCTCCGAGGAAATGGGGGCTCCAATCTCGCTTTCGCGAGCGGCGCAAGCTCCTGTAGGGTTGGCGCATTTCTTGGAGGTCGCCAGGATTTTAAGCTATTACAAATTCGAACGCCTCCAGGGCTCGACACTCATGCGTAAGGAGGCCATTGGCGTGTGCGGGCTTATCACTCCATGGAATTGGCCGATGAACCAGGTTGGCTCCAAAGTAGCGCCCGCACTTGCGGCCGGGTGCACGATGGTCCTCAAGCCCAGTGAAATTGCGCCGCTCTCTGCCTATCTATTCACGGAAATTCTCCATGAAGCAGGTGTGCCGCCGGGTGTTTTTAACATGGTGAACGGAGACGGCCCTACCGTGGGGTCAGCAATTGCGTCGCACCCCGACACCGCCATGGTGTCCTTAACGGGATCGACCCAAGCCGGTGTAGCCGTGGCCATGGCCGCCGCGCCCAACGTGAAGCGGGTCACCCAGGAACTTGGCGGCAAGTCGGCCAATATCATCTTGGAGGATGCTGAGCTCGAAAAGACGGTCAGCGCAGGCGTACTGGCTTGCATGCGCAACACTGGACAGTCTTGCAATGCGCCGACTCGAATGCTTGTCCCGCGGCAGAAGATGGCAGAGGCGGCGGCGATAGCGAAACGAACGGCCGACGCGCTAAAGATCGGTCAGCCGATGCTGGAGGACATTGCAATGGGCCCCCTTGCGAGTAAGGCTCAGTTTGCAAAGGTGCAGGAATTGATTAGCAAAGGAATTGAAGAAGGCGCAAAACTGGTCACGGGTGGCTCTGGCCGCCCCGAGGGAATAAAGAAAGGGTATTTCGCCAAACCGACCATCTTTTCCGAGGTTCACAACGAGATGACCATTGCCCGCGAGGAAATCTTTGGGCCTGTTCTTTGCATCATCCCGTACGAGGACGAAGATGATGCCGTCAGGATCGCAAACGATACCCCATACGGCTTGTCTGGTTTTGTGACATCGGAAGATATCGGGCGGGCACGCCGGGTCGCCAAACAAATCAGGTCGGGTAACGTGCACATTAATGGTGCGCGGCTTGACTTTAGCAGCTGCTTCGGGGGCTACAAACAGTCGGGCAACGGTCGCGAATGGGGAGAAGCCGGACTAGAGGAGTTCCTTGAATTGAAAGCGATCTTTGGCTACGGGGACCCAGTGACAGACAAGAAGTGAGGGCGGGCACAGCCGTCGAAACCGACTGAGAAGGATGGTGTCTCGGCTGAAAGCAAGCTCTTCGGCGGACGCTTACAGGCAATGACGATGAATCAGGGTCTGGCCTCGTGGCGGCCAGGTCTTGAGACTCCAGTTCAGGCTGCGAAGCAGCCGCCCGACACGAGCGCGCTGGTCGTCTACAAGTTTGTTCGGCAGCCGAATGCTAGCGGTCCGGTCCGCGGAGTAGCAGCTTCACCAAGCGATGCCCATGCGCCGGCTTTAGCTCGCGAGGACGTCCCGGAGTCAAATCCCGCTTGCGCCGATCTTCAGGCAAATCAGCACGACCCTTCGGTCCGGGCATCGCGGCGCACATAACCTATTTTCGTTCCCGACCCGGCACTGACGCGCGAGGACCCATACGGAATCGCGAAAGGGCCTCTCCGAGGTTCTGTATGAACGCTTCCGATGTATACAGGTCATTGCGCGGCTGCAAGCCGCCTGCCGGTGCCACGGGTTCCACTTCGTCCAACTGAAACTCCCGGGCAACTCCTTCGACGACTTCCACTTCAATCGGCCGCATGTGCTCTGCGTAGCCAGTAACCAGTGAGTGCTCACATAGGAGGTTGATGACGCGGGCGATGCCTGACGAATACAGGTGGATGGCCTCAATTGCCTTCAGGCTGAAAATGGGCTCTGCCTGCCCGGAAGCCCCACCGATGTGCAACCTCTCCTGAATGTACTCCGCAGTTTCTTCCTTCGAGAGTGGAGAGGTTTGGCAGCGTAACATGATGCGTTGGCGGAGCTGACGCAGTTCCGGCAGTTTAATCTTCTCTTCCAATTCGGGCTGCCCCGAGAGCACAATCTGCAACAGTTTGTCGGTGGAAGTCTCGAGATTCGTTAGCAGCCGAATCTCTTCGAGAACCGGAAACGTGAGGTTTTGCGCCTCGTCTACGATCAAAGCCACAGTCTCGCCAGAGCGGTAGCGATCCAACAACCAGGAATTCAACTGCATCAGCCGCTGGCTTTTGGAGTTCGAGCTGCAAGGGATCTCAAACTCGGCTAGCAGTAAGTCAAAAAATTGGTTCGTGTTTATCCGCGAATTGAACAGGAAAGCCGTTTTTATGCGCTGCGTGGCGAGCGAGGCCAGCACCCTGTTGAGCAGGGTTGTTTTACCGGTGCCCACCTCCCCCGTCAAGGTGATGAAGCCCTTGCGGCTCTGAATGCCATAGATCAATCCTGAAAGGGCTTCCTCGACTTTCTTGGTGCGATACAGATAACGAGGATCAGGATTGGCGTTGAATGGGTTTTCTTTCAGACCGTAGAAGCTCTTGTACATTGTTCTGCCAAATGGGGTTGCTTTGTCTGACCACGCCCCAAAACTCGCTTCATCCCTTCCTTTACTCTACACCGCCTATCATTCGTTGATCCGCTTTTCTCTGCTACCGAATGACCAAGGGCCGAGTATGCCAGCCGAATTCAATCGTGAGCTGATGCTGCGTAAAGCTTGTAGACGGCGCTCCGATTGAAGGTATGAGTTGGTTGGAGCTTTCCATATTGGCGGTGTAGGCCATGCTGAAGTGCGCGTCCCGCCCCAGGGCTCTTTCCAGGTTAGCGCCAGCGTACCACGTATCGTAGTGGGGCGCACCCGGCCTATTGTTCGGCAAAATGCTGGTGTTCCGAGAATATCCAAAATGGATCCCCGCCCGCCACGGCCGGCTGAGCTGTTGACCCACACTGCCCTCAACTTGGTCCGAGGACGCCCCGGTGAGTACTCCGCTTCCACCGCTGACGCCGTGAATGTAGTTCCCCGACAAATTGGTGCGCCCGGTGAGGGCGACGGTCAGGTTCGCGGCGCCCGCTCCAGAGATGCGCTGACCTGACCCACCGATCGGAACGCGCAGTTGCGTTATTTCAGGTCCGCCGAAAAGTTGCAGTGCGATTCGCCCGGTGATCTTACGTCCATACGCAAGTTGTGCCGCATAATCACCGATTGCTTGTGGCTGACCGGCAAAGTGGTAGCCGCTGAAGCGAACTAACACCCCCAGCGTGTTATTTCTTGACACCTCGTATTCATAGCCAGCGCTAAAAATGGCATCGCTGGTGTCCACATTTCCCGAATCCTTGAAGCGCAGCAGACCGTAGGATCCTGCCAGTATCAGGGAGCTTCTGGGGCTGATCCCGTAGGCGATTTGCGTGACAAACGCATGGCTGTACCGCGGGCCGAGCGCCGAGTAGATGCTTTGGGTTGGAAGGTAGCTACCTTGCAGCCCCGGCGACGGCGTCCCCAAGGTTGTACCGATCCCCGGAAGAGAAAGATTCGTTCCGGCGGCAAATCCAAATTGCGTTTGCGGTAGATATGCGAATTGATCTACAAAAGAGACGTGCCACCTCCGCCAATCGAATTCCTGGATGATGCCAACCTGCTGGTAGTAACCGTGTCCCACTGCGCTGTCCGTTGCTGAAAAGCCGCCGCCGGAATAGTTCATGTTGAACTGGCTGTGGCGACCCGATTCGAGCAAACTCAAATTTGCCCCGAAATAGCTCGTTGAATTCCATTGATCCACAGTCGGATTCCGAAGGCTGCTGGACAGAAGGAAATTCCCGTACTGAAATCCGGGTACCCAGTAGCTGTGGCGTATCTCTGGCGACCCCAGAGTCGCAGTCTGTGCACCGGTCAAAGGGCGATTGTCCGGAGTGACGGGCTCGGAATTGCCCTGGCGCTGCGCGCTCAACAAATCCCCTAAAGGCAGGTACTCGCGAGCGGCTGGCTTCGGCGGTCCGCCCGGATAATCCTGAGCAAGGAGCGTGGTTGGCACGCCCTGAATCGCCGTGAGCACCGCTATTAAAACCAGGTTCCTTCCGCCGTGTTTCATCGCTTTGCGCCTAGTCTCAGGGGACCACGATCACGTCGCCCGGTTCTAACACCAGGTTATCCTGCGGCTTGTTTCCACTGATCGCGTCCTTGTAATTAAACGGATGTTTTACCTGTTTGCCGCTCTCTGTCCGAAGCAGGTAGATACTCTTCACTCGCGCAAATTGCGTGAACCCTCCGCTGGTGGAAAGAGCCTGCAACACGGTCATGTCGGGGAACAGCGGATAAGCGCCGGCACGCACTACCTCGCCGGTCACGTAAATGCGACGACTGTTGATCTCCGTCACCGTCACGCTAACCTGCGGTTCGTTAAGGTATTTTTTCAGGCCGTCCCGAATAGCCAGGGAGAGCTGCATGGGGGTCAATCCGGCCGCTTGCACATCATTTAGCAAGGGCAAGGTGATTTTTCCGTCCGGGCGCACGGGAACGGTGCGGCTCAATTGATCCTCTTTCCAGACATCGATTTTCAGCACATCCTCTGGTCCTATCTTGTATTCGGCAAAATTCGTGAGGTCGTGTTCGGCCGGTGCGGTTGTCTGGGAGGACACACCCGTAGATGTGGCCTTCCCTCGGGAGGCAAAAACCGCGCTCTGAGCCTGCGTCGTTTCCCCGGGCAAGCAGCTCGCCAGGACGACAACCACAAGAAGTCTCATAACCGACTCTCTCATTACTCGCTCGCTTTCTCGCCCTCAACGCAGGTCTGCTTGATCTTGTACAGCAAAGATTTGTAGCTGATCTTCAGCTCTTGCGCAGCGCGTTTCCGATTCCAGCGTGTTCGCTCGAGCGCCTTTAAAATGAGCTCCCGTTCGGCTTGCCGCGAAGCCGCTCGAGCCGCAGCTTTGAGCGAAAAGGTTTGAGACGCTTTGGGAGCCGACCTCACTGCTCTCCCCGTTGTTCCTAGATCGGCTACCGCCATGGCGGGATTTCCAAGCGCAACCATCTCTTGTACCAGATTCGCCAGTTCACGAATGTTCCCCGGCCAATCGTGGGCGATAAGAAGTTCTACTTCCTGACTGCCCAAAACCGGTGTCTGCCGTCTTAATTCCATCGCGTGCTTTGCAAGGAAATGCTGAATGAGTGCGGGGATGTCCTCTTTTCTTTCCCGCAGCGGAGGCAAACGCAGGCACACGCCGTTGATTCGAAAATACAGGTCACGGCGGAATCTTCCTGACTCAACTTCGGCCCGCAATTCCTGCGAGGCCGACGAGATCAGCCGCAGGCGGCTCTTGCCGACTCCACCGCCGTCTCCATCTCGCAAGAGCGAGAGCAGCACCTTCTGGCTTGCCAGATCGAGTTCATCGATCCCGTCGAGATAAAGAGTTTTCACCCCGCCCACGCCGTCTCCCGGCTGGGTTTGCAGATGGGCCTTCAGTCGGGATAACAGTTGCCCTGGTTCCCATGCAGCGCAGCTCAGCTTCCGCAAAGGAACGTCTCTTTGCTCAGAGAGCCGGTGGATGAGGCGGGCATAGGTCTCTTTGCCAGTCCCACTCTCTCCAACCAGGAGTACCGCAATCTCGGTTCTGGCGATCTGTCCGACGATGGCATTGAGGCGCTGGACGGCTTCCGACTGACCGCCAACGAAACTGGCGTCATCAGCGGGGCCGACACCGTGATCAATCGATGTACCCATGTTACCGAGACAGCAGTAAGCATGTGGCCCTCCATGCCGATCGGCGGTGATGCATCCCTCTAGCTCAAGTAGGTTCTTTATTATCAATACATTATGGTTTTTCTAAGGACTGCTGCGTCCCAAAATCCGATGAAGTCCCCAACTTTTTCCAGAAAGTGGCAAATTCTTTTCCCGGCCCTCCCTATCGTCTCCCGCGTCGTTGGCTTCGCGGTAGCGGTTGTGTGGAGCTCAAGACAACCTTTTGGCTGAGCACGCCTAGCGGGGGTTTACCGCCATCTTTCCGGTTGCGGTGGAGAAACCAAAAGACGGGTGACTAAGATCAGAAATGCGAATTTTGGAGAGCTACTGATTTTTGGGCACGAATGGAGAAGTGAGCATCCCGAAACGGCAATTCGCGGATGTTATACTGCTCGAGTACACAGGGAATCTCGAAAAAATGAGCCCGCGACTGAAAGTCCTGAATGTGGTTGGAGCGCGCCCCAACCTTCCCAAAATTGCCCCCTTGATGCGGGAGATGCAGCGCCATGAAGCGATCGAGGCGATCTTGGTGCACACTGGCCAGCATTATGACGAAAATCTGTCCGATGTATTTTTTCGTCAGATGGGCATTCCGTCGCCGCACGTCAACCTGGAGGTTGGCTCGGGGTCCCACGCCTCTCAGACTGCGGAGATTTTGAAGCGCGTCGAGCCAGTTCTGCTGGAGCACAAGCCGGACCTGGTGCTCGTAGTCGGCGATGTCAATTCTACGATCGCGGTTTCGCTTGCGGCTGCAAAACTCGGCATTGGCGTGGCACACGTGGAGGCGGGGCTGCGAAGCTATGACCGCAGCATGCCGGAAGAGATTAACCGCGTCCTGACCGATGCGCTGGCCGATTATCTCTTCGTAACCGAGGAAGAAGCCATACAGAATCTGCTGAGGGAGGGGCGTCCGCGCGAAAGCATATTCATGGTGGGCAACGTGATGATCGATTCTTTGCGCCACTTCCTGTCCCTCGCCCAGCAATCCGCGATTGGAGACGAGCTAGGGTTGAAGAATAGCGCGAGCTGGCGGCGCTTTGGTGTGCTGACCCTCCATCGCCCATCTAATGTGGATGGGGTTCAGAAGCTCGGTGAGTTGCTGGGTGCGATCGACACGATAGCAAGCGAGCTACCGATCATTTTTCCCGTGCATCCGCGAACTCAGCAGCGGCTGATGCAAAGCGGAATTCACCATCATCCTCAATTGCGACTGATCTCGTCGGTAGGGTACCTGGACTTCCTGTGCTTGCTGAGCAAGGCGGCGCTAGTGCTCACCGACTCCGGCGGCATCCAGGAAGAGACTACCGCTCTCGGTGTTCCTTGTTTGACGTTGCGTGAGAATACCGAGCGGCCGGTGACGATTTCCGAAGGAACAAACCAGCTCGTGGGGACGGATCCTTCTAAGATCGTCGGTGCTGCGAAGGACATTTTGTGTGGCCGGGCCAAGGTTGGCAAGATACCTCCGTTGTGGGATGGGCGCGCGGCCACGCGGATCGTCGAGATTTTGCTGCGGGTGGTCCCGCGGGGGTCCATCAACTATTGAGCAACCGTTTGTGGGGGAGCGCCTCGCGCAGATCATTCCCTGGGAATGTGACAAGCGGTCTTCGGTTGTGTGACTCTATGTGCGTGCAAAGGAAGTCAGTTCCGATTGGTCCCGTGCAGAAATGAAGCATAGCGGTAGAGTGCTCTCGAGCCGTCAGCAATTGCGATCGGCGCAACGGCGCAAGGTTACGGGACAATGAGACACAAAGGAGAACAGGTTGCCCTTTTGCAGGAGCTCGTGCGAGATCGCATTCAGCGTAGCCTCGATGCGAAACAGAAGCTGCTGCTCGACGCCAATTTTCAGAATCTAACCGTACAAGTGGCCTTGCAAATAGTTGACTCGCTTCGTTCCGGCGGAAAGGTCCTTTTTTTGGGAAATGGAGGAAGTGCCGCCGATGCGCAGCATTTGGCGGCGGAGCTAACGGGAAGATACCTCAAGGAAAGGCCCACCCTGCCGGCCGTGGCTTTGGGCGTGAACGCTTCCGCTGCGACAGCCATCGGGAATGATTACGGATTTGACCTCGTATTTGCTCGAGAACTCGATGCCTTGGGCAAACCGGGAGATGTGGCGGTAGGCATCTCAACCAGCGGAAACTCGCGCAATGTGATCCGTGCGCTGGAAGTTGCGAAATTGAAATCAATATATGCTGTCGCGCTCGCCGGGGCGTCTGGGGGAATGTTGAAAAACGTCGCGGATTGCACTCTCTGCATTCCTTCGGAAGAAACGCCGGTAATTCAAGAGTGCCACATCCTGACGGGTCACATCATCTGCGAGATTGTCGAACAAATGATGTGGGAAGGCGACGCGGATCGCCGCGGACTTCGTCCCAAATCCTAGTCCCATGGGTCTCGCGCAGCGCAAGGCTGCCGACGACAAGGGTAAGCCCGGCCACGGCGATGGGGTAATGCAGGCCCGCATAGATCTTACCGGTCGCGGCACAGGTGTAGAGTCCGATGAGCGGCATTAGGCCACCGAAGATGCCATTGCCAATGTGGTATGGCAGGAAAAGTGACGTGTAGCGTATCTTTGCAGGAAACGCCTCCACAAGATAGGCAGAACTTACATCAGTATTGTGATCATCGACCCAAACCGCCCTCCGAAGCCTTGCGTAGGCGCCCTCGCTGCGAGACAAATTGTTGGCTGATATGATCACAGGCCGCAGCGAGCGGTCAACTCCGGACTGCGCGCAGTGCGCATCTGGCAAAGTATCGCTGCGAAAGGAAGAACCGATGAGCGCCGAACGAGCAGATCGTTACGGGGTGGTGCCGATGGAGATTGCCAAAAGCCTGTCCGGCCTTCAGCTGCTGACTGGCATCATGAAAGGTGCGCTACCGGAGCCTCCCATTCAGCAGGCACTGGACTTCCGCTTGGTGCAAGTGGAGCGAGGATATACGGCTTTCGCCGGCATCCCTAAATTCAACTATTACAATCCACTCGGGTCCGTCCATGGCGGATATACCGCCGCTCTGCTCGATTCCTGCATGGCTTGCGCGGTGCACTCGACACTTGAGCCGGGATACACCTATGTAACGCTCGAGATCAAAGTCAACTATGTTCGAGCAATCACCTCGGACGCCGGCGAGGTGCGAGCGGAGGGGAAAGTCATCAATTCAGGAAAGCGGATCTCCACAGCCGAGGGGCGACTTCTTGGCGCAGAAGGCAAGCTCTACGCCCACGGGACCACAACATGCCTCATCCTAACCCTGTAAGCGGCACGATGAATGACCGCGGGACGCGTTTCCGAGAAAATCGCTGACGGCCATTGGCTGGCGCTAGGTTTTTGGCCGGCGATGTTCAGAAAGCAATCCCGTTCTGACCGTAGGGCTCACGATTGCGGACGAAACCAGAACGAGACAGGCCGGGAATCCGCGGCAGGCGGCTAATCTCCCAGCCCGGTCTGCGGGCGTAAATTCGTCAAACACTCTCACCCACACCGAAGTATGTGCAATCGGGGTGCTGGAAGACCAGCGCGCTCACGCTGGCTTCCGGATCCATCATGAATCCTTCGGTCAGCTGCACGCCGATTTCTTCGGGTTTCAGCAGTTTCCAGATGCCAGCCTGATCTTCCAGGCTGGGACAGGCGGGATATCCAAAGCTATAACGCTTGCCGCGATAGCGCGAGGTGAAGCGCTGTGCCATGGTCATCTCGGGCGAATCGGGGAAGCCCCAGTCTTCGCGGATGCGGCGGTGCAACCATTCGGCGCAGCCTTCCGCACTTTCGATGGCCAGAGCCTGCAAGCCGTGGCTCAAGAAATAATAGCCTTCATTTTTTGCTTTTTCGGAGCGCTGGCGAACGCCTTCTCCAGCAGTGACGACAAAGATCGCAAGATGATCGCGCCGGCCTTTTTGAGCAGGCAAAATGTAATCGCTGAGACAGAGAAAGTCGCCCTGACGCTGCCGGGCAAAGTGAAACGTGTGCAGGGGTTGTTTAGCGCCAGGCGCAAAGAGAAGCAGCGATTCGCCTTCCGACTCCGCTTCGAAGAACTGCCACACGGCGCGGATTTTCATAAACAAAGCGGCTTGTTTTCGCACTTCTTCCATGCTTTCGAATAGCTCGATGGCTTGGGGGTCGCGTTCCGCGAGGTGGGTTTCGAAATCGCCTCGGAAGCCCAGGTGCCGCCCGTATAGCATGTAGGGATTGATGTGGCTCCAAATCTCGCGCAGATCAGGGACCAGGCGGACTTTGCGATCGAGATAGGAGACCGTCGGAATGGGAAGGTCCGCACGCACACGCGGCGAGCGCGCGACCGTCGGAGTCGGAGCGACGCGAACGCTTGTGGAAACGCTGAAGCCATTTCCCGAGGCGGTGTGCTCGCGCAACACGGTTTCGCGCGTGGCCGGGTCCATCAACTGATTCATCAGACGCAAGCCGGTCATGGCGTCTTTTGCGTAGCAGACGGCTTTGCCGTAGCTAGGCGCAATTTTGGTTTGGGTGAACTTTGCGGAGAGTGCGGCTCCGCCGACAAGTAACGGAATCTCAATTCCGGCTTCTTTCAAGTCGCTGGCGGTAGTGACCATTTGCTGTGCGCTCTTCACCAGCAGGCCGGACAGGCCGATGGCGTCGGGGTGATGTTCCTGATAAGCCTTGATCAATTCTTCCGGCGGTACTTTGATACCAAGATTCACGACCTCGTATCCGTTGTTTTTGAAGATAATCTCGACGAGATTCTTGCCGATGTCGTGGACGTCGCCCTTGACCGTGGCAAGGACCACCTTGCCGCGCTTGGCGGAATCCGCACTTTCCATGAACTGTTCGAGGTGACTCACCGCAGCTTTCATGACCTCGGCGGATTGCAGCACCTCGGCGACGATCAATTCGTTGGCGTTGAAGAGGCGGCCCACCTCGGCCATGCCGGCCATCAGCGGGCCGTTGATAATGTCCAGGGGCGCGGCACCCTCCGCGCGTTTGCGTTCGAGGTCCGCGACCAAACCATCACGCGTGCCTTCCAAGATGTAATTTGCGAGGCGTTCGTCGAGTGGCAAATCAGCGCCGCGAGTTTTCTCTTTTTTCTTGGCGCTGCGGAAATGCTCGGCGATGGCGGCAATCCAGAATTGATTGACGGCAGCTCGCTGTTCCTTGCTTTGCTGACGCCAGTCCGCGGGAGCATCGAGCAGCAGGCGCGCGTTCGGATGATCTGGCAGCACGCTCTTGGGCGGATGCGAAAACAGCAGATTTTCAGCGAGTTCGCGCTCGTGGGAGGGAATAGACGCAAAGCGCTCGATCTTCTCGGTGTTGACAATCGCCAGGTCCAAACCAGCTTTGGTGCAGTAGTAGAGGAAAACGGAGTTCAATACTTCGCGCGCGCCCGGCGGCAGCCCAAAGGAAACATTGGAAATGCCGAGGATGGTGCGCACATCGGGCAGAGCTTGCTTGATCAGGCGAATGCCTTCCATGGTTTCAACGGCGCCACCGATGTAGTTGTCATCGCCGGTAGCGCAGGGAAAGACCAGCGGGTCGAAGATGATATCCTCTGGGGCCATATCGTACTTTCCCGTAAGCAGCTTGTAGGAGCGCTGGGCGATGGCCAGCTTGCGTTCGCGCGTGAACGCCTGCGCTTGAACGGGGTCTTCATCGATGCACCCGACGACCACGGCGGAGCCGTATTCACGCGCAATCGGCACGGTTCGCTGGAACTTTTCCTCGCCGTCTTCGAGGTTGATGGAATTGATGATGGACTTGCCCTGGCAATAGGTGAGAGCCAGCTCGATGGCCGCCGGGTCGGTGGTATCAATCATGATTGGCGGCTTCACTTTGTGAATCAGCTTTTCGTAGAACGGAGGGATGTCCTTCTTCTCGTCGCGCTCGGTGCTTTGCAGGCACACGTCCACGACCTGCGCGCCGCCGCGCACCTGCCGCCGTGCAATTTCGCTGGCCTCCTCCCATTTTTCTTCGGCCACGAGATTCTTGAACAGCCGCGAGCCAATCACGTTGGTGCGCTCGCCGACAAGCAGCGGGCGCGTGCTTTCTTCCGCTTCGATGGCCTCGATGCCTGTATAAATGGCGCGATGGGTTTCCGCGGGACGCTGCCGTGGCCTCTTGCCGTCCGCCATCCGCGCGATCGCGCAAATGTGCCGCTCCGTCGTGCCGCAGCAGCCGCCGACGAGGTTCAGCCATCC
>Ga0126371_10000252_pt1 | contig 42227 bp, 39 predicted proteins | sample PanSoiMetaPlot_4_FD_110145 | JGI IMG/M metagenome (GOLD analysis project Ga0126371, IMG submission 110145) | Tropical forest soil microbial communities from Panama - MetaG Plot_4 | ecosystem: Environmental > Terrestrial > Soil > Tropical forest > Bulk soil | place: Panama | collected 2016-02-17
CGGTTGCATCGACTGAATGCTCCCTCGCAAGGTACGCAACTACTTCCCTGGTATTCGCGCATGTAGAGAATTGTTTATGCAGAAATACAGGAAAATCAGCGTGGACATTGACCGCTTGGTACAGGGAAGAGATGAACCTTATTCGCGCGACAAGTCGTCCGAGCGGGCGCGATGAGTCGTGATAATTTGTCCGAGCGGTCAGGCGATTTTGTTGTGCATTTCAATTCGCGTGTTGCACTTGCGTGTTCACTTGTTCATCGTCGATGTACTACTCACAGCTTGTCGTGTTCAAACCGTGGAATTACATTGCAAGAAACTTAGCTGTGGTTGGGTAGATTTCGATCGGCTGTGTTTCCAACGGGCCAGGTTGCTCGGGTTCGATTTCAAACTTGAACCTAACCGGCTCAAGGCCAATCGTTCGCTAACAAAAAAGCGCCAATCCCTACTCCCAGTGTCTCTGGTTTCGGTCACTCGCCGGCGTGTGTCTGATGCCGGCACGGGAGGGTGTCATGAAAGGTTGGGTTTGGATTGCTGTGTGCTTCTTCGTCAACATGCTGGGCTTTGTTGATATGTACGGTCAAGACAATTCGGCTCCGAATCCGAACTGCACAATCATCGTTCCGATGAATGCGCTTTCGGCCGAGGGACTCTCGACTCCGTACCAGTTGGTTGCGACGGATCCTACGGCTGGCGACTGCCACGAAGCGAATGTGGACCAGTCCGCTTTCGTGCAGGCGGCGATTCTTGATCCGGCGACGGGACAGATTTCGGTTTACAACCCACTCGTCTTGGATCAGGGCGCCACACCAGCTGTTCCACCGGTCATACCAACGTTGCCTGCGAACGCCATCGTGGCGCTTTGGTTCGGCTATAACGGAGACGTTCTCACACTGAGCGGTGCCCAGGACGGTGGACTGGCTGCCGCGCAGTGTGTGAACGGCTTGCCAGGAGACAACTTTGGGCAGTACGCCTATTGCAACGCTCCGGCGTTCTTCAAGGCGGCGCATCGCGCGATTCGCCGCGGGCAGTTAAAAATTCCTCCTCTGGGCACGGCCGTTGATGGATTGCCGTGTCCTTCGGTTCGTGATTTTTATGTTGTCGATCAGGACCAGAGCGACAACTTACCGCTGAGTTACCTCATCACCGATAGCGGCATGGCGCAGCGCACGCAAGCGAACCTCGCCGCTTTCCCAACCGCAACCACGCTGGGGAATCCCAGCGACAACCGCCTTGTCGATGTTGCACTCGACGGAGCGCTGAACTGCACTCCGTGGAAGGCCCCGGATCTTGCAGATCCGGGTCAAATGGTACCGGCGCTTCCACTCAATGAACTCCAGTCGCGTGCGTATCAACGTTCGCCCGTCGCCTTGGTGCCGTTGGGTGATCCCATGAGTCTTTCCAGTGGGAAAGCCAGTCTGATCAAGACCAATTTGTATCGAAAAGGTGTCGATCAACCGATGGTGTGGTGGGCCGATCAGGCGAGTACCGCAAGGTACTGCCGCCAGATGGTGCGCATCGCGCCTTCACGGATGACGCTGGACGAGGCGTACCTCATGCCGGATGCGACGCATCCGACGCGCGGACTATCGCCCGATCCGGGCGCTGCCGATTCTCTCTACACGTTCATGGCGCAACGATTTGTCGCCAGTTACGACATCCTCAATTGTGAGGGTCTATTAGGGCTGCCGGATCCGGTGTCGGTGACGGCCGATGCAAACGGCATCGTGACAGGAGCCACCATCAACCCAACGGTATTTTCGCGTTGGAGGCGGATGCTGAACTCCGGCCAAGCTCAAGACACTGCGGCCAACGATGCCGCTCAGGCTGCTGCCGCTACGGAGTAGTCTGCGACAATCACGCGCGGTCTGCGATGAATGCTATCGAAAGAAAGTCCGATCTCGGTGCCGTTCATTGCAGGCCGCTTCACCCATCGACCCTAAGAGAGTGGTTTTGTTCTGGAGACGCAAAAACAAGTTTGGATACGGGCTGTTGCTGGCAGTGCTTGTCGCCACAGCAGTCGCGTCGGCCGAGACTGGTACAGCCAGTGTGGCAGACCGCGACAAAAGCCCGCACGGCAACATAAAGATTGCATGTGGAAACTGTCATACCAGCAAGGGGTGGCTTCCGCTGCGGGCGCAACCGGAGTTCGATCACGGCAAGACTCCGTTTCCGCTGCGCGGCATGCACTCGAAAGTAGCTTGCGAGGAGTGCCATGTTGATCCGGTGTTCGCGAACGCAGGTGAGCAGTGCCAGGACTGTCACGCAGACATCCATAGACGGCGTAACAGCGCGCAGTGCGACCTGTGTCACACGACCAACGGCTGGGCAGTTTCGATGCACAACATCAACGAGCATCAGGACCGTTTTCCCCTGATCGGAGCGCACGCAGTGGTGGATTGTTATGCGTGCCATAAAGCAGGGGCTGTTGGGCAGTTCAACCGGCAGGGGCTGTCGACAGAATGTGTGAGCTGCCACCTCAAGGCATTTGATTCAGCGAAATCCCCGAATCATCGGGCACAGGGATTTTCGATGGATTGTCGTGAATGCCATCAAAGCATGGATAGCTGGTTGATTGGAGCTTCTCCCCTCCTGCAACCAAGAAGAAAGTAGAACTTTTACGAAGAACTGTCGGTACGGGCAATCGACTGTCGGAGTGAGAAATGAGAAACGTGGTGCAGTTCAATCTGCTCGCGCTGCTCGTGTGCGCTTTCGCGTTGCCCGCGGCAGCCGGCCCGGCGGCAGAAATCCAGGAGGTGCATGTCGCCTCCAAGGGCGACCAAGAGACGATTGACGTTCACCTGACGTCATCGGTGAAACCTGCCGTCATTGTTGCCAAGAATCCCGATCGGCTCGTCCTGCAGTTCCCCAATACCGCGACTCCCACCCGACAGCAAGTTGCTCTGGTTGAACAGAACGGAGTGAAGGCTGTCCGCGTTGGCCTGAACAAGGCGGACCCACCTGTGACCCGCGTGGTGGTCGACCTCAACCGTGCTCATCCGTACGCTGTCGCGATGGATGGAAACACTGTGCACCTCACCGTCATGCCTCCTGATGGAAGTCAGGACAGCATTGAGGCTGTCGATTCCGATCAGGAGACGCTTCTGGCGTCGAATGGAAGCGGACCGCTGCTCAGTGTTTCGGGACCTTCCATGATGACGGCTGCGCAGATTGTCAGAAAAAACTTGCGCACCAAGTTCACGGTGAAATACGTGGCGGAAGGCGTTGCGTACTTGAACGCCGGGCGCGGCGCGGGACTCACGCCCGGGATGACGCTACTGGTACGCCGGATGGTCAACACGCCGGCAGGCAGGCAATCCGAAATCGTCGCCCAGCTGAAGATTACATCCGTAGCGCAGAACTCGGCCGTTGCAGAGATTCACGATTGCGCACAGCCGCTGCATACCGGCGATCTTGCATACCTTTCCCAGGATGACGTCGAGCTGGCCGTCGCTACGAAGACTTTGAGCCCAAGCGGCTCTGGAATGCGCGCGAATTCGCTGATGAGCAAGCCGCAGGACAAGGCCGGCGGAGTTCTCCGCTGATCAAGGCCGGATTCGCACTCGTATCGGGGTGGACTACAGCACGATTCACAGCACCGGGTCCACGCCGGGCAACACCAGCGAGCGCGGACTCTCGTTGCAGACGGATATCACACGGATCGCAGGGACCCACTGGAACTTGCAAGGCTATTGGCGAGGGCGCTTGACCAACACTTCCCAGCCGCATGAGAACACGATGCAGGACTATCTCGACCGCACCTACATCATGCAACTTTACTACGACAATCCAGACTCGTCGTGGGTGGCAGGCTTTGGACGCCTCTATCTTCCGTGGGCGACAGGACTCGATACCCTCGACGGAGGCTATGTCGGGCGGCGCGTGGCTCGCGGCATGACCGCGGGAGTGTTTCTCGGGTCGACTCCCGATGTGACTTCGTGGCACTACAGTCCGCATGAGCAGATGGGGGGCTCGTTCGTAAACTTCGAAGGCGGGAGCTACGACGCATTCCACTACACCAGCACAACGGGCGTCGGCGTCAACATGCTGAAGTGGATGCTTGACCGGCCGTTTCTGTTCGCGGAGAACGAGGTGTCGTATAAGCGTTATGTCTCGGTGTATAACACGCTGATCGCCGATGCTCCGCAAGGAATGACGACCGATGGCGTGCGGCCGGGAAATGGCATTAGTAGAAGCTATTTGACCGTGCACTTGCAACCGCAGCGCCGGATCTCTTTTGACATCTATCACAACTACATCCGCGATATTCCAACTACGCCGACGCAGATGATCTCAACTGGACTGGTCGACAAGCTCCTGTATCAGGGCTTGAGCTTTGGTGTGCGGGTTGAGCCGATCCGCCATTTCCAGGTCTATTCGACGCTCGGGCGCTCCGATAAAACTGGGGATAGCCGAAAGACTCTGAATCAGATGTACGGGGTGACTTGGACCGAGATCGGACATTCCGGCTTCAGAGCCGACATGCACTACTCGAAATTCGACAGTCCTTATGCGCAGGGCGACTACAAGATCTTGACGATCTCGCGCAATGTGTTCGACCGCATGCAGTGGAGCACGCAAATTGGCGAGCAGAACCTGATTTCGAGCTGGACAGCAAATATCGGGCGCTCGTTGTTCTTCGACACTTCGTTCGACACAAATCTGACCCGCCACATGTATGTGCAGACGGGATACACGATCTCACGTGGAACGCAGTTGAACTATGATCAGCTGTACTTCAGCCTCGGCTATCGCTTCGACGCGCTCCGGCAGCAACACTGATTCCGGTGTTCCATCGCGGGGCGTGCCGCTACCAGACGCGGCACGCTTTGGCTGACACCATCTTGTGCCCGGCTTTGCAGCCGTAGGCCTTCGCGAACTCGGGCATATTGACCAGAACGCCGTTAGCGCGAAAGCGATCAGGAGAGTGCGGGTCGGTGGTGGCGACTAGGCGCTCGAGTTCCGGGCGCCACTGCGAGCACCAATCCTGCGCGAAGCCCAGGAAGAACTGCTGTAACGGGGTGAAGCCGTCGGCCGATTTCTTTTCAAGGTCGGGGCCTTGTTGCGCTTCGCGCTCGACGAAAGCGATGTAGGCGAGCCGCAGACCACCATTGTCGGCGGTGTTTTCACCTAACGTGAGCTTGCCGTTCAATTTTGTGTCGCCGACGCTGAATGCTGAATACTCGTCGACGATACACTGTGCCTTCTGCGTAAATTTGTCGGCGTCCTCTTTTGTCCACCAATCCTCAAGGTTGCCGTGTCCATCGAATTGCCGGCCTTCGTCGTCAAATCCGTGCGTGATCTCGTGACCCATAAAGAGTCCGATATGCCCATAGTTCAACGCGTCGGATGCCGCGGGGTCAAAGAACGCGGGCTGAAGAACTCCGGCCGGGAAGTTGATGTCATTCATGCTCGGGTTGTAGTAGGCGTTGACGGTAGGGGGAGTCGCGCCCCACTCGTCACGATCCACCCTTTTGTCGATCTTTGCGAGCTGCCGGCGTGATTCGAACTCGATCGCCCGCAGGTTGTTGCCGAAGGCATCTCCACGAATGATCTGGAGGCTCGAATAATCACGCCAGTGATTCGGATAGCCAACCTTGTTCGCGACCATGTGCAGCTTTTCTTTCGCTCGCGTTTTCGTGTCGGCACTCATCCAATCGAGTTGTTCGATATCGTGATCCATTGCGGTCTCGATGTCGTGGATCATCTGGAGCGATTTTTCCTTGCTCGAGGCCGGGAATTGCTGTTCAGCATACGCTTTGCCGAGTGCCTCCCCGAGCGCTCCGTCGGCACTTCGAACGCAACGTTTCCATCGCGTTTCCTGCTCGGGTATCCCTACCAGCTTACGGCCGCCGAAGTCGAACCTTTCATCGTCGAGAGTTTTGGGGAGAATCGTTCCTGCGAGTGAAGTCACAAGCTGCCAGCGCAGGTAGGCTTGCATCACGGGAAGATCGGTATCGGCGATGACCTGATTCATGCCCTTGAAGAAATCCGGTTCCGCGACATTCAGCTGCGTGAAGGATGGCGACCCCATCGCCCTGTAGAAACGTTCCCAGTCAAGAACCGGCGCCATGGCCTGCAGATCTTTCGCGGGCATGATGTGGTAGACGTTGTGCGGTTCGCGCTGCGCGGTCACGTCGAGCGACACCTTCGCGAGCGCCGTCTCAAGCTTCATGATTGCCGCCGCATCCTTGGTCGCCTGCGCCTCACTTTCGCCCAGCAACTTGAGCATGTTGGTGATGTGTTGCACATACTGCTTTCGGATTTCTTCGTCCTTCTCGCCCGTGCGGAAGTAATAGTCCTTCTCGGGTAATCCGAGTCCGCCCTGTGTCACCGCTGCGATGTTGTGGGTGGCGTCCTTGAAATCTTGCTGCGACCCGAAACCCAGGAATGCGTTGACGTTAATCATTTGCAGGTGGGCGAGTAACTCCGGAAGCTGGTCTTTGCTTTTGAGGGAGTTGATGCGATCGAGTTCGGTCTGTAACGGCGCGAGGCCCTTCTTCTGAATCGCTGGCTCGTCCATGCAAGAGGCGTAGTAGTCTCCGATCTTCTGCGTGTTAGCGTCGCGCGAAGGGTCGAGAGCCGCTTTTTCCAGGATTGCATGCAGGACCTGATGGTTGTATTGATCGAGGTTATAGAACTGTCCAGAGTACGGAGAATCCGCGGGGACGGGATACAGCTTGCCCCAGTTGCCACAGGCGTATTGATAGAAATCCGTACATGGATCGGCGGTCGTATCTATCAGGCTCTTATCAAGAGTCGGAATAAGAGAATATTTTTCTGGAACGGAATTCTTAGCAGGCGGATTCGCTGAGGACTGCGAACTACCGAAGATGCTTGTGCTGACCAGAAAGATCAAAAGCAGAACTCGATTCATATTCCGCATCCGCGCTCCTTCGGGAGCCATCATACACGTGCAGACTTCAGCGAGTGATCGTGTCAAAATGATCCGTACTCGTGGATCCGGCTGTCGCAGAATGGACGAGTCATCGTGAAATTCTCGAATCGCGTTGTTCTTGTTGCGGGCGGAACGGGCGGCCTGGGTCGCTCAGTCACGTTGGCCTTCTTGAACGAAGGCGCGAATGTTGTTGTCACCTACCAGCGACAGGATGAGTTTGAAAACTTGCGGCGAAGGGCGGGTTCGGCGCTCGAAGGAACTAAGATTGATGTCACCGATCCGTCGGGGGTGGGGACGTTCGTGAACGAATTGGTTGCGAAACACAAGAAGATCGATGCGCTCGTAAACACGGTTGGCGGCTACGCAGGCGGGTTGAAGTTGTGGGAAACCGATCCGAACGTTTTCGAACGCATGATCGCGTTGAATTTGCGGTCGAACTATGTGCTATCCCGGGCCGTGGCGCCCACGATGCTCAAGCAAGGTCGCGGCGCCATCGTGAACGTTATCGCCAAGGCCGCGGTTGATCATGGAGCCGGAGCCTCAGCATACGCAGCCTCAAAGGCCGGTGCCCTTGCGATGACAGATTCTTTAGCCGCCGACCTGAAGGGAAGCGGCGTTCGAGTAAACTCCATTCTGCCCAGCATCATTGACACGGAAGTGAACCGTAAAGCGATGCCTGGAGCAGACTTTTCCAAATGGCCGAAACCTGACAACATCGCCCGCGTCATCCTCTTTCTATGCAGCGACGATGCCAAGGTTGTTCACGGCGCGGCGGTGTCCGTTTACGGCGATAGTTGATCCACCGGCGTGAGCCCGATTGTGTCCTATCGTTCCGCGGCTCAGCCGCGGGCTGGAGATCTTCGATGTCGATTCGACCCGTTAGAAAACTGATCAAAGCCAAGCCCACGCGCGAGGGCGCGGGCGTTCATCTTCGTCGTGCCTTCGGATTCGGCAGTACGTCGGAAACCGATCCATTTCTATTGCTCGACGATTTTCGTAACGACGTCCCCGAAGACTATCTCGCGGGCTTTCCCTGGCACCCTCATCGTGGAATCGAGACCATCACCTATGTGCTCGCTGGCACCGTCGAACATGGCGACAGCATGGGGAATCACGGCGCCATTGCTTCCGGCGATGTTCAGTGGATGACCGCGGGAAGTGGCATCATTCATCAGGAGATGCCCAAGGGCGATGCCGCCGGCCGCATGCACGGATTTCAGCTTTGGGCGAACCTTCCGGCATCGTTAAAAATGACAGCACCCCGATACCAGGAGGTGAAGTCGCCGGAAATTCCCGAGATCACCGACGACGACGGGACCCACGTGCGCGTTGTCTGCGGCAGTTTCTGGGGCAAGAAGGGACCAGTGGAGGGAATCGCTGCGGATCCAATTTATCTCGATGTCTCCGTATCTCCGGGCCGGCGTAAGACTCTGCCCGTAGAAACCACGCGGCATGCGTTCGCTTATGTGTTTGGCGGAAGTGGAAAATTCTGCAACGCGTCCGGACCGCTGGAGGTCCCGACGGAGGCCGTGAAGTGGGCGGACACCACGCCCCCTTCGGAGGCTGACAATCGTTCGCTCATACTTTTCGATCGTGGTGACGAGGTCACGGTGCAGGCGGGCGACGACGGCATTCGATTTCTTCTGGTGTCGGGTAAGCCGCTCGAGGAGCCGGTCGCATGGTACGGCCCGATCGTGATGAATACGCAGGAGCAGCTGCGCGAAGCGTTCCGGGAATTGGAGCAGGGAACCTTCCTGAAGCAAAAGTAAATGCGGGTGAGAGATTTTTTGCCCGCCCTGCTGCCGCGTAATTGATTCGAGCATTCATGGAACAACCCAAAAATCTAGGGCAGTCACGCCAGACGACCACATCGGCGTTGCTTCCGGTGGGCGTGATGGTTGCTGCCCGAAACGAAGCGCGCAATCTTCCGCGGTGTCTCGATGCGCTGCGCGGATTTGCAGAAGTATTCGTCATCGATTCGCAGAGCAGCGATGCGACGGTCGAAGTGGCGCGCAATCACGGCGCTCAGGTTGTCCAGTTCTACTATCACGGAGGCTGGCCGAAGAAACGGCAGTGGGCGATGGATACTTTGCCCCTTACCAGTGATTGGATTCTTTTACTCGATGCCGACGAGGCGATGACGCCAGAACTGGCAAGCGAGATTCGGCAGGCAATTCAGAATCCCAATTGCGTCGGCTACTACCTATCTCTGCAACAATTTTTCCTTGGCCGGCAACTGAAGCACAGCGGCGCCAGTTTGTGGAAACTCGCGCTGTTCCGCAAGGGCCGTGGCCACTTTGAATGCCGTCTTCGTGATCAGGATGCCTCCATGGCCGACATGGAAGTTCACGAGCACGTGGTTGTCGATGGCGCGACTGCGCGACTGCGAAATCCTGCGATTCACCACAATGTCGAGTCGCTCTCGCGCTACATCCAGAAACACGATGAGTATTCCAACTGGGAAGCGAGGGTCTGGCTCAATCCGGAGAACAACAGCGCTGAGTTGCCGCCCTCTCTTTTCGGCACGCAAGCGCAGCGCCGGCGCTGGCTGAAGCGGCGATTTCTTCTCCTTCCTGGGTCTCCATTCTTCTTCTTCCTCTACAAATACGTGTTCCGTCTGGGTTTTCTCGACGGCATCCCGGGGCTGATTTATTGCGGCCTGCAGGGAATTCAGTTGTTCCACGTGAAGGCCAAGATTTATGAGCTGAAGAAAAAAGTGGACACGCAGACTCAACCGCCAAAATAAAAATGCGCGCTTTTGGAAGAAGCGCGCACCGACCTTCAATCGACTCCAAACCTTAGGATTCAAGCATCGTCTTGATGTTCTTTACGATCTCGTGTGCGCGGTCCTGATTCATCTTTTCGAAGATAGCGCGCGATGCGAAGCGGCCGACGGCGGTATCAGGCACGTTGTATTGCACCGAGAGCGTAAGTTTGCTGTTTGATCCATCTGGTTTGATCTCGTACGTCCATGTGCTCGTATTTCCTGTGACCGTCTGGAACTCATGAACGCTGGGCCTCTCGCTCCGCGTGCACTTCGACTCACCTTTCACAACGACGCCGAACCAGTCGAACTCATAGTTCCACGTCTGGCCGGGCTGAGCGCCTGCCGGCTTTACATTGTCGATCTTCGCGAGGCCGGGGACAAAACTTGTCGCCCGGCTCGCCTCGGAGAGGAAATCGTAAACCTTGGTCGGTGGGGCTGCGATGATAGCGGAATCACTTGCTTTTGCGGTTGACATTCACTCCTCCTCAATTTCGTTGAATCGTGCTGCCTTCAAGAGTGTGGCCGCAACCAGTGCGCGTTTCGGGGGTGAGAATCCTTGAATACAGACTTCGAGTTTCGTTGAGTACTTTCGTTCCTGCCAGGTGATCGACCCATGCTGACCTTCGAGATCGATTCTGCCCGAATGAGATATGTTCGCTAACCATATCAAATCGAGAGTTCGGCGAAAAATTAAATTCCAGTCCGGGGGGAGGCGTCGCAACGAAAGCCATTTTTCGCTTAACGAATTCGCCTCTTCCTTTCGAGAAATGCGCCATACATGCCGACCGGGATGGAATATCCGCAGGGTAATCACTTGACGGCCTTGAGAAAAGCCTGGATGCCCGACTTGTCCTTCGATGTTTTGACATTCGCAAACCCGGCTTTGTGTGCGATCGCGGCGATTTCGTCCGCGGTTCGGTAGTGCACGAGCAGTTCGGCAAGGTCCAACAAGTATCCGGCCACAGACGTGCGACGCATGCTGCTCGTTACGAAAACGCCCCCTGGACGAAGCAATTGGAAAACAACGGAATAGAACTGCGTCAGCTTAAGGTCGTCCAGGAATTCGCCGAATCCGGTCGAGGTGACGAAGTCGAACGTGCCTTGATACGTCGCACATTCGAGTGCGTCCCCCTGATGAGGAAGAAGCGTAATTCCTGAGTCCGCTGCAAAGGCGACCGCATTTTGCAGAACCTCGCGATCGAGATCGACAGCGTGAAAACGAACATTAGTCAGCGCGCCGCCCTCGGCGCCATATGTCTTGGCGGCGTCCACAAGCTCTCGTGGGATGCCGCACGGGACACTGAGGACATCAACTTGTCGTGCGTTTGGACCCCGTTGTTGGAGAAATGCGGACAATTCGTCGCGCGCTTTGAAGAATCGTGCACGAAAAGCCTGCACGGCACGCATGCGCAACAGTTGGCAGTCGAGTAGAGATCCGATTCCGTACCGTCCCGATGCGCGGTTCCTATAAATATGGTCGGCGAATCGATAGCTGCCGGAATTTTCGAAACCTTCGCGTGCCAAGTCAGATGTGCGCAAGAGCCAGTAGATGGGAAGTTCGAGCACCCGGCCACTTCGCAGGAGTTTCCCGCCAATCGAAGAAGAGCGACGCGTGCGGTTGTAGACCTCGGCCATGTTTCCTAGATCTTCTCGTAGGCTGCAATCATGTCTTTCATGATCTCTGGCGTTCCCGCCGCGATCGTCAGGGCGCGAGCATCACGATAGAAGCGGCTGGTCCAGTGATCGGCCATGTATCCACGTCCGCCATGAACCTGCAAGCAGAACGTGATGGCCTGCTGGGCTGCCTGGTAGCTGAATAGTTTGATCATGCAGATCTCGCGGGTGACCGTCTCGCCCGCGACCCATCGTGAAAGAGTTCGATAGTTTAACGACCGCGCGGCCTCAAGTTGGGTGGCCATTTCCGCGAACTCGTGACGCAGCGCTTGAAACCGGTTCAGCGGGCTGCCGAAGGCTGTGCGCTCGCGTGCGTAATCAGCCGCCTTGTCGAGCGCATACTGTGCCCACGCGATGCAGGCAAGTCCGCCCAATAGGCGCTCGCGATTCAGGCCGCGTTGTACTTGGACGAACCCTTCCCCGGCCGCACCGACGATATTCGTGCGCGGCACCCGGCAGCCGTTGAGCCGTATTTTGCCAGTGCCCGAGGCGCATAACCCCAGCGTCTCGAGCCGCTCGATCGAAACGCCCGGATGTTTCGTTGGAACCAGAACCATGGTGAGGCCGTCTGCGAGCGTCGGAATACGCACTGCAACCAGAAGAATGTCGGCGAGCGCGGCGTTGGTGATGTACGTTTTCTCGCCACTGAGAATCAGGTCGCCGGCTGCAACTTCTGCTGTAGAAGTCAACGCTGCGAAATCCGACCCCGCACCCGGTTCGGTCACGGCCATTGCGCCAATTGAGTCCCCAGCGCGCAATGATGCAAGGTAAGTAGCTTTCTGCGCATCGGTGCCGAATTCCTCAAGCAGCGGAATAATCAGATTTGCCTGCACGAAAAAGCTGAGGGCAAACCCGAGCGACTCACAGCGCGGGATTTCCTCGGCTAGGACTGCGTTCAACCACGGATCGCTTTGGACGAAGCCCCCGCTCGCGCACTCTTGGAGGATACGGCGTGGAAATTCGCCCGCGTTTTCCCAAGACGAAGCATGAGGACGCAATTCTTTCTCGACGAAGTCGCGAACCGTGCTTCGAAACTGTTCGTGTTCTCCTGTGAACGGATCGCTCATTTAGGCCGAGGCAGGTGCGACGCGGCGGACCGCGTCAATCACATCTTGCACGGTCTTAAGCCGCCAGAGATCGTCTTCTTTAATCTCAACGTGAAGCGCGTCTTCCAGCGAAAGCACACACTCGAGTTTCTCGAGCGACTCCATATCAAGGTCGGCCAGCTTGGCCTCGGGCGCGATCGTGTCGGCTGGCAAACCAGATGCACGGCCAATCATCTCTCTGACCTTGCCTTCGATATCCATTTACGCTGCGCCCTCCTCAGAAAAATTGTGGGCAATCTCCAATTTCAATTCGTCGGCAACCCGGCGGTCGATCTCCGCCCATTTCTCCCGGATTGCGCCGAGTCGATCGACGGGTAGGGTCGCGAGCCAGCGTTCCGCCCAACCCTCGTGGCCGCTGTGGGCTTCTTCGTCGCGGATGATGTGGTCCAGGGTTTGACGTATCTTCGGATGAACATCGGTTCGCTCCAGATGCTCGCGATAGCTGGTCAATACTCGCGCCTCGAGGACCTCCGACAGTATCAGGAGGTCTGCCACGTCCTTGGGGATGCCGCCATCCTCGGAATAACGCTGTTGAATCGTGTCGGCTGTCGGATCGAGCGTGCCGCCGAGCGCCCTAATCACCTCAGTCAAGAGTGCGGCATGCTGCGCCTCGGTCGCGCAGTGCCGCGTCGCTCCAACGAGAACCTCGGGGCTCGAAACGCTCCGGGCAATCCGGCCCATCAGCAGCGCCCCGTGGAGTTCGCTGTTCCGGTAGAGGTTGAGCAGATACATTTCGCGCTTACTGAGCGGCATGCATTCCTGCCTTGGCAAACTCGGAAAGCCCGACACCGCACAACCGATGAAATTTCTGGTCCAGGGTCAGAATTGCCTGCAGATCATTCTTCTCGGCGATTGGAACCGCGACCACATCACTGCCTACATGTCGGAAATTCAGGCCTGCTTCCAAGCATCTTTCCCGGGCATCCGCATTGCCACGAACCCGTGGTTCCAGCAGGTCAAAGGCAAACTGCGTATGCCTGAACTCGTCTTTCGCAATGAAGGCGTTTATCTTTGCGAGCACCGGTTCTTTCGCTTGCCGCGACACACGCAGGAAAAAATAAGCGGCAAAATGCTCGCTGATCATATACCTGGCAAGCTCCGCAATCGGATCCGTGATTCTGTGGTCTAGGTTTTGTTCACGCGCGGCGATCAGCTCTTCGTCAGTCACCGGGCGGTAGTCGACGATGCTCAGATAACGGTTCAGCACATAGAAGTGTTTATAGGACTCGTACAGCTGGACAGAGAAGACCGAAGTGACATCAATCTGATCCCACATTGCGCGCAGCAGTCGTCCTGTGTAGACGGGGAAGTACGACTCGATGAGCGCCGAATTATGCATCTGGTCGAGCAGGTCGTGCTGCGAAAGCGCGAGTTCGCGATTGATCTGGTTCCAGGCAACGTCTATCTCGAGAATCCAGCGCTGCATCTCCGCGGTAGTCAGATACTCGTCGTAAATCATGTGGACCTCACTCCCGCGAGCGCGAATGCGCGGTCGGGACCTAGCTTCTGAATCAGCGCGAGCGCCCATCGTTCGAGCCCCATGGCGATGCATCCGGTATACGCTTCGCTCCCAGTGCGCAACTTCAAGCCGAATCGCCGGGCAAAAAATGTCTCGTGCAGATTGAAAGACGCGATTGCCAATCCGGCGCACGGGCCGTCGCTCGATACCCGCAACTCAAACTTGAGCCCCTTCACCTGCTGAAGCAACCTACGACCCCGCGTTTCTTCTGTCGCAAAAAAACAATCGCCAGCGCGCTGAAGTTCCACAGTGAGCCCGAGCGATTTTGCGAGTTGGGAAATTTTCGACATCCATGCTTCGCGCTGGTCCTGAACCCGCTGAGCAGAACCGATCAAAACTATCTCGCGCATGTGGAAGATTCGAAATCTCCCAATCCCCGGCTGGTCCTCGTTGCGTCCGCATTCCGCGGCGCAGGTCCACAACCCGAGATCATCGAGTTCCTGCCCAGCTATATGCGGATAGCACTGGTAGCAGGCGGCCGGTGTCTGGGCATCGGAATCGTGCGTGTCCACTAGTTTTTCTGTAGAGAACGATTCAAAAAATCCTGCTCTCTCCAGAATTGACTTCTCGATCCTGTCAGAAACTGCGATTTGTTTGGCGCCTGCCACCCGAGCCATTTTTTCGAACGACTCATCGAGCCATGCCACGAGAGCGCCAGCCTGTACAGACAGGGAATCAGATGGGGCGATCCCCGGGCAGACAAGGGGGATTTGCCCCACCAGTTCGCTGGCATGATCACAAGCTGCGATCGTCACGGCCTCACCCCGAAATGTTCGGCGATGGTGTCAACCGTGCGGAAATTTTCCATCACGATTTCATGGTCCGGAATCTCTCGCCCGATTAATAGCTCCACTTGCGCGATCAGCTTCAGGATCGAGAGCGAGTCAATCCACCCATCCGCGAAAAGCGGCGTGTCCGGTTCAGCACGCAAATTACGTTCCGCGAGCAGTTCGTTGTTCACGTAGTGCAACAATCGCTCGTGTGCGTTCATGATCAACTCGCCACCGCCTCAACGGGAGCCATCAAGTTTCGATCGGCCCAGCCAGACTCGACCAGCCAGCGCACCACCTTCGGATAGAAATCGGCGACTCGCGGTCTTTCGTTTCCCATACTGGCAAGAACGTGCCTGCAACCAGCATCTTCGTAAGTCTTGGGATAAGCAAGCTGCGGAGCGAAGTGACGAATCACGTTCACGCTGTGCCGCAGCAGATTGTCTCCCACCTCGTCGACCGACCGAGCGAAAAGTTCGAAAGTCGCAAGATCCACGACGGTCGGCGACGCAATCGAACGCTTTCTCCATGCTGGGCGGTGAAGTACAAACGCTTCGCGAGTCATCTCTAGAAGATCAGCGAGCGCGAGTGTGTCCCGTCCGCCGCAAACATGGTAGACGCTCCCAGCAGTGAAGTTTGATATTGCCAAATGAGCGATTGCCGCGGCAGCGAAGTCCGAGGCGACTAAATCCACCGGAGACGAAGGAGCGCCCGGAATCATCGGAGCCAGCGAATGATAGTAGAGACGCAATCCCTGGTGGATGGCGGCAAGCTTCGCGACCTCACCGCTCCTCGAATCTCCCAGCACGGTGCTGAGCCGGACGACGCAAATCGGCAGATCTCGCATTCCTTCGCGGAGCAGCAACTCCGATTCGTACTTCGACTGTTCGTAGCTGTTCACGAAACCCGCGCTGTGCTCAACGATCTCCTCTTCGATCGCACCCGTTCGCTTTCCCGCGACGTGAACAGTACTCAGACAAACGATCCCTCGAAGCCTGGGGCATCTGCGCGCAAAGTTAAGAACATTCCGAGTGCCCTCCACGTTCACGGCGCGCAACTCGGACAGCGGCGCGGAGAATCGTGTATCCGCCGCGGCGTGAATAATCAGCGTGACTCTTTCAGCGATCTCCTCGAGCCAATGTGTGTTTAACCCTATGCGGTTGCCGGCCACAATGTCGCCCGAGACCGAAGTCACCTTTGCCAAACTCGGGTTCTCACCCCCGCCGCGCACCAACGCGTACACCTGCTCCACGTCGCGCCGTTCAGCGAGCATCGGAAACAGTGCCCGTCCGATTACACCCGTCGACCCCGTGAGCAGAATGGTGTCTCGCATCAGTGTTCCAAGAGCATGCACGCCCAGTTTGCGCCGAATCCAAATGTAAACAAGAGAAGCTTGTCGCTTGGCTGAACCCTGCCGCTGCCTTCAGCGTCACGCAGATTGATAAAGTTGTCGGCGGCGATGGCGTGCCCGAATCTTGCGATATTCGCGGCGAACAGTTTTTCCGCGGGCGCGCCGATCAGTCCGAGAAGGATCTCCCAACTTCGTAGCGACACATTGTGCGGGAGAATGAGCCCCACCGACGACCAATCGATCCCGCAATCCCGAAGAGTGTCTTGCATGATCGCGCGGGCAGTGGGGAAGTAAGCGGCAGCGATCTCGTTCTCCTTCGTGGTCAGATCCCAGTAGTAGCCCTTGGTGACCTGGCGATAATCGAGTATCCGGTTTTTCTCAGCGCCTTTTTCCACCAGCAGCGCGCAGGCCCCGTCGGAAATCACGTTGTAAATCATCTCGCGGCGGCTTCCGGCGGGGAAAACGTCGGAGCTCACGCATAACACCCGCGTCGCCGATTCATTCGCGATCAGGAAATTTCGCGCCATTGAAACTGCGGTCATCAATCCGGCGCATCCGAGTTGGCTGATACCCGCAGTGATCGCGCGTGTCAACTCCAGTTCATATTGCAAATGGGCTACCGGATAGTTGAAGGCAGACCGCGGATCGTCTATAGAAATCGCATGACCGTGTGGGGTCGCTCCGACGTAGAAGATTGCGTCTACCGACTCGGGATCGACCGACGCAGCTTCCAACAGCTTGCGTGCCGCCCGCAATCCCAATTCGTGTGCTGGTTCCTGGCTCAGGTGAACACAGTGAAAGCCGAATTCCTGCAGGCGGCCGGCAGGCGTCTCCAGTAGGCCGCGGTTTTCCAGTTCTTCGACTGAAACCGTTTCGGCTCCCAATACATACTCAATCGCCGTCACCCCAACGGGCGGTTGTGATGGGTGCCCCATAAAGGATTGCAACGACCCCGGAATTCTCGCATACGGCCTGCCTCTGCGACTCCCTGAAATCGAGCCATGGGCGGGCGCTTTCCTGGATAGATCGCCGGTTCCCGCAGACTTTGCAGGGCGCCTTACTTCTTGCGATGGACGGAGACGTCGGCGGTGAACGTTTTGGGGCGGGCATCATTAATACACCGAAACGCCTATATCATTCACAATTCAACTAGTTGTTGTCGTCGTTCGGATTTTTAAATACCCCTTCTCGCTTGAACAACCTCCTCGATTCTGTTACAAAATTCGTAATCGGGGTTGGTGGCAAGCTGTCGGAATCGTTAACGCAGTGCTGGCAGTCTTGCTTTGTTTTTTGGGGAAATCCAACGGTCATTCGCGCACTGACCATCTTGAATTTGTTTTGGGGCCAAAGCCGACGGCGCCGTTAAGTCCGCTCCCAGCGTTCTGCGGTGCACACATCGAACCTCCTGCCGCAAGCTTTCGAGGAGTTTCTGATGGTTTTGAATGTGCGTTTGGAGCGCTCGAGTCTTAGGCAGACCCGAAGCATCCGAACCTATCTGCGCCTGGTCACGCAACACCCGACGATCCAACATAATCCCTTCTCCTTTCAGTTCCTAAAGCCATCCAAAACATCCACATGTGTCGGAGGAAGACATGGCGACGAAACTCGTCCAGATTGAAGATGATGTCGAGATCAAACAGCGCCTCGAAGCGGAACGCGCTCGACTGCGCAAGATCGCCGGGCTTGACCGGCCCACTCACTTCCACCGCCCTGTGGAACGCGCCTTCACTGCCGAAGAGCGCAGCAAAGTCACGATCCTTTTTGGCGGCTTCACCTGGAAGCACGAAGACCTGATTCGCGCCGTCTTCCAGGGCTGCGGATATCGCTGCGAGAAGTTGCCCGTGCCCGACGTGCCGGCCTTCCAGATCGGCAAGGAATATGGGAACAACGGCCAGTGCAATCCGACGTATTTCACCGTCGGCAACCTGGTGCAGTATCTCCAGTTCCTGGAGAAAGAAGGGATTCCGCGCCAGCAGATTCTGGATAACTATGTCTTCTTCACCGCCGGATCGTGCGGCCCGTGCCGCTTCGGCATGTACGAAGCCGAGTATCGCTTCGCGCTGAAGAACGCCGGCTTCGACGGCTTCCGTGTCCTGCTCTTCAAGGACAGCGACGGCATCAAGGCCGCATCGGGCGAGCCCGGCCTGAAGTTCACCATCGACTTCGGCTTCGGCATGTTGAACGCGCTGCTGATGGGCGACGTCTTCAACGACCTCATCTACCAGATTCGTCCGTTCGAGACGAACAAGGGCGAAACCGACCGGGTCTTCCGCGAGACCGTAGACAGTCTCTGCGACGATCTCAAGAACCGCGATTCGTTCGAGATCGAACAGCGTGCTCCCGACTGGGCCAAGCCGAAGTTCAAGAGCAACAAGATCCTTCGCAACACTTTCAACGTGTTCGGCAAGATGCACGAGCACATGTGGGGTAAGGACATCAAAGATGCTCTGGCAGCCGCTCGCGACAAGATGGACGCGATCGAGGTCGACCGCACCAAGGTGAAACCGGTGGTGAAGATCACCGGCGAATTCTGGGCGCAGACCACCGAGGGCGACGGTAACTTCCACATGTTCGAATTCCTCGAGCGTGAAGGCGCACAGGTCCTGGTCGAACCCATCGCAACCTGGGTCGCGTACTTGCTATATCAAGCGAAAGCTCATGCGAAAGCAAAGTGGCCAGTCAATCGTCCACACCGCGACCCCAAGTGGTGGGAAGTGAAGAAAAGTCTCGCCAATGAAATGGGCCTCCGCAAGAAGACGCTGGGCATCGGCGCCGGCCAGGTGATGTGGAATTACTTCTATCACCGGACTGCGAGGAATCTCGGCGGCATCACCCATCATCTCGTGAACCAAAAGGAACTCGCGGCGCTCGCGCATCCGTTCTACAACCAGTTCGCGCGCGGGGGCGAGGGCCACCTCGAGGTCGGCAAGAACGTCTACTACACGGTTCACCACCTCTGCCACATGGTGCTTGCTCTGAAGCCATTCGGCTGCATGCCATCATCGCAATCAGACGGTGTCCAGTCGGCGGTCGTAAACAAGTTCAAGGACATGATCTTCCTGCCGATCGAAACTTCTGGCGAGGGCGAGGTCAATGCTCACAGCCGCGTGCAGATGGCACTCGGCGAAGCGAAGGTCAAAGCCAAGACCGAGTTCGAGCAGTGCGTGAAGATGACGGGCAAGAGCCTCGACGAGATCAAGGAATACATCTCCGAGCATCCTGAACTGAAGCGGCCCTTCTACCAGGTCCCTCATCGTGAAGGCATTGCAGGTACGGCTGCGCAGTTCATCCTGCACGTCAGCGATCGCATGGATAAGAGCACCAAACTGTGGCGGCGCGCACGGGTTCCGGGCGTCGCTGTTCCGAACGCCGCATAGACCGATTCAGCCGGCGGCCAGTACGCGCCGCCGGTCTCCCTTTTTGTCGGTTGAACTGATCGGAGATTTAAATGCACGACCACTCAGGGCACGAACAAAAGGCTCCAGCGTTATTGCAGATTGCACCTGCGCCTCGCCAGAAACCGCACGACCACAAAACGGATTATTTGGTCGGACTCGACGTCGGCTCAACGACCGTGAAAGCCACCGTTGTTGATGCGAAGACGGACCAGATTCTCTGGCAGGACTATCAGCGTCACGAGACCAAGCAGCCGGAAAAGACGCTCGAGTTCTTGAAGCGCATGGAAGCCGATGCCGGCATCAATCGGCACAACACCCGCATGTTCATGACCGGATCTGGCGGTGGTGCGATTGCCGATCAGATCGGTGCCAAGTTCGTCCAGGAAGTCACCGCTGTATCACTCGCCGTAGAGAAGCTTCATCCCGAAGTGTACTCGGTGATCGAGCTGGGCGGGCAAGACGCGAAGATCATCGTTTTCAAAGATGACGACGAGACCGGCCGCAAAAAGAAAATTCCATCGATGAACGACAAGTGTGCCGGTGGCACCGGCGCAGTCATCGATAAGATCAATGCGAAGCTCAAGATTCCGGCGATCGAGTTGACCAACCAGGGCTATCACGGAATCAAACTCCACAAAGTGGCAGGGAAGTGCGGCGTCTTCGCCGAGACCGATATCAACGGCCTGCAAAAGGTCGGCACTCCGTCCGACGAGCTCATGGCGTCGCTGTTCGAAGCGATCGTCCTGCAAAACCTGAGCGTGCTCACGCGCGGCCACACACTGAAGCCACACGTGCTGCTGCTCGGCGGACCGAATAGCTTTATCCGCGGTATGCGCGAAGCTTGGCAGGCGAACATCCCGCGCATGTGGCAGGAGCGCAAAGTTCAGGTCCCCGAAGGTTCGAAGCCCGAAGATCTCATTAAGGTTCCGAACAACGCGCAGTATTTCGCTGCCCTGGGCGCGATTGAATTCGGCAAAACTGAAGACGACTGCGTCGGCTGCTATCACGGCTACGATCAGCTTGTGCACTACATCGACTTCGGACGCCAGGAAGAGAAAGCCAAGTCCGGCGCGAAGGGTTTGGTCGCGAAAGACGGCGAACTCGACATCTTCAAGGACGCTTACCGCAAGAAGAAATTCACGCCCGCGACGTTCAGTAAGGGTCGAACGGTTGGCGGATTCATCGGGGTCGATGGCGGCTCCACCTCAACGAAGGCCGTCCTACTCGACGAGAACGGCAACATCCTCTGCAAGGCCTATCAGCTTTCGAACGGCAATCCGATCCAGGACACGATCGAGATGTTCGAGAACCTGCGCGGCCAGGTCGAGGCGCAGAGTGCAAAGCTCGAAGTGCTAGGTGTCGCGACCACCGGCTACGCGAAAGACATCCTCAAAGACGTTCTGAAGGCCGACGTCGCGCTGGTTGAGACCGTCGCGCACACCGAGTCGGCGCTGAAGTTCTACGACGATCCGCACGTGATCGTCGATGTGGGCGGCCAGGACATCAAGATCATCATCCTGCACAACGGCCGCGTGAAAGACTTCAAGCTCAACACGCAATGCTCTGCCGGCAACGGCTACTTCCTGCAGTCGACCGCCGAAGGTTTTGGCCTCGACGTGAACCAATACGCCGACCTTGCGTTCTCTGCGCAGTCGATGCCCGTCTTCGGCTACGGTTGCGCTGTGTTCATGCAGTCCGACATCGTGAACTTCCAGCGGCAGGGATGGCGTGCGGAAGAAATTCTTGCAGGGCTCGCCGCCGTTCTTCCGAAGAACGTCTTCTTATACGTTGCCAGTATTCCGAACCTAGCAGCGCTTGGAACGCGATTCGTTCTGCAAGGCGGCACGCAGAACAACATGGCCGTCGTGAAAGCGGAAGTTGATTTCATCAACAACAGCTTCCGCGCCGCCGGTAAGAAGCCAGAAATCATCGTGCACGAATTCTGCGGCGAGTCAGGCGCGATTGGCGCTGCGCAGGAGTCTCTGCGTCTGTGGCGCAACGGCACCGCGACCAGTTTCATCGGCTTGGATGCCGTCCGTAAGATTCAGTACCGCACGACGCGCAATGAAGAAACTCGGTGCAATTTCTGCAAGAACAATTGCTTGCGCACCTTCATCGACGTGCGTACGACCGAAGCGAAATCCGACCCGATGGCCTTCGTGCCGATCCAGAAAATCACGAAGGTGCCGCTCATGCACGGCGAGCAGCGCTTGATCATCGCGACCTGCGAAAAAGGCCTGGTCGAAGATATCAACGAAATGAAGGACATCAAGGCCGGCCTCGATTCCATCCGCGATCAGTACCCGAACTTCGTCGACATGGCGTCGAAAGAAGTTTTCCGGCCGACGAACGCGAAGAACATTGCCGATCCGATGCCGACGCGCGCCTGGACTAAATCAGCCAAGGAACGCATCGCGCAGATGCAGAGCCGCAAGAAGATCCGCATCGGCATCCCGCGCGTGCTGAATATCTACACCTACGCGCCGCTGTTCAACGCGTACTTCGAGAGCCTGGGTGTCGCGCCCGAAAATATCATCTACTCCGACTACACCAGTTCCGATCTCTACCGCGCGGGTGCGAACCGCGGCGCGATCGATCCCTGCTTCCCGGCGAAGATTGGCATTTCGCACGTCTACAACCTCATCCAGGAAAAGCATCGCAAGAAGCCGCTTAACGCCATCTTCTTCCCGATGTACGACGTGCTCACATCGCCCCTGGTCAAACTCACCGGGACCAATGCTTGCCCCACGGTCACCGCAACGCCTGAGACCGTGAAGGCTGCCTTCACCAAGGAAAACGACGTCTTTGGCGAAAACAACGTCAAGTACGTTGATCCGATTCTGAACTTCGCCGATCGCAAGCTCTTTGCGCACCAGATGCTGCAGGCGTGGCAGCCGATCCTAGGCCTCTCGCTCGAAGAGAACGACCGTGCCGTGGAGTCCGGTTTCAAGGCTCTCGCTGACTATGAAACTAGCATCCGCCGGCGCGCCCGTGAAGTCATGGATCAGCTCGAGCGCGAAGACCGCATCGGCATCGTGATGCTTGGACGTCCGTATCATCACGATCCAGGTCTGAATCACGAGATCCTCGACGAGTTCCAGAAGCTCGGCTATCCGATCTTCTCGCAGAACACGTTGCCCATCGACGAGGACCTGCTCGAACGTCTGTTCGGGGACGATGTCCGCGAGGGCGTGATCAGCCATCCACTCGACATCGGCGACGCCTGGAAGAACTCGTATTCGTGCAGTACTAACCACAAGGTTTGGGCAGCGAAGTTCACAGCTCGCCATCCCAACCTGGTGGCGCTGGAAATCTCGAGCTTCAAGTGCGGCCACGACGCGCCGATCTATGGCGTGGTTGAGGGCATCATCGAGCAATCGGGCACGCCGTACTTCTGCTTCAAGGATCTCGACGAGAACAAGCCCACCGGCTCTATCAAGATCCGCGTGGAGACCATCGACTACTTCCTGCGCCGCTACCGCGAGGAAGTCATCCGCAAGCGGAAGGCTTCCGAGGACATCGAAGCTCAACTCGCCGCCCTCGAACAGCAGCTCCGCGGACAGATGGCCGAGGAGCCACTCGGAATGGCGGAAGAGCCTCAGGGAATGGCCGCCGATTAACGCGGCCTTCCTACACCTCTTTATCTCGCCGTAATCTTTATGCTGGAGCGACGGGCGTCTCGCCCGTCGTTTCCTCCTTGGGGCGTCTCTCCTGCGGGGTAACCCGGTTACCCGGTGACCCTCGAAATTCCCTGCGTTTTCCCGCCTGATCCGGGGTACAATCGTGCCGTCCTACGGTCTGGCTTCATTCCTTCGCATTCTTAAGATTCCGCTGTACGCCACAAAATCGTGTTGGGGTGGCACGTTGCCCTTCGCGTTTGCGGATTAGTAAGGAGGAGCCATGTCGTCTTCTCACCGCCTACCAGCCTTTGTCACAGGCGTGTTTCTGGTAGCGATCTATATCGCGCGCCCCTGCGCGCAATCAGCGCTTCCCAAGTACGACGTCGCCACAGAGACCAAGATGAAGGGCACCATTCAGGAATTGAAGCTGCCCGAGAAGGGCGCCAAGGAAGCCGCCCGTCTCACCCTTAAGAGCGGCGACAGCACGATCGACGTTTATCTATGCCCGAAGTCGTTCCTTGATGACATGGGCTCGACCCTAGCTAAGGGCGACGAAGTGTCCCTTACTGGGTCGAAGGTGAAGCAGGACGGCTCCGATCTAATCCTCGCCCGCGAGCTCAACAAGGGCAGCGACACGCTTGTCCTGCGCGACGACAAAGGCAAGCCAGTGTGGGATTGGGGACATAAGTAGGCGATTGTCGATAGCGAGACGGGCGTCCGCGTCGCCCGTCAAATGCTGGTGCCCCAGGTTCGCGCCGTCTATTGGCGCTAACCTGGGCCGGATAGACCACTATCTACTGCCTCAACATCCCGCCCCGACTGAATGCTAAGTGCCAACTGCTGACTGCGACTCTTCTCCGTACTGTAAACTCTTCCTTTTACTCGCCGTCCAATACTGATACTCAGGGAGAAGTGATGAAGACTTGGCGCCTTGTTGCGCTCTCGCTGATGCTGTCTTTAAAAGCGTTGGCCCAAAACTCTCCGCACGCGCCGGCTCCGCAGGTTCCGCCGCCTCAAACAGCGCCGAAGCCCGACGACCGCTTCAAAGCAGACCTGCTTTTGATCGTCGCCCATCCCGACGACGAATCGGGCGTTTCTGCCTACTTGGCTCAGTTGCTTGATCAGGGTAAGAAGGTTGAAGCCGTCTATGTGACCCATGGCGAAGCCGGCCACAACAACATGGGCAGTGAACGTGGCCCCTCGCTCGGGCTTGTGCGCGAGATGGAACTCCGCCACGCCATGGCGCAGCTTGGCGTGCAAAACGTATGGTTTCTCGACGGCAAAGACACACCCAGCCAGGACGTTCTCCAGTCGCTCGGCAATTGGCGGCATGGAGCGGTCCTGGAAGAAGTGGTGCGGCTCGTGCGTTTAACCCGCCCCTCCGTGATTCTTTCCTGGATGCCCGGATTTTTCATTGGCGAAAATCACGGCGATCATCAGGCCTCGGGAGTGCTCGCCGTCGAAGCATTCGAGACCGCCGGGGATCCTTCCGTTTTTCCGGCGCAGCTGGCGCAGCCGCGCAAGGTGAATGAAACATTGCTCGAGGGCTTGCAGCCGTGGCAGCCGCAGAAGCTTTACTTCTTCGCCGACACCAGCGACGACAATCTGATCAAAGGCAAAGGTCCGCAATATACGACCACCGCCATTTCCCCCAGCCATCACGTGCCGTACTGGCGTGTGTCGATGGACGTCTTCCGTTTCCACCTCACGCAATACCGTTCGTACATCGAGAGGCTGCAATCGATGAACGATGAGCAGCTCGAGAAGGTCGCGGGCGCCGATCAGGACGGCTGGTCTACCCCAGTTGAATTGGTCTTCGGAAAGTCACTCGTACAGGGTTCGCCAACCGGTGACGTCTTCGAGGGCGTGCAGGCACAAGCGCTTGCCTTCGATCGCTTGCCGTCCGCCAGCCCCAAGTCGCGCACGGGGCTCACTATCGAGATGGGCGGTCCGTGGAATTTTTATGATGACTTTTTCGCTGCGCATGACTTGACCGATCTCCCCAAGGCGCCCACGGCGGAAATTTCCGTCGCTGCGGGAACCATCCTTCAATTACCCGTCATCGTTCGCAACGACACAAAGGATCCGGCTGAGGTCACTTTGTCGATGACGTTACCGGATGGTTACACGCTCAAGAGTCCGTTGCCTCATTACAAGCTTTTCCCTGGCGACACCTTGCCAGTCGAGATTGAAATCAAGACTCCAGATAAGAAGAACGATCAGATCAGCGAGCTGACCTGCCACGGAGAAATCGGTGGCCATGATTTTGGAAATGTGAGGCTGCGCGTGAAGTTAGTCAGCGGCGGATTGCCGCAATAACTTTTTTGGTGTTTTTGACAATGTCATCCTGAGTGACTTGAGGCGTTAGCCGAACGAGTCGAAGGACCGCTTGCCTGTAAACGCTACCAGTGGCCATCTCGCGTTTTCCGCCACGAAGTTCCCGACAAGAAAGGCGTCGTGTGTAGACAACATGGCAGAACAGACAGAAACCGGTCTTCGGGCTCTCGACCGGTTTTAACTCGTGCTACTGTTCCGTCCCGCCCGCTTCCAATACAAATATCCCGGCACTCCAATCAGTACAATCACGCCGCTTGCCAACGCCTCCATCGGCCGTTTCCAGATCGTGTTCAGCACCCACCACGTGCCCAACAACACATAAATTCCCGGCAGCCACGGATACCCCGTACACCGGTACGGACGCGGAATGTCCGGCCGCTTCCATCGCAACACAAACAACCCGATCACCGTCAGCGTATAGGAGAGCACCATGCCGAAAATCACGTACGTGTACAGCTGATCGTATCGTCCGCTTACCGTGAGCAGACACGACCAAACCGCTTGCCCGATCAGACTTAGGGCCGGTGTCCGCCACTTCGGATGCACCTCCGCCATGCGCTTGAAGAACACGCCATCCTGCGCCATTGCAAAATACACACGCGCGCCCGACAACGTGCAGCTTGCCATTGCGCCGAAGCACGACAGCGCGATCACCGCCGAGAGCCACTTCGCGGCCGTCGGAGAAAACAGCACCTCGGCGGCCGCCGCCGCGATCGTCTCGTGTTGCGCGACCTCGAGGATGGGCATCGCGTACAGATAGGTCAGATTCATCGCCAAATACACGACCGCGACCACGATGATGCCCAGTACCATCGCGCGCGGCACATTTCGCCGCGGATCTTTCACCTCTCCGGCAACCCACGTGATGTACACCCAGCCGTCATAGGCCCAGAACACAGCGATTAAGCCGACACCCAGCGCCGCGACCAGTTCGTTGCGGCTCATACCCGCCGTGATTCCCGCGCTACTACCGCCCGCGTGTAGAGAGAAATTTCCCCAGTGCCCTTTGCCGATGGCGATTCCGAGAATCACGAACGCCGCCATCGCCAGAAACTTCGCCCACGTCGCGACGTTCTGCAGCACCGCGCCGCGCCGCAAGCCCACGACGTTGATCCCGGTGACGACCACAATTGAAATCAGTCCGAACAGGTGAGCGCGTGTGAACGCAACTCCGAGCACGGTAAACACAACATGCTTCTGCGAAATGAATGGATAGATCTCACCCAGATAGGCCGCGGAAGCCACCGATAGGGCCGCGATCGTGCCGCCGTTCGCAACCGCAAACAACATCCATCCATACAGGAACGCGATGAGGTCGCCGAAGGCTTCGCGCAAGTAGACGTACTGGCCACCCGAGTCGGGAAACATCGATCCCAACTCCGCGAACGCAAACGCCGCGCACATCGAAATCAGCGCTCCGACCACCCATACCGCGAAAAACAGCGCAGGATGCGGCAGAGGCCCGGCGATATCCTTTGCCGTCAGAAAAATTGAGGACCCGATGATCCCGCCGGCGAGCAGAAGAATCGAGTCGAGCAGCGAGAGCCCGCGTACCAGACTAGGTTTGGATTCCGACGAGACGATGGATTCCTGAGCGACCGTGGGAGATTCCATTCGTTATCCGATGCCAAGCTCGTCAGGAGATTCGAGCGGTGCTCCGCATCGCCGGCAAATCACCGCCGCGCAGTCGCCGCACGTAAGCGGATCGGTGACTTCGCACGCGCACTGCGGACAGTAGAGAACCTCAGGCTGGGGATCCGATTGGGGTGCCGGCTGCGGACTTGGTCCCATGTGGATGGCAAATGTAGCATAGATCGTGGGTCCGGTCGCGGACAGAAAACATGTCCGCGGGACGTACGCGGAGAAGCTATGACTGAGAAATCGCAAACTCCCGACGAAAAACTCCAACAGGAATTCAATCGCTGGGCCGAGGCTGGCGAAGGCCCGAAGATGGAGAACCATCACCTCGATATCACCGAGAAGACCATCCGCCGTATGAACCTGCGTCCCGGCGAGCGCGTGCTCGATCTCGGCTGCGGCTCAGGCTGGGCTACGCGTCTTCTCGCACGCCTTGTGGCCGACGGGCCCGAGGGCTTCGGACAAGTCGTGGGCGTCGACGTCTCCGACCAGATGATCCGATTGGCCCGTGCGGCCTCGAAGGAGTTCGACAACGTCATGTTTGTGTGGGGCTCGGCGACGCAGATTCCGTGGGAAGAAAACTTCTTTGACAAGATGCTCTCGGTCGAGTCGTTCTACTACTATCCGGAGCAGGAGCGCGCTCTCGCCGAACTTTTCCGAGTCATGGCGCCCAAAGGACGCCTGTTCATTCTGATCAACCTCTACCGTGATAATCCGTACTCATTGCAATGGGTCGATAAGCTGAAAGTTCCCGTGCACGTCCGCTCGGCCGCCGAGTATGTCGACATGGTCAAGAAGCATTCCTTTGAAGACGTCGAGTATGCGCAGATTCCCGACGATACGCCGACTCCCGACGATTACGTCACCAAGTCGTTTCGGAGTCTGGATGATCTGAAGGCCTTCAAAAAGACGGGAGCACTGCTGCTGATGGCGTCAAAACCCGATTTCCGAACACCCGCTCCGGGCTACACGGTCTACTAGCAGAGCCGCATCGACGATTTGCCGCCGCGCGAAAACTGGCGCCCGGTCGCGGCGAGCACATAAATTTTGTCATCCTGAGCGGAGTAAGGCGCGGCCGAACCTAGCGAAGGACCTATGTACTTGGGGCGGTTACTCCTTCAACGGATCTGCCGCGGCGATCGTTGCCGCGGCAGCGAGGTTCAGCGACCGACACGAATAATTTGATTTACTGGCGTCGGCCTCTAGATCGTATCGTCGTCATCCTTGTCCTTGTGATTGAGATTCTTCGAAGGGCTCAGCGGACGATTATCGTCCGCGTGCTTGATTTCGATCCGTCCGTTGACGTTGCTCACGCGGACATGCGGACCGCCACCGCCCAACTCACCCCGCAGATCGCGTCCCACGAACTGATGCTTTGTGACCGGCAATCCGAAATCATCCGAAATCGATCCATTCACGGTGCTCGCTTCCAGATCAGCTTTCGCATCGGAGGGCAGCGTCACGAGAACACTCGCATTCACCGACGACACCTCAAGGGGTGACTCGAGCCGCTCGACATTCGCCTCCAGCTTCCCATTGACGGTGGAAAGGTCCGCGCGGCCACCCAGGTTGTGCGCCGCGAGTTTGCCGTTCACGCAGGAAGCCTTGATCTCACCGCTGACCCCCTCCAGATCAAGGCTGCCATTCACAAGATCGATCGTGTCCAGGCGAGCATTCCGCGGAACCGTCAACGTGTATTCCACACTTGCGGGCTGGTCATGTTGTCCGTCGTTCCAGAAAGTGTGATTGTGGTCTGGATACTCCGTGCGGATGGAGATCGAGTTCTCGCTGGAATTGATCTTGATCCTCGCCTCGTCGAGCCGCTTCTTGCTCCACGCGTGCTTCACCGCATCGACCTTCACCTGGTTGCGATCCCATCCCGAAATATGCACCGCACCGTTGATGTTGCTCAATTCCACCCGTCCATTGGCTGCCAGCGGGTAGGTCTGATGGAATTCTTCGGTTTCCGATCCCTGCTCGGAGGCGTGCGCCTGCATCGCCAGCACCAGAAAAGCGGCCAGGGTTCCAAGAACGGCACCGGTCCAGGTTGCGCGACGGCGAAGCTGCTGCATACGGCCTCCTTTGTTTGTTGTGATAGACGGCGTAGCCGGAAATTGGTGAGTGGGGAAAAGGGGGACTTGAATACGGTCTCTCGGTGCTGGGAGCTCGGCTTTCGGACTGTTTTGCGCATCTCGCAACCCGATGATGCGCCGTCGTTTTTGCCGTTAAAAGTAAGGATGAAACAAGGAAATTTTCAGAAATTCCTGCTGCTCAAAATTCGGGGAAAGCGCTCCGCTCCCAGAGCCCAGGGCCCAGAACCTAAACCACAATCAATCCCATCCTGATCCCCTGCGTCACCGCCTCGGTCCGGCTCGAAACGCTCAGCTTCGCCAGGATCGAACTGATGTGAAACTTCACCGTATGATCCGAGATGCCCAGCCTTGCAGCGATTTGCTTGTTGCCGAAGCCTTCCGCCATCAGGCGCAGGACCTCGACCTCGCGTGGCGTAAGTTCCTCGATTGTTTCTGCCGCTGCATCATCCGATAAACTCACCGATCGCGTCTGCGACGCCAACTCCTTCGTCACCTCCGGATCAAGCAGGACCAGCCCGCCATCCGCGGCGAACACCGCCCAGACAATCTCGCTCTCTGCGGACTCGCGCGGAATAATCGCCTTTACGCCTGCCCGCAGGGCACGCGCCGCCCAACCCACTCCTGGCTCATCGATCAATACAATCACCCCGGTCCCGGCTCGCTCCAGATCGCTTGCAGCCGAAAACAACTGCCTGTTGGCTTGCGCAAGGTCGGCAATCGCCACGTGCGGCTGCAACTCCCGAGCGCGTGCGACAGAGCCGATCAATCCCGGCAACGACCCGACCAATTTCAGCGAGGGATGCTTGCGGATGATCCCTTCGAGGCGCTCGCGACGCACCGCGGAGACGGCCGCCACTACCACGCGGATTACACCGTCCCCGTTTCGCGTGCTCATGGTGTGAAGCTCATCCCGAGACCAATCATCTTGCCGTCAATAATCTTTCTGGGCCCTCAACTGGCAACGGACTTGGAGTGCGCTTTTTTAACGTGGCCGATCTTCCAGCTTGATCGTCGCTGTCACCGGCACGCCACCGCGCAAAACCGTCGCCTTGATCGTGTCTCCCACATTCAACTTCCCAAGCAAATCAAGGATGTCGCCTGTGTCCTGCGACGGCTGCCCATGGAACTCGGTGATGATGTCGCCAAGCTGAATGCCGGACTTCTCGGCAGGCCCTGCCTTCTCGACATGCACGACCAGCAACGCGCTGCTCGCATCTTTTACCTGGCCCCGCAAAGTTTCCGGCACCGCGACCGGCTGCATCGCGAGTCCAAGATACGGACGCGCAATGTGTCCTTTCTCCAGCAACTCGTCCACGACCCGATTCACCGTTCCATTGGGGATGGTCACCCCGCGCCCGCGCGCCAACCCCCGAGTGTTGATTCCAACAACCTTCCCTTGTGCGTTCACCAGCGGGCCGCCCGAGAACCCGGGATACAACTCCAGGTCCAGGCGAATATGCTGATCCACGCGCCCACCCCGACGCGGTTGCCATTCGCCACTTAGTCCGCCAACGATGCCTGCGCTGGCAACCAAGGTCGATGACCGCGAACGTCCCAACGCCAACGCGAAGTGACCCAGCTTGACCGGCGTGTCCCCGAAGGCGGGGATCGGCAGAGATGTGCCTTCCGGGAATTTGAGGATCGCGAGATCCGTGCTCGGATCGCGACCCGCGACACTCACCTTCACGGTCTTACCGACTTCCACGGCGACGGTGATGTCCTCTTCGCGGCGGATCGTATGGTGAGCGGTCACAATCACTCCCTTGCGCCATTGGATGCCGCTCGAGGGCATCCAGCGTCGGCCATAGATCGCGACCACGGAACCGCCAACGGCTTCAGCGGCCAACGACAGCTCGTTCGACAAAGTTTCCAAAACAGATGACGCCATTTGCTCGTCTCCCAACTGCATGCAAATTTTTCGAAAGCACAATCAGGATGACGCGAGATGACAGGCGCCGCATCGGCCAGATGGCTAGGAGGAAAAGCAAGCGGTTAGGACACTTCGCATAACCGCAAATGGAGATTTGAACGGCTTACTTTGCAAATCTACCGTCGTCCAATCACAATGACTCGGCTACAACCATCGGTCTGCCGAGGCTCTTCACCATCTCAGCTGTTCCGGTAATTAAGAAAGGTGAACGTGATGAAAGCCAGAAATCTCACAGTCGTCGCATTCGTTCTCAGCGCAATTCTTTCGTCCGTCGCTCACGCGCAAACGACTTCAAATCCCGCCAACCTTCCCCAGCGCGACGGCTCTCACGACTTCGACTTCCTCATCGGCAACTGGAAGGCGCATGTTCGTCGCCTCCCCGACCGCCTCAACAACTCAAACGCTTGGGTCGAGTACGACGGGATATCGAACCACAAGAAAATTCTCGACAGCAACTCCAACTTTGAAGAGTTCGACGTCAACAGCACCGACAAGAAACTGCGCATTAAAGCTCAGACACTCCGCCTCTACAATCCCACGTCGCGCCAGTGGAGCATCTACCTTGTCGACGTGGACACCGGCACACTCAGCCTGCCGCCCGTGGTGGGCAGCTTCAACGGAAAGCGCGGGGAATTCTACGACCAGGAAGACTTCAAAGGACGCGCCATTCTCGTGCGCTACATGTGGCTCGATATCTCGCCAAATTCGGCACGCATGGAACAGTCCTTCTCGCCCGACGGAGGCAAGACCTGGGAGGTCAACTGGATCTGCGAGCTATCACGCTAGGCATAACATCATTAGCAGCTCTAGGATTTCTGACTTTGATTCGCAGCGCCGTTACTGTACTCGTGGTTGTTGTCTGCCTGGCAGCACTCGTCGCGCCAGTACTGGTTGATGTCCGACGTTGGTGGCCGCGAAGGCCGAAGCGCTAGTTCTCAATGCTATTTCTGCTCGACACGCATAGCCGACATTTCTATCTTTGTCGCATGACCCAGCTCCGCGATGCCGAAAGGAAGTGGTCGTTTTCTGTAAGGAGCGTGACAGACCTCGGTTCATCATCTCGCAAATGATCGGATCGCTACTTGTCTGGCTGATCGTGCTTCCTTTGGTCGAGCGATTCCCCGAGCGCACGCATCCGTTCTCACGGACATTTTTCATCATCCGGTTCGGAATGCTTCCGATCTTTGTTGTCGAAGGCTATCTGGCTGGCGGGTGGCGTAAGATCTGGAAAAGAAGGAGCGCGAAGAAGGGCTTCCTCCAGCGTAAGAGCCAGGTTTTAGTTGTCGGCATTACCCCGGGAACGTCTACGCTCCGCCTGCCCATGGACACTACTCCCCCTAAACGAGCAGCTATCCGCGCTCGCCTGCATGAGAGTGCTGAGGAATCCAGCCTACATCTTGTCGTAGACGAGGGTTAAGGGTTTCGCCTGCCCGGCGTTATGAATCGTGAGCGTCAGCGTCTTTCCATCCGGAGACAATTCAAACTTGGTATGGTCCATCACCTCGCCCTTCACTTTGTCGGTAACCTCCAGAGCGTGCGCGTTGATGCGTTTGCCTGACGATGCCGATCCGGGCGCCACGTTTGGTCCCTTCTCTTCGTAATCCTTGCCATCGAATTTCATGCTGAGTACATCCTGGTAAGCGGGAGTATTAAACGTCAAGCCATCGCCTTCGTAAGCTTCAATAACCCACTCATCCGGAGAGGTGAACTTCACAACCGTTTCTTCCCATGTACCTGCCAAGCCGGAGCCCCCGCTTACCTTCTTCCACACGACGTTGAAATCCGAGCTCGTACCGTCGGGCTTGGTTTCTGTTCCTTTGATCGTCTGTGTTTTCCCTCCATCGGAAAGGGTGTGAGTCATGGAACTGAGAACTCTTCCGTCCTTCTTGATAACCATCTTCCAGTTCTGTTTCCCATCCGGGGTCATCGATAAGGTTCGCCCAAAGTGAACGGGCTGATCCGTACCGTCGAACGTAATCGTGTCGGACCGGTCGCCCACCGTCCACTTGTACTTGTTGCCACCCAGATCCTGAATCTTCACCTGCTCACCGGCAAATTGGCTTTTCTTCATGTTGAGTTTCCACTTCCCCCAAAAAGGATCGTCCGTTGCCCAGAGCGTGCCGGCAAGCAAGCATGCAAGCGCGAGCGAAGAATAGAAGCGCTTCATGGTTTATCCTCCGGCGGCGGATTATAGACCAGAGTTTGTCGGAAGTCCTGATCGCACGAAACATCGCGTGGCTTGTACTCTCGAGCGTGGATCGCCGAATAGACGACTCCGGATCACGGACGTAAGTTGGATCGCGGTATCAACGTGTGAAATCTCTTGATTCAACAATTGAGATAGAAGCCGTTACTTCGCAACTTTCACGCGACCGGCTGTGACTCAACGTTTTACGAGCAGGAGTCGATATCTCGGGGTGGAAGTTTTTTGACTGCCCAACATCGCACTACACTGAACCAAATCAGCACTTACGCGCCATTCCGTTCTATGGATGGCGAGTGTGTTGTCGATAAGGAGCGTGACAGTAATATTTTGGACTTTGATCCAGTCGCATATCGAGAAGAGCGAACTCGAATGGACGGTCCGCGAAGTCCGCCGTGATCGGAGGCGTCTCCCAGCGAAATGCCTCATACGGCGCGCGAGCCAAAAGGTCATTGAAGAATGTTCAAAAATTAGGATCGTCGCGCCAAGCGTGCAGGCCATGAGAGAACCTTACTAGATTGCCTTCCAGTTCGAGGCGAATCACCGATCCGCGAGCGACTTGTTCTGTACGCGTTGACCACATTTTGTGAGCCTCGGACAAACGAATCGCCTCTACGCAACGACGTTGTCGACCGCCAGGAAGCGGCCATTTCTATTCAACCGACCCACTCCTGTCACCGAGATATGACCGCGATTTTACAGTTCCATGACACTCCAGCGTGCAGGGGGTCCTTAGCATTTTTCTTGGCGCACTCCGCTCACGCCGACCGGTAACTCAACTCAGGCCGACCCCACCCAGAAAAAAAGGATGCCCATGTAACTTTTTCGGCAACTTCGTCTCCCAGGAGTAGAAGCATATGAAAGGCTTCAGATTTTGCAGGTCCGCGTTTTCAATCGGTCTTGCCTTCGCATTGCTGTCAGCACTTGCGACTGCCAGTTCGTTCATCGGTCCACTTAATGTCACCCCAGGCCCATCCACCATTCCCGGCAATGGCGACGTCAATCCCTATGGGGTTGCTGTCGTGCGGCACAGCTCGGGAAAGCTGGTGCGTGGCCATGTCCTGGTCAGCAACTTCAATAACGGCCAAAATTTGCAGGGGACGGGCACCACGATTGTCGACGTCGCACCCGACGGCACTCTCAGCGTGTTCGCCCAGATTGACGTCACGAAATTGCCCGGCCCCTGCCCCGGCGGCGTCGGCTTGACCACGGCTTTGTCTGTGCTGCGCCACGGCTGGGTGATCGTGGGTAGCCTTCCCACTACAGACGGTTCTTCGGCCACAGCCAAGGCCGGGTGCCTGCTGGTTTTGAATAACAAAGGGAAAGTCGTGGAAACTCTCTCGGGAACCCGCTTCGGCGTGCGCATCAACGGACCATGGGACATGACTGCCCTGGATCTAGGGGACGTCGCCGAACTCTTTGTCTCGAATGTTCTAAACGGCACAGTTGCCGCAAACGGTAAGGTAGTTAGGATGGGAACTGTCGTACGAATCGTGTTGTCGCTTCCTGAGGAAGAGGAGGGCGATGACGACGGCGGCATGCCGCGCGAAAGACTCCGGACCATCATCGGTTCCGGTTTCCCGGAACGCACCGACCCCGCTGCCCTAGTCATCGGCCCTACGGGTCTGGGATTGGCGTCTGACGGAACGTTGTATGTAGCCGACACTGTTCCCAGTCGCATCGCCGCAATTCCGAACGCAGTCTTTCGCTTCAACAGCGCCGGGACGGGCAACACTGTCTCCGTGGGCAACAACCTGAACCAGCCGCTTGGATTGGCCATTGCTCCCAACGGCGACATTCTGTCGGTGAACGCTGGCGACGGCAATATTGTCGAAACCACTCCTGGTGGTTCTCAAACCGCCAAGACCATCGATACCAGTGGCGCGGGCGCCGGCACCCTATTTGGGCTTGCCGTTACTCTCGATCACAAAGGTGTCTACTTCGTCGACGACGGCGACAACACTCTGGACCTTCTTCACTAGCTCCAGCATCACAAGGACCCGACATCCACTTCCTCTCCGATGTCGGGTCCTTATTTCCTCCTTTGCTTGTTGCTACAACATCTTCTTTACTCCCGAACCCGGCCAGCGGTCCCGAGGGACCAACTCGTGGAGAATGGAACGCATCCTAGGCCTTCTCTGACCACCGCGGGGTTCTGCGTGAAAGCGCGTCGTAATTGATCAGCTCGAATTGCAGATAGACGCACTTGGCTGTATCTCTTAGACTTGACCTCCTCTCAGAAATCGAAGAATCGCTATGTTTGAGCGCTACACAGAAAAAGCCCGCCGAGTTATCTTCTTTGCCCGGTACGAAGCCTCGCAGTTCGGTTCAACGTACATTGAAACCGAGCATCTGCTCCTCGGAATCGTTCGCGAGGACAAAGCACTCACAAACCGCTTCTTGCGCTCCCAGGTGGAATCAATTCGAAAACACATCGAGAGCCACACGGTTGTGCGTGAAAAAACTTCTACTTCGGTGGACCTGCCCGTGAGCAACGAGTCCAAACGTGCGTTGGCATATGCAGCGGAGGAGGCGGAACGCTTAGCAGATAAACATATTGGTACCGAGCACCTGCTGCTTGGCTTGTTGAGGGAGGAAAAATGCTTGGCTGCACAAATCCTTACGGAACGTGATGTTCGACTTGATCATGTGCGCGAGGAACTTGGGCGTCAACCGCACCAGGCCGCGCAGGCCCTGAGTCGGCCTTCCCAGTTCGATGCCCTTAATCCCTACATTACTGATGTCGTAGAACAAACTCGCCCGCTGGTTGGTCGCGAAAGCGAACTGGATCGGCTGATTGAACTTCTTTGCCGCTTCAGTCGAACGAATGCGGTCCTGGTCGGAGAAACAGGGGTTGGCAAAAGAACTATTGTGGGCGCGCTGGCCAGGCGCATAGCAGACGGTAATGTTCCGCAAGCGCTGGCGGGAAAGTCGGTTCTCGTTTTGGATCTACCTCAGTTTCGAGTACTGCAGAAAGACGGTTCTTGGTGCGAGCGGATCGACCGTGCCCTGGTGGCGTCGGCAGAGAACGGCGCGATCTTCTTTGTCGACCGAATGCATGATCGACCTGGCGGGTCTTCGGTAGCACCGCTTCACGTCACAGATCTGTTGCGGCGACCAATTATCGCGAGGAAGATCCAGTGCGTCGGCACGTCCACTGCGGCCAACTTTGCTAAGTTGCAGGAAGAGAGACATTGGCTTGCCGAAGACTTTAAGCCGATCGAGGTTGCTCCCGCGAGTGAAGACGCAGCGATCAACGTCCTGCAACAGATCAAGACCGTTTACGAGAAATTCCACCATGTCTCGTTTAAAGAAGAGGCCATTGAGCGCGCTGTTCTCTGGGCGAGCAAGTACTTCAAGAATGGATGTTTACCGGGTATTGCTGTTGATGTGATTGACGAAGCGGGTGCCGCGGCTCAATTGCGGCAACCTGCGTTTCCCCCGGATGTCATTGAGGTTCATAAACGCATTAACTTCATCGTACACCGACTGGAGGCTGCCATCGCGAATCACGAATTTGAGAAAGCTCGCTTCTATTCAAACGAGGAACGCAAAGAGCGAGCTAATTTGGCTGAGTTACACAAGAAGTACAACTTCGTCGAACATCCCGCCTTTACCATTAGTCTCGAAGACATTCAAAGAGCCGTCAGCAAACTGACGAATACGCCAATCGATGCGATTCTGTAGCGAGCTGGTGTCTCGAGAACTCGGATTCGAATATCGCCTTCGAATTGTTCTCAACTGCTGCAATATCGCATAACACTCATCGACTGCCATGTGCGCCACCCTTTGCGCGTTCTTTGCGAAAGGGTGGGACTCCACGAACTCAACGTTCGCCTCTCGAACATCGATTCGGCGGCCGAGAATAGACGCTTCAAACTTCCTTCTTGATGAGCCTGGTGATCCAGATTAGGACCACTGCTCCAAGAATTGCTACAAGAATGCTCCAGATCAACCCACCTGGACCAAACCCAAGGAGGCTGACGATCCATCCGCCGAGAATGCCTCCCACGATCCCAAGAATGATGTCGGCGAATACGCCATATCCGCCACCCTTCATAATCCTGCCCGCTGCCCAACCTGCAATCAGCCCAATGACGATCCACCAGATAAATCCGTGCGCCATACAGAACCTCCGTGCCTTAGGCGGGCGCAATTCTATTCGCAGATGGGTGCCTGCGTAAAAGCGGTTACAGATCAGTAATACTGGAAATGAACAGCGCTCACTCAAATGGGAGTTTTTGTTCTGATCGAAACCCGCACGCAACGGAAGACGTGCGCTGGCAGATGTCCAGCCTGCCGCTCTCGAGCCAAGTCGAGGGATTCTTTGAGCGATTGGAGTTGCTATCTGATGACCGGATCCCTTCGTTGACTGTCATCCTGAGCGAAGTGAGGCGTTGAGCCGAACGTAGTCGAAGGACCCCATGTACGGTACCTTTGAACGGCTCGAAAGGGAATTTCTATCCGATCTCTAAAGAGAGGCGGCGCTTGAAGAGCGCAAAGAAAATGTTTCGCCACCGCGGGACGCACTGAGCGTAGGACATTGGGCTGGTCAAGCGCGGACAAATCAGTTGGCGGTAGGTCTGGCGACCCCGGAGGGATTTGAACCCCCAACCCTTGGTTCCGAAGACCAATGCTCTATCCAATTGAGCTACGGGGCCGCATTTAGAATCAACTGCTTAGCAACATTACCCAACGTGTCATTGGTCCAATTGGGACGATAAGGTATTGTGTTGCTCATGGTCAAGGGAGAACAACTCCTAGCACTTCTGAAAACCAGCCAGTCTCGTCGCCGCTTTCGTACACAGGCCGGCTCCGTCGTTAAGCGGTCGGACGCATTCTACATCCGATTTTACCGAGATGGCGATGGGGGCCGGGTCAAGGTTACTGAGCGGCTTTGCGACCTGAGTGTTGTGGATCCTCAGAAGCGCAAGCTGCTAGCGAAGTCGCACATGTCGGCGGTCAACAATCTGCACCACGCCACTCTGCGATCTGAAGCACCAAGCCCCGTTCTGACCGTGGGCGCATTCTGGACGAAGACGTACAGGCCTTGGTTGCAAAAGAACAAGCGAGCCCAACCCTGCGCGGCTACGACTACGTATGGAAGATCTACGTTAAGGCTGAGCTCGAAACCCGCCCTATCGACTCGTACCACACAATTGACGCCAGCGAATTTCTGACCGGACTGAACACGGAGCTAAACGCCAACAGCCTCCACCATGTTCGCGCACTCATGTCGGGGATCTTTGCGCACGCGGTCAATACCAAAGGCGCGAACGGCAAAGCTCTGATTGATCGCAACCCTATCCGCGATGTAAAGGTGCTAGCGAACGTCCGCGAGTCAAAGGAGCGTGTTGCCTACTCAGTCGAGGAAACTATCGCCATCATCAACGCGATTGAACGCACTGATGCAAAGCTGTTCTTTGCCTTATGCGCCGTACTTGGTATGCGGCCAAGTGAAGCGGCAGCCGTGAAGTGGGAGAACGTCAGCGATGGAGTCCTTAAGGTACGAGAGGCCGCACCGTATGGCGTGCTCGGTGCGTTGAAGACAAAAAAGTCTAAACGTGACCTCGACATTATTGAGCCAGTTGCATCGCTGCTGAAATCGCACCACGAGGCATCAGGCAAACCCACAGACGGCTTGCTGTTTCAGAACGACGGGCAGCCCATCGATCACAACGGGTTCGCAAAGTACTACATCAAGCCCTTTGCAAAGAAGGTCTGCAACCGCTGGAACGGTTGCTATTCCGGTCGTCACGGTGCTGCAACCGCAGTCTACAACCAGGAAGGCGACCTGAGAGGAGTCTTTCAGGTACTCGGTAACAGCCTTGAAGTGGCCATGAAGAACTATGTCCACGCCGATGTTGAGCAGGGAAGAACAGCGTTAGCGAAGCACGGGCAGCGATTGCTAAAGGCGATGCAGAAGGGGAAAGAATGACGCTACGCTGGCTCGGGGCAAAGAATGTTGGCGAAGTGGCTGTAGACGTAATCGGCCACGTTCTCGGTGGTTCCAGGGTCAACGATGAGAACCTCGGCGTCGAGTTCGTCAGCGTCCCAGTTCTCTTTGCCGAAATAAGTTCGGCCCTCGTAAACGAACGTCGGAACGATCTCCGTCATCGTACTGGATCCCTTACGGATTTTGATAACGGCAAGGCCCAAAACGTGAAGCTCTTTATCGGTGGCACAGAAGCCATCACGTTTTTGAGTGAAGACTCTGAAACCAGATTGTGTGGTTGGGTGAAAACTGAAGACTCGGAAGTTTTGCATTTGAGAATGAATCCTTGGTGGGGGTGGTTGCGTAGTACTCCGTTTAGGAGTGAGGTGCGAGCATGATCATAGATGTTGCTCTCCGAATCTTGCTGGCAGTTGCGATTGCTCGTTGCAACTTGGTTCGTCGGCGCCAAACTCGTTGAGTGGTACGACCTCTGGAAGGGAGTCCGCGCTTTACGGGAGTCCAGGGAAGCACTTGAAGCAGACATGAAAGCCGAGGGCATAACCTACGACGATTTGGAAAAAATCGGTCGATGGAACGAGGCTATGAGGAAACACGTTCCAGAAGGCGGGCCCGAACCACCACCATGGAAGCAGTGCTAAGGTCTAGCGTCTGGGCGTCGCTGTTCTTTAGAAGCAATGCGTTGCTTTTCGAGCACCTTATTCAACTCCTGCGCGAGCCTCACTAATTTTGACGGGTCTTTTTCATTTACGAGCTCTACCGCTATCTCCCGCCATAACGTTTCGCCATCCCGCCTCGAATTCTTTGACATAGGTGGTCTCCCCGAGCGGAAATATAAGAGCGCAAGGTTGTCTTGGGTGCCGGGGATTTCCCTATTCACGGCTTGTGGCGCACTTTGGCGCTTAAATAACGCTGCCGTTTGTCGTTTACCCTACCGAGTCGGTTGCAGACGGTTAAAGAGGTCTGTTGGATTGCCCATCACCGAACGGCCGAGATCGCTACCGCTTGATTGAGGCTGGCTAGATTGCTGATAGTGCTGCGTCACGTCCTTGTGGTGGGGCACTCCCTGGATGTGCGGTACACGCGATGCATTGCTGCTCAACGCCTCCTGGAACGAGCCGAGACGATTAGAGATGATTGATGGCGGCATAGTTGGGGTCAGGAATATTCTTCAGCTCCAGATCGAGCATCTCTTTGTTCGTGCGGCCGATGCCGGTACTAGCTTTCTGATATTCAGGAATCGAGCTCATCATGCGGAAATATTTATCAATAAGATCCTGACCGGCCGGCGAAAGATTCTTAAACGCTGTGCTGTTCGCTACGCGTGAACCAGCCTCAGCGATTGACGAAAAACCTGGTACACGCACTCCCCATTCTCCGATTTGAACGTCGCCAATTCCAGTTTTGTTTAGAGCAGAGTTGATGCCCACAATGTCAGAAGGCTTTCCGCTTTGTGCGAAGTTGCGTGCCGCCTGGTGGTACCTAGAGACCGCGAGCTGAACATTTGCAAACTGATTCTGTGCGGTGCCCCAGTTATCCAGCTGCGTGCCTGAGACCTTGCTTGATTGACTGAGCGTAGAGGATTTCGGATCACTCGCGTTCACAACAACCCGTTCGTTCGTCTGCGGATCGAATCCGACGATTGAGCCAACGCTGGCCTTCTGCTGCTTGTCACCTGCCGCGTTATCCTGCTTCTCCATTGCGTACTTCGCTCTAATAGCTTCGGACTTGTTAAGCGTATCAAGTTGCTGTGCCTGCGCCTTCTTGAAAGCCGCATCCTCGGCAGCTGAATGATTCTTTTCGTTCGCCTGATAAATTCCAATCAGGTTATCCAGCGTGTTTAACCGGTAAGGCGTAGAGTTCCCACTTTTCGCCATTGCGTCACGCTGAGCCTTCAGTGCGGGAATCAATTGGTTCAATTGATCGTGCGTCATTGGCGAGCCGTTTACGCTATAGCCCTGCAAGGCGTGAGTCATTAGGTCAAGATTTTTTGAGGGAACGAACTGAGCTTTATCCATGCGGGGGAAGGCAGGAATACCAGGGATTACGCCTGCGAGTTGCTTGTACTTCTCGAGCAAGCCAGCTTGTGTGTCCCGCATCGTTACCGGGAGAATTGATAGTCGAGCCATCATGTACTAGAAATGTGCCCGCCGGGATCTCTGCTGAACCATTAGCGGCCGTTTGCGCCTTAAGTGTTTGCGTGACGGCTTCGGCATCATTAGGATGAGGATTCCACGTAATGCGGCCATGAGCCTCGTCCCAGTCTGCGTGCTGTCGCTGCATTGCCTCGTGCGCGTCCTGCTGCTGTGTACGCAATTGAAGTTCGAGGTCTTGATTATGTAAGGCCGCGATCCTCAGGCTATTTTCAAAGTCCTTCATCTTGATTGCGTTTTGGTTAGCGATAGCAGCTTGTTCACTCCGTGCTCCCTCGCCGGCTCCCGTCAAGAACGAGCTTCGCCCCTTATCGGGAATTCCAGCAAGAGCATTGCTCGTAACTTGGGCCACGGCCCCCAAAATTGCACTGAGTCTCGAAGTCGGCCTCTGTGCTGGTTGTGCAGGCTGCTGCACTGGTGGAGCGGGCGACGGTTGAGCGATGCCTGTGCAAATTGACTTTCTTTTTGGGCATCACTTATGGCCGTGCGTAGGCCCGTGGCGCGTGTTCGAGTTCAGTGGCGGATTAATCGAGCTGTAGATCCGTAACGCTACGATAAGGACAATCAGCAGCCAGAAGACAATCCAGACTTTCACTTTCACGAGGGGGGCGCTCCTAAGAAGCGGGGCCTCTTTCGGGCCCCACTCCACGACAAATACCCCCTCAGAGTGCCGGAGACTGTATCACGAATTTAGTAGGGAACCAATCACGGCGAGCGAACAAGAGAATGCGCCCAGCATTCACTTTTGATTGCTGAGCGCATCCCAGAGCGGCTCCTTCCCCTAGAACCGCTCACGCAGCTAAAAACCTACGCTCTTCGC
>Ga0126371_10000253_pt1 | contig 42195 bp, 33 predicted proteins | sample PanSoiMetaPlot_4_FD_110145 | JGI IMG/M metagenome (GOLD analysis project Ga0126371, IMG submission 110145) | Tropical forest soil microbial communities from Panama - MetaG Plot_4 | ecosystem: Environmental > Terrestrial > Soil > Tropical forest > Bulk soil | place: Panama | collected 2016-02-17
AAATCCATTCAAGCTCCCCATACTGCGGTCATCAATATCAGTGACATTGTGAATATTGTAGTAGGAAACCGTGGGCCCGAGCTCAATCTGCATGAACTGGTTCGGTGTGAACTCGAACTCGAGCTCGGTTTCAGTGGCGGTGTAGCTGCCGTCGCGCTTGCCAAAATTGGCGAACGTATCGGGCTCGAACGCCTTCTCCCCCTCGATCCCGATTGATGAACCGATCGTGAAGCCGAAAATATACTTGGTTTCGATTTCATAGAACGCGTTGTTGTCTTGCGCCTGGGCCCGGACGGCGGTCGTGAGGATCACCGCTGTGGCGGCAAGAGATGTGAGACCGTGGCGCATTACGCGAGGTGTCGATATTGGTTTCTTCATGACAAGACTCAACGATGTGAGGATGACGACCGGCAGCGAAGCATCTTTGTCATAACTAGTAGAGAATCTCGTTGTCAAGAATATATGAGTAGGTTGGAATAGTTCTAGTTAAGTACATTAGTTGAATTCCAAACTACACTAGGATTGCTAAACTAGAATGCTTTCAATGTGGCCGAACGTGTTCACAGGCTTTCTCCTCAGGAATGAACTTAAAAGTGAGTTCTCCGATCCACCAGGGGTGAACACAACGAATGCCTGGGCGCCAAGATGCGCATCCGGATTTTGCGGCTCACGGAGCACGAAACGGGCGTAAACCAAGCTTCGTTCGGCTACTCGCGCGCCAAGGTGAACATGGATGGTGCGGCCGTCTTGGTGCCGCCGCGATCGCAACAGCGAACGCGCCAGACTTGCTTGGTTGACGTGGTAAGTCGTCAACTCCCCGGCAACGAACATCGGCGAGGGCCATCGGGCTTGCGTTCCACCGTTGGATCAGCACCTTGCGGCTAGCCCGCTGGTTGTTGGCAAAAACACCCCCCGCAGAAGGTAGGCTACTCGTCCTATCGTGGACGTTGGGGCTGTCATCCACACCCCTGGGACAGCGTTTGAGCCATGTGCTTGGGCTCCGATCGTTTTCGACGGACCGAAGATCTGTTGCTCTGCCGGTGTATCCCAATTAGGGTGCCACGATGCAGAAATCCTTTGTGCTCGGCGAGGACGCGTCGCGGAATCGCGGCCATCGCCCAAGAAAGGCGGAGCGCTCATGAACAAGCCAAACGTCGGCGTCGTCGGCCTGGGCTCGATGGGCGGCGGGGTCGCCACATCGCTGCTGCGCGCGGGCTTCGCGGTGCGGGTCCACGATGTACGCGCCACTGTCGTGCAGTCCTTTGTCAATCGTGGTGCCGTCGCCTGCACCAGCCCCGCTGACCTCGGCGCGGTTTGCGACGTCATCATCGTTTTGGTCGTGAACGCTGAGCAAACCGAGGCGGTGCTATTTGGCGAGCGCGGCGCAGCGACTGCAATGCCACAGGGCAGCGTGCTCGTGCTGAGCGTAACGGTATCGCCTGAATATGCCGAACGTCTGGGTGAGCGGCTAGCCGAACGTGGCATACTGATGATTGATGGGCCTGTGTCTGGGGGCGAGGTCAAGGCAACTGCTGGACAGATGACCATGATGGCCTCCGGTCCTCCCGAAGCTTTTGCCAGATGCGAGACAATACTGAGCGCCATTGCCGAGAAAGTCTATCGCCTGGGTCACGTACACGGCGCAGCTTCCAAGGTGAAGATGATCAATCAACTACTGGCCGGGGTGCACATCGCCGCGGCGGCCGAGGCCATCGCTCTCGGGATCAAGGCTGGCGTCGATCTGCACGTGCTTTACGAAGTGATATCGAACAGCGCTGGTTCCTCCTGGATGTTCCAGAACCGAGTGCCACACATGCTTGCCGGCGACTACACGCCGCGCTCAGCAGTGAACATTTTCGTCAAGGATCTGGGAATCGTACTCGAGGCCGGTAAGAAGTCGACGTTCCCGCTGCCTCTCACCGCAGCCGCGCTCCAGATGTTTCTGGCGGCTGCGGCCGCAGGGCACGGCAGCGAGGACGACGCTGCCGTAGTCAAGATCTTTCCAGGAATCGATCTTCCCCGTGCATGAACATACGGAAATCGTTATGAATCTTTCCCCTCGCTCGCGCGAGGGCGTTTAGCACCTCGGGTCGCAAGGCTCTCGCCCGCGAGACATCCGAGGCCGCAGAAAACCGCGCTCCCAGGCTTCTCGGACCGTCATCGGTCTATTCTCCCGCCTCGGGTCTAAGCACGGCTGACATGAAACTGTCATGGCCGCGTGATCGACCAAAGTGGCCGGCTTGCGCGTTCGGTGCCGGCGAAGCGGCCGACGGACATTCAGCAGGCAGGCGGAGCAATGGTTGAAAAGCTGAGCGAAATCATTGTGCGTCCATCAGTTGAGGATGATGTCTCCGCTATGCTGGCCATATATAGCCATCACATCCAGCGCGGTCTCGGCGAATTCGACGTGGAGCCGTTGCATCCCGATGACATCAAACGACGACGTAAGAATATGCTCAACCGCCGGCTGCCGCATCTGGTGGCCAACCTCGGCGCGACGGTCGTTGGTTACGCCTATGCGGTGCCGTTTCGGAAACGGCCTGCCTATCGTTACGCTGTAAAGAACTCTATCTACGTGCATCAGGATCATCTGCACGCCGGCGTGGGCCGCAAGCTGCTGCCTGCGTTGATTGAGGCTTGTACGGAAGTCGGCTTTCGGCAAATGATCGCCTACATCGACGCCGGCAATGTACCCTCACTCTATCTCCACGAGGCATTTGGCTTCGCGCGTGTCGGCGAGCTCAAAGGGGTCGGTTTTAAATATGGGCGCTGGACAGACATTGTGTTGATGCAGCGCGCGCTTGGGCCTGGCGACAGCGCACCGCCGCGAGATCACAACTGATCTTGATTCCGCATGACGAACTTCGCCCCGCCGAGGCGCTACTCGCGGACAACGTAGGTGTAAAACCTGACGGTGCCGCCAGGTTCTGTCTCGCGATAGATGCCTTGAATCTCGGCCTCGAAGCCTGGAAACAGGTTCGCGCTACGCTCGAACATCTTCAGATAGTCCAGCATGGGTCGCGCGCGATCGTCGAGTCGCTCGCCCGGCACAATGGTTGCAATGCCGGGTGGATAGACGACGAACAGCGTAGTGGCTATCCGTCCGAAGGCCTGATCCACTGGCAGATAGTCGACATTATTGCGCACCATTTGGCGAACCGCGTCGCACGGCGGCATAGCCGGTGATGGTAGATGTTCGGGTGCAAACTGCGCGCGCTGCAATAGGCTGGTTGCACTGTCGCGGAAGAACGTGTGCATTTCGGCGCACAAATCGCGTAGTCGCATGCCCGAATAACGGGTTGCACGCTGGTGAACAAAATGACCAATCACGTCCTCTAGCCGCGCGTTGCTGTCGTGCAATTTCTTGAAAGCAACCAGGGCGCTCAGGAGCGTGCCGGCCTTGCTCGACTCGACGCCCGGAGTGAGCAGGAATAACAGCGAGTTGAGATCATTTTTCTCCGGGACCACCTCGTTCTCTCGCAAGTATTGGGCAACGATCGGTGCCGGAATGCCGTAGTCCGCATAGGTGCCGGTAGTACGGTCAAAGCCTGGGGTCAGCAAGATCAGTTTGTTGGGGTCGGTGATGGCATAGCCGGGCGCCACATGGGTAAAGCCATGCCATAGAGCGCCAGGCGCAAGCTCCCAGTAGCGGGGATCCAAGGCGAGGTCGTCGGTTGATAGACTCTCCCAGGGAACTTCGCACTGGGCGCCATCGCGGGTTTCGACCATCACCCGATCGGGTACGAATGCTTCAAAGAACCATCGCCGTTCCGGGTCCTCCTCCTTCTCGTCGAACTCGCGCCGAATCGCCCGCAGCTTCTTGCGCAGTTCGATACCGAGACGGACTGTATCGTCCCATAATACCTCGCCGGAGCGCCCTTTCATCATCTGGGCACCGACGTCGAGGGAAGCGAACAGCGGATAGAACGGCGAGGTCGAGGCGTGTAGCATGAAGAACTCGTTAAAGCGGCGATGCTCGACGCGTCGGCTCTGCCCCTTGATGTGGCGGTCCTTGACGTGAATCTGCGACGCCTGGGAGAAGCTTGCGAGTTGCTTATGTGTGGATTGAGTCGCGATAATTCCCGGTTGGTTGGGGCCGAGATTATTAAGACCCATGGCGAAGCGACCAGCGAACAGCGGGTGGAATTTCATGAAACCAGCCCAGGCTTCGTCGAACAGGATGTAGTCGCAAAGATGCCCAATTCTATCAATGATCATCTTAGCGTCGTAGATGGTGCCGTCATAAGTGCATTGCTCAATCACCGCGACACGAAACGGTCGCTTCCGTCGCCACGCCTCCTTGTCAGCGACTAGCGGATGATCGCGAACTTTGTTACGGATACGCGTCTCGTCGAGTGCTTCGTGATAGATTGGTCCGATCAAGCCGTGCGCATTGCGGTCGGTCTCGAGAAAGACCGGAATGGCTCCGCCGATGAAAAGCGCCCCGTGGTGAGCCGCCTTGTGATTATTGCGATCGAACAGTACGAGATCCCCTTGCGCGACCAGTGCCGATAGCACGATCTTATTAGATGATGAAGTTCCGTTGAGCACAAAATAAGTCTTCTCCGCGCCAAAGATCGCGGCAGCCTCTTTTTGTGCCTGCAATGCAGGACCTTCGTGGACCAAAAGGTCACCCAGTTCAAGCACCGAGTTGTCTAGATCATTGCGGAACACCGCTTCGCCGAGATGCTCCACGAAAATACGGCCGATCGGGCTGCGGTTGTAAAAAATGCCGCCGTTGTGCCCAGGACAAGTCCACAGCTGATTGCCGCGCTCCGCATAGTCGACCAGCGCCCCGAAAAATGGAGTCTTCAACGTGGCGGCGTATTGCTTGAGTCGACTGACAAGATTTTTGGCGATGAATTCCGGAGTCTCTTCGGCGAGGAAGATGTAGCCATCAATGTAGTCGAGTACCTCGACTGGGATATCTTCGAGACGTTTACGGCGCACCAGTATGACAATTGGCATTTCGAGGCCGCGTCGGCGCATCAGGTTGATCAGCGCAGCGGTCTTGCCTTCGAGGCCTTTTTTGCTCCAGTCGGCCACCATGCAGCCGATCGCGGCGTCGGCTTGCACTGCAAGTTCTGCATCCTCAATCTTCCGCGCCCGTGTCACCGAGAAGCCGAGCTTCTCGATCGCTATGATGATCTGCTGTAGCCGCTGCCCTTCAAGATCGTCGGCATCAAAGGCTGGAGCGCATACCAGAAACGAGAACAGCCTGAAAAAATCCATCCGTTTGCCTTCAGTCGCGAGTTATGTGTCGGTGGAGAAGCCCACCATGGCCGTCGCGAGCCCCGATGTGCTCGTCGCATACGACAATGCGATGACAGTTGCTCCCACCGCCCGTCCGCTCTGCCCATGTATCTCCAGGCGCGGGATGCGGGCGAGAATTGCCGCGCGGTTTCAAATCACTTGTATCTTGCCACGATAGCGCTGTTAGATGTTCTATCAATGATTGAAACTTCCACGGTTTAGCAGTCAGCGTGTATGACCCCGTATCACCCCTGGATGCGGCAGAACGGGTGCGTGCGCATAGTCTACCACGCAATCAGGCAGTGATCCGCGCCCCTGGGTATGAGCAAGAGCAGAGACCGAAAAGTCGTCGCTACACGACGGCCGGAGTATACCCAGCGTCCGTCGAAATTTGGCAGATCGCAGCGATTTCGTGCGGCTCGATCAATGGAAGCAACAGGGCGGCCGAGAGATCCTTGGCCACGGAGAACCTTCGGAGGAAACATCGGCTGATCACAGCGGACAAAAGCTAATCCTTGATTGGAAGACGCAGCGAAAAGTGCGAAGACGGGGAACTTTCCGTCGCCGAATGCATTGCCGGCAAGGAACACTGTCCGATACGATTTCGGTCGGCGGAGGACATGCCAGTTTGGAGGATTTGCCGTGCTAAATTGGGTCGTTACGCTCCTTATCATTGCTTTGATTGCTGCGGTCCTGGGCTTTGGAGGAATCGCGGGTACGGCAATCGGGCTCGCGAAGCTTATTTTCTACATTGCAATCATACTCTTCCTCGTTTCTCTCGTTTTCGGATATTCTCGCGGTGGATTTAGGTTTCCGAGATAGACCGCGGTCGGTTGAGCAGCGATCTGAAGGAGCTTCGGAGAGGCGGATATCCGGGGGGCCACGATTGTTGCGGCTCGCCTGAGGTTTAAAGGGTCTAGCTCGGCGAGCACAATCTCACAGTTAGCCCTCTCAAGGCCCTGAGACAATGGGGCGGTTCGTTTGCGAACTAGCATTTGTAGTGCGTAAACCTTTGCGTCGCGGCGTGTGAGTGCATCCACCGAAAACAGAAATCGGCGAAGGCTAGACTTGCCTGCGCTCATAGTCCGAGACTTCCTTCCGCAGATCCCGGCGCTCTCAATCCAATTCGCTCAGCTGGATCGCTGGGTAGACAATCGTCATTGCAACGGAATCAGCAACTGACTGCCAGACAGCAGCAATCGCGATTTGCTGTCGCGAATGCTCCAAGAAAGCGTGAAACCTTGGCGACCTGCGCACCGCAGCGAATCAATGAGCTCCGTGGTAGACCTGAGCGTGGGCGCTCCGTCGATCGATGGCGTAACGTCGGCAATTTCGCACCATGGGTTTTGATCCTAGCCTTGGCGAAGCAATTGCAGAGGAAACCGTGATCAAGCGATTCGGGCTAAGTAGGAACTCAGCCAGGCAGCGGTGACAAGACGAATAAAATGAAACGAGTTATTACTGTCAACGATCGTATGCAGAAGGGGTACCGTTACGAGCTCGTCGCGCCAGTCGGACGCAATTTTCATCCGGACTTCCGCCCGGACCTCACACCAGCGGAAATGCTAGCGTTGGGTGTTTTTGGCGGAAAGTACATGACCGACACTCGCAAAGAGTTTCCCTCAAGTTGGTTCGCCCGTGCGAGGCTATCACCGGGGCGTCGAGACTGCTCCTGTAATTACTTTGGTGTGGACGCAAGTCAGCCGCTATCCGTATGGCGCAAGAAAGGTTGGATTCATGCCGACGACCCCCGTGGATGGTTCCAGTGGTATTGTCGCTACTACTTGGGTCGTAGACTGCCTGAGGAAGACGCACGACAAATCAAGCGGTGGAAGGCCATGCGGCGGCACATCGCTCAAGTTAGGCGATACTGCGAGCCAGGTGATTTGACATGTCGTCGCAGACAGCGGCAGGCGTTGCTGCATTGGGCTTACGACAGTCGAAAGGTCTAGTTCCGACCGGCCTGGCAATTCGCTGCAATCTCGCTTGGTCATATGCGGTCGGATCGCTTCAGGCGGCCGACAGCGCGCGGGGGGCTCGAAAGGGGAATTCTGTGGAATTCAGGCACAAGAAACCACCTTTACGGATCGCAAACAGATCGCGAATGCCAGGCGGTCAGTGCGTCGGCGCTGGAGGAGGAACTGCTAGAGCGACCTATAGTGAGCAGTGATTGCGCGGCTTATAGGTGAGGGCGCTTGGCCGGTAAGATGGGAGTTGATGGTAATCTCGCGCAAAGATGACGGCGGACGGGGCATGAAGCCGGAGTCCGGCCGCGGCACTCGGGGCGTCACCGCTGGGCCGTAGTCCGATATGGCCCGAGTACCGCCGCTTGGTTCTCTTATCGTATATTGGACCAAATCGGCTCTGGGCTCACAACCTTCGAAGATCGATGAAGTGAACGCGTTCTCCGACCGGCGGTGCGCCCCGGACGCGAGTCATTGTGGCTCTGGGTATCCTATTCGAGTTTATTGACGAAGGCCGGTGTGCTATTGTACTGCGCCTGTGTGAGCGGCAACTTCCTGACAGCCCAAAATGAGTTGGCCAAAGCCAATCGACGCCGGGAGGAAAGCATGCTGGGAAAGCCCGGAATTTTGACGGGGGCGGCCCGACCCGTTCCCGGGAAAGCGACGCTGGTGGTGAATTCAATCCCCGTACCCCAGCCCAGGTCGCGCCCACGTAAATTGGGCGACCCAACGCGACTACTCCGTGTCGTGATTTTGATGCTCAGTCCTGTGGCGCGGTAGATCGCGATCCTCGGTGTCGCGGCTCGTTTGGATGTTGCAGGGAAACGCGCCTATTCCCTTCGGAGAAAAGCTCATGACTGCGCTTTTGCGCAAGTTTGTGTTCAATCGAAATGCCACCGCTATACTGCTTGCGGTTGGCGGATTCTCGTTGTCGAGCGTGGCAGACGCCCAAATTCAACAGCAGATCGATAGGTGTGCTGGCAAGGATAGTGCATCGCCTGATACGATAATAAGTGCCTGCACCGCCGTGATCAGATCCGAGACCTATTCGGGAAAGGACGTGGCGTTTGCCTTTAACAACCGCGGCAACGCCCACTATGCCGCCAAAGACTATGACGGCGCGATCGCAGACTACAACGAAGCGATAAAGCTCGACCCTAACAATGCTTTGAGCTTCAGAAACCGTGGAATCGCATATTTCGCCAAGCGGGACTACGATCGCGCTATTGGCGATTTCACGGAGGAAATTCGCCTCGCTCCCAATCGAGCCTCCGCTTACCTCGTTCGAGGTAAATCGTATGCTGCCAAGTCCGGCTATGATCGGGCCATTGGGGACTATAGCGACGCGATAAGGCTCGATCCGAAGAGCCCCGGGAGCTTCTATAATCGCGGCAACGCGTACCGCGCCAAGCAGGACTACGATCGCAGCATTGCGGATTTCACGACATCGATAACACTCAATCCTACTGACGCTGCCGTTTTTACGGACCGCGGTAAATCTTATTTGGCGAAGCGCGATTACGACCGTGCCGTTGCGGACTACAGTGAGGCGATGAGGCTTAATCCCAAGGATCGCGACGCCGTCAACGGTCGCGGATTAGCGTATCATGCCAAGCAGGATTACGACCGTGCAATCGCCGACTATACCGAAGCGATCATGCTTGATCCCGGTGATGCTTCAGCTTTCAGCAACCGCGGTAACGCCTTTTACGCCAGGAAAGACTACGACCATGCCATCGCCGACTTCAGCGAAGGGATTCGTCTTGATCCTTCCCGAGCAGCTGTCTACGTGGCTCGCGGTAATTCCCATTTCGCCAAACGCGACTACGACCACGCTATCGAGGATTACAGCAAGGCCGTAATCCTCGATCCGCAGGATCAACGCAGCTTTTACAACCGCGGCATCGCCTATCGCATGACACTGGCGTCCGATCCGGGGATTGCAGACTTCACAACCGTGATCGCCCTCGATAACAGTGATGCCGCCGCCTTTACTGGCCGCGGGGATTTGTATTTCTCTAAGCATGACTATGACCGCGCCATCGCTGACTACACTGAGGCAATAAAACTCGATCCGAGGGATCGCGGTGCCGTTCGTGGCCGAGGCTTAGCGTACTATGCCGAGCAGAAATACGACCTCGCAATCGCGGACTATTCCGCTGCAGTCGCACTCGATCCCAACACGGCTTGGGCCCTTAACAATCGCGGCAATGCCTATTATGCCAAGAGCGACTACGACCACGCGATTGCGGACTATACCGAGGCGATCGTCGCCGATCCCGGCAATGCTTTGACTTTCAACAACCGTGCCAACGCCTACTATGCGAAGCAGGACTACAACCATGCCATCTCGGACTACACCGAGGCGGTTCGGCTCAATCCCAACCTCGGGTCGGCGTACACCGGGCGTGGCAACACGTATGCTGCCGAGGGCCAAATTGATCACGCTGAGGCCGACTTCGACGAAGCAAGGCGGATCGGAAAACGGGCCAGTAATGGTCGCTAGGCGGTACGCGCGGTGGCCCGACCCGAAGGGTAGCAATCGCGGTCTCAGCTCCCTCGGGCGCCACCCAACCGCTGGTTATGGCATCTGGCTCAGGTAAGTCCGCGGCCCGTTCGGGGAAAGCACCGGCGGCTCGAAGGATCTCGACGCCGACGAACGAAAAATCAGCAGTTAAGGAATCTGCCGATCAAAGATCCATGAAGTCCGGCGAACCGAAGTTTCAGGCGTCTTCGACCAGCCAAAGCATACCGTCGCCGCGATCTCGCCGATCGTTCCGTCTCCGCGAGACGGAGATTCTCGGCGTTCAACTTCACGGGCTCAACCCCCGCATGGTCGGTACAATTCCTGGACGAGTTTATTCACTTACCACAACGCTTCCGACAAAGAGCTTGGTGCCTCCCGCGCCCACCCGCGAGGGACGCTTGCGGTCAGCGTGGACCGTTCGCCGCGTTTTAACATTCAAATCGAAGACGACGATCTGATGATCGGCGTATAGTCTGGGCTTTTAACGTCCTCCGCCCCGAAGGGTGACGATTTCTTTAGCAGGAGGCCGACGTTCCGACCGAGAGTGAGAATCATGGTCCCGACCCTCCCATTCAGTAGCGGCGATTTCACGCTTGCCGACACCGGAAACTTGGCAGTGATGATACCGGAATGCCTACCCGGTGGCCGGTCCACCGCTGTCAACGGCCACGGTTTTACGCTGGGTCCTTTCGCCAACAACCAGTCCAGTCGTGTGAGCCGCGCTCCTCCCGGCGGTCAACGGTGGGATTTCCACCGTGGAGATCACCGATGAACCGGTATATCGAGCCATGATGACCGCGATCACTGGGCCCGGGCGCCGGGTGCCGTGGCAAGGCGTCATCGTCGCGCTCATCATGGCCGGCATGATCCTTGCCGTTGGCCTGATTTTACTGGGGCTCACGGGCGACTTCTTAGTCGATTGGTTGTGGTTTTCGGCCGTTGGTTATCCGCATGTGTTCTGGACGACTGTCGCCGCCCAAGCCGCGGTCTTTCTGGTGACCTTCGTCGTGACGGCCGCAGTGCTGTGGGCGAATGCATCGCTGGCACTGCGACTTGCGCAATCGCCGTGGATGCAGCGTCCTACCGACTTTGAGTGGAAGGAAGTTGGCGTTTTGACACTGGCGGACGTTTTGGAATTTATGCGCCTTCGGCTGCCATGGCCGCTGGTGATCGGCGTAGGCGCCGGTCTGATTGCTGCGCTGGTCGCCTGGGGCGAAATGAGTAACTGGGGGGCCTTTCTGCGATTTCTCTATCAGGTACCCTATGGACTAACCGACCCGCTATACAGCAAAGACATTGGATTCTATCTATTTTCGCTACCCACCTATGTGGTTATCAAAAACTGGATGCTGCTCACCCTCGTTCTCAGCGCCCTTTCTGCTGGCGTCGTCTATTGGGCGCGCGGCGAGATCGAGTTCGACGGTCAGCGCCGGCTCCTTTCGCCCATGGCGATCGCTCACGGCTCGGGGCTTCTTGGTGTTTTCCTCCTCGTGAAGGCTTGGTCATACGATCTTGACCGCTACCTTTTGCTCTACCGCGACAATGGGGTGGTAATCGGCGCGAGTTATACCGACATCCATGTGGAACTGCCCGTTCTGTGGCTATTGATGGCGCTTTCGGTTGTCGCGGCGCTTGCTGCATGGGCAAATCTGCGCGTGCGCACTTATCGGCTCCCCGCGGCTGCAGCGGTGCTCGTCTTTGGCGGGTCGATTGTCCTGTCCGACGTGCTTCCGGGATTGTTCCAACGTGTATTTGTTAAACCAAGCGAGCTGCAACAGGAGAAGCCATACATCGCACGCAATATCGCGCTGACGCGACAGGCGTACAATCTTCATCAGATTGTGGTGAAGCCATTTCCTGCGGAACAAGATCTCAGCTTCCAAGGACTGGAGGGCAACAAGGCGACTATCGACAACATTAGACTGTGGGATTGGCAACCGTTGATGGATACTTATGCACAGTTGCAGGAGATCCGCACCTACTACAAATTTCATGACGTAGACGTGGACCGTTATCAGCTCGCCGGCACGTACCAGGGCGTAACGCTGACGGCGCGCGAGCTGAAATCCTCACTGCTGCCGCCCAACGCCCAGACCTGGGTCAATCGTCACGTTCTCTTCACCCATGGCAACGGTGCCGTAATGAGCCCGGTTGCCCGCAAAAGTCCCGAAGGTCTGCCGCTTTTCTATCTGCGGGACATTCCGCCGGTAGCAGCAGGCGGTCCCGAAATTCACGAGCCGCGCATCTACTACGGCGAGGAGACCGACGACTACGTCATCGTTAAAGGAAGCGCCGCAGAATTCGACTATCCAAAGGGAAAGGACAATATCTATGCGAGGTACAATGGAGTCGGCGGCGTTGACGCAGGCGGGATTGCGCAGAGATTGCTTTTTGCCTGGTATTTCAGTGACGTGAATCTGCTGCTCTCGAGCTATATCACCAGTGAGAGCCGTATCATGATGCGTCGCGAGATCCGGGAACGGGTCCGCACGATCGCGCCGTTCCTGCGCCTCGATCACGATCCGTATCTGGTGATCAGCGAAGGGCGGTTGTTCTGGTTGCAGGACGCTTATACGACTAGTGACTATTTTCCCTGCTCGCAACCTGCATCGGGACTCGACCTAAACTACATCCGCAATTCAGTCAAAGTCATTATTGATGCATATAACGGAACCGTCGATTTTTATCTCATGGATCCGATGGAGCCTATCGCTGCGACCTACCAGCGTATCTTTCCCAAGCTATTCAAACCATTGACTTCGATGCCACCGGATTTGCTGAAGCACATTCGTTATCCTGAGGACCTGTTTCTGATACAAGCGCGGTTGTACCAAGCTTACCACATGGAGGCAGCCGAAGTTTTCTACAATCGCGAGGATCTTTGGCAATTCCCCCGCGAACCGGGCAGTGGCGGTGCCGCCACGATGAAACCGTACTATATCATCATGCGACTGCCCGAAGAGCTGCAAGCCCAATTTTTCGTTATGCTGCCGATGACGCCGAACCGCCGTGACAACATGATTGCCTGGCTCGCCGCGCGCTGTGACTTGCCTGACTATGGCAAGCTGATCGTCTATGAGTTTCCTAAAGACAAGCTTGTCTACGGGCCTTTTCAGATTGAGGCGCTGGTCAATCAGAATACCTATATCTCCCAGCAACTTTCGTTGTGGAATCAGATGGGCTCGCGGGTGATCCGCGGAAATTTGCTTGTAATACCGATTGAAAATTCGATTCTCTATGTATCTCCCCTCTATCTGCGGGCACAGCAAGGGCAATTGCCGGAGCTCAAGCGTGTGATCGCAGCCTACGGGGATCGCGTGGTGATGAAAGAGACCCTCGCCGAGGCACTATCGTCGCTGTTCATCGAGACCCGTCCGGAAGCCGTGGCGCCGAGCCCTGAAACAGCAACGCTGCCGGCAGGTGCCGGGGTGGATCGGGCCCGGGAGGCGCTCGATCACTATAATAAAGCATTCGAGCGCTTGAAATCTGGAGACTGGACAGGCTTCGGTACGCAACTCGATGTCGTGCGCGAGCTTTTGGAAAAAATGAGCCGCCAATCCAGTGGCCACTGATGCGATCGGGCTGCGAGCAGCGGCGCCGCGTTTCTGTGCGCTTCAGCCGGAATCTGTAGTGATTTGAACGACCGGACGCGCGACAACCAACCCGCCGTCGAGACCGACTTCGCTGCTTCCCTTGGGACATTTCGCGGTCTTTGAACTGTCGAGGTTCGGCATCTGCGAACCTGCGCCCCTGCCAAAATGTATCACGGGGAGACTTGCCTCGAATTGGGAGCGCCGGGGTGCCAACGCGGGCGCCGTCGAGGCAGGGGACAAGGTCAGAACGGCTAGCACAACGTCGCTGGGCCGTCTGGCAATGCAGCCTTAACGCAACAGTCAAGTCTATTCTTCTTGTGATTCCCGTTCCAACTCAAGGGCGTCGACAAACGCGCCGAGGCTATGGTAGGTAGCGAAATTGTTGGGAGCTTAAATGCAGGGGAACGGAAGGATGACGATGAAGGGACTCTTTTTTGGCGTTGCGTTAGCTTTCGGTGTTTCGACGGCCGTCAGCGCGGCGATGATACCGGCGCCCCTCGGCACGACCGACAGCGCGGTCGTCAAAGTCGCGGAAGGATGCGGACCGGGATTTTGGCGCGGGCCCGGCGGACGTTGTCATCCGTTTGCTGTGTCTCGAGCGTGCCCGCGAGGATATCACCTCGGCCCCGAGGGAAGGCGGTGCTGGCCCAACTGAATAAATAACGACGTGTAGGGTTGAATAGGAGAAGCGGCCGTCCGTCCGGCCGCTTTTTGCGCCTGCGGCCTCGTAGCTCGGGGCTTCGCTCGAAGCCCCGAGCGTAGCAGACGGCCGGCGGAGTCGCACCCAATTCACTACGATGCGAGTGACCTGCGCGGCGGTACGAGCCCCTTCCGGGTTCGCGATCAAGGAGGCAAGTTCCGTCCCCGCCCTGTCCGTCCCGCCGCAGTGCAATGTTACCCGTCTGCGATCCCAGCGAGGCTCTTCCGTGTTATTGTCGGCGCATGTGGTTGCCGGAACTTGGTTGCGTCGTTCAAGCCGGCGCGGCCCTACCGCTATGGCCTTCGATGATCGACAAGCTGGAATTCGTGATTGCGTTGGCTCGCGAAAGGCACTTTGGGCGGGCTGCCGAAGCGTGTGGGGTCAGCCAACCCACACTCTCGGCGGGGCTTAAGCAGCTCGAAGACTCGCTTGGCGTGCTTCTGGTGCAGCGCGGGTCGCGGTTCCGCAGTTTTACACCGGAAGGGGAGCGAGTGCTCGCCTGGGCCCGACGGATCGTCGGCGATGCTCGCGGTCTGCGGCAGGAAATTGATGCACTGAAACGCGGTCTCGTCGGCCACATCCGCATCGCGGCAATTCCGACCGCGCTTGCCATGGTGGCGACACTGACTACGCCATTCCATGCCCGACATCCCAATGTCCGTTTCACTGTCTTGGCGCGCACGTCGCATGAAATGCTTCAGCTCATCGAAAATCTGGAGCTCGACGCAGGGATCACCTACATAGACAATGAACCGCTAGGGCGGGTGACGGCCATCCCACTTTATCACGAGCAATACCATCTCTTGACCTCGCAGGACGCCATACTAGGTGATCGCGAGCAAGTTACGTGGGAAGAAGTCGCGCAAATTCCCCTCTGTCTGTTGACACCTGATACACAGACTCGCCGCATCCTTGATGATCGTCTGCGTCAAGCCGGTGCCGAGCCGTCAGCGATGCTTGAATCCGATTCTATGGTCGTACTCTACGCGCATGTGCGGACCGGCCGTTGGTCGACGATCATGCCGGGGACACTCGTGGAAGCGTTGGGCCTCATGGGCTCCGTGCATTCGATTCCGATTGTCGAGGCAAACGCAAAACATACAATCGGCCTGATCGTTCCGGATCACGATCCCGCGCCCCCGATCACGGCCGCGCTTATTGCGCAAGCGCGGCACCTGGCGAAGACGCTGCTCCAATCCGCGGATGGGGCAACCGGTTGAGGCATTGGCGCCGCCGCATGTGCAACGGCAATCGATCGGGTTTTTCTATCGCAGCATTGAGCAGCTTTATTGATTCAAGTCGAGGCTTGTCGATAATTAATTTTGCGATAGCTCCATTCAGGAGCTGATGAAGTGAATACGAGGCGAGCGCATTTTGTCGCGCCTACGCGGCCGAACCGATTGCAAAATGCCATTTGTTGAAAATACGTCGCTGCTTGACGGAGAGAACGCGTATGAGTGCCCTGTCGATCCTCGATCGCAATCACACGGTCGCTAGTCGGGGCTTTAGTCGGTGGATGGTGCCGCCGGCGGCCTTGTGCGTCCATCTCTGCATCGGTCAAGCCTACGCGTTCAGCGTATTCAATTTGCCCATGACGAAGCTGATCGGCATATCGGAGTCAGCCCCCGAGGACTGGAAGCTCACCGAGCTCGGTTGGATTTTCAGCATTGCCATTTTCGCCCTCGGGTTCTCGGCGGCTGTCTTCGGGCGCTGGGTCGAGGAACACGGACCGCGCCGCGCGATGTTCACGGCAGCGGCGTGTTGGAGTGGCGGCTTCGTGATCTCGGCGCTCGGCGTCTATGTACACAACCTCTGGCTTATTTACCTCGGTTATGGCGTGATTGGTGGTTGTGGCCTCGGCATCGGTTATATTTCTCCAGTTTCCACGCTGATCAAATGGTTTCCCGATCGTCCCGGAATGGCGACGGGGATGGCAATCATGGGATTCGGCGGCGGTGCTCTTATCGCCTCGCCATTGTCCGTGTGGCTTATGAGCCAATTCTCGACGCCAACGCATGTCGGGGTCGCCGAAACCTTCCTCGTTCTCGGCGTCATCTATTTTTGCTTCATGACGGTTGGGGCGGTCATCGTACGCGTTCCGCCTCCGGGTTGGACGCCGGAGGGGTACGTGGCTCCGGCCCAACCAAAGAAGCTCGTCACGCGAAACGACGTATTTGTGTATCAGGCGCTCAAGACGCCGCAGTTCTGGCTGATCTGGTGGGTGCTCTGCCTAAACGTCACGGCGGGAATTGGCGTGCTTGGGCAAGCGTCAGCGATGAGCCAAGAGATGTTTCCGGGACGCGTGACGCCAATGGCCGCGGCGGGTTTCGTTGGGTTGATGAGCCTCTTCAACATGGGGGGGCGGTTCTTCTGGGCCTCAATGTCCGACTACATCGGCCGCAAGAGCACCTATTTCTGCTTTTTCATACTCGGCACGATGCTGTATGCAATTGTGCCGTATACCGGCGAAATTGGAAGCATCTCATTGTTCGTGCTATGTTTTCTTGTCATCATTAGCATGTATGGCGGTGGCTTCTCGACGGTGCCGGCATACCTCAAGGACATGTTCGGCACGCGCTACGTTGGCGCAATCCATGGCCTGCTCCTGACCGCTTGGTCAATGGCCGGCATTTTCGGTCCTGTGCTGGTCAATTACATCCGTGAGTACAACGTCACGCACGGCGTTCCAAAGGCGCAGGCCTATAACGCGACGATGTACATCATGGCCGGGTTGCTTGTCGTAGGCCTCCTCTGTAACTTGTATGTTCGTGCGGTTCATGAGCGCCATCACATGCAATCGGAAACCGCAAGGGCGGCGGCATAACGGGAGGCCTTCCTTGGATCGACACGAAAGTGGCACTACGATGCTGCAACTGGCGCTGGCCTGGGGGTTTGTGGGCATACCGCTGGCCTGGGGTGTGCTGCAGACGTTGAGCAACGCGCTTAAATTATTTCAATGAACAGGTTTCCATCGACCGCCGCTTATAGGCGGGCGTGGACGGAGTTTCCAACTTGAATTGCAGCACTGGACGCTGAGCGGGGCGTGATCGCGATCGGGTCATTCGGCCGCTGAGAAGGATTATCGCCTACCGGGATTTCCGCCGCCGATCTAAATCGCATCCCGCCATCTCAACAAGCTGGGTACCCAGCGACCCTGTATCGGTCGTACACGCTGCGCCGTCACCGCAAGGTCTGTCGGTGCTATCGGCACGATCGAACGACCGACCAATCGACTTCTTCGCCGAAAGCTCGTGAAACGTCCAAACCACCACGCCTGCCCGGCGCCGCAGGAGCGCAGGGCTTCTTCTGACGTCTCGAAGGAACGATGTACTTCTTTGGATTACCAGAGGGCCCTCGTCGACGACGGCCATCGTCCGACGTCGGTCATCTTTCCAGACGTATCAGTCCGCTTGCTCGGTCGCCGATACCCTTGGTGAAGAATGCTTAGGGTCGATCGCCTAGAGCGGCATTGAGCGGGCTAAGCCATCACGCGCTCTTTACTTGATGATATTGCCGCGGCGAAGCGCAGGGTAGGGACGCCTCTGGAGTTAACGACGTTCGACTGCAAAACGTCAATCAGCAGAGCATGCTCAAGAGGAGGAGCCGGACGAAACTGAGTGTTTAAGAACATCGAACGGAAAAAATATGGGTCTGTGGAATTGAGATGGAAGTTCGCGTGCTTGATTCCAATCGCTCTTCCGTCGACGCGAGACTCGAGGTGCTTCGATGGCCGCGCCGCACGCCATCAGACAAAGAGGTTGTCGCCGTGAGACATTGTCTCGGCATTTCCGCAAGAGAATCCTTACGAGCAAGTGACGAAGAGTGGAAGTGGACGTCAACTCCAACCGAGGCGCCGGTAGACGAAATCTTGGAAGCTGCGGACGTCGGCAAGACGCAAATCGCGGGCGCGGGCGGCATTGCGCGATTGCAAGGCATCAACGATTTGATCTTGAAGGCGGAGAGAGAAGGCGAAAAATGGCTCCTCCGGGCCAATACCTTCTAACGCTCGCGCAATGAGTGGAGCACAACGTAGGCGCAGGTTGCTGATGTAGTCGATAAAGGGTGCCGAACCACTCGCGTCCGCGAGCAGCATCGTCCACTGACCGGTTCCAGCCACCATTGCACGCACATCGTTCGCCCGATAGGCCTGCCACATGGTCTCGCACACAGCCGATAGGGCACGAATATGTTCGGGACTTGCAGTGGTCGCCGCCAGTCCGGCGGCTTCGCTTTCGATCAGCAGACGGATTTGCCAGAGGTGATCGATCTCGACGCGGGAGAGCTCAGGTACGCGAATCGCTCGATTGGGCCGCAACTCGAGCGCGTGCTCCGCGGCAAGCCGGCTGACCGCCTCGCGAATTGGCATGATGCTGGTACCCAACCGATCGGCCAGGGCGCGGAGCGTAAGCGTCGTGGCCGGCAGGAATTCCCCGCCCATAAGCGCTGCGCGCAATTCGCGATAAGCCCTGCGGGCGATGGTTTCGACGCTGGTGTGCTCGTCGGGGGCGATCATGGGCTGGACTTCGTCATGCTTCAAAATCGCCTCTTCTTGGCGAATCATTCTTGCTCCTCCCACTCGATGGCCAGGACAAGTATAAGCATCTTGGCGATCAACATGAAGAGTGCGCTGTGGCGAGTCACGCCAAACGATCATCAACCCCAGTGAGGTTCGCTATTGCCTTGCGGTTCGCCGCGGATGCCCGGCTCGCGAGAAAAGCGCTGTTCGAGAAAATCTCTAGAAGATTTGGTCACTCGTTGGCGAGCGTGCAAACGACGTGTGCGTTCAACGTCGACTCTTTTAGCAAAGATGCGCAGCGCTCCTCCGTGACGTAGTCGTCCAGTAGAGCAAGAGATCCCATCGTCCTAACTATGGGTTGAAGTTCCACGACCCGTGGTGGAAAGGCACACGCTCGGATCGGCGACATTGGGTTGAGGCCATCCTGCGTTGTTTGCCAGGATGACCCCCGACGCGATCGTCGTTGGCAAGGATATTTGCTACTTTTGCTTTGCCAGGGTAGGCCGCGGCAAGAAGGAGATTGTCCCCAAGAGCGACATCGTTAGACTCGGGGCGCAACCGCGCGCCGAGCGATCAACGGTGCGCAGGACAGCGGGTATGCTCCTGCCTTAAAGGACGAGGTTATGCCGCCGGCCACGGACCGCTTCCCGAAGATGATCTTGATGGGCCTCGCGACCTTACGGCGGCGTATAGTTTCGAGCTCAGCTCAATGCCGCTTGTCTAACAAACGTCGCGTGCAAATCTTGCCGCGGTCAGGGCCAATTCGCAGTTGTCCGGCTATCGCTAACCACGAGAAAAGCACCTCGTTGACGAGGCTCAGAACGCGCGCAGTCGTGGCTGGCGTGCTTCGAAAACAGCGTGAGCGTCCTCTATCCTTTTAAGGATGGAATCCTTGATCAATCTCTCCTCGACCTGTCCGGAGAGATCGATCCGACTTCGTGGGTAAGGAGGAATCCTGCACTGATCGTGGTGGGATCATGAGGTCATTGCCGTCATGACGAGGAACAATAAGTCCTCCTGTCAGCAACTTCCTGTTCGGCGCCAAACGCGTATCTTTCTGACCCTCGCGATCCCACCAGGCCTGACCGTCAACTGCCACTCCAACGAACCTGTCGGGTCACGCTACATCGGTGGCGTAATGCCGTCGCGCCCCACGAGGACGACTGTCGCTTCCCAAGTCCCATCGGCTTTCTTTTCCCATCGTGGGACGAAAATCTTGGCACCCGGTTTCAGGTCAGCTTTATCGGCCGGGATCAAGTTGACAACAACGGCGTCGGACGGAACAAGGATCGTTTTCTCGCCCTCCTTGTATTTCAACGTGAGCACGTTGCCATCAACCTTCTTGACCTGCTGTGCGACCGCCGCGTTAGTCATGGTGCTATTCGGCATGAGATCCCAACCATAGTGCCCCTCGCCGGTCCCACGCATCGACTCTGGAAACACGTGCACCTCTAAGGCCTTTATGGTTCCGTCAGGCTGCGCCAATGCAGTGATGCCGACGAACGTGTTGCTTTGAATGTCTGACATCGCCCCCTTTCCGACCGCGACCACCCGTGCGCCGTCTTTAAGTGGCACGGTCGTTGACGTGCCGCTTCGCGTTTTAACCGAAAGCACATTGCCGTTGACTTGCTCAAGCGTGCCGCGTACCCGCGCCGGCGCATCATCACACTTTGCTGCCGGTGCGCTGAGCACGCACACGGCCAACCCGGCACCGACTGCCCATAAACTCGCGCTACGCCACATATCGTTCCTCCCTGGTCTTGAGGCTCTTCAACGGAACCTATGGAACACCGCAACGGCGGCCCACGTCCAATGTGTCGTCCGGCATTTAGCATCACATCCAGTTGATCGTAAGCGGCAGTCGCGTCGCCAGAAATGGCACTCATCAGCCGGCGGCTGGTTTCGGTCCCGCATGTCGCCCATGGCTCTTAATGCAACCGGGGCGGCGATAGTGCCAGCGATGGGGTCGGAACGTGATAGCCGCCGGGCCGATCTCAGCGCGATTACTCGTCACGATCCGATATCTCGCTCAGCCTTGCGTTTGTGCGCTGCGAGTGCCATGAGGCGGCGATCGCGCCAGGCTTGACGTTCGCGCAACGCTGCGGCGGGGAGCCGCCTGCGACGTTCCGCCTCCACTGTATCGACAATCGAACCACCCCAGTCGACGCGGTGCTGCATTGACGGGAAGAGACGCGAATAGATCGCCTGATAACGTTCGATATAGTCACGCACCCCGCCTGGTGCGTTGAGGTCAATTGTCTCAAATGGTCCCATGAAGCACCATCGCAAGGCTAGCCCCTGACGAAGCCCGATATCGATGTCCTCGACACTCGCATAGCCCTCTGCCACAAGTCGAAACGCTTCTTCCAAAAGGGCGCCCTGCATCCTATTCATGACGAATCCGTCAAGTTCTCTCTTCATTACGATTGGGGCATGGCCGCAAGCGCGCAGGAAATCCGCAGTGCGCGAAACCACAGTCGGATCGGTCCAAGGAGACGGAACGACTTCGGCTGCCGGGATGACATAAGGCGGATTGAGGGGATGAACGACAAGGCACCGGGCCCGTCCGGCAAGGCTCTCAGTGAATGATGAAGGCAGAAGCGCCGAGGTCGAACTGGCGATCACAGCCCCCGGGGCGGCAACGCCATCAAGGGACGCCGTGACCTCACGTTTGACCTTGATGTCCTCGGGCGCGTTTTCCTGGATGTGTTCAGCATCTTCAAGCGCTGCCTCGAGCGTCGCGCTCGCGTTGATCCGCCTTCGCACCGCGGCGGGCGTTCGGCCGTCGAGGAGATCGTTGGCTGCGAGATCAGGCAGAACCTCCTCGATATAGGAGATCGCATCAGTTGGTGCGTTGGGCTTGACGTCCCACAACGCGACATCATGTCCGGCGCGCGCAAAGCTGACGGCCCAGGCGCGGCCGATAAACCCGGTTCCGACAATGGCGACCTTACTCATGGGGATCAGCGCACGGGAGCGTCAGCTTTTGCAGACGCTGCGCGCCCTTTCTTTGGTTGGTTGCACCTTGCAGTTTCTACATACTTTCGGTTGATATGGTGGCGGCGTGGCCAAGGACCAGGCGCCCAGCGCAAAGGCGGCAAGCGACGACGCCAGCCCTCGAGCGCGACAAAATCAAGGAGCGCGAAGTCAAACAAGATCGTTGGACACTTTCCGAATCGCGACACGTTTTTCGACCATGACCGACGCAGACAGTCTTGTCTCGTCACAAGCCGCTCTCATTAGCGCATCGTTGTCAAACACTCAATAGCGGGCTAAGTTTCAGGGAGCGGATCAACCCAAACACAGGCTTCGCCCACATGATAATCGGATTCATTGGGGTCGGTGTCATGGGTGAGCCCATGTGCCGCAATCTCGCGACCAAGAGTGGCCACTTAGTCGTTGCGTATGATCAGAGAACGGCTCCGTTGGAGCGTCTGCGTGAGCATGGTGTGAGATCGGCTAGCAACTTGCAGCAAGCGGCGGCAGGCGCTGACGTCGTCTTCCTTGCTTTGCCGAGCGGGGCGCATGTCGATAGCGTTTGCAACGGTCCGGGGGGCATACTCGAGCACCCGCGCAAGGGACAGATTGTCGTGGATCTCGGAACTTCGCCAGCGGATCTTGCCCAACGACTCGAGCAAGCGTTCCGCGCGAAAGGGATGAAATTTGCTGACGCACCCATTGCGCGGACAAGGCAAGCGGCAGAGCAGGGCACGCTAAGCGTGATGGTCGGCGGCGACAGAGAAACTTTTGAGGCCATTCGCCCTCTTCTATTCCATATTGGCACTGAAGTGACCTATTGCGGCGCGGCGGGCGCGGGTCAAGTCTTTAAGGTTCTCAACAACATGGTTCTTATTGAGACGGTCGTGGCGCTTTCAGAGGCTGTCGCGGTAGCCACCCGGGCAGGTCTCGACGCAACATTGTTTTTCCAGACGCTCGCGAAGGGATCGGCCGACAGTTTCGCGTTGCATAACCATGGAATGAAGGCCATCTTGCCGAAAAATTTTCCGGAGAAGGCCTTTTCAACCAACTACGCCCGCAAGGATCTTGGGTACGCATTGGCGCTTGCGGCGAATGTCGGAATCTGCCTTCGCGGCGCCGAAGTTGCCGACGGCCTCCTGGAACAGGCGGCAGACGCAGGATTTGGCGAGCTCTACTGGCCCGTCATCAGTCGGATTGTTGATAGCTCCGAGGATGACGTCGCCTCAAAGCAGACATGATTGGGGATTCGCTGTCGACGAACCCGTCGGCAACCCAACCGGCGCACGCGGACGTTGTAGTCGAGAGGGTTGGGTTTGTGGCCGTCAGTGCATTAGTTGCCTAACAGGGACACAGCTTCCGCAAAGGGAGGATCGTCACGCTCGTCCACAATCTCAGATCTTTGGCGATTGCGGATGGGGGCTCGAGCCATCATCGTTTGCCGGTTGGGAGTGCCCGCCGCTAAAATGCGCGATCTAGTTCGCTGAAAACCCGCGGGGGCACACCCCCCACAGACCTGTTGGAACAAGCGGTGGCCCAGGGAAGCGATATCAATTGCCGAGGGGAGGGACGATGCGACCACGTTCAATTCGCGACCGCAGGGGAGGTTTGCTAGTTGCATTGTTGCTGTCGTCAAGCGAGGTAGGCGCGGCCGAGATGATCACGCTTGGTCAAGAGCAAACGAGTGCCGCACCGTTTGTCGCGCAAGCAATGCCGGAAGATCAACGGTTGGACGAGTATATTCGTGCCCGCCAAAAATTTGATGACGATAGCGGTCGATATTGGGCGCTCATTGTCGAGAAGCGTCGCAATCGAATGGCCAAGCGCCGCAATAACGAAGTGATGCGGATTGATGACTATGTGCTGGCTCAACCTCCCGTTTACACCGGGCCTCCTCGGCCCGCTGATCTGCCGCAGATCCCGCAACGAGCGCCTCCCGAGTACGTTCCTGTCATTGCAGATTTCCTCAAATCAGCGGCACAATATTTCAACTTTGCGCCGGAGAGGCCTTTGCACGAAATCGATTACAAGCGAGAATATGCTCGAGTGGCAGCTTCGGCGGGGCTGACAAAGGAGCAGGTGGTTCGGATTTACGGTTTCGAGTCTGGTGGCAACGGGACCTACGACGTACAGGCGGGCTTGGAGTACCCGACGCCGCACGCACGGGCAATCAACACCGCGCTTGGGTACAATCAGTTGCTGAATACCAACAGCGTTGAGCTCATGGCGGAAGATGGCGAGCAATTTGTTCAAGCGTTGGAGCGGAAGGCAAGGGGATTGACGGGCTCATACAGGAGGATACTTGAAAACAAAATTAGGGTCGTCAAGGCGATGATTCAATTTTGTCGAACCGTGCCGGATCAATGGAGTGAGCACGACAAACTCGCGAATACCTCTCAAGGACTTGGCGTTCACGCCATGATACTGGATGTTGATGTCGGTCCGTTATTGCAAGCACAGAAGTTGGTAAATTCCGTCGTCTTCGCGCGAAATAGAGGATACCACGGGATCTTGACAGCGGCTGAGCTCGAAATGATGAATCTGACTGGCGACGGCAACGGGCTTGAGATTGTCATGATGCCACAGGCCATGCGCGGTCAAGTGCCTACGGCGAATTTTTTCCAACAGTCCGGTTATGGGCGCAATCCGGTCGCCATCAGGAATAACGTCGTGGCAAAACTGATAGCCGCGACGGATGCGAAGATGGACAAAGAGGACAAATTGCAAGGGGCGAGGGACCTGGCGGGCGCATTCTAATGCGCTCGTGCGGCCGTTTGGGGTGTACCTTCGCTCGAAAATGCCGAGTCTAAGAAGCCGTGGGGACAAGTGCAGGCTGTCGGAGCGGCCTCGATATATTTCCCCGCAACCGGGCAAGCCGATCAGAACAATTATCTGCATAGCCGCGTCAGATTGCAGAAACACGTTTTTGACTCGGTCGCCGTTTCACCCGGAACCGTTTTCCGATACCGAGCGGACCGCTGTAAGACGCTCCTGCGAGGCATATTTCGCAAGCCGCCGTTCGAGGTCGGCCTTCTGGTCGAGGCTGGGCACTCGTGCATAGATCGCCCGCGACCCGATAGCTTGAATCCTTTGGCGGGTGGACGATGACGACCCCTTAAGGAGTTGCTCAGCCAGCACAGGAAGTTTTCCGTCGTGCCACATGCGCCACGCCGTCTGATAAGCCAACCCGTCCGCTTTTGCCCAATAGCTTCATTGCTCTGATATATATGACTATATACGAGTATCAAACGCCATATTGATCGCCCCCGTCCCTGTCCCTGTTCGCCGTATCGCTCTCCCATCTCCGCCCGCGGTCCTCTGTATCGGGACAAGTGCCTCTGCGGTTAGAAGGGAGTTGTTCGAGCATGCCAGGTCTTCAGTGTTAAATAATCTTCGGATACTGTGGGATCGCCCGATTGGCACCGCGGCATGAACTGAAGTCCCGCGGCCAATCGAAGACTTGGGGAGAGAGACAAATGGCATTTCACGTTGGCGACATCGTGCGGCTAACATACGGCAATGGCGCCCGTATGAGGGTGGAAAAGGTCGCGACGTCGAACGGCAATGAATGGGTCACTTGCGTTTGGGGCGAGAACAATGAGTGCCACAACTACTTCCTAGGCGACACGCTCCAAACCGTGGAGTCACATGTCGCTCCCAAACAGGCGCATTCTCCGCCAGGGTTTTGGGATTCGATTGCATTTTGGCGCCGGCGCCGGAGTTAATTGCTGCCCGCCAATCGCGCGTTTCCAGAGCCGACGACGTTACGCCGGACTCTGGCATCGCTTCCATATCTGACATTAAGTTGCGGTACCTGAGACTGTGAGCTGACCTCGTTTTTCAGTCCGCGACTGGGTGGTAGGAGGTTTCGCCAAAGGAACTGCTTGTTGTGTTGTCGTCAGTGTTGCGACTCCCGCGATCAAGCTCAAGGCCTTAGGTTAGTCCGCCGGTCAGCAGTGAAAGCGGACCTCTAGCAAGCGTAACTGTGATTTCAAAAGGATTCCTGCGCGCGTAACGATGCGTGGTTCTGAAAATAGCCGCGGGGACGTGTCCTTTAGCCGCGGATGGCGACTGTCCACGTAGACGCTAATGCGCCGGATGACTCGCGATTTGGCCACACGTGACGCATTGGTATTTTTGCACCTCTGGTAAGGAAGCGAATTTCGGAAGAACACAAACCAGCACCATGAGGTGCCGGCATCTGGGGCACCGAACTGGGTTCACTTTGCGGCAAATTTCTTTCGTTCGTAGCATGCCCATGAGGATCACCTCGCATATGATCCCTATCCCATGGCCTCAGTTCTGGTATAATTTATATCAACAGGCCTTATCCATGAAGTTAGATTGCATATACAACTGAGTTCCAGGCGGTGTTGTTCCGAATAGCGCGTCGCTTCTTTTATCGCGGTACGCGCGCCTGTAAAATAGTAGCGATATGGATAAACGGTGCCACAACGCTTCAGGACGTAATCCCTAGACGACGAGTTGACCGAGGGGACGTCATGGTTCGGTCCAAGGTTGCCCGCGCAGACGCTGCCTGACGGGTTTGCAGAGCAGGAATGGGCCACGGAGCAACCGGTTGCGGCATAGCTTGCTTGAAAACCGTCCACTTTAGGCGAGGACTTTTCGTCCTCGCGCTTAGTCCGGCATAAGCTCGAACGCATCGCGCCAGCGGACAACGTGGCCGACAGACGGGGAGGGAAAGTGTGCCGTGCATACCAGGGTGGCGGTATCGCAGATACGATTGAAGAGCTTTCGCCGCGTCTCGCCAGCTTGCGCCGAGTCGTAGTCGGCCATCATACCCAGCTCGGGATATCGCGCCTGTAGCGGGGAATGAATCATATCACCGACAATCACCGCATCCGCACCCGGCTTGCCCACCTGCACCGAATAGTGGTCGATGGTATGGCCTGGCGTCGGGATAAGCGTGACCAGGTCGTCAAACGTGTGCGCGCTCTTGACGATATCGACTCGGTTGGCAGCCACGATTGGGAGCACGGAGTCAGTAACCCACGGGCACGCCGCTGGATCGTCTTTTTGCCGGGCAGTCCAATAGGCCAGTTCCCGGTCCGCAAAGACGTAGCGCGCGTTTGGAAAAGTCGGCACCCAGCGGCCATTTTCCAGCCGCGTGTTCCAACCCACGTGGTCGGTGTGCAGGTGCGTGCACATCACGAAATCGATGTCGTTCACGCTAAATCCTGCGGCTGCGAGGTTCTTCTCGTAACGATCGGAGTTCATCATATGCCAAAAAGCGCGCGCCGGCCGTGGCTTATGGTTGCCGACGCATGTGTCGATCAGGATATTGTGATGGCGCGTCTGCACCAGGTAGCTTTGGATGCAAAGAAGTAGTTTGTCGGCCGGATCGAGAAACCTAGGCTGTAGCCAGGCGCGATTTTCCTCAAGCAGTTCCTGAGTCAACGTTGGGAAAAACTGCAGGGCTGCAAAGAACGGCCCTTCCTGCTCAACGACGCGATGGAGTGTGATATTTCCGATTTGGATTTGAATGGACACGGAGGTTCACAAGGGTTGGCTGCGGGTTAAACGGCACGATAGTCCGACAGTCCTTGGTTGACCACCCCCACGTTGACCTGCTTGTCACGACGGCCATGCAACGGCCGGTCGCGCGCGAGCGTCGAAAGAGCGCATGGGTGGACACTGCGAATTGCGTTCCGACGGATTTCCCTGGAGGATCAGTGTGCCCCGGCGTACGGCGCCTACACGCCATGCGCCGAGGTGAGAGCCGCCAGCAGGTTCGGATCCCTGTTCCTTTACTCGGGTAAGGGATGGCAGTTTGGGTGCCGAGGTGCGAGTGGGTGATCGGGCCTCTTCAGCCAACGTAAAGAGTTCCGATTTAGCACACGAGGCGGCCTGCCGAACGATCAGTCGGAAGAGGTAAATACATCCTGCGACCGCCTCGCGTGCGGGTCCGCAGATCTGGCGGCGGGGATCGAAGTTCCGATTGCTTGATCGGTCCATGCGGAAAATAGAATTTTGTCGTGCATGAAGTAGAGTGCCGCGACAAAGATATCGGTGACCGCTCAGCAATGTCCAAGGCGAATAGAGGACCAGAGTATGGCTTGGCGACGTGAACACGCAATCGACGGGGGCATTGGGCGCGCGGCCTGCGCATGGGCTCCTGGGGTAGGGAGGTCAGGTTGCCGCAAGAGCCAAAGGACGCACGTCCTTTGCTGTTGGGTGCGATTCGACGGCCCGGTGGTTGCGCGCTCGCGCCAGCTGTTTGGCCAGAGAAATTCTAAACTCCCTCGGTGCTCGGGCGCTCCGCGGTTCATTTGTGGACTTTGGCCAAACGCGAGGGCATCATCCAATGCGGAACGGTTCAGCTGATACGACCCCGGGCGAAGACCCAGCATCTTAAGCCCACACCGTCTCGAGCAATCGATGTGCCGCGGTAACGGCGCAAGTTTTGTAAGCACCGTAGCTGCGGCGCAATTAGCTAGATTTTCTTCGCCTATGTGAGGTTACATCTGATGGCTACGACCCATGGTTTCGAGCTGCTGCGCGACCAATTCGTTCCGGAGATCAACAGTACAGCGCGGCTTTGTCGGCACGCCAAGACCGGCGCGCAGTTGCTGTCGATTATTAATTCGGATGAAAATAAGGTGTTTGGCGCCACATTCCGCACGCCGCCCAGCGATTCGACAGGCGTTGCCCATATCCTGGAGCATTCGGTTCTTTGCGGTTCGCGCAAGTATCCCGTTAAAGATCCGTTCGTCCAATTGATGAAGGGCTCGCTGAACACATTCCTCAACGCGATGACATTTCCCGATAAGACCTGCTATCCAGCTGCCAGTCAAAATCTGCGCGACTTTTACAATCTTGTCGACGTCTACCTCGACGCCGTGTTCAATCCTCGTCTCACGCCTCAGGTGCTGCAGCAAGAAGGCTGGCACTACGAAATAGAGGAGGGAAACCCCGAACTTATCTATAAGGGCGTAGTGTTCAATGAAATGAAGGGCAACTACTCTTCCCCAGACAGTATGCTAATGGAGTACTCGCAGCAGTCCTTGTATCCAACTTCGATCTATGGCCTAGACTCTGGTGGAAATCCCAGAAATATACCCAATCTTACGTTCGATCAGCTACGGTCGTTTCATGAGAGATTTTATCATCCATCGAATTCTCGGCTTTTTTTCTACGGGGACGACGATCCGACCGAAAGGCTGCGATTGCTAGACGCTTATCTCAGCGAATTCGAACCAACGAAGATCTCTTCAGAGATTGTTCCGCAGCCGCGGTTTGTGAAGCCGCAACAGCACACTTATAGCTATGCGGTCGATGGAAACACTGACCGGCCCAATGGCTCTATGCTGACCGTGAATTGGATGTTCGACCGGGTGGCGGGAGCCGAACTTGATCTGTTGTTGTCCATACTTGATCGCATTCTCATCGGCTCGCCAGCAGCCCCTCTGTACAAGGCGTTGATCGATTCCGCTCTCGGCGAAGCTGTTGTTGGCGGTGGTCTAGATGAGGGGCTTCTACAGATCAAGTATTCCGTCGGACTCAAAGGCATCGATCCCGACGACGCGAACAAAGTCGAAAATTTAATTATCCAAACACTCGGCAAACTCGCCAGAGAGGGCGTTGACCCGGAGACTGTACACGCTGCGCTTAACACCGCGGAGTTCCGGCTTCGCGAAAGCAACTATGGTAGTTTTCCTCGCGGCATCGTGCTAATGCTGCGCTCGCTGAATTCCTGGCTCTATGACGGCGATCCCATCGCGCCGTTGTTTTTCCAGGCAACCATTGACAATCTCAAGGCGAGATTAGCGAAGAACGAGCGCGTCTTCGAGAATCTAATCAAGGAATATTTCGTTGATAATACCCACCGTGCGACAGTGTTGCTTCGACCCGACCCTGACCTGGGAAGGCGCGACGCGGCGGAGGAGCACGCGAGACTTGAGGCGGTTCGCAAGGCTATGACTGCGACCGAGCTAGCTACCGTGGCGGCCGATGCAAGGGCGCTAAAGCTTAAGCAGGAAACGCCCGACACGCCGGAGGCGCTTGCCACCATCCCGTTGCTGAAACTTGCCGATCTTCCTCGGGAAAATCGCAGTATTCCACTAGCCCAGGAAGAGCTCAGCGGCACCAAGATTCTGACTCATGATCTCTCCACCAACGGAATCATCTATCTTGACGTTGGGTTCGACCTGCATACTTTGCCCGCTGAAATGCTCCCCTATATGGTTCTATTCTCTCGTGCGCTTTTTGAAACCGGCACAAGCAAACAGGACTTCGTTCAGTTGACACAGCGAATTGGAAGAACTACCGGCGGCGTTCGTCCGCAGCTCTTGGTTTCAGCGATTCGCAACTCGTCTGAAGCCGCAGCTTGGCTTTTTGTTCGGGCGAAGGTGATGCCAGAGAACTCAACAGAGCTATTGGCAATCTTGCACGATGTGTTTCTCGAGGCCAAGCTAGATGACAAACAACGCGTTATGCAACTGATTATGGAAGAAAAGGCCGAGCTTGAGGGCCACGTGGTACCTGGCGGAAGTACGTTCATTCTCTATCGGCTTGCCGGACGGCTTCATGAGACCGGTTGGGTGAACGAACAAATGAAGGGTATCAGCTATCTTTTCTTCCTTCGAGACCTTGCTGCACGTGTTGACAGAGATTGGCCCACGGTCGCAGCGACCCTGGAACAAATTCGTGGTACCCTTGTCAATCGCGCCACGATGATCTGCAACGTAACGGCGGATACCGCCAACATGCGGCGGTTCGTTCCCGAGCTCAGCGGTTTGCTGAACGCGCTGCCTCGATCCGAGGCTACCCACCAGCCTTGGAAAATCTCCGAGGGCCCGCGAGCCGAGGCACTAACGATCCCGGCCAAGGTTAACTATGTAGCGAAAGGCGATGACCTGATTCGTCTCGGTTATATGCCGAACGGAGCGACATCGGTGATCGAGAACCACCTGAGGGCGACGTGGTTGTGGGAGAAGGTGCGCGTTCAGGGCGGAGCCTACGGCGGGTTCTGCAGCGTCGACCCTCGTTCCGGGGTATTCGCGTTTCTGTCCTATCGAGATCCAAACTTGCTTAGCACTCTGGATATATATGATGAGACTTCCCGAGTGCTCAGGGAAACGCAGCTGAGCGAAGCTGAGCTTACGCGTAGCATCATCGGGACTATCGGTGAGATCGATGGCTATCAGCTACCGGATGCGAAGGGGTACAGCTCCATGGTGCGTTACCTTGTGGGCGAGAGCGAGGCCATTCGCCAGCAGCGCCGGGAAGAAGTCCTGGCCACGACCCAGAGGGATTTTCGTGCTTTTAGCGACGTCTTGAACAAAGTGGCAGCCGGGGGCCGTGTCGTCGTGCTCGGTTCACCACAGGCCATTGAGGCGGCCAGCCTTCAACGCCCTGGCACCTTTAATGCGACGGTGACGGTACTTTGAGCCATCCTCGAATGGAAACGGGACGACCGTTGAGATGCTCCACCATCACACGAACTCGTAAGAGCGGCACTTTAACGCCGCATGACGTTTGGTTCGTCCCTGACCGGGTGACAGCCGTGGAGCCAAATCAGCCAAGGCAAGGACGGTCGCGAGGGATGCGGTGAGCATCGCCAGTGAGATTCCCTACCGTAAGCCTGCTGTTTCCAGATCGTCTCTAAGCAAGTTAAGTAGCCACTAAGGGAAAAATGGAGGGCAAGAATGCCGGAAATCTATGTGTATGCCATCGAGGGGCGATCGATTAATCAAAAAAGAGCACTGATAAAGGAGATTACCGACGCGGTGGTGCGACATTTCGGCGTCGATGCCGAGGCGGTCGTGGTCCAGATCGTCGAATCATCGAAGACCAACAAGGCTAAGGGCGGGGTGCTGTTTAGCGAGCGCGAGGCGGCAAGGCGCTAATTGCAAGTTTAACCGATTCGCACACCTCGGCGTGCCAGCGGCGCCTCTTTGCGGCAAATCCAGCAACGTCAACTGAAACAGCGCACGAGCTTGCGTGAAACCAGTTTAAACTGCCGATCTGAAACCACACGCGGTCAACAAGCGGTCAAAGGGTTGACCCGGGGCAATTCCTGCCACATTGAGAGGTCAAAACCGGACAACAAGCGCCAAACGGATTGAATACCAAAGACCGGGATTGGGGTCGGAGGAGAGGCGTGACCCATTGAGCTCGCAACGGCTACCGAATCCGGCAGAATGCGGAAATCTCCCGAGCCGCTTTTTGTATAGGACCAACGGTTAGACCCGTGCACCTTGACTCAGCCACAATCGTCCGCCGATGTGGGCGAATGAGCATGTTTTGTCCCATTTCTGTCGGCGGCATCCGACCGGAAAGGGGCGGTGGAACCCCGAAACGCCCAACATCGTCTTTGGTTCGTGGCCACGGAGAAGCAGGCACTGGCGGAATGAAAGGAGAGCGGTGAATGTTACGAATCATCACAGCCCTGCTTGTTGTGCTAGTGACGATGCCTGTTTATGCCCAGGGGATGTCGGGGGGAAAGCGTCATGCACACGAACAAAAAGCAGAGGATCCGAAGAAAAAACCTGACGACAAGGGATACAATTCGTCGCTCGCCAAAATGCCAGACAAAAAATACGACCCTTGGCAAAACGTTCGCTAATTTCGTCGCCGCTCTGCATGGCTCGCAGTAGCTGACTGCCGTGCCTTAAAGCATTGGCACGCCTGTCGTTACAAATTGACGAGCGCTCGGTTCGCGAGGGCGCGACAGCGCAAGCGTCCACGCCGCTCCCGCCATCTCGCGAGAGCCAGGCCGTTGCTCTTCGGCGGCCAATGACACCAAAAACGTAAAGACCCGACTGCCGTGGTTACGGGGGATGCAAGGCGAACGCATCTAGAATTTTTAGAATGAGAGCGCGATCGATATCAGCCAAAGGCTCTCTTTTTGTATGTGGTTATATCGAGATCTTCGTACGCGGACGTCGCGTGCGCTTGATGTCCCATCAAACCGCAGAATCCGCGTGGCGAGCGTTCGCTTTCCCAACGCCACATCATACATTTGGACCCTGTGCAGGCGTAGTAGCGCGCCATCAGAAACCAATAAAAGCGCGGGAAAAACGTTCTTAGCAACCAATAGTAGAAGCGGCGTCGGAGACCAGGGTTGACTCTGTTCGCAGCATTTAGCGATCGCACGCGCACCCTAACCATTGGGCACCATAGAGAGCGTGCTTCGCGTTCGGTCACCAGCATCTCGCTCCTCCTTTAGCGGAGCAACGACGGTTCACACTGGGTAGAATTCTTGCAGTTCGCAAATGTTCCTTATGATTTGCCAGCGATGCTGACATGCAAGTTTCGTGATCTCCTGCTTGGCGTGGCGGACGATATGTCGCAACCACAAATATGCTCCTGAAGCGCCGTTCAGAGTTATTGCTGCTGCCCCGAATAAGTTTTTGCGCTGACTTTGATTGATTTTGGGAATCAGGTGCGCTGTGGCACACTTCAGAGAGGAGCCCGCGTCGCAAGTGATTGATTGTGACCAGGGCGCACTTTGTCGCACCCGATAAATTCTATTTATGACGAATGCAACGGGTCACGTAGTCGCAAAGTTGTAGAGCTTCATAGTCGGCAGCTATTTCGGGCTCGACTTAAATTCACTGGTGAAGCAAATAGCGAGCGGGTGCGTGCGCTACAAACTTGCGCGTCCAAAAAGAGCGAGGGATCGCAGCAGCTGGCGCGTTGCAGGAAACCCCCAGGCGCCAATCCCTGATGTTGCGCTACTTAACGAAATAATAGGTCGCCGTGTAGGGGACACGGAGCTCGGCTCCAGCGCGTGCTTCGTCGCACCCGGCGGTTGGCGCTTTGCCGCCAAGCGTAGAGACCCGCAGGATGCGGGCGGCTTGAGTGAAAACGCCAGTGCCTTCACGTGACTTAACATCCAAACGCAGCCAGGCTATCGCGTTGGCTGCCGGGGCGTCAGCAGACGCCGTTACGGCACCTACAACCGTACCCCGATCAGTACCTGCCCAGCTGGGGCCGGCATAGTGCCTGCCAACCAAAGTGCCGTTCGCGTCAAAAAGCTCGGCCTCGGGACTCTTAAATGTCCATGTCCAGTTTGTGCCATCAACCTTGTTGCAAACATAAATCTGAACCCCTTTCGCATAGACGGCGAGGTACGGTTTAAGGTTGTCGGCGCCGAGTGCTGGCGGCAGATTCGGCAGCGTCGGATTCGCGGTTTGCGCATCCGCCCTGAAGCCGAGTGCCACCAGGGACGCCAATAGGAGCGCGGAAGGCCAGAGCGTTCGCATCGATGTCTCCTAACGCTGATCCCGAATCCCTGACGATTCCGCAGCGGTAGCCTCCAGGGAGGTGCGGTACTGACTGTTTCCCTGCACGAGCGTTCGCGGCACCGTCAGGAAACCAGATCGATCATTTCACGCCATAGCGTGCCATTTCGTCCGCGACATTGGGTTTGACAGCCTTGGCGGCCGCAATGTCGTCATTCCCCCCCACACCGTCGCCCTTGAGGACCCTGGCGGTGCCACGGCCGTATAGGGACTTCGCCATTCTCGGATCGAGCTTTAGTGCGGCGTCAAAATCGGCGATAGCGCTGTCGTAGCTTTGTTTTTCTAAGTACACGAGGCCTCGGTTGAAAAGGCTAGCAGTATTTTTAGGATCGAGCACGATCGCGCGATCGAGATCTTCGACCGCGCGATCGTAGGCCTGTTTGCCCATGTATGCGGTGGCGCGATCATTGAACGCAAGCGAAGTTCTCGGGTCAAGCGTGATCGCGCGGTCGAAATCTTCGATGGCACGATCGTGTCGCCCTAAGGTCATGTAAGCCACACCACGATTGACGAACGTAAGGGCGATTGTCGGGTCGAGCTTGATCGCCTGATCAAAATCCCTGATGGCGTCGTCGTATTGTGCTTTGTTTACATGTACGACGCCGCGATTGATGAAGGCAAAGCCAAGTTTTGAATCGAGCCTGATTGCTTGATCGAAGTCGGCGATCGCTCGATTAAATTGGCCGGTATTTGCATACGCGGTACCGCGATTCGCGAATGCGAGTGCGAATGTCGGGTCGAGCTTGATTGCCTGATCGGAATCAGCGATGGCTTTCGCATACTGGCCCTCACTCGCGTAAGCATGGCCCCGGTTCACAAACGCAGGGGCAAACGTAGGATAAAGTTTGATCGCCTCATCAAAGTCCACGAGAGCGCGATCGTGTCGACCTCGCTCTTTTGCCAGCGAGCCACGTCTGACATAGTATACGGCTAGATTGTTCTTCTCCAGCTTTCCGGAGTCGATCGCTCGGGTGCAACCATTGACCGCAGCGTCTCCTGATGCCTTGAAACACACGAGGGCGTCCGCGCCGCGGTGTGCCATTTCCTCGTTGATCTTCGCGTTGATAGCTGTGGCAGCAGCAATGTCGGCATTTCCACCGGTATCGTCACCGTTGAGTAGCTTGGCTGCGCCGCGCCCGTAGAATGCAGACGCCATGCGTGGGTCAGCTTGCAGCGCTGCGTCGAAGTCGGCGATAGCGTGGTCATTGTCTGCAGTCAGGAGGTAAGCCACAGCTCGATTGAAGACCGGAAGGGGGTCGCTGGGATCAAGTCTGGAAGCGCGACCAAAATCTTCAAAAGCGCGATCGTATTTTTCTTTGTTCAAGTAAGCAATACCGCGATTATTTAAGGCGCCGGCTTGACCCGAATCGCGTCTAATCGCCTCATCGCAGTCGTCAATGGCGCGGTTATCTTCGCGTTTGGCTAGATGCGCGCTGGCGCGGTCCACGAAAGCAACAGTACTCGTAGGATCGAGCTTGATTGCTTGATCAAGATCTTCAATAGCGCTGTCATACTGACCTTGCTTTAGATGGGCATATCCGCGGTTGACATAAGCGCTTGCTTGGTTGGCGTCGAGCTTGATGGCTTGGTCGGCGCTCTGGACGGCTCGACCATACTCTGCCTTCCGAATATAGGCGCTGGCTTGATTTGAGAACGCGGCCGCCATGGTGGAATCGAGTTTGATTGCTTGACCAGTATCCTCGATAGCGCGGTCATACTCGCGCTTGTAAAGATAGGCGACTCCCCTGTTGTTGAACGCTGCCGCTTGTTTGGGATCGAGCTTGATCGCCGTATCGCTGTCTTCAATTACGCGGTCATATTCGCGCCTGCCGAGGTACAAATAAGCGCGTGCAGTATATGCGGCCGCGAACGTTGGGTCACTCTTGATTGCCAGATTGAAGTCGTCAACTGCTTGATCGTACTGGCCCTTCCTGGCATAGGCGTTGCCCCGGCCAACAAGGGCGGCCGGCGATGCGAGCTTGAGTTTTATCGCTTGATTGGCGCTGTCAATCGCCTGGTCGTAATCACCCCTCCGGAGATAAGCGTCTATTCGATTATTTATCGCCAATGCGAACGTCGGACGCAACGCGATCGCGCGGTTGAAATCGTTAATAGCCTTGTCATATTCGCGAGTGTTTAGATAGGCGACCCCTCGATTATTGAAAGCTCCTGCCTGATTGGGATCAAGTTTGATAGCCTGTTCGCAATCTTCGATCGCACGATCGTAACTGCCTTTCGCAAGGTATACGTAGGCACGTTGAACGAACGCCGAGGCGAATTGTGAATCGAGTTTGATTACCTGGTTGAGGTCTTCTATGGCGGCGTCGTAGCGGCTCTTCTTGGCGAGCAGGTAACCTCGGCTGGCGAACGCGACGGCGCTCGTGGCATCGAGCTTAAGCGCTTGATCGAAATCGTCTATCGCATGGTCGTCGTCGTTCTGCTCAGCGCGAAGATAGCCGCGACTCAAGTAAAAGCTGGCAAGCGTTGGTCCCTTAAATTTGCCGGAATCGATGAGGCGGCTGCAGGCAGTTATTCCGATATCGCCCGATGCTTCTGAGCAACTCTGTCCGTCGTCAGCGGCCGCAGGGCGCGCAAAGCTAACGAGCGTAGATGCCAACATCAAAATTAACGAGATGGTGAATAAAGGTCGCATTGAAGGAAAGCTGCGCTGCGCGGTCCCCATTATACGCTGCGGGAGGGTCCATGATCGACGTTGGTTGCCGATAGCGGCAACGTGGCCAATACGGACTTGACGGTAGAACACCGAAGGGCCGGTACTTCGATCGATATTGGCGTCATAGTCGACTTCCTTGATGAGCATCTGTTCAGTGACGCATTGAACATTCGCAGGCGCACGCTCGCCGCTTTTGAATCACGCGATCGGGCGTCCAAAGTCTGCCCTTGCGGCCTTGGTCGGCGTCGAGCGCGTTGCAATCGTGATCGAGAAACATCATTTCGGGTTCGCAAGAGGGTTCGCAATCGATTTCGCTATGGATACGGTCACGCCATGCGTGCTCGAGTGTCGTTAAGGCCCCAGCCTCGATGGCAATGTCGATGTCCTTGTTTGGTTTGAGTCGAACCGGGGTACCTGCGCTTTGTAATAATTGTCTCCATGGAAAACAACGTTGGCAAGCGTTTGATAGCGGTTCGGAACGGTTGAGCGCCCAAACCAGCGCGCGCGCCGCGGTGTTCACGGCGATCCGGTAGGTGCCAACGCCGCGATGTGCGACGGCAATTTCAACGTGAAGGTGCGCGAGGTCGGGGTTTTGCACGCGGGTGAGGTATACCAGGGCGTGAGCGCGCGCCTCGCGCGCGCAGGCGAGCGCCGTGAGGGGTAACGCCCAGGTATCATCCGGTAGGGTTTTCAGGGCGACGCAGCAAACGGTCTCGGCGTCGTCGAGATGACCCGATTCCAAATCCGCAGTCACGCTATCGAGAAGGTCAATCATCGTTGGAAAGAAGGGGTCCAGGAATTTGCATAGGCACGCGGCGCTCCGACAAACGCAAATTTCAGTCCCACAGCGGGACCTGCCCTGTCAACGGCGCTCTGCGGAACCATAACTCGAGACGCCAAAACATACGCAGAGTCAGCGCTTAGGCAGGGTTATGGGGCGAGGAGCAAAGCCGTGTCGGCGCGCGATCAGTCAGCGGCACGACGACCAAGATCAACGAGTTTACGACGTCGAAATGGGCTCGGGGAGGAAGCGACGGCGAGGTTGCTGAGGTCTCAGACGCGCGCAGACGCCGCGTCGAAGCTTTTAGGCGTTGATGTTGGACGCTGAGCCCATTCATTTTGTCAGCTCGCGATCTTTACGTGGACGGCGCGCCCCGTTCGTTGGCCCGCTCCGATGCCCCACGGTCGACGACCGCCTTCTACGCAGGGGCCCATGCTCCTCTCTGTGATGGATCGGGGGCCGACGGGTAACCTTGCAGTCATTGCGAGTTTAGCTGAAAGGCCGTCGGAAGATGAACCAAAGAGTCATCTAAATGGTTAATTATCCACACGCCGCCGAGAGCGATAACACCAGCGAGCAGCACGCTGGGCAGCGTCCTGACGAGAACGACGATAAAGGCAGCAAAAGCCGCCAGGATGCCTTCGGCGGCGCGCCACAGTTCCACGGCCGCCCTGTAGAGAACGACGATGACCGCAGCACAGACGATGACAAGACAAATCTGCTTCCACAATGGCCAATTCGGCCACGGTGCTGCCATAAGTTTGGTAATTTGTCCGACAGACCAGGACCAGACAAGCTCGACGAAATGAAAGATCGTCGCCACCCCCTGCTGTAGAAACTGGAATACCTGATTTAAAATCGTTTCCATGATGACATCCAAAATCCGTCGGGGCGCGAATGGCCGCGAATGATCAATGCGAGGATGTTCAGGCTCGGTCTAGACGGGGACCTGCGCGATACCCTTCCCTGCTGCGTCCAAGGAGGTGGTCGAGAGCGCTTGGTCGTTTGTCTAAGCCGTAGGGCTAAACGCGTACTTGGTGATTCCGTTCCAAAGCAGCGGCAAAGGAGGCATTGGATTCTCAGGCTTTTTGATGAAAGGTGCCTAGGCCACGACGCGAATCCTGGAGGCCCGCTGACGGGGCTGAGCTTCACCCGGCGCGGACCCGCCGGTCGTGGGGCCTCGTCGGAACTACGCACCATTGGGCCTTCCTCCCGTACCGTGGTAGGGGCGCCGGATAGCCCGCGCCTGACCCGTCTGCCGGTCCGATGATCCCTTGGACAACTAAAGATTGAACGGGATGTCTGCAAAAAGGGGCACGCTCAGATGCCTGCCGATCCTTTGATCGGGGACGGCGACGCAAAGTCCGCACCACGTTCGCGCCTCGCGCTATCTGTCGAGGCATCCCCTGGTTCTGCATTCGCAATAAGAATAATATTCGCCTTACGTAGCGTGATGACGTCTTTTGACGTCCGCGCAAGCTATGACGGATCGGGAGGTCGTTGTGACACGCCATGACGCGGGCTTAAGGATTGATCGGCGAAAATTTCTCGGCGCCGTCGCCGCAGCGGGGGCTGTGTCGTCAACCCAGGGCAGGACGACACCGTCAACGCCGGAAAACTCCACGCGTGCCCCCTCGGCGCCGGCGCCGACGGCACGCATGGCTGCGGCCGAGGTCGCAATTCCGCCGGCTCTTCGTCAGGCACAAGCGCGGGACGGATCGGATTTCATGGTTGATGTCATCAAGACGCTTGACATCGACTATCTGCCGTCGAACCCAGCCTCCAGCTTCCGCGGCCTTCACGAGTCGCTCATCAATTATGGCGGCAACACGAAGCCGGAATTTCTCACCTGCATGCACGAAGAATCTGCGGTCGCTATGGCCCACGGTTACTTCAAAGTTGCAGGCAAACCCCTCTTGAGCCTGTGTCACGGTACCGTCGGCCTCCAACACGCTACGATGGCCATTTACAATGCATGGTGCGACCGGGTGCCGGTCATCGTCGTCGGCGGCAACGATCTTGATGCAGCCAGGCGACCTCCGGGGGTGCCAACTATCCATTCGGCGCAGGACATCAATGCGCTCGTGCGTGACTTCACCAAGTGGGACGACACGCCAGTGTCGCTGCAACACTTCGCACAATCTTTTGTGCGCGCATACAAAATCGCTATGACCCCACCTTACGGTCCGATCATGATCTCCCTCGACGCCGGGCTCCAGCAGGAGCCGATCCGCGAGAACGGCGAGAGTTTGTACATTCCTCGGTACGTGCCCACCGCGCCGCCGCAAGGCGATTCCGGCGCCGTCGCCGAGGCAGCCCGCCTTCTAGCTAAAGCGGAACGCCCGGTGTTGGTTGTCGATCGCGCAGCTCGCTCCGCGAATGGAGTAAGGTTGCTGGTCCAACTTGCCGAGGTATTGCAGGCGCCTGTCATTGACCAAGGCGGTCGAATGAACTTTCCAAATACCCACCACCTCAACCAGACTGCTCGAGGCAACGAATTGATCAATCAGGCTGACGTGATCATTGGCCTCGAGTTGACCGACTACTGGGGGACCGTCAACGCATTCATCGACAATGGCGAGGACGGCGGCTCTGGATTGCGCGAGTCCCGCATTAAAGAGAATGCCAAGCTGATTAGCATCAGTTCGGTTGAACTTCTAACCAAGTCAAACTATCAGGACTTTCAGCGCTTCCAAGTCGTCGATGTGTCGATGGCCGCCGACGCGGAAGCGACTCTGCCAGCGCTCATTGAAGCGGTGAAGCGTGTGCTGCCGAGCGACCGCAGCGCCAGCGAGAGGCGTGGCGAAGACTTCCGGCGAGCCTGGGCTACTGGCCGGGACCGTGCCCGGGCGGCAGCCGCCGTGGCGTGGGATGCAAGCCCGATCAGCACCGCGCGGTTGAGCATGGAACTGTGGGCGCAGATCAAGGGTCTCGATTGGTCGCTGGTCTCATCGTCGGGTAACATCAGTGGCTGGCCAAACCGCCTCTGGTCGATGGAACGCTACTATCATTGGCTCGGTGGCTCTGGCGGCTATGGCATTGGTTACGGTGCGCCGGCGGCGGTCGGAGCAGCCCTTGCCAACAGGGAGGCGGGCCGCTTTTCTGTGAGCATTCAGGCCGATGGCGACTTGATGTACGCGCCGGGCGTACTCTGGACCGCAGCCCGCCACCAAATTCCATTGCTCAGCGTGATGCACAACAACCGGGGCTATCACCAGGAGGTGATGCACATTCAGCGCATGTCAAATCGCCGTAACCGTGTTGCAAACCTCGGTAAGGATGGAAGCCCGATTGGTACCGCCATTGAGAATCCCGATCTTGACTACGCAAAGCTCGCCGCATCCATGGGATGGTGGTCGATGGGTCCCATCAAGGATGCCAGCGAGCTCACGGGCGCGATTAAGCGCGCCGTGGAGGTGGTCAAGGCTGGCGAGCCGGCACTCATCGACGCATGGACCCAACCTCGGTGAGGCAGTGAGGATGCGCGTTGGTCGTCGGTGGATCGAGTTGGCGGCGGTGGCCGCCAGCGTTCTTGTTGGGCAATCTAACGGGTTCGCGGCTTCGGTGGAAAATGGCAAGCGCGTCTTCATGCGCGTGGGTTGCTGGCAGTGCCATGGCATGGTGGGGCAGGGCGGGGTGACGGGGCCGAAACTTGCACCCGGCCCAATTCCGTTTGATGCGCTTTCAACCTTTGTGCGTTCCACCAACCGCGCGATGCCGGCTTATCGCGAACAAGTTCTCTCCAATGACGATCTCGCGGACATTTATGCGTACCTACAATCGATTCCGAAGGGGCCCGACCCAGCAAATATTCCGCTACTCAATCAATGAGATGGCAGAGGCCTATCGAGCCGCACTATCTGCTACGACGCTAGCCGCGACGCACCGACGTAAATTTGGCCTTAGTGTAACTCACGGACAAAAATGACCCAGTGAGGTATTGCTATTGGGCGCACGTCTGCGACGCTGCGAATTTCGGCGAAGGCACAATTAGTTCGACGATTGTTGCTCGACGAGCTTAGGTTCCGTGCGATAGCGATTTCCGTAAAGCCGACGCAGATTTTCCAGCTTTGGCAAATCGTTAATGACGATGTAGGGGCTGTTCGGATGTAGGGTGAGATAGTCTTGATGATAGGATTCGGCAGGATAGAAGGCTTGAAGCGGCTCTAACCGAGTCACGATGCGCTGCCTAAAGGCGTGAGCCTGGTCGAGTTGAGCAATGTATCTCTCGGCAATCGCCCGCTGTGATTCATCTGCATAGAAGATTGCAGAACGGTATTGCGTGCCGACATCAGGTCCCTGGCGGTCGAGTTGGGTCGGGTCATGCGCCACAGAGAAATAAATTTGTAGAATCTGACCGTAGGTGACAATCCGAGGGTTGAAAATGATTTTGACCGACTCGGCGTGTCCGGTCCGCCCAGAACTCACGTCGCGGTAATGTGCTGAAGCCACCTCACCGCCAGCATAGCCGGAAACAGCAGACTCGACGCCTTTAACATGTTGAAAAACCGCCTGGACACCCCAGAAGCATCCGCCAGCGAGAACCGCTGTCGACAAATTATCGTTCGGAGCTTCACGGGTATCAAATGCGGGCGCAGGGACGATTGTGCTCGTTTCAGCGCGGGCCGGCAGTCCACTGACGGCTGATAGAACCAACAGCAGGAGTGCGCGGCAGACCAAGCTACACGAAGTCGGTGAGGGCAGTTTGGCGTCAGACGACATAGCGGATCCTCGACCTGTAGATGGGTCCGAAGTTAAGAGGTCTTTGCGACGAAGTGGAGCGCATTGGAGTTCATACAATAGCGGAGGCCCGTCGGGTGCGGCCCGTCGTCAAAGACATGGCCAAGATGAGCGTCGCACCGGCGACACGATACCGCGATGCGGGTCATGCCATAGCTGTGATCAGTGCTCTCGGTGATGTTCTTCTTCGAGATTGGCTGCC
>Ga0126371_10000254_pt1 | contig 42126 bp, 37 predicted proteins | sample PanSoiMetaPlot_4_FD_110145 | JGI IMG/M metagenome (GOLD analysis project Ga0126371, IMG submission 110145) | Tropical forest soil microbial communities from Panama - MetaG Plot_4 | ecosystem: Environmental > Terrestrial > Soil > Tropical forest > Bulk soil | place: Panama | collected 2016-02-17
CAGACTTAGCCTCTCATCGCGCGCCCGGGATCCCAATTGTGACTTGCCCTCACAACCCAGGGTTTCAGCCGTTCGGGTTCCTGGCAGAGTCCCTTTGACCGCAAGTAGTACAAAAATATGACCTCCACCCACTTTCGCCTCTCTCGAAACCATTCACCCGGTTGACGCATCATATTTTCCGGTTCTATCATTGCCGTTTGGCCTTTATGGCCAAAGACGCCCCTCCAAAGGGGCGTCTTAAAACTTTCATACGCAGTTTTGGTCTGAGTGAGTTATGGACAAGAAGAAGCTCGAAGCCTTCAAGAAACGTCTCGAAACCCGGCAGCAGGAATTACGGCGTACCGTAACGCGCAATCAGGTTGACGGCCGCACCGCGGATGAGGACACGGCTGCGGCCGACATCGCCGACCGCGCCGCCAGTTCCTACAACAAGGAATTTCTGTTCAGCCAGAGCAACAACGAGCGGCAACTGTTGCAGATGGTGGATGGCGCATTGGCCCGCATCCGCGAAGGCAGCTTCGGCGAGTGCATCAGCTGCGGCAAAGAGATTAATGCCAAGCGCCTTGAGGCTGTTCCGTGGACTCGCCATTGTATCGAGTGCCAGGAAAAGCTCGAAAAAGGCCAACTGGAAGAAGCCTCGCATTAGCGAGAATTCTCGAGCAAAGTGAAACGCCGCCTGTTCCTCCGGCGGCGTTTAGCGTTGGAGTTGCTGCGGTGTTGTCGGCGCGAGAATGTCGTCCACGTCTCAGCTTAATATCGGCAACGCCCGAATCCTCTTCTTTGTCGCCGCATAAATCGCGTTGCACAATGCCGGTGCCACCGGGGGAACCGAGGGCTCTCCAATCCCGGTTGGCACCTCAGGACTCGGCACCGCATACACCTCCACCACCGGCGTCTCCTCCATCCGGAGAGGAGCGTAATCGTCGAAGTTCCCCTGCACCACACGGCCTTTCTCGATCGTGATCTTGGCTCGCAGAGCGTTCGCAAGGCCGTAGACTACTCCCCCCTGGATCTGCTGCTCTAGGATGCTTGGGTTCACAATCTGTCCGCAATCCACCGCTGCAACCACGCGATGCACGCGCGGCTGAGCGTTCTCCATGCTGATCTCAACCACCTCGGCCATGTACGACTGGAAACATCCGAAGCACGCCACCCCGCGATACCGTCCCGCAAGAAGTGTCTTCCCCCATCCAGCCTTGTCCGCCAGGAGCTGCAGCACTCCGCGCATACGGGATGTTTTCCAGGTCGTGGTGAAGTACGGCAAGTCCTGATCTTTCTCGAGCAAATGCAGCCGGTACTGCAGGGGATCCTTCCCCGCGGCTACTGCCAGTTCATCGATGAAGCTCTCCAGCGCAAAACCCGCCTGCAGCGCATACACTGACCGCATCCAGCCCAGGGGCACTGGAGTTTCCGTCATCACATACTCGATCGAGTAATTCGGAATGCCATAAACCGGTCCAGCCTCATCCGGCAGATCGGGGTCCACTCCACTTGGCACCGGTTGTCCCTTCTGCCCGCTAATCGACGGAGCGATAAGTCGATGCGCCAGCCCCACCGGAGATCCCGCTCCATCCACCGTCGCCGAAAGCTGATGAATGCTCGCCGGACGATATGTCGAGAATCGCATATCATCCTCGCGCGTCCAAACCACTTTCACCGGAGCGTTGATTGCCTTCGAGACAAGCGCGGCTTCGACCGCATAATCGTGCTCGAGCCTCCGGCCGAATCCGCCGCCCATCAACGTGACATTGACCTTCACCTGATCCGGATCGAGTCCGACCGCTGCTGCTACCGAGTCCCGGCAATCCTGCGGTACCTGCGTCGGCGCCCACAGTTCGCACTTCGATCCCTGATAGCTCGCGGTGCAATTCCCCGGCTCCATCGGAGCGTGCGCCATAAAGGGCAAGGTGTATTCAGCGGAAATCTTGCGTCCCGAAACCTTCGCCGGATCGCCCGCGGAATACATGCTCGCGCCCTTCTTCGCCGCCGCCTGTTTCATCGACGCAAGAACCGCGGCGGTATCGAGATCCTTATTCGGTCCCTCATCCAACGTGACGTTCACCACGCGTCGACCCTCCATCGCGCCCCAAACGCTATCGGCGACCACCGCAACTGCCGAATCCCCGATCTTCCCGACATAACTGACACCGGCGATCTTCTTCGAATCTTTGTCATCGAAGCTCGTGACCTTCCCGCCGATCACTGGACACCGCGACAGCACCGCATACTTCATCCCGGGCATGCGGAAGTCGATCCCGAATACTGCCTCGCCTTGCACTTTCGCGGGAGAATCCACGCGCGCGAGTCGCTGCCCAACGATCTTGTAATCCTTGCTCTGCTTGAGGGTCACGTCACTGGGGATCGGCAGTGTCGAGGCTTTCGCGACCAGAAGGCCATAACTCAAACTCCGATTCGAAGGCGCATGCTTGATGCGCCCAGTTTCCGCAGTGCACGTCGATCGCGGAACGCCCCACGTCAAAGCTGCTGCCGAGATCAGCATCTCGCGCGCGGTCGCTCCCGCCTTCCGCATCGGATCCCAAGTCGTCCGGATGCTCGCGCTCCCTCCCGTCGTCTGATCACCAAACAGCGTGCTCGCACCCGCCTGTTCAATCTCGATCTGCTTCCAGTCGGCCTCAAGTTCCTCGGCCAGGATCATCGGCAGCGCTGTGCGCACGCCCTGTCCCATCTCCGACCGCGCCACCACAATCGTGACTTTGTTATCGGGAGTAATTCGTAGATATGCGTTCGGTGAGAACGATTCTCTCTCGGAGGCGCCCTTGTGCGGCAGATAGAAGCCAATCACCAGTCCGGCGGCGCCCGCGATTCCGGCGCCTACAAATTCGCGGCGGGAAAGTGGACTCATCGCGCACCTCCGCTGGCTGCGCGGTGAATTGCCTTGCGGATGCGTTCATACGTCCCGCAGCGGCACAGATTCCCGTTCATCGCCTGTGTAATCTGATCGTCGGTGGGATTCGGCGTCTTGGCCAGCAGCGCCGCCGCGGACATGATCTGCCCCGTTTGGCAGTAGCCGCACTGCGGGACTTCTTCCGCGACCCATGCCTGCTGCAACACGTGCAGGCCGTTGGCGCTCAGTCCTTCGATGGTGATGATGTTCTTGCCCGCAACCTGCGATACCGGAGTCGAACACGACCGGATCGCATTTCCGTCAACGTGCACAGTGCATGCGCCGCACAATCCAGCGCCGCACCCAAATTTGGTTCCGGTCAGTTCCAGTGTGTCGCGCAGGACCCAGAGGAGTGGAGTTTCAGGTGAGACAGAGACTTTCTTTTCACTTCCGTTAACACGAAGTGTGAGGTCGGCCATGTTTATCCAAGGTTGTGGTTTGAACGCTGCCCACTATGGTACCCAACCCGCAAGAAAAGGGAAATGCGGTAGCCTGAGCAGGTTTTATTGAGCCCCGAACGCATTCGTCCGGGGCGAGCGAAGCGAGTGTCATCGGGTGGCCCGGAACAAGGTTTACATCAACTCGCGCTCGACCCTAGCGAACCTGCATTCCCCTCACAATCTCCCCGCCAATCCTCTCCGCGAACCCCCGGAACACCGGGAACTCATACAACCGCATGCCAATCTCCTCCTGCTGGAAATTCCCGGCGTGCGTGTTCGACTCCCCATCGCGCACCGCATCGCGCACCTTCAGCGCCGTCGCAGTATCAAAGCTCTCCGAAACGATCACGCTGTTGTCCGCCCACTGCTCCACGACTACCGGACCTTCCTCCGTCAGAAACTGTGCACTTGACACCGGACACTTCTCTCCGCTGCACGCGCTCGGCGTCTGCGGATTCGCGGTCTGATACCTCTTTGCCACCGTCGTCGCGTAGAAGTGAGCAAACCGCGCCGCTGCCTGTGGCGTCTTCCATCGCGAAACATAGACCGTTGCGAGATCGGCCGTGCTCGGCGCCGCGTCAGCCGCAGCGTCCTTCTTCCGCCGGTATGCCACGTACGATCCGCCTTCCCACGCCGACGACACATCGTCCGCGCTCCGCCGCTCACCGTACTGCTTCAGATAGGCACGCACATCAAGCTGCCCGATTCCCCCTGAGTCGAATACATCGTATTGCTCACCGACAAGGTTCTTCAGATCCGGTAGGGTCGTCGGCGGGAGCTTCTCGCTATTGATGTACGCCTCGGGCTGCAGAATGTCATGCGAGTTCCTAGGTGGCCGCACAAACGCTCCCGTAAACGCCATCTTCTTTCCGCCCTTCTGCAGCAACTCGCCTTCAAAGATCAAACCCTCGTTATAGGCAAACGATCCCGCCTCGCGCAGAATCATGGGAGCATCGTGCAGCATCTGCGAATCCTGCACCGCCTTCACCGCAGGCTCTTCCATCTGATAGATCAATCCGGGAGTATCTGTCAGATTTCGTCCCAACGGCGCGAGGACATAATCCACATAAACCACCATCGCCTGACCTTCGACTACCGCCTTGCGGGCGATAGCGCTGTCATCGTTCCCGCTCTCATCATCTTTTTTCTTATTGGTGCCGCCTTCCGGCTTTGACGCGGCCTTCATCCACTTGGCCAGATCGTAATTCTGATCCTGCAGCGCGTGTGTGAGTTCGTGCGCCAGAATGGGTTCTTGTCGGTCCGCAGGAACCCAGTTCAGCAGGGAAATCGTCTTCGTCTCGTCGTCGTAATATCCGGCGATCTGCTGTCCCGTGGACTTCACCAGAAACTCCCGCAGATTGAACCCGCGCGGCAGGAAACCGAGCTTCTTCATCGTCAACTCGGCCACCTGAAAGTGCTTGGTATATTCCTCACGAGCCATGCGGCCGCTCGCGTATTTCTCGACGTCGGCCTTGCCGACCATTCGGCGCTTTACCGGGGAGTGCTTCGGCAAGCCGGAATCTTCCGAGGCGAATGCAAAAATCTGGTCAACCGAATCAAACAGCTTCTTCGCGTCGGCATCCGTCATGCGGACTTCGTCCGAGACATCTTTCCGCAGCTTCCGCGCCACGTCACCCAGGCTCTGCGACGAATCGTCCTGGCCAAACGCCAATGCAGGCCACAGCCCAAGCAGGCACACGACGAGAAATGCGCGCAACCGTCGAAAGCTCATCCTTGAACCCCGTTTGAAGACAGGAATCGGCCCGCTTAAATTGTCCTAGAACAACGAAGCCTGCTCACGGCAAAAGAGGGTGGATTGGCTTACGAAGGTAACGCCGACGGTGCTCAGAAAATGCCAGATTCGGCCACCATCGTGCCTTGTAATGTAGCCCCGAACGCATTCGTGCGCGGCGAGCGCAGCGAGTGTCACGGCCGAAGGGAGCACGGTCCCCGCCCGTCCGATAGTCAAGCCGCGAAGCGGCGAAAGAATGCTGCCGACGGCGCAAGGCCGTGGGTCACTCAAAGAGAAGGGAATCAAAGCCCCGAAAGAGGCAAAAGAAATACTTTTGGTTAATTCAACAGCCGGGTGTCTCTTGAATCCATGGTCTAAAATAGGCCCTTTACTTCAACGCCGCCAACTTCTGCGTAGCGAGCTGTCCCGCCTCATTCCCCGGATTCTCTTTCTTGATCTGCTCGTAGATGCGTTTGGCATCGAGCGGCTGGTTCGAATTCTGATACAACTCAGCCAGTTGCAGCTGCGCCGTCACTTTGCTCACCGACGTCGTCGGCTTGTTGATCAACTCCTGATACAACGCCGCCGCGTCCTTGGTGCGTTTCGCATTTCCATAGAGCGACGCCATGGCATCTTTCGCCAGCGAGGCCACTTCGCGGTTCCCCGCCGCGGCAACCTCTTTGAAATCCTTTTCGGCCGTGGTGTTATCGCCCAGCGAAACCGCCGTCACTCCCAGAAAATAGTGCGCCATGTCGGCCGTCCGCGTATGCGGATACTTATCCACTATTGCCTGGAATTGCTTCTTCGCAGCCTCCGCGCGCTCCTTCGTCGAAGTAAACGTCGGGAAATCCGGTTGCTCCGGCTGGCCTGCCGGACGGAGCGGCGTCTGCATCGTGCGCAGCGCGATCGATAAATCGAAGCTCGCCTTCTCGTCCTGAATGTTCAGGTAATACCATCCGCCAATCACAATTGCGACGAGAACCACCACCGCAACGGAGGAAATGATCAAGGTTTGACGATGCTCGACCGTCCAATCGGCGGTCTTCTCGGCAGCGCCGATGGTCACACGGCTAAATGCATCCTGTTTCAGCTGATGGCGGGTTTCTGCGCGCACAAACTTCCCTTCTGGTATGAACGATGGCTGGACAAACTAAAATTTTATCAGTACCAAAATGCCTCGTCAAAACGCCGGACGACCCGTGTCCCTGCTCCAAACGCCCGTTTATTCCAGCGACTAGTCCGGCGACTCTTATCCCTGCTCAGGCTATCCATTTCCTGCGGAAGCTATCGGCGCTCTCGTACCATAATCACTGTCCGGTTTTGGACGGCGCCAACCTATATCGGACAATCTCCCGGGTTCAGCGGACCGTCAACTCCAGCAAAACGACAGCCATTGCTTTGCCCAAGATTGGAAGTGAAGGTGCTGTCACCATGAAGGCGGACTATGCACCACTCCGAAGCTGGATGAGGACAAATGATCGCTTCACTCACTCAAGATCTTCGCTACGCGCTCCGGCAGTTGCGCAAGAATCCAGGATTCGCCGCTGTTGCTGTGCTTACACTCGCCCTCGGAAGCGGGGCTACAACCCTCATCTTCACGGTTGTCTGTGGTGTGTTGTTGAAGCCGTTGCAGTATCCCCATCCTGAAAGCCTGGTCACGCTCCACGTGCGCGCCGAGAAGCATGGGGACACGTGGGGCTTCTCCTATCCCGATTTCCTCGATTGCCGGCGCGAGTGCCGATCCTTCGAAGGAGTCGCCGCCTGGACCTACGGCGGTGGAACCGTCAGTGCGCCGGGCGAACCAGAGTACGTTGATGGGCGTCTGATTTCTTGGGGCTTGTTTTCTGTATTACGCGTTCCCCTCGTGACGGGGCGCTCGTTCGTAGCGGCAGATGATCAGGCCGGCGCGGCGCCCTTGGCCATTATCAGCACGCGCCTCTGGCAGCGCCGTTATGGCGCGAACCCGAAAGTAGTAGGCATGTCCCTTGCCTACGACGGCAAGGCCTACACCGTGGTAGGCGTCGCGCCCCCCGGCTTCCAGTTGGACGGAGATGCCGACGTCTTTACTCCGCTCGGTCAGGCCACGGAGCCACGGATGCACTGGCGTGCTGCACACTTCCTTCATGTTGACGCGCGCGTACGTCCTGGCGTAACTCTCAACGACGCACAAGCCGAATTGGGGCTGATGAGCGCGCGCCTGGCAAAGCAATATTCGGACTCAAACGCAGGCATCAGCCTGGTGCCGCACTCGCTGCAGAGCGAACTGGTCCAGGACGTGAGACCTACCCTTTGGTTACTGCTGATTGCGGTGAGCCTTGTCCTGCTGATTGCCTGCGTCAATGTGGCGAGCCTGTTATTAACACGCGTCGTCTCGCGTGGGCACGAATTCGCATTGCGTCTGGCTTTAGGCGCGCCTAGTGGACGTCTGTTCAGGCAATGCTTGATTGAAAGCAGCGTCCTTGGCATTTGTGGCGGCTCACTCGGGCTCTTACTGGCGATCCTTGGCACCGGTCCGTTCCTGCGCATCTGGCCTGATCGGCTGCCACGTGCTGAAGAGGTACATGTGGATTGGCGCGTGCTGCTCTTTGCCGTCACGAGTTCGATTTTGACAGCTCTGATCTTCGGGTTGATCCCGGCACTGCGAGCGAACAGAAATGCAATCGAAGAGATTCTGCGATCTCGCTCCCGCGGCATCGCCGGAAGTGCCCGCAGGCCGCTGAATGGCTTTGTTGTATCCCAAATCGCACTGGCGCTGGTGCTTCTCAGCGCCGCTGGAGTCATGGGCCGCACGCTGCTGCGATTTGCCTCGCTCGATCCAGGAATTGAAATCCGCAACACGCTGACTGCGCGCGTCGCTCTATCTCCTTCAGTTCTTTCGAATCCTGCCCAGGCACGAGCCGCCTGGCAGGCATTGATGGACAACATGAAGCACGCTCCCGCCATTCAATCCGTTGCGCTTACCGATATCGTTCCCATGCGCGAAGGAGAGAATGTCTTGGGCTACAGAGCCACTGCAGGTCCAGTACCGCCCAGTCAGGAATCAGAGGCGCTGGCTTCGGCCGTTACTCCCGACTATCTACAGGTGATGCGGCTTCCGCTCGTTCGTGGTCGCTTCTTCAATGACAACGATCGACTCGGCAACCCGCAGGTTGTCGTAATCGATGAAAATATGGCGCGCCACTCCTTCGGGGCAGAAGATCCCGTCGGTAAGCTCCTCTGGATTCCGGGATTGAGCGATCGCCCTGTCCAAATAGTAGGCGTGGTGGGTCACGTGCGTCACTGGGGCCTCGCCGAAGACGATCTCTCGCGCGTTCAGGATCAGTGTTACTACCCGCTCGCCCAAGTTCCTGATCAATTGGTTCGATTTTTCTCTTCGGTCCTCTCCGTCGTCGTCCGGACCAATGTTCCTCCAATGAACACGGTTGACGTCCTGCAAAAACAGGCGCGTGGCGGCACCGCTGATCAGACTCTTTACGAAGTGCGTACGATGGAGCAACTGGTCAGCACCTCGCTCGCACGACAACGATTCTTGCTGCTTTTATTTGCAATCTTCGCCGGGCTTGCTCTGCTGCTTGCTTGCGTTGGGATCTACAGTGTGATTGCCTATCTGACGAGCCAGCGCGTACCTGAGTTCGGCGTGAGACTTGCGCTAGGTGCTCGCTCATCAGACATCATTCGGCTCGTTCTTCGCGAGAGCCTGGCAATTATTCTGGTTGGAATCGGAATTGGGCTGCTCGCCTCATTCGGTAGCGGGCGCGTTCTTGAGCGCTTAGTACCAGGCGTGCACGCGGCGCAGGGGCTCATTCTGGCAGTCGTATTGCCCGCGTTGATTCTGGTTGCTCTTTTTGCTTGTTATGTCCCGGCTCGGCGCGCTGGCAAGGTCGATCCCGTCGTGTCGTTGCGGTACGAGTAAGGCAAACATAGCTTTCTATCACGGGCACGCTAGCGCGGGGCTGCGTCACTCTGCTTGCGCCTTCGGCCAGCCGTTTCGGTTACGCCCGTAACCCAATCCGCCTCGAGCATCCGTGCTACTGTCGGCTCCAGCAACTACCTATTAATCATGACAGATGTACACCACCGCCTGCCGTCGGCGTATTCCGCGCCGGAGGGAGTAGAGGCCACGCATGGGGCTCGGGCTGGGAAGTATGTCGACTTCCTGTGGCGCACCGATCCGCTTGCTGACGCAGTCATGCAGGAATTCTCGGGTATCCCCGAGGGTGAATGGCGAGCGCTGCTGGATATGGCACTGGCCAAAGGAATCGAGAGCGTTCCATCTGCTCCGGATTCTTTGCGTGTCCTGTTCCAGCAATGGGAGTACGTCCCCTTTTGGGTCGATCGTAAACGTTGCAATTTAGGTGGTGCCACATTCTTGCGCTGCCGGCTCGGCTTCGCCGTTCTGGCGATGCTTTCCTTACCTCTCATCTACAGCTGGCCCGCAGGAAATAAGGCGCTGGCTCTGTCCGGCCAGCTCATGCATCGCGCATCGCAGCGCCTGAAGGATACGACTCGCTACGTATTCGCGGTTTGCCAGCCCGATGGTCTCTCCCGCTTCTCCGAGGGCTTCGCGATGACCGTGCGCGTGCGCCTGATTCATGCGCAAGTGCGGCGATTGCTCCTTCAATCTGGCCAGTGGCGCAACGACGCATGGGGGGCACCCATCAACCAATGCCACATGGCCGGAACCAACTTGATGTTTTCGGTTGGCGTGCTCGACGGTTTGTCCCGCCTCGGCTACCGCTTCGACCAGGTGGAGCGCGAAGCGCTCGTTCATTTGTGGCGCTACGCCGGTTATCTCCTGGGAGTCGATTCCGAACTGTTGATTGCCGACGAATTTGAGGGTAACCGGCTATTGGACCTGATGTTTGCCTTTGAGCCAGTACCGGATGATGACTCCCGCGCTCTCGTGGACGCACTGATGCAGACCTCTTTCGAGTACGTGCGAGGCTTCAAGGCAGGGCGTTGTTGCAGCGTGAATCTCTGCTATGGAATGTCGCACGCCTTGATCGGAGACGAGCACGCTGCGGCCCTGACATATCCGAAGACAAGCTGGCGCTGGCTAGTGCCCGTCGTTCGTCCTGCCACATGGATGGTCGAAACCGCCCGCATCTATAGCAATCGCGTCCAGGAACTCGCAAAAGTGGCTGGCCCGAAAGCCTTTCGTCATCTGTTGAGCGAACGCGGGCTCAAGGGCCGCACCGGCGATTTTGTTATACCCCGCAAGCTCGCGGTTCGTGACGAAACGCAACAACCTGACACTCAACCGCAACGTGCGATCGTAACCCCAGCTTCAGCCCCGGAGGCGTCGAAATGAGCGAACCGACTCGTGTAGTTTGTCTCGGCGGCGGATGGGTGGCGATCTACCTTGCCCGCGCATTGCGTCCCGCGGTCAGAAAAGGCAGCGTCAAGTTAACAGTGATCAGCCGTGACAACTATTCCACTGTGCATGGGCTGATCGCCGAAATGTTGACCTGCAAAATTCAGCCGCAACAAATCAATTCCTCCGTACGCGAAATGATCGCGCCGGCGCAGCTTCATAATGCGGAAATTCAGTCGGTAGACCGGGCCAATCGTTGCGTCCACACGCGTCGGCTGCTCGATGGACGCGCCTATACCGTGCCCTACGATCATCTAGTTGTGGGTGTGGGATCGGTGGAAGACTTCTCGCGCTATGCCGGAATTGGCGAGCATACGTTCCCGCTGAAAACTTTCGCCGACTGCTACCGGCTTCGCAACCATCTGGTGAGCGTGCTGGAGACCGCATCGATCGAAACCGATCCGGCTGAGCGACGACGGCTTCTCACCTTTGTCATCGCCGGGGGCAACTATGCTGGAGTCGAAGTGGCTTGCGATCTGGTGGACTATTTTCGTTTCCTCACGCGGCGGAGATATCCGGAGTTGAACTCTCAGGAGTTCCGTGTCGTGTTAGTAGAATCTGGCCCGCAAATCCTGCCGGAACTGGGCAAGCGGCATCCCTATCTCGTGAGCTACGCCGAAAAGCGCATCGAGAGGCTACGCATTGAATTGCGCCTTAACACTCGTCTGCATGCGGCTACCGCGGAGGAATCTGTGCTTACTTCTGGAAAGCGCATTTCCACTCGAACAATCATTACCTGTACCGGGATGAAGTGTTCCCCTCTGCTCGAACAGTTCTCCTGCGAACGTGACGCGCGCGGACGTCTGGTAACCGATCAATTCTGTCGCGTTCCTGCCTTGCCCAATGTCTGGGCCGGAGGCGATTGTGCGGCCATTCCTCATCCCGATGGAGGAACCTGCCCTCCTCTCGCACATTACGCGCAAAAGGCCGGAACGAACATCGGTACGAATATCTTGCGGGAAGCCGTAGCCAAATCGCTGAAACCATACTCGTTCAACGGACTCGGTGAGGCCTGCACGCTCGGCCATCGCTCCGCGATTGCCCACATGAAGGGCATTCCCGCGTGCGGCTATCTGGCATGGATCATCTGGCGGTTCATCGTACTCACCATGTTCGTGCCCAGTTGGACGCGCCGGGTGCGGCTGATGTTCGATTGGTGGCTGACGCTGATCCTGGGCCGCGATATCGTGAATCCCCGCATGGAAGAGCGCGCAGCAATCTCCCACGTCCTCTACGAGCCCGGACAAATCATCGTCGGCACCGGCGAGACCCGTCGCTATCACTATATGGTCGAATCCGGGCAGGTAGACGTAGTCTCCAGCAACCGGGATGGCGAGGTGATCTTGTCCTGCTTGAAGGCCGGTGACTATTTCGGTGATGACTGTCACCCCGTCACTGAATGCTGCATTCGCGCCCGCACGCGAGTAAGGCTCCTGGCAATCGCCAGCGAAGCTGCCGCTGCGCTCAGTTCCGTCCGGCCCGATCTCGCGGCGATAATGAAGGAGCGCAAGAGCGTCGCGGCGGAAGCACAACACGTCTGAAAATGTTTGTCGACCCGATGAAAGCGACCCTGTTTGAAGTCCTGCTGCGCCGCCGATCGCGGCGAGTAGGACTCGGCATGACCATCCCCACGGGTCCGTTTCAATACATGAGCCCGCACAAGCCTGTCCCTCTCACCGAAGATGAGGAAGCTGCATTGGTCTTCGCCGCGTGCGGAGTCACCGGCTACGCGCTGGCCGATCTCTCGTATGGCTCTGGACAAGGCGGCAGCATGTTAGCGGGAAGGCTGGGCCGTACGATCGCGAGTCCTGATGCGGTCAATGCTGTCTCCCTTCTGGTTACAAACGACCGCGGCACGTGGCTGATTAAGCGCCCCCAGGATTTTGCCCCCACGGAATTTATCGAACTGGTCGACCTGGCAAAACGAGGCGCCCTTACTGATTTGTACAAGTGTGTCCGCATTCAGCTTTTCGATCACCGCACGGCGCCGCCTCTGGATCCGGGCTACAACTTCTCCATTAATCGCTGGTCGCTCTATGCACCGGGAACCACGTACTTCTTGCCGATCGTCGAAACGACCGCTCTCACGATTAACGCACTGCTCGAACTATTTAGTGAAGACATGGGAGTCTTTCTGTGCGATGAGCGCGCATGGTTCCTCCCCGCAGGGCTCGGCCGCTTCGCCCGCAGCAAGGGCGGTCATTTGTGTGACAATCCCGATGATCTTCGCAGCGCGACGATTCAGTTGGCCGAAACGGCCCTGCTCGAGTCGATGGCTACCGAGCATGGAATGGTACTGCAGAACCTTGCGCTGATGGCCGAAGCCCTTGGATTGGGCGGGTTTCCCAATTTCGCTCGCCACGAGTACAGCTGGTTCCAGGCCGTCGGATTCCGCATGGGATCAATGAAGGCCAGCCGCTACGCCGGGATCGGTCGTTTCCTGTCTGCGCTCGCGAGCCTATTCATCAAAGATCCTGTGATCCCGTATCCTCTCGGACTCGAACGCGACAACAAGGTGCTGCTCGGCCCTTTCTGCCCGCCTTATTACAAATCCATGGAGGAGGCGGTTCGAGCCTTTGTGGAAACCAAGTTTGGAAGCAAAGGCAGCTATCGCGGAGGAGTCACAGAGAGCACGTGGCGCGATCCGGAATCGTGTGCCGCAAGAATTCCAGCGCCGAGTGCCGCTGCCGTCGACGCCACGATTTCGTATTGCGACTATATCTACAAACGCTACGGACGCTTTCCAGCCTACAGCGCTCCATTCCGAACGGTCATCGGGTTTCAGGCCTGTCACGTAGATGTTGATTTCTACGATCGGTTCTATTCCGATGACAGCACGCCCGACGCCGTGAGAAGCTGCACCAGCGGCGCCCTCCGTCAACCATAGGGATCTCTGCGATAGGAAGAAGTCCTCGGAAGCGAACTTGATCCTTGGCGTCGATAATCGCGAAGGTTGCATGGTTGCGATTCACCCCTATAGCCTAGGCGCAAGAAACTCCGCATATAAGAACAGCGCAACCGCCAGTGACGATCAGGCCGATGTGAAAACGGTGCTCGCCGGAGATGTGTCAGCATTCGAAGGCATCGTCAGGCGCTGGCAGGGGCCACTCATCAACCTTGCTTACCGCTTTTGTTACGACCGCGCAAGCGCCGAGGAAATGGCTCACGAAGCATTTCCTGGGCGCCTATCGTGGTCTGCGCCAGTGGCGCAAACAAGGCCGCTTTCTCTAAGTGGCTGTTTTCCGTTGCGCTCAACCTCTACCGGTCTGAGCTGGGCCGCTCAGTCCCGACGCTCGCGCTCGACGAGGTCACGGAGCCAAACGACTCTCATGCGTGCGTTGTCGGATTCGAAGACGAGAATCGCGACCAAGCTATCCGCCGCGCCGTCCTTAACCTTCCGGACAGATATCGCGAGGCCCTGATCCTCTTTTGTTTTCACGGTATGAGTGTTGAAGACGCTGCCCGAAGCCTCGGTCTTCCTCAAGGGACTGTCCGAGGTTGTCTCGCGGACGCAAAATCTTGCGCGCTAAACCTCAGCTCTTGTTCAGGGTTCGTCATTGAAGGAGGAGTGAATGATGCAATACCACGAGCTCGACCGTCTTCTCTGCGACGAACCAGCAATTCTCCCGTCATCCGAATTTACCGCCGCCGTCATGGCTGGCCTTTGTCGTGAAGCCTCTGCCCCGGCGCCGCTCCCTTTCCCATGGACGCGTGCGCTCCCTGGATTGCTGGCTTGCGCTTTCGCGCTTGCTTTTCTCTTTCAACAGGTTTTCGCGCAGCCGGGAGTCACCGCAGTGTCCTTCCGCCAGCCACGGTTGCCCATGCTTGTCGAGTTGCTGGCGACAGCGAAGCATTTGGCACTCCACGGGATTGCCTTCGCGCTCTTCCTCGCGTTTGCATCGATGCACCTTTCGGCGCGACTCGCGCAGCGAAGCGAAGCCGTGCGGAACGGACAGATGCGGGAATTCGAAATTTGTAGAAGCGAAAATACCGACAGATGCTGTCCAAGGCGAAGCCGCGGCTCCAAAGGTTCTAAGATCTCTGAATCGTTGCCGCCTGCGATCAGATGATTCCAACTCGGCGGCCTCGGCAGACTTTCTCGGCGATCTCAGCGGTAAGAAAGACGGAAAGAACTCTCCCAGCCCACCTCAGGAGATTCGGGCGCCAGGCGTGCAGAGACAAAGGGCATTTCGAAGAATGCTGCAGGTCGGTGCAGATCAACCGGCTTGCTGTGGCTCACCCCTTCGCCTGCCACACCTGTCCGTGCTGGTAAGCGAGGTTGCCGAGGTGGCCTGCGTGCGCTGCCGCCACTCCCGTTTCCACCGGAGCATTTGGTTCTTTGCGGCTCTTGACGCACTCAAAGAAATTTTCCATGTGATCGATAGTGCCGTCGCGATAGCTGTGCGCAGAAAGAACAGGATTCTGGCCTTCTCCTTCGTCGATATGCTCGCGATAGATAGCGAAGCCGCTGCGATCGACCTTTAGCGTTGCCTCTGTGCCACGGAACTCGAGGCCACCACCATCGATCGAAGAACTCATCATGCCTTCGTACGCCACGTCGAATCCCGGATAGCGAAATGCCGCCTGGATCGTGTCCGGGCATTCCCACTGATCGAAGATGTACTTGTCACCGAGCATGCAGGCGCTCTTGGGCAGGTCGGCCCGCATGGCCCAGTGCACCACGTCGATCCAGTGCGTGAATAAGTCGGTCATGGCGCCCCCGCCAAAATTCCAGAACCAACGCCAGCGATAAAACTTCTCTTCGGTGAATGTTTGATCAGGCGCGGAACCGAGCCATGCCTTCCAATCGAGCGCCTGCTGATCGAGTGGCTTGGGCAGCCAACTGCGCTGGTAGTTCTGCCACCAATAGGTGCGCACCTGCACGACGCGCCCAATGCTGCCCGCCTGGATCATATTGACAGCATCGCGGAAGTGCGTCCAACTGCGTTGCTGCATGCCGCATTGCAGGATCTGCTTGCTCGACCGGAGTGCTTTGGTGAGCGTGTCTCCCTCATGCATCGCGTGTGTCACCGGCTTCTCGAGATAGACGTCTTTGCCGGCCTTGATCGCGTCCACCGCCATCGTTACATGCCAATGATCCGGCGACGCAATGATCACCGCATCGACTTCTTTGTTGTCGAGCACCTCGCGATAATCGAGATGCGTCGCCGCCAGTCCGTTCGAGCGCTGCTTGACGGCATCACGATAGGGTCCGTAGACATCGGAGACCGCGACGATCTGATAGGGCCCGGCTTTGTCGGCGGCATCGAGCAGTCCTTTCATACGATGGCCGGCGCCGATCACGCCGATGCGAATCGTGTCGTTGGCGCCAAAGACACGGGTTGAGGCGAGTGCGGTCATTCCAGTAGCGATGATGAAGTTGCGGCGGGTGATCATTGAGCGAGCCTCCCTGGGCGGGATGATGGTATCAAGTTTCCAGGTGGACGCAAGTGAGAGCCCGAATGTGACAACGGTCACTTTTGGCGCAGTCCATCTAGTATCAGAATGAAATGTGGATCTGGATATACGCGTCTACAAGACCGCAGGCGCGAAGTGCTCATCTACCGGATTGATATGACGGCATTCCTGAGCATTCCGCTTGTGCTGTTGTTTAGTTTCGTGGCCAGGGCGTATGGTCCGGATCTGCCTATGAATGGTACCGACCTCGCCAAAGCGGTTCACCCTGTCGCTATGCCTACCGCAAATAGGAAAAGATGTCATCACTGTTGCAATCCAACGCGACGGCAACGCGTGGTTAGGAAACCAGCGTTGTTCATCTCCTGAGCAACTGCAGGCCGGAATAAAGGAGGCGGTAGCCAACGGCTCGGAGCGTAAAGTCTACCTAAGGACCGACATGCGTAGTCGCTACGGAGTGCTGCGCGAAGTCCTACCGAGGTAAGCTCGGCCGGAGTTGAGAACATGGCCTTTCGAGTTGACCAACGCCGTCTGATCCTGGGCGCAATTAAGGCTGCGGCACCCCTAGCTGGCGCTCTGCAGTCGCAAACCAATTTGGGTGTATCCTCTTGAGCATCATGCGCACACAAATGCGGAAGTCCTTCGCGTTCGCAATTTTCATTTTCATAGCCGCATCTCTGTATTCGCAACAGTCCACGGCGAAGCCGGAAGATACGGAAGTGTGGCAGCCGGAGCCGAAGGCGGTAACACCGGGAGCGGAGTGCGGTGCGCCTCCGTCAGACGCGATCATCCTGTTCGACGGAAAGAATCTGGATGAGTGGGTGTCGGCGCAAGATCGATCTGCCCCCGCGAAGTGGACCGTGGCCGACGGCGTCATGACGGTAAATAAAGGCGCCGGGAACATCGAAACGAAGCGCACCTTCAAGAACTATCAGTTCCACATGGAGTGGAAAGTTCCCGAGAGCATCACGGGCGGGGGACAACTGCGCGGCAATAGCGGGTTGTTTCTAGCATCGACGGGCCCTGGCGATGCGGGATACGAATTGCAAGTTCTGGACTCCTACAACAACAAGACCTATGTGAACGGCATGGCGGGAAGCTTGTACAAACAGGCGATTCCGCTGGCGAATCCCACGCGCAAGCCCGGGGAATGGCAGGTCTATGATGTCGTGTGGACGGCGCCCGCCTTCAACGATGACGGATCGCTGAAGACGCCTGCCTACGCGACGGTCTTCTTTAACGGGGTGCTGGTGGAGAATCACTTCGAGTTAAGAGGCGAGACGCGGTACATCGGCCAGCCGTTCTACAAGAAATTCGACGGAGCGCCCATCAAGCTGCAGGCGCACGGAGACAAGAGCGAACCGCTGAGTTTCCGGAATATCTGGGTGCGCCAGTTGCCCTAACGCAATCTAGGGCATGTAGCTCCGGACGCATTCGTCCGGAGCGAGCGAAGCGAGTGAGACGGCGGAAAGCTTCACATAACTCCACGCTTACGTTTTGTCGCACCCGCCGTCTTTCTTATGGTCCCAACATTCTGCTACTCTGCGCATTCCGTTCCGGGAGGAAATGACTAAAGATGCGATCGAACCGATTGACAGTGGTGGTTGCTGTCGTATTCTGCTTTGCGTTTTCATTGTCGGCGGCGGACAAGAAGAAAGACGCCAAAGCCGATGACGCCGCAAAGCCTTCCTATGAAATGCCGCAGCCTGGGGTGGAGAACCTGGACCTCACGATGTACCAGCGAATTCGCGAAGAGGGCCTGGAGCATTCGCACATCATGGAGTACGCCTCGGCACTCACCGATGGAATCGGCCCGCGGCTGACGGGATCTCCCAATCTGAAGAAGGCGAACGAGTGGACACGCGATCAATTTACGGCGATGGGTTGCACGAACGCCCACTTGGAAGATTGGGGCGAGTTCGGCATGGGGTGGCGCCAGCTGAACACCTGGGTCCGCATGTCAGCGCCTGACACGGCGGTATTCATCGCGCAAGCCTTGCCCTGGTCTCCATCGAGCCATGGCGCAGTTAGCGGGCAAGCAGTATGGATCGATGCGAAGGATGAGAAGGATCTGGAGAAGTACAAAGGGAAGCTCGCCGGAAAAATTATTTTCTTCGGTGAGATGCGCGAGGTGAAGCCGGTCGACAAGGCGCTGTTTGAACGCAGGGACGATGCGAATCTGAAGAGCACGGTGGAATATCCGGTCCACGTCGGACCGCATGAAGATTTCTTCGCCAGCTTCATCAAACGTCTTGAATTCCGCGAGAAGGCGGGAAAGTTTTTTGCCGACGAGCACGCTGCCGGGATTGTGGTTCCGAGCCGCGATGGGCGCAACAATGGCGGGTCGGGTGGAACGATTTTCGATGACGGCGGAAGCGGCATGGGCTGGTTCACCTACAAGCGCGAGCACGCCGAGCCATTACCGATCGTGGTGATGGCAATCGAGAATTACGGGCGCGTTTATCGGCTGCTGAAGGCAAGCGTTCCAGTGAACGTCGAAATGGACGTTGAGACTGAATTCAACGGCGATCACGAGCACGGCTTCGACACGATTGCGGAGATTCCGGGTAGCGATCCGAAGCTGAAAGATGAATTGGTCATGGTCGGCGGGCACCTCGATTCGTGGGCCTCGGGAACCGGTGCAACGGATAACGGTGCCGGAACGGTTGTGGCAATGGAAGTGATGCGCATCCTGAATGCCCTCAAGGTGCAGCCGAAGCGCACCATCCGCGTTGGCTTGTGGACGGGAGAAGAGCAGGGCGAATTTGGATCGTACGGATACGTTCGCCAGCACTTCGGCTACGTTCCTCTGTCAGAGGCGCCCGATCAAGTGAAGCTGCCGGAATTTCTCCGCAAACCCGCCGGGGCAGCCATCATCAAGCCGGACCAGACGAAGATCTCCGGATATTTCAACGTCGACAACGGCTCGGGAAAAATTCGCGGCGTGTATCTGCAGCAAAATGCGGCAATCGCTCCGATCTTCCAGCAATGGATTGCCCCGCTGGCAGACCTTGGCGTCAGCACGATCACGATGCGCGACACGGGCGGCACCGATCACGAGGCGTTTGATTCGGTCGGAATTCCGGGATTCCAATTCATCCAGGACATGCTCGATTACGGCTCGCGCACGCATCACTCGAATATGGACGTCTACGAGCGGCTCCAGCCGGATGATCTTGCCCAGGCAGCAACCGTGGAAGCAATCTTTGTCTACAATGCCGCGATGCGAGATCAGATGCTGCCACGCCAGCCGGTCCCACATCCAGAGCTGAAGGAAGAAAAAGATGCTCCGCTGAAAAATGTAATGCCAGGAGCAGAGAAGACCGGCTTGTAGGGATATTTCTTCCAAGAAGAAAGGAATGAAAAAGACCGCCCCACCCTTCGCGCTTCTCGAAGGGTGGGAATTCTGACTTCTGAGTCTCCCTATACCCGCTAGAAATGGCGATGCATTTCGGTTAATTTTCTTCAATCACTATGACTTTTTGGACTAGACGACGCATTCTGAAGACAGGTGTGCGAGCCGCGGCAGGCGCTGCTGCAGCAGTAGTTGGATCTTCGACGCGAGCTCTCGCGCAGATGGGAGCGCCATCGCCGCTGGGCGATTCACGGGTGCAGTGCGTTGCAACCACTGAGGCGGATCCCGGGCAGAGCCAACCCGTTTTCAAGCCTATCTTCGGTTGGGACACGCTGAACCTCAATATCGATCCGGCGCGTGCGCTTTCAGGATCCAGGCCAATCGAGGGATTCGGAGCCTGCTTCAATGAGCTGGGTTGGACTTCGTTGCAGATGCTGAGCGTAGCCGACCGCGAGAGCGTACTGCACGAACTGTTCGATCCCACCGCGGGCGCTCGCTTCACCTACTGCCGCACGCCGATGGGAGCCAACGATTTCGCGACGGAGGCCTACAGCTACGACGAGACGGATGGCGATTTTGCGCTGAAGGACTTCAGTATCGCGCATGACGAGAAGACGCTGGTGCCGTTCATTCAGGCGGCAATGCGGTATCAACCGAAGTTGCGTCTATGGGCGTCGCCGTGGTCGCCGCCCAACTGGATGAAGCGCAATCACTTCTATGCGGAGGCAAAGGCATACCCGGGGATGAAGGAGAACGGCATTCGTCCGGACCAGATCGGCCATGAAGGCGAAGACATGTTCATCCAGGAGGCGCGTTACTTTGAGGCCTATGCGCGATATTTCGGACGCTACATCGATGCCTACCGCGCCAAAGGAATCCCCGTAGGTATGGTGATGCCGCAGAACGAATTTAATTCAGCGCAGAATTTTCCCAGTTGCACATGGACGCCAGAAGGGCTAGCCAAGTTCCTGCGGTATCTGGGCCCGGAGATGCAGAACCGCGGCGTCGATATATTTTTCGGCACATTGGAACGCGGAAATCCGAAGATGCTCGCGACTGTAATGGCCGACGAAAGTGGAGCGCGCTTTATCAAGGGCGTCGGCACGCAATGGGCCGGGAAGAATGCCTTGCCTGCTATTCACGAGGAGTTCCCATCGCTGATTATCTTTCAGTCGGAGCAGGAGTGTGGCAACGGCACCAATACCTGGAGCTATACCGGATATTGTTGGCAACTGATGAAGCATTACCTGCGCAACGGCGCGTCGGCGTATATGTACTGGAATATTTCAACGACGAACGGCGGGATGAGCACGTGGGGGTGGGCGCAGAATTCGCTCGTCAGCGTGGATTCCGCTGCGAAGAGTTTCCACTACACGCACGACTACTATTTGCTGAAGCATCTGACGCACTTCGTTGATCTGGGCGCACGGGCGTTAACGACCACCGGAACCTGCGACGACGTGCTCGCATTTTTGAATCCTGACCAATCGATAGTGTTGCTGCTCCGGAACGAATTGCCGCACCCGCAGCGGGTTGAAGTTCGGGTGAGAAGTCAGAGCGCGCTGGTAGAGTTGCCGGCGGATTCTATCGGTACCGTAACGATGGACGGCTCCTGGGCGTCGTAAGAAACCTGGATTTCGATTTTCGCCGAAACCCGAAACCGGCTGCCCCACCCTTCGCGATTTTTCGACGGATGGGAACCTCCAATTCCTCCTCCATTTGCTTGTCAAAACCTTTCTGGAGTAGCCTCGTCTAAAGCTGCAACCTTCCCTCTGGGAGTTCCTTATGTCTGCCTATCGTTTGACCATCAACGACCGTGCGCACGATGTGGATGTCTCTCCTGATACACCCCTTCTGTGGGTTCTACGCGACTCGCTCAGCATGACCGGCACCAAGTACGGATGCGGCATGGGTCTGTGCGGAGCGTGCACCGTGCACCTTGACGGCGAGGCCGTCCGCGCATGTCAGACCGCAGCGTCCTCCGTCGGCTCGAAGAAGATCAGAACCATCGAGGGATTGTCGTCAGACAACTCACACCCGGTCCAGCGAGCCTGGATTGCCGAGCAGGTCCCGCAGTGCGGATATTGTCAGCCAGGACAGATCATGTCGGCGGCGGCGCTGCTGGCGAAGACTCCGAAGCCCACCGATCAGCAGATCGACGAGGCGATGATGGGGAACCTGTGCCGGTGCGGCATGTACGGACGGATACGGCGCGCGATTCATCGCGCCGCGGAACAAGGAGCATAGCCATGACCATCAGCCGGCGCAAATTCGTAAAGAGCGGGGCCGTTGCGGGAGCGGGGTTGCTCATCGGCGTACGCTTCTCCGGAAATTTATTGCACGCGCAAGAGTCGGAAAAGGCCAAGAAGAAAAAGGTTCCAAATCCGTTTGATGCCTACATCCACGTCACGCCAGAGGGGAAGATTTCGCTGATCGTTGCGAAGTCGGAAATGGGGCAGGGCATCAAGACCGGGCTGGCGATGATCCTGGCGGAAGAGGCAGACGTCGATTTCAACTCGGTCAGCGTGGTGCAGGCCGAGACGCGTCCCGATATTTACGCACACATGGGCACAGGCGGCAGCGGGAGCACGATGGAAAACTTCGTGCCGCTCAGGCGCGCGGGCGCGACGGTGCGTGAGCTGATGATCACGGCCGCATCGCAGAAGTGGAGCGTGCCCAAAAAGCAGTGCGAAGCGAAAAAGGGAACGGTCGTACACGAGGACTCCGGACGCAAAGTGACCTACGGTGAGCTCATCGAAGCCGCGAAGAAACTGCCGGTCCCTGATCCCGAGAAAGTCAAGCTCAAAGATGAAGCCGAATTCGAATTGATCGGTCATGCCACGCCGCGGGTGGATATTCCCTCGAAGGTGAATGGCAGTGCAGGATTTGGATTGGATGTGCGCGTGCCGGACATGTTGTTTGCGGTGGTGGCACGGTGCCCCACCTTCGGAGGCAAAGCAGCAAAGTTCGATGCGGCCAAAGCCAAGGCAGTCCCCGGCGTACGCGATGTGTTTGAGATTCCGGCCCTGGGCGCCGACATGTTTACGGCGGGTGGTGTTGTGGTGGTGGCCAATTCCACCTGGTCGGCGATGAAAGGACGCGATGCCCTCGATATTACGTGGGATCACGGCAAGGCCGCTATCGAGGCGAGTCCCGATCTGCACGAACAGTTGCGTGCTTCGGCGGCCAAGCGGGGAAAAAGCGTCCGCAACGATGGAGACGTGGATGAGGCTTTGGCGAAAGCGACAAAGCGCGTCGAGGCAGTCTACGAGATGCCTTTCCTCGCCCACGCGACGATGGAACCGATGAACATCACCGTGCATGCGCGGTCGGGAGAGGCGGAGGTCTGGGCCCCATCGCAGTCTCCAGACTGGGTGCAGCGGACAGTGGCGAAACTTTTGTCCATCGAGCCGAAGAAAGTTATCGTGCATACGACTCTCATGGGTGGAGGCTTCGGACGGCGGTACATGGCGGATTATCCGGCGGAAGCCGCACAGATCGCGAAGGTCGTCGGCAAGCCGGTGCAGTTGGTCTGGTCGCGCGAAGACGATATGACGCATGACTTCTATCGTCCTGCGGCATGCCACCAGATGCGTGGCGCACTTGACGGTTCAGGCCGTCCGCTGGCTTGGTCGCACACGATTGCCTCAACGTCGATTGCAGCGTGGTGGAATCCGCCCGGGAAGAACACTCCCGAAGACTCCGAAGTGGGCGGCGCGAAGCAGATGCCGTATGCGATTCCGAACATGCGGCTGGAATATAACGCCGTCGCCAGCTCAGTTCCCCCGCTGTGGTGGCGCTCGGTGGAGCATTCCTTCAACGGATTTGCCGTGGAGAGCTTCATCGATGAACTGGCGGCGGGTGCGGTCAAAGATCCCGTCGAATTCCGCAGGTCGCTGCTGCTCACGAGTGCAAACTGGAAACCACGTTTTGAGGACGACGTTGATCCAGCTCGGTTGCGGAGTGTGCTGGAGCTGGCAGCCGACAGGTCCGGATGGGGTAAACCGTTACCGAAGGGCAAGGGGCGAGGCATTGCGTCCTACGCATCGTTTGGCAGTTACTTCGCTGAAGTCGCGGAAGTCACGGTCAACGGGAACGATTTCAAGATTGACCGAATTGTGGCCGCCGTGGATTGCGGACAAATTGTGAATCCAGAGTCGGTCAGGTCGCAGACTGAAAGCGCAATTATCTACGGGCTGAGTGCGGCGCTGAAGAATGCCATTACCATCAAGAACGGAGCCGTCGAGCAGACCAATTTTGACGCCTACGATCCGATTCGAATCAACGAAGCTCCGCCAATTGAAGTCCATCTGACCAAGAGCAAAGAAGATCCCGGAGGAATGGGAGAGCCGGCACTACCACCGGCAGCCCCGGCAGTAGCGAATGCAATCTATGCGGCCTGCGGCCAACGCTTGCGGAAAATGCCATTTCAGCTAAAGACGGCATAGCTCTCTCTGGGGGTTCCCAGCCTTGGAAAACCGCGAAGGCTGGGCCAGCCGCGTTCGGTGATACCCACGAAAACTTTTCGCCTGGCGCAGCTACGAATGGTGCGTCTTAGATGTAGAAACGGTGCCCTCCCTACAGGCTGAAGTTCTCTTCCCTTTCCTTGCGCGTGATACATCTTGAGATAGCACTGGCGCCGCTAGCGCGACCGGCTCTGCAGGAATGTATGCTGTAGGGCACGTTCCCTGGAGGTCGGTCTTGTTTCCTGCACGTTTCTTCGTCGTGGTTATTCTCTTCTTTTCCTTCTTGTCCTCTGCGCCCGTGTCACACGCGCAACACGTTCCTGCATCTTCCGTACCTGCGGCGCGACTTGGGCATTTGCGGCGCGGGATCAATCTGAGCGAGTGGTTCGCGCAGGTCTACGACCCGAAGGGGTATACGAAAGAGCATTTTGAGAACTGGACTGCCGCGAGCGATGTTGCGCTGATCAAGTCAGCCGGGTTCGATCATGTGCGGTTAAGTGTGAATCCCTCGCCGATGATGGAGGCTGGGCACCGGCAGAACGGGACCGCAGAGTATTTCGGGTATCTCGATGCGGCAATGAAGATGATCCTGGATGCGGGCCTGGCGGTCGAGTTAGATATGCATCCCGACTCGGATTTCAAGACGCGGCTCAACGATGACGAGTTCGTCGAACAATTCGCGGAATTCTGGAGGATGGTGGCGAAACATTATTCAGGAGGAACTTGGGACGCGGAACGAGTGTTCTTCGAAATCCTGAATGAGCCGGAGATGAAGGACGCGTACCGCTGGTATGGAGTGGAAGCAAAGCTGGCGGCGGCGATCCGGCAGTCGGCCCCTGCGAATACCATTCTGGCTCCGGGCGCGAAGTGGGAGGACGATTACGACATGGTGATGCTCGAACCACTGCGCGATCCCAATGTGATCTATGTTTTCCACTTTTATGAACCGCACATCTTTACGCATCAGGGGGCGACGTGGGGCGCGTATTACTGGCATTGGCTGAAACACCTGCATTATCCGTCGGACCCGAAGAATGCGGCGGATGTAGCGGCGACGGTGCCGGAAGCGCAGCATCGGCTAGATGTGATCCGGTATGGGCAGGATCATTGGGACGCGGCACGAATTGAGGCGGAGATCGATCAGGCGGCGGATTGGGCGTCGCGCAATGGCGTGCCGCTGGTGTGCAATGAGTTTGGAGCGTTTCGATGGGGAGTCGATCCGCAGGATCGTGTTACTTGGATTCGGGACACGCGCACGGCACTGGAGAAGCATGCCGTTGGGTGGGCGATGTGGGATTATTCGGGCGGGTTTTCCGTGGTCATGAAGAAGGATGGGAAGAATGTGTTGGATCCGGAGACGGTGCGAGCCTTGGGATTAAAGGTGCCATGACATCCGACCAGCAGGGGCTGAAGCCCGTCTTCTTAGGTTCGTTTTATGCGGCGCTGAAAGCGCCACTCTTCCACGTCGGTACCGGGGACTGTAAAGCCGCCGTTCATAACTGGCAAAGAAGACGGTGAGTTTTGAAATCGGACCCCGCGTTCGTGGTGCGTGACAGTAAGATTCCCAGCCTTCGGAAACCGCGAAGGCTGGAGCCGCCGGGTCGGTGGTGCTCCGGCAGCATTCCCACTTCTGGTGCACTGGACGCGCGAGAATGGGGCACCCAACACGCGCTCCAGCATCTCGGATCAAGAACGCTTTCGCTCGACGCTTCATAATTGTGGAAGCGTTTTTCGACCTGCGGTGTCTAAGCAGGTGGGTTCTCTCCGCTTTTCTGGGCTCTCACGCTGTCGTCCGCTTCCATTTCGCTTGCGAGGTGGTCTCCATGCTCGAAGCCGTCCAACTCAGCAAAAGATATTCGTCGATTCCAGCGGTTCAGGATTTGTCGTTCACATTGCGTCCGGGAGAAGTGTTGGGCTGCCTTGGCCCGAATGGGTCGGGCAAGAGCACAACTGTGAAGATGTTGACCGGGCTGCTGGAACCGACACGCGGCCTGGTGCGCTTCGACGGCCGAAATATTCAGGAAAATCTCGCGGAGTATCGAACGCATCTGGGATATGTGCCGGAAGAGGCGCACCTGTATCCGTACCTGACCGGTTGGGAATACTTGGAGATGATTGGGACGTTGCGCGGGGTGCCGCGGCCGCTGATGGAGTCGAAGATTAATGCGCTGCTGGATTTGTTCTCGCTGCGCCCGGCGCGGCACGCGGCAATGGGGACGTATTCGAAGGGGATGCGGCAGCGCATCCTGCTGATCGCGTCGCTGATGCACGACCCGGAGATTTTCATTTTCGACGAGCCTTTATCGGGGCTCGACGTGACGTCCGCGTTGATCTTCAAGAACCTGGTGCAGGTGCTGGGCCGCTCCGGCAAGATGGTGATTTATTGCTCACACGTCCTGGAAGTGGTGGAGAAGGTCTGCAGTGACGTGCTGATTCTGCGCCAGGGGAGCGTGATTGCGCATGATTCGGTGGCGAATATGGGGAAGATCCTGGGTGCGTCGCTTGAAAATACGTTCTTGCACCTGGTGGATGACGTGGACACTGTGCGCGTGGCCGGCGACATCGTCGATGTGATGAGGGCGGCATGAGTTTGCATCAGCAGTGGGAGAAGCGGCGCGAACAGCCCTTCTGGCGGCTGGTCGAACTGTTTGTGGAGCGCATTTTTCGCGGCGGCGGAGACACAGATACCGAGGGACTCGATCTTGGAGTTGGCCTGGTGCTGACGCTGCTGGCGATGCCGGGCGGGTTCGTGTCGGTGCTCTTGTTCGACAAGTACGGATCTCTGCTGCAATGGCTGCGTGGACAGTTACATGTAGATACGTTGCTGATTGCCTTCCCGGACGAGTACTTCTTTGTTGTGTTGTCGATGACAGTGACAGGCGCAATTGCCGTATGGCGCTGGGACGCTATCTTTCCCGACCGGCGCGACTACACAAACCTGGCGCATCTGCCGATTTCGTCACGAACGATTTTTCTGGCAAATCTGCTGGCCGTGTTGTTCCTGGTCGGGCTCGTGGCCGTCGACGTGAATGGCGCATCGTGCGTGCTATTTCCGATGGTGGTGTCATTCTCACAGGGGGCGCTTCTGTTCTTTTTGAAATTCGGGACGGTGCATGCCGCGGGAGTTCTGCTGGCAAGTGTGTTTTCTTTTCTGGCGGTGTTCTCCGTGCTGGGATTGCTGATGGCGATACTTCCCCCACGCGGTTTGCGGCGCGTAGCGGGTTTCGCCCGGGGCATTGTAGTCGTCTATCTCGTGGGACTGTTGTCCACGAGCTGGGTGGTTCCGGAGATGTTGCGGAGGACAGAGGGGCCGGCTCCGGCATGGGCTTTCTTTCTGCCTTCCTGCTGGTTTGTAAGCGCGTGCCAATTTCTGAGAGGCCGGGCCAATCCGGCGATGGTTGAACTGGCGCGACTGTGCTTGCCCGGACTTGTAGGCGTAACCGTGGTGGCTTTTTGTACATATGCGATTGGCTATCGCAGGCACTTCGTGCGCATTGCGGAGATCGCGGAAGGCGTGACCGTCGAACATCGTCCGCGTCGGTGGGACTTCGGGATCATGGACCGCTATCTGCTGCCGAGTCCCTTTTTGCGAGGCTGCTTTCGTTTTGTCAGCAAAACGCTGGTGCGCAGCGAGGCACATCGACTCGTACTTACTGGAGTTGCGGGACTGGCGCTGGTGCTGGCGTCACAGGCAATGATGAATGCGGTTCAGGGAACAGCATCGTTAAAGGCAGCGGCTCTGACTCCGGAGGCACTGTCGATCCCGTTTATCATTGCTTTTTTGTTGCTCATTGGAATGAGGATCGTCTTTGAGATTCCCGTTGAGATCCGGGCGAACTGGATCTTTCAGTTGATGCTGGACTCAGACCGGCAGGAATGTGAGCCGCTGGCACGGACGGTGATGCTGACTTCGGTGCTCCCGTGGCTGTTGGCGTTGACGTTCGCGGTGTACTGTTACCTCCAGGGCGTCGTCGTGGCGTCGCTTCATACATTGTTAGTGCTGATCTGGGGCATATTGTTAACGAACATTCTGTTGATTCGATTTCGCAAGCTTCCCTTCACCTGCAGCCTGCCGGTGTTCAAGCAGCACTCGATCGTGATCCTGATTTCGCTTTGCTTTGGATTTCTGATTTATGCCGGCTCGACGGCGGAGTTTGAGGCATCTGCTCTGGCCGAGCCGGTAAGGATGCTGGGCCTCGCGCCAGCGGCGCTGATTGCGTGGTTGATCCCGCGATATCTGGAGAAGAACACGATTGCTTTGGAGAGAAAGTTGATTTTTGAGGAGTCGGCGGTGAGGACGGTGGAAGCACTGCGCTTAAGTGAGTGACGGCTGATTCCTTCAGAGAAGCAGAGCCTGGACCCCAGTCCGAGTTCCTGTCGGGGAATGCTCGTCACCAAGCTATAAGGCACCGAGCCAAGTCACGGGAAACCTTGCGGCCATCGCGTTCGCGAGGCGCTCATCTGCTGTCACCAGCTCAGCCCCGGCACTTTGGGCCAGAGCGACGTAGAGTGAGTCGTACACAGTGCGCTGGTAGCCTGCCGCTAATAACAGGGCCTCGGGAATCAGCCCAAATGAGGCCACTGTAGGGATGTCGAGGTCCGCCACTTTCGAATAAGCCTTCTGTGCCCAAGGATGGTCGATCTTCTGCTTCCAAACAGCCTTCCACAATGCATTCGCCACCTCTGGCCAGAAGAGGTCAGGAACTAGAAACTGGCACTTCCCTCGATCGTAGGAATCAAGCAGTTGCGCTGCCTGCCGGGCGAACTCCTCCTCTTGGGAAGAGACGCACCACTTTACCGCCACGCTGGCATCGACGACCCAACGAGTCATCGTTCGCGGTCCTCGTGCACGATCTCCTCAGCGGAAGGAAAAGGACCGGTACCAATCGGAGGGCGTGCGCGCAATTCGGCGAGTTCCTCGAAGACTCTTCGGCGCCGTCTAATCTCAGCCTCGGTAGGAATGTGCTGTTGCAACAGTTCAATGACCTCGGCGGCAATCGATTTACGATTCACCTTCGCTCTCTTGCGCAAAGCCTTGTAGACATCATCCGGAACATTCTCCACATATAGGGTCGCCATAGGGAACTCCTAGGAATATTATAGCACTTCCCTAGGCCGAACTGAGACCTGGGTTTCTTGACACGGCAGGTCCGTGGACTATATCCTAAGTCTTGCTCCTTGCGGTACTTACGCCTGTTGGCGTGCTCCCGCGGGCCGGGTCGGCGAGATAGCCGCGGAGGTTTCGCCATGTTCCTCGACATCAAAGAATTGGAACTTCATCCGCTGGAATTTGCGGAGGAGTTTCAGCCCGGTGTGATCGATCTGGGAGGAGAGGCTCGGCAGCGCGGACCATTGAAGACATCCGGGCGCGCCGAGGTGGTGGAAGAGCATCACGGCAAGCACCAGATCATTAAAGACTTGCGATTGCGCGGCAAGTTGTCGGCACAACTGGAGTTGCAATGCGCGCGGTGCATCGAAGCTGTTCCGCAGGACATCAAGCGGGAGTTTGAGTTGTTGTATCGTCCCCTAGGCGCTGATGCGGGACGCGACGAGCTCTCGGTGACCGATGCTGAAGCTGAGATCGGCTATTATCAGGGCGAAGGGTTGCTGCTTGAGGATGTACTGCGCGAGCAGCTGCTGCTGGCCTTGCCGTTGAAGGTCACGTGCCGCGAGGATTGCAAGGGACTGTGTCCGCAGTGCGGCAAGAATTTGAATCAGGAACAGTGTTCGTGCTCGACCGAGGTGGAAGATCCGCGGTGGGCGGCGTTGAAGGAAGTACGCAGCAGACTAGAACACTGAGACCAGCAATTAGCACTTGGCATTTAGCATTTGGCCCGACAACGGCTGGTGCAGGGCCACAGCTCGCTGATTGCTGCATGCTAATTGCAATTTGGGGCGGATGGCTCCTAAAGGAAATTTCACCATGCCTAATCCGAAACGCAGACATTCACAGAAGCGGACGTCGACACGGCGTGCGCATGATGCTTTGAAAGGCCATAGCCTTTCAGAGTGTCCCAACTGCCACGAGAAGAAAATGCCTCACCGCGCTTGCCCGAAGTGCGGGTACTATAAGGGGCGCGAAGTCCTGGACGTTGAAGAAGCCAGCTAACCACACACACCATGCCTAGCGTCATCGCGCTGGATGCGATGGGGTCGGACCGGGCGCCCAAGCCGGAAGTCGAGGGCGCGATACAGGCCGCACGCCAATTTGGCGTGCGCGTGCTATTGGTCGGTCCGGAGTCGATCGTGAAGCCGGAATTAGAGCGACATCATGGGGCGGCAGGTCTGCCGATCGAAGTGGTCCACGCCAGCGAATACATCACCATGGAAGACAAAGTGGAGGCGGTCCGCGCCAAGCGGGACAACTCCATGCGCGTCGGCCTGCGCCTGGTGCGCGAGGGCAACGCAAATGGCTTCGTAACCGCCGGCAATACTGGCGCAGCGATGGCCACGGCGAAGATCGTGCTGGGCGCGGTACCGGGAGTCGATCGTCCGGCGCTGGCTGCGGTGTTTCCTACGGCGCCTGGAAATCCGGCGATGCTCCTGGATGTAGGCGCCAACGTCGATTGCAGCCCCAAGAATCTCGAACAGTTCGCGGTGATGGGCGACGTTTATTTCCGGGCCATGTTTGGAAAGCGGCCGGGCACAGCAGGACCCCGCGTGGGATTGCTCTCGATTGGCGAGGAAGAAACCAAGGGCAACGATCTGACCCGCGATGCATTCCAGTTGCTGAAGCAGCTTCCGCTGAATTTCGTCGGGAACGTTGAGGGGCGCGATCTTTATAACGGGCAGGTCGACGTCATTGTTGCCGATGGATTCGTCGGGAACGTCGCTCTGAAGATTTCCGAAGGCGTGGCGAACCTGGTGCGGACGGCGCTGAAGGAATCGCTGAAGGCGACCATTACCCGGCAGGTAGGAGCTCTGCTTTCGCGCAGCGCGTTCACCGATTTCAAGAAAAGGCTTGATCATACGGAGTACGGCGGCGCACCGCTGCTGGGCGTGAAAGGCGTTTGCATCATCACGCATGGGTCATCGAACGCGAATGCGATGAAGAATGCGGTGCGGGTAGCGGCGGAGTTCTCGCGCAGTGGAGTGAATGATTCGATCGAGCGCGGGTTGGCCATGCTGCATCCGCCAAAGGCAGATGCGGCTGGCGAAGGCGAGTCCGGTCTTTTTGGAGGCGCTGCACGGCACGCATGGAAGGCGGGCCCTTTCAAAGCGAAACTAGGCGATGGACGTACCTAAAACGCAAGCCTCTTCAAAGCCAGCTCTCTTCATGATGGCTGAGGGCGCATCCAACATTCGATTTCATAGGAATCTTTCCAATGACCGACAGCAAGATTGCGTTGATTTTTCCCGGCCAAGGATCGCAGGTGGTTGGCATGGGGAAGGATTTGTTTGAGAAGTATCCGGTGGCGCGGCAGACGTTTGAAGAGGCCGACGAGGCACTGGGCTACAAGCTGTCGCACATTTGTTTCGAAGGGCCAGAGGACCAGCTTCGGCTCACCGAGATCACTCAGCCGGCAATCTTGACCGTGTCGATTGCGGCGCTCCGCGTTGTGGAGACGCAGATTCCAAAACCGTGTTACGTCGCAGGCCACAGCCTCGGCGAATACTCCGCGCATGTGGCATCAGGGACGTTCAGTTTTGCGGATGCCGTGCGGATCGTGCGCCATCGCGGCAAGTATATGCAGGAGGCGGTTCCTGTCGGCGTGGGAGCGATGGCGGCGATTCTCGGGATGGGTCTAGAGAAGGTTGTTGGCGTTTGTCGGGATGCGGCGCAGGGCGAAGTATGCTCTCCGGCGAACATCAACTCGCCGGAGCAGATCGTGATTTCAGGGAATACATTGGCGGTAGAGCGAGCAACCAAGCTGGCCGATGAGCGCGGCGCGAAACGGGCGAAGCTGCTGCCGGTCAGCGCTCCCTTTCATTGTTCCCTGATGAAGCCGGCCCAAGACCGGCTCGAGGGCGATCTGAAAAAACTTAAGAGACATAAGCCGGTTTATCCGGTGGCGTGCAACGTCGAAGCGGAATTGGTGACCGATGATTTGCGCGCGCTGGATACTCTAGTGCGGCAAGTGACCGGATCAGTGAACTGGGAACAGTGTGTGCGCTTGCTGATTGCTGAAGGAGCGGAAACGTTTATTGAAGTTGGCCCGTCTAAAGTCTTGACTGGGCTGATGCGGCAAATTGACCGATCGAAGACAAGCTTGAATGTCAGCGATGAGACGTCATTAACGAAGACTGTCGAGAGTTTGTCGCAAGTAGCTTGAGACTCGATCAAACAAGAGATCATGGCGCTAGAAGCGCAGTCCCATCGCGGATCGCTGGTTTTCTCCGCATCGAAGAACGCGAGCCCCGGGGTTTCCACTCCTGATCAACTTAGAATGACCCAGGAAGCGAATCTGCGTCTTCTGCGGCTCTGCGGACGTTCCGGCGTGCGCTGCGGGAAAGCCTTCCAGCGTTTGACCCACCGAAAATCCGCGTGTTACGGTAATCAGTCCGACGTGCTTGTTCACATCTTCCGGCAGGCCAGCCACTGCTCGCTGATTGAGGTTGATTTTGTCTTCCGTTGAGGCGCCCGCTATCCGCAAAACCGCGCTGAACGCCCTCCATCGTCAGATGGGCGCGAAGATGGTTGAGTTCAACGGGTGGGATATGCCCGTTGAATATCCGGCGTCGATCGGTTGCGGAATCATCAATGAACACCTGGCGGTGCGCACGGGCGTCGGCATCTTCGACGTCAGCCATATGGGCGACATTCGCCTCGCAGGCCCGCAGGCGCTCGCAGCCGTCCAGCACATCTCGATCAACGATGCCTCCAAACTCGCGGTCGGGCAGGCACAATACTCCGCGCTGCTCTATCCGCAGGGCACGTTCGTCGATGACGTGATCGTCCACCGTCTCGGCGAGGATGACTATCTCCTTGTCATTAACGCCGGTACGCGCGAAAAGGACTTCAACTGGGTCCGGGACAACACCCGCGGGTTCGATTGCCAGGTTCAGAATCTGTCGGACGACTTCACGCAGATCGCGGTCCAGGGACCAAAGGCGGTCGATCTGCTGCAAAAACTGACAGACGCGGACCTGAGCAAGGTTAAGTTTTACTGGGTCACGCGCGGCAAACTCTGCGGCCGGCTCGACATCCTGATGGGACGCACCGGCTACACCGCGGAGGATGGTTTCGAGATCTACGTTCCTGCCGATGAAGCGACGAGCGCTCGCGTGTGGAACGAAATTCTCGCCGCGGGGAAGGAATTCGGGGTGATCCCCTGCGGCCTCGGAGCACGCAATACCCTGAGACTCGAGGGCAAGCTTCCCCTCTACGGGCACGAAATTTCCGATACGATAAATGTTTGGGAAGCGGGACTGGAGCGCTTCTGCAAGATGGAGAAACCCGAGTTTATCGGCCGGGATGCGCTGGAACAGGCAAAAACCGCCGGAGTGAAGCGTACGTTAGTCGGACTTGAGATGACCGAGCGCGGCATCGCCCGCGATGAATATAAGGTGCAAGACGAGTCGGGACGCGAGATCGGGTACGTCACCAGCGGATCGCCCGCGCCGTTCTTGAAAAAGAATATTGCGCTGGCCTACGTGCCAAGCGAGCATTCAGCGGTCGGAACAAAAGTAAGAGTAGAGATTCGCAATCAAGGCGTCGGAGCGGTGGTCGTTCCCACGCCGTTTTACAAGCGCCCGAAAAAGTGAGGCTGTAAGAGTGTGCTCAGAGAATCGGACGCGGGGGACGGCAGCGCAGGTGCTGCAGGGCTACACCAACGACAACTTGCCGGACTTTGATGACGCACCCATTACGGATGTGAATCAGATCGGAAGCAACGGTGATTGGCCGATTCACGTTGCTTGCATTCGGGGGAAACTTGGATGATGTCATCGCCCTTGTTGAAGCGGGGCCGACGTCAACGCTGCTGGAGATCTTGGGCACACACCTTCGCATCACGCCGCGGGGACGGGTTCTATGAGATCGCCAAGATATTGGTGAGTCGTGGAGCTGATGGGACCGCGAAAAATGAGTTTGGACAAACAGCAATCGATCTGGCCAGAGACCGCACGATAGAAGTGCTGGAATCGGCCAAGCAAGCCAGGAGCTAGAGCATTTATGCCCTATCCCACAGATCGCAAATACACGAAAGAGCACGAGTGGATCCAGGTCAATGGCAACTCGGCTACCGTCGGGATCACCGACTACGCGCAAGAATCGCTTGGCGACATCGTATTTGTCGAAACGCCCAAAGTCGGCGCCGAACTCGCCGCCGGCAAGACGTTTGGCACAGTCGAGTCAGTCAAGGCTGTCTCTGACCTGTTCGCTCCAGTCTCCGGCACTGTGACCGAAGTGAACGCCGATTTGGCCACGTCGCCCGAAAAGGTAAACAAGGATGCGCACGGCGCCTGGATGCTGAAAATGACGCTGAAGAATCCGAACGAGCTCAACGATTTGCTCTCAGCCGCCGACTACGAAAAGTTTGTAGCCGAAGAGGCAGGACAATGAAAATCTAGACCTCGGCCCTTAGACCTCAGCTAGACGTATCCGTGTCCAAGATCTGAGGTCCAAGGTCGGAAGTCGGAAGTTTGTGCAGTTCCAACGTTTCACCAATGACACTTGCCTCTAACTCAAACGCCGCCAGCCGTACAAAAATCCAACTGACCCTGAGCCACATCTAATTAACTTCTATGCGATATTTGCCCAAATCTCCTGCCGACCGCGAGGCCATGTTGAAAGCGATCGGCGCGCGTTCGATTGACGATTTGTTTGCCCCGATTCCGGCTGAGTACCGCCTGAACCGTGATCTCAAAATTCCACGGCAGATGGCCGAGTCGGAGATCGTGGACTTTTTCCGCCAACGCTCGCGTGAAAATGGCGACGGGTACACCAGTTTCCTCGGCGCAGGAGCCTACTTTCACTATCGTCCGGTGATTATCGATTCGCTTATTTCGCGTGGTGAATTCCTCACCGCCTACACACCGTATCAGGCCGAGATCTCGCAAGGCACGCTGCAATCAATCTTCGAGTTTCAGACGATGATCTGCGAACTGACCGGCATGGAAGTCGCGAACGCTTCCATGTACGACGGTTCTACCGCCGCTGCGGAAGCCGCGATGATGTCCGTTCGCTTGACGGGGCGCCGCTCCGTCGTCGTTGCGCGCAACCTGCACTCGGAATATCGCGAAGTGCTGGCCACCTACGCCACTCACCAGGGCATGCCGCTGTCTACAGTTGGATTCGCCGACAACGGCCGCATCAATCTCAAAGAGCTCGAGCAGTCGATCACACCTGAGACCGCGGGTGTGCTGATCCAGTCTCCAAATTTCTTCGGCACCATTGAAGACGTCGAGGCCGTTGCCGAAATCGCTCACAAACACGGAGCCATGCTGGTCGTCTCGATCGCGGAAGCCGTATCGTTGGGGATCCTTGAGCCTCCGCGCCATGCCGACATCATTGCCATGGAAGCGCAGTCATTTGGCGTACCTCTTGGCTTCGGAGGCCCGTACTGTGGCGTCATCGCCACCCGGGAAAAATACGTTCGCCAGATGCCCGGACGGCTCGTGGGCCAGACCGTCGACAAGCAAGGCAAGCGCGGATTCGTCCTCACCCTTGCCACCCGCGAGCAGCACATCCGCCGCGAGAAAGCAACGTCGAACATTTGCACCAATCAGGCGTTGGTCGCATTGATGGTCAACATCTTTATGACGGTGTATGGCAAAGTCGGCCTGAAGGAACTCGCCAAGCAGAATCTGGCAAAGACCGCCTACGCCGCGAACCAGTTCTCCAAGCACGGCAAGTTGCTCTTTGCGGCTTCACCCCGCTTCAACGAATTCGTGGTGCAGACCAGCGAGGATCCCCACGCGATCAACGGACGGCTCCTCGGCCACAAGATTGTGGGAGGCTTGCCGCTGAAAAAGTTTTATCCCGAACTCGGCAATGCCGCGCTCTGGTGCTGTACCGAGTTGACAACCCGCAGCGCCATCGACACGGCGGCTGGACTGATTGCCGAAAGCGAGCGCTCCGTACGCTCGTCGAAAGAAGAAGTAGAGGAGGTGGCGCGATGAAGCACGCAACACCCAAAGCCACGCGTCACGTGAACCAGAACGAAGGCCTGATTTTCGAGAAGTCCTCGCCCGGCAAAGCAGCATGGAAGCTGCCGCCGCTTGACGTCCCGGAGGTTGACACTGCGAAGCTGCTCGGCGCGGCTGAAAGAAAGGACCTCGGCCACATGCCCGAAGTGAGCGAGACCGAAATCATCCGCCACTTCACGCGAATGTCGACGTGGAACTACGCCATCGATCTCGGCATGTACCCGCTCGGGTCGTGCACGATGAAGTACAACCCGCGCGTCAATGAAGCTGTCGCCCGAGTCGACGGCATCGCCAACGGACATCCCTATCAGCCCGAGAAAATTTCCCAGGGTGCGCTGCAAATCATCAAGACGCTGAGCGAATGCCTCATCGAAATCACCGGCATGGACGCGATCACGCTTCAGCCCGCCGCCGGAGCTCATGGCGAAATGACCGGGCTGCTCATGGTCCGTGCCTATCACGAATCCAAAGGCAACGCGCGCAAAAAAATCCTGATCCCCGACTCTGCCCACGGGACCAATCCGGCGACGGCGGCCATGGTTGGCTACGCGGTCGAGAATCTGAAATCCGATTCCCGCGGCATGGTCGACATCGCCTCGCTTGAAGCGCAGATGAACGAAGATGTCGCCGCCTTGATGCTCACAAACCCGAATACGCTCGGCGTCTTCGAGCAACAGATCCACAAGATCGCTGATATCCTGCACGCCAAAGGCGGCCTGCTTTATATGGACGGCGCCAACATGAACGCACTCGTGGGCAAGGTGCGCCCCGGAGATTTTGGCGTCGACGTCATGCACCTCAACCTGCATAAAACATTCTCGACGCCGCATGGAGGAGGTGGTCCAGGCTCCGGACCGGTTGCCGTCAAGAAAATTCTCCAGCCATTCTTACCGAAGCCGGTGGTCATTACGCACGACGACGGCACATTGGGTTTCGAGTACAACCGGCCGCATTCCGTTGGCCGGGTGCGCGCCTTCTATGGCAACTTCGGAATGTTCGTCCGCGCGCTGGCCTACATTCAGGCCAACGGCCCCGACGGACTTCGCGAGACCACCGAAGACGCAGTCCTGAACGCCAATTACATCCGCAAAGGACTTGAAGGCACATACGATCTCCCGTACGACACGCCCAGCATGCACGAGGTTGTCTTCAGCGACAAACTGCAGGCGAAAAGAGGCGTGCGCACGATGGACATCGCCAAGCGGCTCATCGACTACGGATTCCACCCTTACACTACGGCGTTCCCGCTGATCGCTCCGGGCGCGCTAATGATCGAGCCGACTGAGAGTGAATCTGTAGAAGAAATGAATCTCTTCATCGACGCCATGAAGTCGATTGCAAAGGAAGTGGAAGACGATACACACACAGTGTTGGATGCCCCGCACACCACGCGGGTATCACGCCTCGACGAAACGACCGCCGCTCGGAAGCCGATCCTCCGTTGGAAACCGGCGTAATTGCGGATCGTTGCTTTCAGACACACCCCCGCCCCAAAGCGAAAACAGCACAGCAGCCGTTGCCGCCTACGAAAAGACGTAGGAATCTCTCCTGAGTTCGGCGAGGCGCAGCAAGGCATCATTTCCCTGCCACGGCAACCCGCTCTCAGGTCAATGAGTTTCCATTTCCGCTAACTTTTTCTGGAAGTCACCGCGAAAAACGCGGCTGCCTCCTGTTCCACATTCTTGCTCCCGCAATGCGGGCACTTCGGATTTTGTTTGTCGTGTTCGTTTAAGGTAAGAACGGTTTCGAACGTCTTATGGCAGTCCAGGCAGACATAATCGTAGACGGGCATGAAGTAACCTCCCGTGGTAGTCCCGTTACTCGAATTGTACGCCCTGGTTGCGACGACCGTATCCAACTCCAGACTAAAAAACTGCTACATCGTCGAGGAACTTCCAGCTCGGCTGCCACACGCGAGCCGCCCTCGCGGAACGATCGAATGCGTCCGTCCCTACACAAGCCTTGCGGTGTCCATATATGCTAGAGAGTCATGACTCTGCTCGACGCTCAGCAATACGATCCGACAAAAGCACGCCGGCGCAAAATGGCGATTACCGCGGCCATCGTCGCGCTCCTCATCGTGGCACTCGTTGTCTGGCGATTTCCATATTGGCGTGCTGAGTCGATCGTTGGCAACTTCTTCAAGGCTCTCCAGAAGCAGGACTACAACACGGCATACGCCATCTGGATGCACGATCCCAATTGGTCGAAACATCCGGCTGAATACTCGAAGTATCCGTTTAATCAATTTTATGAAGATTGGGGTCCCGGCGGTCAGTGGGGACTCGTCAAGACACAGAAGGTGTATGGGGTAAGCACGTGTCCGGGCCCGGGCAGCGGTTTGGTTGTCGATGTCGTCGTGAATGACCGCGCCGAGCATTCGCAGGTCTGGGTCGAACGATCTGACCACACGTTAAGCTTTCCACCTTGCGAACTGGTCTTCCACTGAATCAGTCTCACCAGGAAAAAGGATAACTCGCGATCCTGAGCTATCGTCCGAATTGGACGGTGACGCGCGACCCTGCGGGGACGTGTGTGCCCGCTAGCGGGACTTGCTGACGAGCGACCCCGCTGCCTACGGCTTCGAGTTCCAGCCCCGAGTCCTGAGCGGTTTCGATTGCACTGCGGAAGGTCTTGCCTATGAATGAGGGGACTTCAATGCCACCTTGTTCGACATCGAGCACCACCGTGCCGCTGGTTGGCAGGTTCGGTTGCTGTGTCGGTTCCTGATTCTTGGCTTGAGTCGGTTGCACGGGCACAACTTCTGCTTCACGTATTGCTGCCTGGACTACGTTTGTTGCGCTCCCGGCATTCGCGGGCGCGGGCGCCCGCGACACACTTGACACTTTTGGCGTCTCTGACGCGCCGCTGTTTACCTCAGCCGTTTCCAAAGGTTCGCCGGGATGATCGGGCGTGTCGTCCGCTAGGTCGTTGTCTTTTATTTTGGACTGCGCCAGCAGGAGTTGACGTTTCTGACCTAACGGCAGATCGTGTGGGACATGAAGATACTCGAGCACCTGCTGCGTGATGCGGCGGAAGACCGGCGCGGAGACCTGTCCACCCTGATGGAGTCCGATGGGGGAGTCGAGAATAACCGCAACCACGACTTGTGGATTGTTCAGCGGAGCAAAACCTGCGAAGGTCGCGTTGTACTTCGTCTTCGAATATGCGCCGGTCGCAGGATCAATTTTCTGGCCGGTGCCCGTTTTTCCTCCTGCTGTATAGCCGTCGAGGAAGGCTCTGCGGGCAGTGCCTTCAAGAATGACCTTTTGCATCATCGAGCGCATCTCGGCCGCGGTGTAAGGGGAAATAACGCGTCGCCCTTCCGCCGGATGAAATGCGACGGTTTGTACGCCCGATTGTGGAGGTGCGGTTCCAGCGACAATTCGCGGCGCAACGTAGACTCCATCGTTCGCGATCGTTGACATCACCGCCGAAAGCTGGATTGGTGAGACACCGACCTCCTGCCCGATCGAGATCGCCGCGATTGAAACTCTCGACCAACGGCTGGGAGGCTTTGTGATACCCCGCGTCTCACCGGGTAATTCAATACCGGTTTGTTGTCCGAGTCCGAACGCGCGAATGTATTTGTAATAGCGGTCTTCGCCCAGGCGGAGGGCGATTTTGATCGTGCCCACATTGCTCGATTCTGCCAGCACTCCCCACACTGGCAGTGACCCATGCGGTTTCGAATCGCGAATGCGCATGCCGTTGTAGACAATCGCTCCCATCTGACAGTCGATGACTTCATCCGGATTCGTGAGCTTTTCTTCCAGTGCGGCAGAGATCGTAACCACTTTGAAGGCAGAGCCGGGCTCGTAGACGTAGCTGACGGCGCGGTTGGTGAGAGCGGTCGGAGTGACCTGCTTGCGGATGTTTGGATTGAAGGTCGGGCGATTTGCGAGCGCGAGAATTTCTCCAGTGTGCGGGTTCTCGACAATCACAGTGCCGGCGATGGCCTGCGTGTCATGGATGGCTTGCTCGAGTTCTTTCTCTGCAATGTACTGGATATTCTTGTCGATCGTCAGGACGATGTTTTCGCCAGAGGTGGGTTGGGTCTCGACATCAGAGAACCATTGCCTACGGGCATCAACCGAGATAAACATTTTGCCGGGACGTCCGCTGAGTTGTTCGTCGTATTCATGCTCGATACCGCTCTGGCCGGAATCCTCCATGCCGACAGAGCCGAGGACCTGCGCTGCGAGATCGCGTGCGGGATAGAAGCGCTTCGGCTCCTTTTGGAAGTGAATGCCTTGCAGGTGAAGCGAGTTGATGCGCTCGATGGTTTCGTCGTTCGCCTTGCGCGCGACCCAGCAGAAAGTTTTGTGAGCGCGGCAGTCGGCGAGGACGACGTTGTAATCTTCGCCGGTAATCCGGGTGATGAGAGCCAGGGCGGTGGGGAGATCTTTGACTTCCGTCGGAACGGCAAAGGCTGAGTCGACCATGACCGACATGGCAAGTTCGTGGCCGTCGCGATCGTAGATGACTCCGCGCTTGGCAGTGAGCGGGATCGCGCGCTGCTGCTGGTGTCCAGCCTGCTTGACGAACTTTCCGTAGCTGAAGACTTGCAGATAGACAAGGCGGCCGCAGATGGCGATGCACCAGAGGAGCATGACCGCACCGAGGAGGTAAAGGCGGAGGGTCTTGGCGATGGTGGGAGTCGTGGACGCCATATCAAATCACGCATTGTCATTCCGACGATGCGCGTAGCGCAGAGGAGGAATCTGCTTTTCGTCTCCGCACTGGCGAACAGCAGGTTCCTCGTCGCTATCGCCCCTCGGAATGACAAAGAGCTACTACGATCGAAACATCTTCTAGACAACATTGGCGGCCTGGTTACGCACCGGCCGCCTGTGCTCGCTTCCTCGCGGAGAGCCGATGACGGCTGTCCCCACACAAACACAGTCGAGCAATCGCTCGACTGGGGCGGAACCCTTCGGCTTCGCTCAGCGCAAGCTGCGTCCGACCCCACCCAACCTATTGTGCTATCACTAGCACCGGAGCGTTACTGGCCATCACCGGGCCTTGCGCATCCGTGGCGCTGCCTTCCATACGGATGACCTGCCCCGGCTCGGGGGGAACCAGGCCCATGCGGCGCGCGAGGAGATCGATTCTCTCGGGGTCGCGCAGCGAGGCATCTTCGAGGCGCAGGGCACGATTCATCTCCGTGAGGCCGGCGAGTTCGCGCTTGGCCGATTCGATCTGGTATCCGTACTCGATGGCCTTGAAGTGCTGCCAGGCGTAAGTGAACACGAGCAGGAACAGTACCGCCAGGGCGGTGCCGAATTGCTTCATCTCCCGATTGCGACGAGGGTCTTCGACCTTCACGAGACGGGAATTATCGATCGCCTTGGCGAAGTAGATTTCGGGCGTACCCGCCCAGAAAGAACGCCGCTCTGCCGCCGGAACCGCACCACTCACTACACACCGAATTGTTGCCGCTGCTGCTGCCATTTATGCTGCTCCCTGGTAAGCCCGCTCACCATCTGCGATTGGAATCTGCATGGTGAAGATTTCGTGTAGTTCCTCGGTCATGCGCTTCTGGTCAGCCAAAACGCCAATGCGGTCGACCGTCAAGATCAAGTCCCGAATTAATGTGCCCGTGTACATGTGGTGCAACCTCGAGTTTGGATTCCTACCACGGAACCCGTAGAACCGGGCTTCAGGACTGTCGACTTCCGGCTTCAGCTAGGTTGTGCTGAAGACCGAAGCCCGACGACTGAAGCCTTGCAGATCTGCGTCTGCTTGTCGTACCTGAACCTTAGGCCCGGCACTGCTTTTTTAGGCTCATGCCGGGGCTCCGGCAGGTTTTCCGGAGCTAAACTCTTGAACGGGCTTCCGGCTTTCGCTTTTCGGCTTCCGCCTAGCCTTGTGTCCGGAAGCCGGACGCCGAGAGCCGAACAGCGGGTTTCAAATTCTTTCCGCCGCCCTCAACTTCGCGCTGCGGGCTCGCGGGTTGCGGTCGCTTTCCTCTTCCGATGCCGTTACCGGCTTCTTGGTCAGAACTCGGTAGACCATGTCTTTCCCGTGAGCCGCGCCATCGCGGAAGGCATCCTTCACGATGCGGTCTTCCAACGAATGAAAGCTGATGATCACCACCCGTCCACCCGGCTTCAGGATCTGAGGCGCCGCGGCGAGCAGCGCCTTCAGATCGTCCAGTTCGCGGTTTACGAAGATTCGAAGCGCTTGAAAAGTGCGCGTCGCGGGATGAATTCTGCGTTCCGCCTGGTTCATTGGCCGGGCCGCGGCTGATATCACGTCCGCAAGTTGTGCGGTAGTATGTATCGGCCGCGACCGGCAAATGGCTCTGGCGATTCTCCGCGACCTCCTTTCCTCTCCGAATTCGTAA
>Ga0126371_10000255_pt1 | contig 42118 bp, 37 predicted proteins | sample PanSoiMetaPlot_4_FD_110145 | JGI IMG/M metagenome (GOLD analysis project Ga0126371, IMG submission 110145) | Tropical forest soil microbial communities from Panama - MetaG Plot_4 | ecosystem: Environmental > Terrestrial > Soil > Tropical forest > Bulk soil | place: Panama | collected 2016-02-17
TCAAGGAACAATCTGCCCAGCTTCAGTCTCACGCTCTTTACGATTCTTCTTCCGATCCTGCTGATGCTGATCGGCAGTTGGGCAGACAGATTTGCGGTTCCACACACATCGCTGAACGACGCATTGCATCTCCTGGGAAGCGCAGACATCGCCCTGCTGATAGCTGCCGTGGTGAGTTTTTTCACTTTGGGAAAGATGCGCGGATTCACCCGCGAGGCAATTCTGAAATTCACCGATGAGTGCCTTGCGCCCACGGCCACGATCACCCTACTAATCGGAGCCGGCGGAGGTCTCGGACGAATCCTGCAGGACAGTGGAACGTCGCAGGCGATCGTCGATTTGGCGCTGCGGGCTCATATATCACTCTTACTTTCCGCCTGGCTGGTTGCCGCTCTGGTACGACTCGCCACAGGATCTGCGACGGTGGCAATGGCGATGGGTTCAGCAATCATCGCACCCATCGCGGTACACACCGGGGTTCGCCCAGAATTGTTGACAATCGCCACTGGAGCGGGCTCCCTGGTCTTCTCGCACTTAAACGATGGCGGCTTCTGGATCGTTAAGGAGTACTTCAACATGAGCGTCGGCGATACGATGAAGAGCTGGTCGATCTGCGAGACGATCATCTCAATTGTGGCTTTGCTGTTGACGATGGCGCTGGCCGTAGTTATCTAGAGCGTTTGCCGGTCGACAAATTCGCCTCGCTCAAATCGAGCTCGTGCTCAAGCTGGCGTAACACTTCATCGCTGATACGACGCTGATTGCGAAGCCGGACCGCCGTATGGCGTTCCACGCGGAGCAGGTCACGCGAGATGTCAATCGAGCGTGTGTAATGAGCTGAAGCAGAATCGTCCTCAAGGTTATCCCGTTCATTCACAGTCGCCAGCCGATGCCGATAATGATGAACGAGGTCGTCGTAGACTTGTGCAAATTCGACGCTGTCCTTGCCTCTAGCTCCTTCCAGGTGCGCAATTGCGGTCTCCAGAATCAGTCGGCGCGCTTCCCTTTCTTCAGAGTCCGTTCCTGAATCGCCGGCCAAACCGAGTGCCCGGATTACGGCGGGCAGCGTGAGTCCCTGTAAGACAAGCGTCACCAGGATTACGCTGAAGGCCAGAAATACGATCACGTTCCTTTGCCCAAACGGATGATTCTCCCCGAGGGTCTGCGGAAGGGCGATCGCGGCAGCAAGAGAAATCACGCCGCGCATTCCCGTCCACCCAACAATGACGGATTGCCGCAGCGTCGGAATTGCCACCTTATGGTGAAGAATATGTTTGCGTATCAAACACGCGAGCGCACCCCCGGGGAAAACCCAGAAGAGACGCAGCAAGATGAGAAGTGCGCTGAACAGAGCGCCGTACATGAACACTTCGCGGTGGCGGTGGTCCCTTATGGCCTCCAGAACATAGGGGAGCTGCAACCCGACGAGCACGAAGACAACGCCGTTCAAGATAAAGGTCAGTGATTCCCACACCGCCCAGGCTTGCAGCCGCACATTCGGCGAAAAGTAGTGCGAGCTCCTGCGACTGAGATAGAGTCCACATGCCACTACTGCCAGTACTCCAGACGCCCGAACTGAATCAGCGCTGAGATATGCCACGTAAGGAGTCAGAATGCTCAGCGCGATCTCGATAGGGGCATCCTCGACGCGGTGCTCGATCCAATCGACGATCATGCCGATCACTAATCCAATGCCAATACCAGCGACCACCAAATACATCAATCGCAAGAATCCAGTTGCCACGGTCGAGGTCCGGTTCCCGAGCAGCAGTGCGATACCAAATTCAAGGGCGAGCAACGCGGTCGCGTCGTTTACCAGGCTCTCGCCTTCGAGAATATCCACGATGCGTTTCGGCAATCCGATGCGCTTGGCGATTGAAGTCGCGGCGATTGCATCCGTGGGAGCAACTACGGCTCCGAGCACCAGGCCCATTCGCCAGTCGAATCCAGGAAGGAACCAGGGCGCCGCATAAGCCACACCGATCACCGTGAAGCCCACCAATCCGAACGCCAGGAGAAGTATGCTCACCAGATTGAACGAAAACTCACGCCACGAGGTGAGCCATGCCGCCGAAAAGAGCAACGGAGGCAAGACTATAAAGAAGATAGCGTCTGGATTCAAAGTGATCCTGGGGATTCCAGGAATGAGGCTGAGCAATAGCCCGGCTATGACCAGCACGATCGGATACGGAATGTTCAGCCGGCGCGCCAATTCGCCAAATACAACAACAAAAAGCAGCAGGAGCAGCAACACGATCTCGAGCGCATGGATTTCGCCACCCTGCATGGAGTCTCCACCTTGTTAACATTGCCAATTTTAAATTGACGGCCTTAGTTGGGATTTTGGGACGCTAATCATTTTGTCTTCCCTTTGTAGGAGTCAAGCTCAACTCCCACTTTGTCCGCGTATAGGCGACGCGAAATCCGCGGCGCTCGGCATTGCGTTGCGAGGAGCTGCCGGGCTCTGTACAAACCATCGCGAGATCACATCCCTTATCCATCGCGTATTGGCAGCGAGTCTCGAACAGCAGCTGCTGTGCTCCCCGCCGACGCCATTCTGGAACCGTGCTCGCCCCAGCGAACAATGCGACACCATCATGAATTGCAAGGCCGCCGGTGGCAATCGGTTGTCCGCCCAGTTCAACCAGGAACGATGGGCTGTCCTCGCGTTCGACGCTCACTCGCATCAGGTCGAGCATCAAGTCTGCGATCTCATTGAACTCGCGCCATCCGTCGGCCGCGGTGCGAGCCCACAGCTCGTGCTCATCGCGACCCGCCATCCTCACATGCAGAGTTTCATTTCGGGTCGATATACCGGCATGAAACTCTCCCAATGCCATGAACATGACGTTGCTCAGCTCGACAGGTCTGTAACCTCGCCGGTCGAGCATGGGAAGCAGCGCCTTGTCGGCCAGTGGGCTCACCTCATGAAACACGGGCGCACCTCGCTGCGTGAAGAACGATTCCAATTGATCCATGTCGCGAGCCGTTGGCATTTGGAAGAGTCCCAGTCCGAATGTTTGTGTACACGGCGACCGCGGGCCGTCATACATTGCATAGGCTCCGGCGACTTCAACCCACTGGGCTCCGGAATCCGGAGACAGACGGGCACGAGCTTCAACGAAACGCGCGTTAGCAACAGCTTCGGCTCGCTCCAATCGGCAAGCCAACGACGGATCTGTAAAAGGATAAGAATGCACGAAGCCCAAAACACTACCATGAGCCGTAAGAACGAGCAGCTTCGCGGCGGATATCTACTTACAACGCGTGAGTAGAGTTGACAGGGCGCACTGTCTTCCCGCTTTTCGTTCCTTGCCATCCACTGACTACTAATGATTCGGTCGAGTCATCGTTTTGAAACTTACAAAGCAAACTTCTTACAGGCTGGTGACAAAATCCTGACATTTCCCCCTAGGCAGACTGTTACCCTTGCGCTCCTCAAATGAGGAGCCCTCCGGCAATTCCTCAAGTTCAAAGCGGGGCGGTTCAAGAGGAGGCAAAATGAAACAGCAGTGGATCGGTGTCTTTACAGTCACCCTTGTGGTTCTGGGTCTGACTAGTTACTCAGCCCGTGCGGATCAGGACGACGTCATTTCGTTGCGAGCCCCTATGAGTGGCTTCCAGGAAGTTACCCCCAAGCTGACTGAAGGGAAAGGATTGTTTACCGCGACAATCAGTGGGAGTTCGATGAATTTTGAGCTGACGTATTCAGGGCTCACGGGTAATCCCGCTGTGGCGCACTTACATTTTGGGCAGAAGGGTGTGAGCGGGGCAGTGTTTCTCTTTCTGTGTGGTGGTGGCAACCAGCCTGCTTGTCCCGCCGCTACCTCAGGAACCATTAAGGGAACTGCGTCGGCGGCGAATGTCGTGGCTCAATCTCCCGATCAGGGAATTGCTGCTGGTGATTTTGCGGCTGCTGTCCGCGCCATCAGGAGCGGCGAGACCTACGCGAATATGCATACGGCGAAGTTTCCTGCTGGTGAGATTCGTGGACAGGTCAGGGTTGGGGACGGCGACAATGACTGATTGTTGACCTTCCGGAACCTGAGCGGGCATCCTGCCGTGGGTGCCCACATTTTTACTAGGGGTTTGTCCTCCCCATGCGGGGCGGATTCATGAGCTATTTTTGATATCGCTTACTTTGAGCGATTCGCTCTCCTTGTTGAGAAGGCCATGCCAAGGTTGTGGAATGCAGTTCTGATTCTGCTCGCGATCCTTGGAATTCCGGCCTCGATCTTCCCGGCGACTGCAGATGAGCCGGGCAAGCCAGAGGCCATCCAGATCGAACACGCCACGGCGACCTTCGAAGTTGGGACGAATATGCCGGGCTTGCTCGTCAAAGGCAAGTCCGATGCAGTGCAGGCGCGCGTACAGGTACGCCGCAGCGCCAATGGACTCACTCTCGATCACATCTCCGCCCAGCTGCCCGTAAAGACGTTGGCCACCGGAATCGCGTTGCGCGATCAGCACATGCGCGAACATATCTTCACGGCTCCCGATGGGCAGGTTCCCGATGTGAAATTTGAGGGAGAGGGTGTCTCTTGCCCCGGGATTGTGGCTGGCCACGAAGCCACCTGCAAAGTTTTAGGGACTTTGAGTATTCGCGGTACACCACGAACATTCTCCGTCGTGCTGAAAATCCGCGAGGCCGCCGGTGCGCCTGTCTTCCGTGCCGGCGGCGATGGAGTCGTGAAGCTCAGTGACTACGGCATCGAGCAGCCGACTCAATTCGGCGTTAAGACTGAAAACGAGATCCGCCTCCACTTTGAATTTCCTGAAGCCCAGGCCACAGCCCTCGATACCCGGGCTGGACGACAGTAATGAAACGGCTCATCTCCTGGGCTCTTCTGTCAGGAGTCTGGGTGTTGTGGGCCTTCAATCGTCCTGCGAAGGCCCTTCCCACAATGGTCCACTTGGGATACACCAATTGCGCCGTCTGCCATATTTCGCCACAAGGCGGCGGGCTCCTCAACGCATACGGACGCAGCATCGACCTGGCTCAGAGTTTTCGTGGCGGCGACTACCAGCCGTCCACGAACAAATTTGTGAAATGGCTGAGCTGGGACGATCGCATCACCCAGGACGTACGCAATGTCACACAAGGCCAGCTCAGCACAGCGACGGACGAGCCGACGATCGGGACGGTTCGCGCCAGATTCATGTACAGAAATGCGACGGAGTTGGGAAAAGGATGGCGGCTCTCCGCCGTAGTGAACGGTGAGAATCGGAGCGTCAAACGGCCGAACCTCAGTTACGAACCACCGATCCAGCCTGAGGAGGTGTATCTGACGAGTGCGCTCGTCTCCTACCGCCCCAAAAGTACACTGGAATTCTCCGCTGGCCGCGATCCGTTGCCGAGTGGAGTCAACAATCCCGATCTGACCACGTACATTCGCGCACGTAACAAATACGGATACTACGATGCTCCGGTGCAGCTCAAAATGTTCTGGTGGGGCAAACACTACCAGATCAATCCATATGCATTTGGCCCGAGCGGTACCGAACCAACCGGAGCAAAGGAATCAGGCGGAGGCTCACTCGCCGAATTCTACCTGCTCGGCAAGCACACAACGACTGTGCTGGGAGTGAATACACTGCACGGCGAGGCGAGCACCCTGCATCGCACGATGGTGGGACCCTATCTCCGCCTGGGCCTGAGAAGCTGGGGCATATTGGCTGAGCATGATATTACCAACCGCAGCCTCACTGCTTCGCCCACAAGCTTCCTGCAACACGCCAGCTATGCCCAGCTCTTTTGGTATCCACGGGAGTGGCTCCTGATCTCCGCGATCGGGGAGCAGTTGCAAACGCAGAGGCCATTTCAGGAACATCTCATCGCCGGCCGATTCGAGGTGACCTCCAGATTTTCCAATCACATCACCCTCGGCGTCACATCACGCTTCCAGGAAAACATGATCTCCAGCCAATTCGCGCCGTCGGTCGCGCTTCAGCTCGCACTCAAGACTGTTCAATAATCTCGCAAACGAGATCTAAACAATTCCCGAATCAGATCACCCTAACTTGAGACCTTCTTTGACGAACCATTTTGGTTGCGAGCATGTTGCACTTTGGTCGTCTGCTTCTTTGCGGCTCTCTGCCTAACTGCCTTGCTGCCATGTGCTTTCGCGGAAACCTTTGTAGTTTGCGTGTCCTGGACTCCAGCGGAGTCGAAGTGATCAGGACTTATCTCTTGCTGCGCGATCATGGGCCTTACGAGCGCCAGCGATAGTATCGAAGCAGCTACTATTCCTCGAAGAGCGTTTCGTAAATGTTTCATTTTTGCATCTCCTCACGACGCGCATGAGAGTTGCAGGTGAAGTGCCACGAAACGTCTTCGGAGGGCGGAATTTGGGAATTCAAAAAAGAAAGCCACTGAAAGCAAAGTACCTTACGCCGTGTCAGCGCGGGACAAATTTAATCTGAGTATCGAGGATTCTAATTGCCCAATTCGAAACCGCTGCCTTTTTTAACCCAACGGCTATCGACATTAACCGTTCGGTTCATAACTCCCAGAGGCGGTAATCTTCCTGTAATGGGACCAACGTTCTCGAGCTTGTCTTGAGCTAGCGAAATCATTGGGTTGCCTCGGAAATTCCACAATTGCGCTCTTCTCGCGTCTGTCTGGCCTCCCAGTTGCACTGAGGAGCAGCGCATCGAACATGGATGGAGCTAGAGCCCGACTTACCCGAAACAGGGGGACGCTGCCTCGCGTCAGTCGGGCTCCTTTTTTCTGAGGGCGTATCTATATTCAGTTATTCAATGAAGCAGCCTGCGCCAAAGGCAAGGCCTTCTCTCCTGGCCTTTCAGCCTCAATCACTGATCCAAGGGAGCGATAGAGATTGCTGAAGCGCTGGCGGATAGCTCGATTCATTGGCTCCGAGTAGTAGCGCGCGACCAACTCTGCCAGCGCGGCGCCTGCCAGGATTACAGCGACAAATAAAATTGGCACGCCCGGCATACGCTTGCCCGCTTTCAGGAACAGATCGAAGGCCAGGAACACCACAAACATGTGAGTGAGGTAGATCTCGTAGCTGCGGCGTCCGAGATTCAGGACAGGGTGAAGCACTCGAGGAGCGTTCCATCGGCTCTGTTCAGCAGCAACAATGACGAGACACGTTCCCAGCGCAAGGACCGACATGTCCAGCCCGCTTTTCTCGAGTGCGCGATTGAAAGACGTGAACGAGAGTCCCAAACAAAGAATCAGGATCGCGGAACCGACAATCGCAAGAATCTGAGTCGCCCGCAGGGACAGCTTTCTCCTTGAGACAAGGATCGCCGTCAAACATCCGAGCGCGATGGCGTCCATACTGCCAAGGTACGAGTACTCCCGCCAAATCTCACTCCCATGTGCCCACACCGTCCGGCCGAACGGCCCAAGTACAACAAAACCCAACATGAGAACCACGAACGCCCTGGTGGTGCGCAGCACGTAGCAGACGATTGGGAAGAACAGATAAAACATCTCCTCCACAGAGAGCGACCAAAGGATGTCCCAGCTTCCCGGCAGATATCCGCGCCTGGCCTCGAGCGCATTCACATGAAATGTAAGGGCCGCAAGAATGGCTCGTGGAAGACCGCCGGTCTTCTCCGTCACAACGTAGTGATTCACCTGACCAAGATGCAGAAAGCTCAGCACAGCGAGTATCAGGAGCAACAGCGGGGCGATCCGGGCAAAACGCAAAACATAGAAGTCCCGAACATTTACGCCGGAGATCGAATTCCATCGCCGCAATGCGGTCGAAGTAATCAGGAAACCCGATACAGCGAAGAACATCTGCACGCCGCGCTGCGCGTTCCAGACAAGTGCGTCGGCCATAGCGCGCGGTACGTTTGCCAAATACGGAACCCGCGCGATCAGCAATCGGATGTTGACGTGATTCATCAGGACGAAGAAGATCGCGAGCGCGCGTAGCAGATCTACGCCATCCAGTCGCGTCCAGTCCCGAGCTTTTGCGGAACCCGCCGAACCCATAACCAATTGTGCCCCGGAATCGCAGTGAGGCCAATAGAGTTGGCTATCCGGTCGTACAATTTCGCCCATGAGGCGGAATCAACGATTCTCCGACGAAGTTCTGGCCAATCTCACCGAGAGCAAAAGTCTCCGCATTCGAGCTGGCACCGGGGACCATCGTTTTATCGGGATTTGGACTGTGGTCGTGAAGAATCGTGTTTTTGTCCGGTCGTGGAGTGTGAAGCCAGACGGCTGGTACAAGACCTTCCTTCAAGAACCAACCGGCGCCGTTCAGGTAGCGCGCGACGAAATCTCAGTACGGGCCGTGCGAATCAAGGACAAGCGTCTGCGGGATGCCATCGACCGGGCTTATCTCGAAAAGTACAACACTAAGTGGGAGCTTAAATACGCGAAGGATCTCGGCAGCGCGAAATCGCGTTCCGCCACCATCGAGCTTGTGCCCTCAGCATCTGTAACTCGAAAATCGCAGCGGCGGAAGCCGAAAGGGTAAAGCACTGACGGCACGGTTCCGCTTCGCTCAAGCCGTGCCCGATGCGAAGTGAAAAGATCTGCGCTCTCCTCAAAGTCCGTAGCTACACGACCTTCCATCCCAATACCGTTTTGAGCTGAGCTTCAAGTTTCATCGAATCCAACTAGGTGTATATACATCTACTCTGGGAAACACGAAGCATGCAGGTCGTCTTCCGCCCGATGCGCGCGGACGACCAGGAGGTCCTATGGACACACGGCAAAACCAGCAAAAGGAAACGGCTCTCGTTACCGGCGCTTCCACTGGGATCGGACTCGAACTTGCCCGTGTGCTCGCGGCGAATGGTCATCCACTGGTCCTCGTCGCGCGTGACGGCGAGAAGCTAAAGGCAGTGGCCGGCCAGCTTCAAACCGAACATGGGATCTCCGTAAGTGTGTTTGCGAAAGACTTGTCGGAGCCAGGATCTACGGAGAGCCTGTGGTCCGACCTGTCGGACTCGGGCATAAGAATCGCCATCCTCATCAACAACGCCGGTGTCGGCGCTTACGGTGAATTTCAGAACACGTCTCTCGAGGAGCTGGAGCGGATGCAGATGCTCAACGTGGTCGCGTTGACCAGTCTCACGCGGCTGGCGCTCCCGGAGATGCTTACGCGAAAAAGTGGAAAGATTCTGAACGTTGCTTCAGTGGTTGGCTATCAGCCTGGAGGACCGCGCATGGCCGTTTATTACGCAACGAAGGCATACGTTTTGTCTTTCTCGAAAGGCCTGGCGGGAGAACTCGATGGTACTGGCGTTTCGGTCACGGCACTGAGTCCTGGGCTGACGAAATCTTCCTTCGAAGAGCGTGCTGGCGCGAGCGGAACGGCGCTTTACAAATTTTTTCCCCAAATGAGCGCGAAAGCAGTCGCGATTGCGGGATATCGCGGAATGATGCTCGGGCGCAAAGTTGTCCTTCCGGGCCTTGCCACTAAGCTTTTGGCCGTTGCTGGCGAGCTTCCGCCACGCGCGATCGCGCTCAAAGTGAATCAGCTTCTTTTACGGCGTACTTGAACTCTTCACCGTCTTGCGAAACCGCGCAAAAACGGAACAGTCTGTGATCTCTTATAACGAACTTAGGAATTTCAGCAAATCCGATTTGTCTTTCGGCGACAGACGCTTGAATTTCTCGGTTACCTCTTCAGCCTCGCCCTTGTGACGCATGATCGCGTCATCCATTGTGAGAGACTCGCCATCGTGCATGAGACGTGCATGGGTACGTACGCCCCAAAGTGGAGGCGTACGGACCTTGTTCGCAGCATCCTGCACTGCTTTGAAGGAGAAGTTCTCGCACTTGACCATCTGATCTACTGTTCTTGCCGAGTAGTTCGGGCCGGCAATGTGTTCGGCAACTTGGCGCGGCACCCTGTAATGCTCTACGAGCGCAATCGCGATGCCATCGCCGGTTCCAACGTCATGGAGCAGGAAGTCCGAGAATGGATGAAACTGTTTGCTGCCCAGCGCCTCGGGAACTGTGAATTTGCCTCCATTGATGGCGGTACCGGCCTTAGCGGTGACAAGTGTCGACACGTGACATATTCCGCATCCAATCCTGTCGAACAACTCAGATCCATGCTTGGCTGCATCTGTTGCTGCCAACTTGTCGTCTCGAGGAGGCGCCTTCGACGCTCGTATGAAGCGCGCGAAGTGATCGATGTCTTCCAGCCCATCTTTAGGATCCGGTTGGCTGTTTGGTTCGGTGACCGTCTTCGGATTGCAGAGCGACGTTACTTCATCAGGAAACAGGGTATTCGTGACACCCATTTCGTTGATGTACGCGTCACCGGCAAATGACAGCAAACTTGCGTGCTGGTCTTTCCATCCGAAGCGGCCAATGCCGGTCTTTCCTGGAGCCTCGACAATCGGCACAGGCAGAGCCTGTCCGCAAATCTTTCTCTTGGTTGTGGCGCACTCTTTCTCGGCGAGATCGATCAGCATTTGATCGGCTACCGCTTCGATGAATCCGTCACCCAGAACGTTGACCGAAAGCCTGTTCGTGCGGATCTTCTCGGCATCTGGAATGTGCTCTTGAAGCTGAATACTCGGATTCGCCGTATTCGGACAAATCGCTCGATCATTGATGAGAGTTCGGCCAACAATTACCTGCTGACCATCATTGATCGGAACGCTGGCGCTCACAAATTGGCCGTTTGGACCGCGATGCCCGGCGCGGTGTTCCACCACCTGACTCGCCCCACCCGAGGTTGGGTTTTGATGACACTCACGACACGACTGTGCGTTATACAGCGGGCCTAGACCATCTTTGTCGATATTTTCAACTTCGTCGAAAAACGTTTTATCGCCGTCGTGAGTAGCCTGCGTCACAAAGGCAGGATCGATGGTCTGGTCGTCGAATCCAGCAGGCGCTTCGGGGACTGACGGGCTTGATTGGGCATCGGATTGAACAACGGACTGAACGTCGGGCGTAACGAGCGGGAAATGGTGCGTAATGACGAGTAAGCCGGAAAACGTCGCAAACAGCGCCAAACCCTTCATAACTCTCTGTTCTTCGGCCAGATTGGCAGGATTGCCAATTTGGTACGCAGTTTACAACTTTCGTTCGATTTGAGGAACCCCGGCTCTGCTAGTCCCACGCCAACTGAAGGCGGCTCAAACTTTACGCAAGATCATTCTGCCTATGGGAGTGGTCTTTAAACTCCGTTTACAAAACCGTAACACGCCTCCACGTGCCAAACTTTGGTAATCTTCTTGTCCTGAATCGGGACTGATAGCCTGTACTGACGCTTGCGCAGAAATGGGCTAGCAATCGTCTGCCTGGCGAGTGACATTGGATCTCACGGGCCTCTCAGATTCACTCTCACGCTGAATGGAGGTAGTACGCATGCGATTTCCAATTCTGAAAGTTCTTCTGTTTGTGGCTTTTTCAGCTTCCTTCTTAAACGCGCAGCAAACCGAATCTGCGGTATTGCAATCGGAGGCTGCCGCCTCTCAGAACAAAGATTCTCAGGCGACGGTTTATATCTACCGTTACAAGCAGTTTGCGGGCAGCGCACTCTCCCCGTCGGTGTACTGCGACGACAACGAACTTGCTCGCATGACCAATGGCAGGTTCTTCGCCGCGAAGCTCTCCGCTGGCAAGCACATTTTTCACTCGAACGACAAGCAGGCGGGAATCGACGTTGATCTCAAGGCTGGACAGGACTACTACATCCGTGTGGAACTCGCTACCGGCATGATGAAAGGTCACGGCCGCCTGGTTCTGGTTGCACCCGAACAGGGAGGCTACGAGATCAAGAAGCTAAAGCCGCTCGATGCCGACAAGATTAAAGACAGCGAGCACGTAATCGCGGCAAATATCGAGGCTAAGTAAACTTTCATCTTCATCACCGTTTGATTTGTATCGGGCACGGCTTAAGCGAAGCGGAGCCGTGCCGTCACACATTGAAGGCACTTTTCGCTTTGCCGACTGGGTTCGTATCAGTTCCCTGACACGAGGTAGAATTCCACAACTTTCCGTAGCCGCTGACACAAGAGCCCTTTTCCGCCGAACGCCCCCCTGACAACATCTCCGCTTGATTCAGTACATCCCCGGTGATACTGTGGCCCCGAGTCTGGGAGGAGGACCGGGCATTTGGAACGACCGACCCGGGAGCCAACTCAGACCTCAAGGGCCGCGCAGTAGGCACCAGATCCGCCGAACCCCCACGATATCCTCTCTCCCGCCCATGGGGATAATCCTGAAATCCCAAAACAGAACTTGGGGTAGCAGTTTCCCAGGCTCGATCGTCGGCTCAATTCCAAGATGGAGGATATATATATGTGTTGGTTCTCGGCTGAGCATGCAAGCCACATCGCCGACGCCAAGGCTGGCGAGCGCCTCGCCGTTCGATCAATGGCTTGGCACGCGAACTGGGTAGTTCGGGAAACGGAGCTTGAAACACCAAAACCCTGTCCGGTTTGCCTGAAAGATCGAACCAGGGTTCTGTTCCGGCTTTCAGAAGATCAACAAGCGAAGCTCAACTTTGCTTCCGAGGTCGAGGCGATCTTCAAAATGTTGAAACAGCCAAAACGGGACGTCTTTGAATTTCCGGACGGCAGACAAATTACAGCGAGCAATCTGCCTCCCGGCCTGATACTTGACGTCCTCCTGGTCCCTGGCTCAGAGCAGCTCTCGGCTGTCCTGGACATGGAACCGGCCGTGCCAGATAAGAACGAGGAGGAGAAGGAGAAAGAACCACTCCTCGCCCGATTGCTGTCACATTTCTAAAGGCCAGACTGCGGCCCATTCTTTCGCGTTAGGAATGTCTCAATGGCAATGTCGGAAGATTGGGCCGTTCCCTCAAGTTACCTTAATGGTGCTCCGCGCCCACTTCGACGGGCACTCCCTTTAAGAAAACAGCTAGACTAAGTCCGGTCTGGAGCCATTTCGGGATTCCTGTGTCTAATCCTCCAACAAAATGCTAAGAACGATTGGTCGAACGGCTTCGATCGTCATCCTGGCGTTCTTGTCGGTTGCAGTCGGTCTGAGCCAGAACGCGCCGAATGGTGTCGACAAGGTGGTCGTCATCAAGCACGAACGAACCTTGCAGCTTCTGAGTCGCGGCAAGGTAGTAAAGAAGTATAAGGTTGCACTCGGAACCGAACCTGTCGGACCAAAGCAAAGGCAAGGCGATCACCGCACTCCTGAAGGCAACTACGTTCTGGATTCGCGCAATGCCCACTCGCAGTTCTACAAGTCCCTCCACATCTCGTATCCGAATCAGAAGGACAAAGCGCAGGCAGCAGCCGCGCACGTCTCGGCGGGCGACAACATTTATGTTCACGGATTGCCGAACGGCTACGGAGCGATCGGTGCGGCGCATCGTTTGAAGGACTGGACAGATGGCTGCATCGCCGTGACCGATAGCGAGATCGACGAGATCTGGAGCCTGGTTAAGAACGGCACGCCGATAGAGATCAACCCTTAGCGAATGTTGGTAGTTGTCGCTTCTGAGATATGACTCGCCCCACCTATTTCGACCGCGACCGACGTTACAAACATTGACACAGCGCGGCCACTCGTCGTAGCAAGGAATTAGTGGTTTTTTCGGGTTAAGAGGCTTTGTTCGGCACTCTATCGAGCGGAGTATTGGGGTTGAATGAATTGCGTTTCGCTTCGGGCAAAGTTGCATGCGGGAAACCGGGAAACGCCGGGCTTACGCGGGCGTAACCCTGTGGAAAAGTCAGGGTTACTCTGAGGATAACTCGGCGTAACCCTGTGGATTTTTCGGCGCTACCTGGGTTGTTTGACTGGAACTCTTGCACTCAGACAGAAGTTTACGGCTTTCCTTTGAATGACTTGAGCAAAATATTTTCAGCACGAATCTGCGATTCGACAGGTGCAGCGACGGAAACCATACCGAGTCCAGAGAGAAGGATGGATGCAACCAAGATTGCGGAGAGCAGCAAAAACTGGGCGAGACCTTGTTCGGTTGCGGGAGAGAATGATCTCCACCTAACTCCTTTAAATCCTGAATTTAGGCGAAAAAAGGGGGTGGAGGGCATCGCGATGTCCAAAGCTAACACCAGATTGAGGCCATGGAATTCCTAAAGGCGGATTGAGGCAAAGTATCGACACCTCCAGTGACATCGTGGTGCAGGAGCGGCATAGAAGCATGAGTGCGCGCCGAGTCCTGATTTCTGCCGGCGAAGCCTCTGGTGAGAACTACGGCGCGATGCTAATGCCAGAACTTCGGAACCTGCTCGGAGCCGGCACGCAGTTCTTCGGCGTTGGCGGCGAAAGAATGCGTGCGGCGGGTTGCGAGACGATTGTTGACTCCGCGAAGGTTGCGGCCGTCGGCATCACCGAAGTTGTGAAGCATGTCGCCACCATCTATCGCGAATTCTTCCGCATGGTTTCCGTCGCGCGCGCGCGTAGGCCGGATGTTGCCATCCTGATCGACTTCCCCGATTTCAATCTAAAGCTCGCCGAAAAGCTGCACGAGATGCATGTTCCGGTTGTTTATTTCGTCTCACCGCAGCTCTGGGCATGGAAGCAGCGGCGTATCTGGCGCGTGAAAAAGTTCGTCGACCGCATGCTGGTGATCTTTCCGTTTGAGGAAGACTACTATCGCCAGCGGCAAGTGGACGCCGAATATGTTGGACACCCGCTGGCAGATTTGCCAATTCCACAGATCACTCGTGAGGGGTTTGCTAAACAATCCGGCCTCGACTCAGGCCAGCCATGGATCACCCTGCTGCCTGGAAGCCGTAAGAAAGAAATTTTGCTGAACCTGCCGGTGATGTTGGAAGCCGCGCGTGGAATGGGATCTGAATACGAATACGTCGTCCCCGTTGCGACCACTCTTTCGCGGGAATGGATGACGCAACAGACCAGCGGAGTACGGGTTCACCTGGTTGATGACGCGCGGGCGGCCCTTCTGCACTCTCAAGCTGCGGTCGTTGCCAGCGGCACGGCGACAGTGGAGGCGGCACTTATCGGCACACCGTTCATTGTGGTTTACCGCGTCAGCGGACTCAGTTACGCGATCGGCCGGCGCCTAGTAAAGGTGAACAACTTCGGCATGGTGAACCTGATCGCCGGACGCGAGATCGTCCCAGAGCTGATTCAGTCGAATTTCACTCCCGAGAATGTTATGCGGCAAATGCGGCGACTGCTGGTCGATGGCGAGCCTCGCGCCGAGATGGTTCGGAACCTCGAAAGCGTGCGTAAGGAGCTAAGAAAGGTCGCAGACGCGCGTGGTCAGACCGCAATTGCACGGGCTGCTGAGGCCATTGCCGAGACAATATCAGATTCGCAACCTGTTAAGGAAAAGGCGGTTTGAGGCAGGTTGGATGGGTTAAACGGGCGCTTGGCTTAAACTATTTGTACGCCTCGATCGTTTAATACAATAAACGTAGTCCTTCATGTGGGCCCTCTGCCGAGACTTGAAAGGCTGGCATCTACATCTATCCGGATTCCCAATTGCATCGTACGAACAATAGCTACTCTGGAGTATCAATGAGTTTGTTTCGACGGACGCTCGCCTCGGCGAGTGCTCCCCCTTGCTTTACTCGGCTGCTGGTTTTGGCAGCCTGCATTCTGGCAATTAGTGCACCTCTCCGCGCAGCAGAGAGATCACGCATTCAGGTTAATGACTACGTAATCGATGCCGATCTGGCGCCGAAGACCCACCACCTCACCGCCAAAGCCAAAGTAAAGTTCACCGCTCTGGACGATATCAGCACCGCAGTGTTCGAACTAAACAACGCACTGCGTGTAACTCGCGTAACCAATGAGGCCGGCAAGACCCTGCCGACCGAGCGCGTTACCCAGGATTTCACAGTCCGCGTTTCCTTGCCCGAAGGATTGAGGAAAGGCCAGTCTCAGACGCTGACCTTCGATTACGAGGGCGTGCTTGACAAAGCGGATGACAGTCCAGTCGAGGGTCTGAAGCTGGCGTCAATCGGACCGGACACAACGTATCTGCTCTATCCCGCGCGTTGGTTCCCGATGGTTGGTTACAACACCAACCGCTTTACCGCGACGATCAGCATTACCGCTCCGGCTTTCTTCTCGGTAATCGGCAGCTCACCTAAGGCAGCCCCATCACGCCCGACATCAGGCGGAAACAAGACCGTCAGCTTCGTTTGGGACACGCCGAGCTTCCCAGGCACGATTATCGCTGGGACATTCGTCGAAACATCAGTCAGTAATCTGAAAGTCTATTTCAAGCCGAATCATCAGCAGCTCGCAGTGGGGTACGCCGACAGCGCAGCTAAAGAACTGGCGTTCTTCTCGAGCATCTACGGACCGATTTCAACTGCAAACCTGGCGATCGTGGAACTGCCGGACGATACCGTCCCGGCTGCCTGGGCGCCACAACTTGCCGCGATAACGTCCAAAGCCATCAGTGAAAAGGTGAACTATCGGCTATTGGCGAACACGTTAGCTCATCAATGGTGGGGAGCATCTGTGAGCCCCGCGTCCAAAGACGACTTTTGGATTACCGAAGGCGCAGCCCGCGACAGCGAAGTTCGTTACGTGCAGGACGCTGCAGGCGAAGCTGGATTCGAGGAAGCCTGCAAGGACATGGCTGTCGGCGCGCTCGCATACGACAACATTCCCCTTTCGGGAGTCGCAAAACTTGATCCATTCTCGCCCGAATTTCAATCGCTGGTAACCGACAAAGGCGGCATGATCTTCCATATGCTGCGCTGGCAACTGGGCGACGCTGGCTACGATCGCACGATGAAGTCGCTGGCTCAGCAGTACGCTGGAAAAGCCGTTACCACGGATCAGTTCCGTGACCTCGCCGAGCAAAATGCAGGTCAGAAACTGGGAGCGTTCTTTACGCAATGGCTCGACGGAACCGGCGCTCCGGAGTTTAAAAACAAGTACACGACCTACCGATTGGGCAACAACAAAGGCTTCCGCATCGTCGGGCAAATCAATCAAGACCTCGACTTGTTCCGGATGCCGCTGGAGATTCGCGTCGATACCGACGGCAAGAGCGAGATGAAACGAATCGACGTCGTTGGAACTCAGTCCACCTACTCAGTCGAAACCTTCGGTAAGCCGCGTCGCATTGTCCTCGATCCCAACAACTGGGTGCTGAAAAACTCTCCGGATCTACGTGTACGCGTATCCATTCTGCGCGGGCAACAACTTGTGGCACAGGGAGATTTGGCGGAGGCACTGAAGGAATATCAGAAAGCGTTAGACGCCAATCACAATAGTTCGCTTGCGCACTATCGCGTCGCCGAAGTTTTCTTCCTGCAGAAGAATTACCAGTCGGCCGCTAACGCCTATCGAGAAGCATTGAATGGAGACGGCGAACCCAAGTGGACCGAAGTCTGGAGTCATATCCAACTCGGCAAAATCTTCGACATTACCGATCAACGCGAACGCGCGACAAACGAATACCGCCAGGCGCTCCAGACGAACGACAACACCCAAGGCGCTCTCGATGAGGCGCGCAGATATCTGAATCAACCCTATAAGCGCGAACGCGAAACGGTTGGACAGTGAGGGTGATCCTCAGTATCCGTGTTCACCTGACTGCAAACTCACTTTGCCTCGGAACATGCGATAGACCATGACGAAGTATCCGCTGGCGATGAGCATACCAATCGACCACCAGATAACGCCGTAAGTAAGTGAGTACGAACCTGCAGCAGCGTTGTAGATCGTGATGTCCTCAACGGCAGGATTGCTGGAAGGCAGCAGGCTTGGATACAAGGCATAAGCTGCTCCTCCGAGCATGCTCGCCAGATACACACAAGAGGCGGTGAATGCGCGACGATCATTGCCTGCACCTCGCGCTAAAAACATCACGACTAAGCTCCCAGCCACAACGACCGGAATTACAAAACCGATTGGATGCTCGGTGTAGTTCTTGAGTACTCGCGGACGGATAGCAATCGTCGCGGCACAGCTCGCTACTGTTAACACCACAAGAAGCGGCCACAAATTGCGCGCGGTTGTTTGGCAACGACGGCAAAGTTCGCCCTCGGTCTTTACTGCGAGATAGTTCGTTCCGTGAATCGTGAGGGCAATTAGCGCAATTACTCCAGCCAGCACCGTATACCAGTCGAGCACACCAGCGTTTGAGCCGGGAAGGAAATCTGTCCACAACGGTTCAAAAAAGTAGTGATCGGCATTGAGTGGCACGCCTCGAATCACGTTGCCCAGAGCTGCCCCGAAGAATATCGCCAGAAGAAGACTTCCGATCGAAAACAGGCCATCGAAGAAGTCTCTCCAGATGCCATTGTCGAGATGCATCCGAAACTCGATGCCAATGCCGCGTAGGATTAGCAGCCACAGCACCATGTTGAGCGGCAGGTAGAAGCCACTGAAACTTGAGGCGTATAGAAGCGGAAATGCAAAGAACAGTGTTCCCCCGCCTGCAAGCAGCCAGACTTCATTGCCGTCCCATACTGGTCCGATGGCGCGCAACACCATCCTGCGATCCTCATTCGTGCGAGCAACAAAGAGATGCGCAATGCCGGCACCGAGATCGAATCCGTCGAGCACGACGTACATGGCCAGCATGAATGCTACGAGCAGGAACCAGATTGTTTCCACGACTAATCTCCTGCGACGGTTATGGGTTGAGGTTCCACATTGGGATTTGGCGTTGGACCATGATCGACCTCACGGTGAACAAGAAAGAGAAAGAAGATCGCGAGAAGTGCATACAGCCCCATAAAACCAAGCAGTGTAAACAAACCGTTTGCAGCAGAAACGTTCGACGAGTACCCAACGCTAGTACGCATCAAGCCGTAAACCAACCACGGTTGACGACCAACTTCGGCGGTCAGCCATCCAGCAGTGTTCGCAATATATGGAAACGGCAGGCACAACATGATTACCCAAAGCAGCCACCGCATTTGAAAAAGCTTCTTACTCCAGAGGGAGAGAATCGCCAAGGCCGTTACAGCGATGAAAATCGTGCCCAGTCCAGCCATGATGTGATACGCGAAGTACAGCAAAGGAATGTTGGTCGGCCAGTCCTCTCGCGGGAATGTATTCAGTCCTTCCACCTGCGCTTCGGTTGTGCCGTACACAAGAAAGCTGAGGACTTTGTTCACTACCAAAGGATTGTCAATTCGCTGATGCTCCACGTCAGGCTGGCCCATTAAAACCATCGGAGCGCCTTTCTCCGTACGGAAAAGACCTTCCATCGCAGCCGTCGTGATGGGCTGGTGTTTTGCCAAATATCGCCCGTGAAGGTCGCCTGTGGGAAAAACCTGCAGAACCGAGCAAATAAAACCCACGATCACGCCGACCCGGAGGAAGACGCGCCCGTACTCCTCGAAGCGGTTATTGAGCAGATAAAAAGCTCCGACGGCGGACATCACGAATGCACCGGTAATTACCGCACCGCTCATGTTGTGCGCGTACTGCAAGATCGCCCATGGGTTGAGCAGCAAGCCAGAGAAGCTACTAACCTGGTACGAACCGTCGGGCAAGCGGGTGTAGGCGACAGGATGCTGCATCCAGGCGTCGGTGGCGATGATAAAGAATCCCGACAACCATGAACCGATAAAGACCATGAATCCCGCCCACCAGTGCGCAATGCGGCTTAATCGCTTCTCGCCGAAAAGGAACAAGCCGAGAAAGGCCGATTCGAGAAAGAACGAAAAAACGCCTTCCATCACGAGCGCCTGGCCGATCACGCCACCGGTCATTTGGGAGAATCGCGCCCAATTGGTCCCGAACTGGAATTCCATCGGAATTCCAGTAACCACCCCGACGACAAAGTTAATGCCGAAAATCTTCATCCAGAAGCGAGCCGCATTGTCATAGGCCTGGTTCCCGGTTCGGAGAGCGATGGTCTTGAGGATGACGATGAGCGGGGCCAGCCCCATGGTCAGTTGCGGAAAGAGGTAATGGAATGTGATCAGAAAACCGAAATGAAGGCGATGTACAAAGTACGCGGTATCCACGTTTCCTGCCTCCGCCGCAACAGTGTATAGGGGCCAACCACTGACGCCAAACCAACAGACATCGCTCGCAATTACATGGAGTTTTGGTCAGATGCATCCGTAACCTGCCAGCTTCTGTACGCAAACCCTCAACTGGCAACCAATACATCTGCACCTGTCACTGCTACCAGCCATGGAAGAGTCGACTGCCTATTGTTACGATTGAAAACGAACATGTCCGAATTCGCACAAGCCATGTCCGAAAATGAACAAGCGGATGCACGGTAAGGTTTGTCCCACACAAACTCAGCTCATAGCGAATCTTCACGGAACTGCCAGCCATCCGATGCCGTATTGATGAGTGCAGTACGAAATGTAAATTGATTGATGGCGTGCTAACCGTCATTAAGGCTTGTCGTCAAAGGTACAAACAGGTAACCAGACGGGGTCTGGATGGGTGAGCGGAACAATGCGCCGGAGTCGCGACGCAACGGGTCGACTCCAATTGAAGGCGAGCTGGAGGCATCGTTGCATCCGGCTTGGGTGGCTTTTGTGCGTTATTGTCAGCAAATGGGCCATGGAGAAATTGAGAAATTGAAAATCCAGGACGGGATTCCCGTTTTGGTAGAGGTTTCAAGACACAAGATCAAGTTCAGCTAGCGAAGTAGCTGACCGAATACATCGGAGGCTGTCGCGATCCTGATTCATCCCAGGATCCGGCAGCCTCTTTGTGTTTCCAGGATGGTGTTGAGATGTCAGGCATCAGAAGTACCTCGATACGTCTCACTTCGTTTTCGCCGAGATGGTTTTTCATCTTTCTCGGGATCATGGCATCTATATCCCGACCACAGGCAACTGCAGCCGTGAAACCGATTGGTGAACCAGAATTCAGCAAACTGTTAATCGAGGCCGAGAATGGCTCTCTACCTGCAGAGATACAGGTAGCAAAAGCATATGCTTCGGGCCGAGTCGGCAAAGTAAATTACCAAGAGGCCGCGCGTTGGTTCCGCAAGGCTAGTGATCGAGGGGAGCCAGATTCGCAAACCAATCTGGGCGTCCTCTACCTGCAGGGCCGGGGCGTAGAACGTAATGAGCAGGAGGCGATCCGCTGGTTCCAGCGCGCAGCTTCCTCCGGCTACCCAGTTGCGCAGCACAACCTCGCGGTGGTCTACCTCAACGGTTGGGGAACGCCAAAGGATCCCGAGCGAGCGCTCGATCTGCTGACTCGTTCGGCGAGCGCGGGTCTGGAGATCTCAGAAGTGGAGTTAGCCGCGATTTATTTGGACGGGCAGATCGTGCCACGAAATGCGGAGCTCGGAATCAAATGGCTGAAACGAGCGGCTCGCCACGACTTCCCCACAGCCAACTTCTTGCTGGCGGTCTCGTACGAGAACGGAGATGGCGTGAAAGTCGACTTAGCAAAAGCGGTTGAGCTTTACCGCAAGGCTGCCGATCAAGGCCTTCCTTCTGCAGAGAACAATCTAGGGAGGCTCTACTTTCAGGGAGGTGGAGTCAAACAGGATAAACGCGAAGCTTTGACCCTGTTTTCAGCAGCGGCAGAACAAGGAAACGGACAGAGCTACCTGAACCTTGCGCTCTGTTCCCTTATCGGCTGCGCAGCCGTGATTGACGCGACTGCCGCGTACAGCTGGTATCTCTCCGCACAAGCTTCTGGTGTTCCCATTCCTTCATTGTTCCATGACAAATTCACCCAACTTGCAACGCAGCTAGATGAGATCCAAATCAGGAAAGCAGAATCGGATTCTCAAGCTTGGATTGCGCAACATCCTTCATCCGATCTACGCACTCCCGTCCAACTCCGCCGTGTACCCGATGCTGCCTTCGCAGCGAACCAGCAACCACGAACCATTGACAACAGTGAGGTGTTCAAGACGTTATGGCAACAGACTCCATACACGCCGCCGCGTTCTCTCAGTCGAGATTCCGCGCGCTGATCGCGGACGACCAGCCTTCTGCCCGTGAAGCCATAAGCCGCCTTCTCGAGGACGACGACTCGATCGAGATTGTAAGCGAATGCTCGGACGGCAAAGAGGCACTCGCCGCAATCGCCGAGTATGCGCCTGACATGCTGTTTGTAGATGTCCAGCTACCTGAAGTACCAGGTTTTCAAGTAGTGGAATCGAGTCGCGAAAAGATTCCCGCAGTCGTCTTCATGAGCGCGCTCGAACGGTACGCTGCTCGGGCTTTTGACGCTCAGGCAGCCGACTATGTTGTGAAGCCATTTCATGACGAACGACTTCTCCAGGCTGTAGAGCGCGCTAAACTGCGCGTTCAGATGGAGCGTAGCAGGATTTCAGTTCCGGCAATTGCTAATCCGGGGCCGGTCCACGCTCCGAATCAGGAACCAGCAAGATACCTTGAGCGGCTGGCGCTTCGCAATGGCGATCGTATTTTCTTCCAGAAAGTTCAGCAGGTTGACTCTTTTACTTCAGCGGCGAACTATGTTCAAGTACATTGCGGGTCCCAGGAACATCGCATGCGGTCCACAATGAATCACTTGGAGCAAAAGCTGGATCCGAAGCAGTTTGTTCGCATCCACCGCTGCACAATTATCAATATCGAGTGTTTGCGGGAATTTCGCCCTTTGCCCCACGGGGATTACATGGTGAAGCTGGTAGATGGAAAAGAACTCACAATGAGCCGCAACTATCGCCAGCAGTTCCGAAAGGCTTTGACGGCGCTAAGTTACACCCAATAATTTGCTTGCTAGCGGACTTTCGTAGCCTGGATCCCTGACGCTGAGGCGTCAGGGATTCTGCTTTCGCGCTGCTTTCTCGTGCTTCTATGACCTTGATAAATATTTTTGATTTCAACTATTTTCCGAATGAGGTATAACCAGCATGCAAAAGCGGGAACCTGAGCCCCCAATCGGAACCCTGTGGGAGTCTCGAGCTTGCAAACCAACACTTACCTGCTACTGTTTCTCTCGCTAAACAGTCTGATTTTGCTTCTTCAAATCGGCCTTCTCTTTCTTCAATTCCGTAAACAGCAACAGAGCCAAGGCTCTCCGCTGCACCTTCTCTCTGGTGTGCGTGTGTCCCAGGTGATGAGCGAAATTCCTGCGGCCTCCCCGCATGACACTCTCGAATCTGTACAGGAGATCATGTTTGCTCGGGAGGTGTTCGCAATGCCTGTACTGGACGAAGATGGCGAGCTCGCCGGAATTGTCAGCATGTCGGACATCGTAAAGATCGACCGAAGTGAGCGTGGACACGTTCAGATAGACGCGGTTTATTCACGCGATCTGAAATGCGCATTTCCAGATCAGACGATGCATGAAGTAGTGGAGCGCATGCGCGAATTTCATCTAGCTAATTTCCCCGTTGTCTCGCGCCGTGATGAAAAGCGCCTGCTAGGCATGGTCACAAAAGCGGACGTCATGCTGGCTTATAGGAAGATGACGTTAGAGCTATCGCTCTAAACTTTGCGGATCGCACTAGTTGCCGGCTGCGCTCTGCATCACTTTGGGTTTTGTTTTAGCAGTGCTCCTGACGGGCTTGCGGCTGCCGTCAAGAAACAATCGAACGGCCTTCAAGATCTGTTCGGGTCCACTGCTTACAAAAGCTGTTGACCAGGGATCGCGTTCGTCTTTTTCATCCTGGACCATGACGATGGTAAGCGTAGGAAACTGCTCTCGCAGGCGCTGCACCAGACGCACATTTTGGGGTGTGCGTAATGAATCTCCCATCAGGAGCATGTCGAAAGATATGCCATGCAATAGCGAGAAAAGTTCATTAGCTCGAGTGGTGTTAATAACGTCATATCCCGCACGTTGCAAAATCATGGCACGCGTAGAGATAACGTGGGTGTCCTCGCCGTAAGCGAGAATCCGTTTTGTAGACATGTTCGAAGGGGATGCTGCTCGAACATTACTGCCACCATTCGGACCAGTCAATAGAATTCCTGTTATTTAATATTGACGAAAAATCCAAGTCACGCTTGGGTGAATTTGTGACCCAGAGTTGTTGCAATAGCTGCGACAACCCCCCACGTCGACAAGCAAGAAATCAACTTATCTGATGTAAATCAAGGCCATTTTTCCGCTCTTGACAACCGTCCCGGCGCAGAGGAGAATCCTATTCATCGTAGGCGAACATAAAGCGAAAGCAGTTGGAGCTTACCCACTGATCGGTACCCATGATGAATAGCACATCTGAGCTACGTAACCGCGTAGAAGCTGTCTTGGAAAAGCGAATTCCGCGTGCGCTATCTCCGTTGCAACGGCCAGCGCCTGAAATGGTCTCGACCGGCATCACTGCAATCGACTCCCTTACTGGTGGCGTTCCTCTAGGATGTCTAACTGAGATCTGCGGCCCAATATCTTCAGGACGTACCAGCGTTTTGCTCTCGCTGATGGCCGAATGCATGCGTCACGACGAAATATGCACACTCATAGATACAAGCGATGCATTTGATCCACAATCGGCAGCTAGCGCTGGCGTAGATCTAGCTCGGATGCTTTGGGTTCGATGCGGCTCATCTTCACCGCGGAGACACGGAGACACCAAGAAGAACAAATCGGACTCTCGATCGTTTAATTCGATAGGAACTAAATCATCTGATTCACGCAAAGAGTATTCCCAGATTGAACAAGCTCTAAAAATTACAGATGTACTACTACAAGCCAGCGGCTTTGGACTCGTGATTCTCGATCTTGCCGACATCCCCATTCAGGCAGCTAGGCGAATTCCGCTTACGACCTGGTTTCGTTTTCGACGGGGAGTTGAAAGCACGTCAACCGCATTTGTCGTTGTCGAACAACAGCCTAATGCCAAAAGCTGCGCTTCTCTCGTTCTTGATTTTGCTCCGCAGCAAGCCGCCTGGAGCGAGGCTGTTGAAGCAGGAGATATCGCTGTAGGGAGGCATTTCGGTATCGGCAACCATCCCTCAACCAATGAAGTGGCATTTCGAGTGACTGCGGAGGGAGTAGCGATTCCGTTCGATAAGCCAATGGCATCGTCTTTTGAAATGCCTCAGCGCTGGATTATTCCGCGAGCGCGGTTACTGCATACTACGCACGCGCACTTTCAGGTGGCACGATCGCGAGGCATCAGCAGTTCGAAGAAATTGCCGGTACGCTTCGAGTTTTCCATTCCGGAGACTGTGGCCGAAATTCCGCTCGCCGCTTGTGCTTTATCCGTGCAGTAAAAACTGCTCGTTTCATTTTGAAAATGCAAACTTGCCATGCTTTTTGCCTGCATTTACATTCCCGAATTTCCTGTGCAAGCTATTGCACGCACAACGCCTGAGCTGCGCGAGCAACCAATCGCTGTGCTCGACGGCGCTCCGCCGCTGCTCACCATAATCGCGACCAATCAGCAGGCACGCAAACTCGGCGTTGAGATCGGGATGACGAAGCTGCAATCGGAAATTTGCCCTGAGGTTAAACTTCGCCGGCGGTCGATTACGCAGGAAGAATCTGCGCTTAATGCTCTACTCGATTGTGCTCGGGCGTTCTCTCCGCGCGTCGAAGACACCACTCGACATAGCGCAGATTCTGAAGACAAAGAAAAATCCAGTGACACTGTGATTTTGGATATCACTGGCCTGGAGCGCCTATTTGGAGCCCCAGCAAAAATTGCAAGACGCATCGCCTCGCATGTTCTCACAATGGGACTTGAAGCCAATGTTGCCATTGCCGGTAATCCTGATTCAGCTATGCATGCGGCGCGCGGCTTTCCCGGCATAACGATTATTGTTCACGGCACGGAAGCCAGGCGGCTCGGTTCTTTACCAATTCAACTACTAGAACCTTCTGCGGAGATGCTCGAGACATTCGAACGATGGGGCATCCGTGATTTTGCTGGACTCACCGCGCTACCGGAGGTCGCGCTTAGCCAGCGGCTTGGGCAGGAAGGATTGCGCCTACAAAAGCTGGCGCAAGGACGGATCGAGCGCACGATTGTCCCAACGGAACCAACCATCAAATTTGAAGAAAGTATCGAGCTTGAAGATGCAATTGAGCTGCTCGAACCACTGGCGTTTATTTTGAATCGCCTGCTTGAACAAATTTGTTCACGCCTTGCATCGCGATCACTCGCTGCTAACGAATTATGGCTCACTCTGGAGCTGACTGGACATGAAGATCAATCTGTTGAAGAACAGGAGCAAAGCAAGAGTCTTTATCAGTGTAGCTTCCAGTTCCCTGTTCCAATGCAGGACAGTCGAACTTTTCTGAAGCTATTGCAGCTCGATCTTGCAGTGCACCCACCAGCTGGACCTGTAAAAAAGATTCTCATTGCCGCTGCACCGGCGCCTCCTCGCGTTGCACAATCGGGGTTATTTCTCCCACGCGGACCAGCGCCGGAACGGCTTGAACTCACATTGGCACGTATTCGCGGCATCGCCGGCGACGATCGTGTGGGCTCTGCCGAATTGCTCGACACTCACGCTCCCTCCGGTTTTCGCATGTGCACATTTCGTCCGTACACGAAGGCCTCGAAAAACAATGATCGGCCGCGTACGCAGCGAACAGCACTACGCATCTTTCGTCCACCACTCGCGGCCAAAGTTCAGATGCAGAATGAAATGCCTGCCCGCGTCTTTGTTCGCGGACAGATGCATAACGTAACGGCCGCAGCAGGTCCGTGGCGCAACAACGGCGGCTGGTGGACCACTCAAGCCTGGACTCGCGACGAATGGGACTTGGAACTTCGAGCAGAGCAGTCTTCCCCAATGCTGGTGCGCATGTACCGCGATCTAAGTTCAGCGAAGTGGTATCTCGAAGGGACATTTGACTAACTCTATAAAGACCATCACCACGGAGACACGGAATCACGGAGAAGATGAAAGCTAAAACATAAAACCGCGAAGAACCCGAAAGACTCTAGCCCAAAGCCTTCGTGGTCCTTTGTGGTTTCATTTTTCGCCTTCTCCGTGATTCCATGTCTCCGTGGTGAAATCGCGCAACGATGTACATAGAACTCCATTCCCGATCTGCCTTCAGCTTTCTCGAAGGCGCTTCCCTACCGGAAGCTTTGATTGCCGTGTGCGCAAATTACGGTATGCCGGCGATGGCGCTGCTCGATCGCAATGGCGTTTACGGCGCACCACGGTTTCATCTTGCGGCTCAGAAATTCAACATTCGTGCTCATATCGGCGCGGAAGTCACTGTCGATGACACACTTTTCGGCGAAGTTGGGCCGGCACGTTATCCCCTGCTGGTCAAATCGCGTCAGGGATATCAGAACCTCTGCCAGCTCATCACTCGCACAAAGTTACGCGCAAGGAAAGAAGAAAGCGCCGCGCGGATAGAAGAGCTGGAAGAACACGCAGGCGGATTGATCTGTCTTACTGGCGGCGAAGACGGTCCGCTTGCTGAAGCGCTCATGCGTGGCGGATATGACGAAGGAATGCGCACTGTAGAGCGCTTGATGCGTATCTTCGGTCCGCAGAACGTGTATCTCGAGTTGCAAAGACATTTCGATCGGCGCGAAGAGGCGCGCAATCAGGCAGCAGTAGCTATCGCTCGCAAGCTGCGCCTTCCTATCCTTGCGACCAACGGTGTGTCTTACGCAACCGCCGAGGAGCGCGAAATTCTCGATGTCTTCACCTGCATTCGTCATCACCGGCAACTGGAGAATGCGGGCCGACTGCTCTCGATCAATTCTGAGCGCTTCATCCGCACGCCTGCCGAAATGGGAGAGCTCTTCGCTGATCTGCCTGATGCAATCAGCAATACCCTCGAACTCTCGAGCAGACTGGAGTTCACGCTGAAAGAGCTGGGTTACGAATTCCCGCGTTATCCAATTCCGGAAAACGAAACGATGATTTCGTTTTTACATGAACGCACACGAGAAGGTATGGATAAGCGCTACGGCCAGAAGCCACTTGAATTGCGGGAACGTGCCCGGCAGCAAATTGAACACGAATTGAAGCTCATCGAAAAACTCAACCTTGCCGGCTATTTCCTGATCGTATGGGACATCGTTCGCTTCTGCGAGAGAGAACGCATCCTGGTGCAAGGTCGTGGATCAGCCGCCAATAGCGCGGTTTGTTATGCGCTGGGAATCACCGCCATTGATCCTGTTGGCATGGAGCTGCTGTTTGAACGATTTCTTTCGGAAGAACGAGGCGAATTGCCAGACATCGATCTTGATTTGCCCGGTGGCGATCAACGCGAGCGCGTAATTCAGCATGTTTATGCGCAATACGGCGCTAATGGCGCTGCCATGACCGCGAACGTTATTACTTATCGTGGACGCTCGGCCGCACGCGAAGTAGGTAAGTCCCTTGGCTTCGATGTCGAAACTTTGGATCGATTATCCGCACTGGTTGGTTCGTGGGAATGGAAAGGACCAACCGACACGATGGAGCAACAGTTCCGTCACGCAGGATTCGATCTTCGACATCCACGCATTTCGAAATTCCTCGATCTTGCTCTGCGCGTGCAGGACCTGCCGCGACATCTCGGCCAGCATTCCGGCGGCATGGTCGTCTGCCAGGGGCAACTCAGCTCGGTAGTGCCGCTTGAGCCGGCCAGCATGCCTGGGCGCGTAGTAGTGCAGTGGGACAAGGAAGATTGCGCTGATCTCAATCTGGTGAAAATCGATCTGCTGGGATTGGGAATGATGGCGGTGCTTGAAGATTGCATCGAACTGATCCCGCAGCATTACGGCGACCGGGTGGATCTGGCGCAGCTTCCGCAAAATGACGCTCAAGTGTACGAAGGACTTCAGCAGGCCGATACCGTTGGACTTTTTCAGGTCGAAAGCCGCGCGCAGATGTCGGCGCTTCCACGGAATCGTCCGAAATGCTTCTACGACATCGTGATTCAAGTGGCGATCATCCGTCCAGGTCCTATTGTGGGCAAGATGATGAATCCCTTTTTGAAACGACGCCAAAACCTGGAGCCGGTTAAGTACGCTCATCCGTCGCTTGAGCCGGTATTGAAACGAACACTAGGTGTTCCGCTTTTTCAAGAGCAGCTTCTGCGCATGGCGATGGTTGTTGCCAACTTCAGCGGGGGAGAAGCGGAAGAACTGCGCCGGGCCATGGGAAACAAACGTTCTCAGGCAAAAATGGCCGCTATCGAAACACGGCTGCGCAGCGGCATGACTGAGAACGGCATTGTTCAGCAGGCGCAGGATGAGATTGTGCAGTCCATAGTCTCATTCGCGTTGTACGGATTCCCCGAATCGCACGCCGCCAGCTTCGCGCTGCTGGCATATGCAAGCGCATATCTCAAGTGTCATTATCTGGCGGCGTTCACGGCTGCTCTTTTGAACAATCAGCCGATGGGTTTTTATCATCCAGCGACGATCGTGAAAGATGCGCAGCGACACGGATTGAGGGTCCGGCCCGTGGATGTAACGCGTTCCGATTGGCCTTGCACCCTGGAATGTGAGTGCGGCAGCCACGCTCCGCATGATCGTCCCGGCTGCAATATTTCATTGCGTATGGGACTGCGCTATGTTCGCGGTTTGCGGGAAGAAGCGGCGCTGTCCCTGGTAAGCGAACGCGATCGCAAACCATTTTCTTCCGTAGACGATCTGGCACGTCGTGTGCCGGAGTTGCGCCGGAATGAATTGAACACTCTGGCCCAGATTGGAGCTTTGAACTGCATTGGCGGATCTTGTTCGCCGAATCAACAAGATGTTGATAGAGATTTAGGGAAGGGTACCGGCTTTAGCCGTGCCGATAAGAGATCACAAATTAGTCCGGCTTTAGCCGCTGAGGTAATTGCTTTTAATGAGGGCGCTCTTTCTACAAAACCTGGACAAGCTGCGGAAAGAGAACTTGCCAGTTCGTGTCAGGGCATCGACTTTCATTGGTGGCGTAAAAGCATAGATGGCAACTCTTCTGATCTGCCGAAGGCATGCGTGCAGCGAAGCGGAGCGCAAGAAGAAAAGCAATCTTTTCTGTCGCTCCGACCTTCGGTCTCTTCTCCGGCCTGCGGCAGCAAGGAGGGGGTGATGTCTCAACCTTTTTCAGCACGACTGAAAGTCGATGCCCTGACACAAACCGAAAATCAAAAGTATTTTTTGCCACGTGAGGCTGTGCCCGTCCCTAAGCCAAAATTCCATCGACGCGATGCATTGTGGCAAGTGGAAAAGGCGGCATGGGTGGAAGGACCTTTATTAGCGGATATTGCAGAACCAGATTTGCCTTCCCCGCTGGCGCAAATGACCTCCGAAGAGCGTCTCATTGCCGATTATCACGGCACTGGTCTGACGGTCGGGCCACATCCTATGCTTTATCGCCGTGAAGAGATGAGTCGCATGCGCGTAGTCCGTGCTATCGATCTGTGCAAGCTAAAACACGGGCAATTCACTCGCATTGCAGGCTGTGTGATTGCGCGACAGCGCCCTGGCACTGCCAATGGCTTTATCTTTCTTAGTCTTGAAGACGAAACTGGAATCTCCAATGCAATCATCATGCCCGATCTATACGATCAGAACCGGTTATTAGTCATCCATGAACGCTTTCTGTTAATTGAAGGGATTCTGCAGAATGTAGAGAACGTCATTTCTGTGAAGGCGCTGCGAGTAAGCCGTCTGGAAATTACCGGCGCGGCAACCAAGTCGCATGACTTCCACTGAGAAGAACAGGCTTTTTAGTAAAGAATCCTCCACCAAAAAGCATCTCCGATTCGCTGGAATCCACTGGCCGTCGAACGCAAACTTCTAAAGCGACAAGCTCTGCACTTTAGTCCGCAATGAGCAGGTCAGAAAAACCTAGAAAGTCGTCACTGGAAGCGGCTTCTGTCTCTGAACGATTTTTCTGAAACGATCTTGCTCTAAACCCTCCCGTTTCACACTTCTGCTTGCTAAAATCAAAACAGTTGTTGGGTGATCCGCGGACATCTCCCGGTCTCTGCTCACTTGAGCGCTCAACAGTAAATAATTCCCCTGAATTGGAGAGGTCCCCCATGGCTAAAGCAAAAAGTTCCAGTAAATCGGCCGCCATTACGAACGGTGACACCGGAAGTAATGGCACCGTAACCGTGTCAAAAAAGAAAATCCCCAGCTCCGCTCTGCAAATGAGCTCTGCTGCAGAAAGCACCGCCGCTAATGCGGAAGTCGCTCTCCCTGCGCGCGTAACCGATACCGGCGTGTATCCAAGTGTGAGCGAAGACAAAATCCGTCAGCGCGCCTATGAGCTGTACATGCAGCGTGGCGGACAGCACGGAAAGCATGTAGATGACTGGTTCCGCGCAGAGGCGGAACTGCGCGGCCACAGATAACATCCGCAGTATTCACTTCCAACGTAGAGCGAAAGGGTAAGAGCGCGTTGAGCAAAACTGTTCTCCTGGTTGATGACAACCCAGTTCAGCTTTCGACTCGGCAGACAGTGCTGAGCCAAGCTGGAGTCGAAGTACAGGTCGCCACCAACGCCGACAGCGCACTTGCCCTGCTTCGCAGCCTCTCCGATACCCAAAAGATTGGTGTAATCGTTACGGACCACATAATGCCCGAAGCCACCGGGTCAGACTTTGTTCGACTTGTGCGCGAAGTAAATCCCGAGGTTCCTGTCATTGTCATCAGCGGACTAGCCGAAGCAGAACAGGAATATGTCGGCATGGACGTTCTCTTCCGCCAAAAGCCCTGTCCACCCCCGGAATTGATTCGATTGGTGGAGTCGGCCGTTGCTAAGTCAGAGAAGCAGTGACAGTTGTCACATCCCAATTCAGCGCCTGATTCGATAATTGCCTGCGCGAAATCTCTGCGAAAGCAGGTAAAATTGTCACTGCAGGAACACTCCTGAATGTGATGTAGTTCGGTTTACCGCATGCCCCTATTTGGAAGCTTCGCGCTCATCTTCGCTCTTGTCCTGAGCGCCTACTGCTTCTTCGCGGGAACCCTCGCTTTGCGACAGCAGGCAGTCGGAAGTCCCAATGATCGTCTCGCGGAGACCGCCCGCCGGGCAGGAATTGCAACTTGGGTGGCGGTCGCGGGAGCTGCCTTCGCACTAGTTTGGTCAGCCCTTAACAACGACTTTGCGGTTGCCTACATCCTCCACCATACGAATCGCGACCTACCAACGCCTTATAAGTTCGCCGCGCTCTGGTCAGGGCAAGAAGGTTCCCTGCTGTTCTGGACATTGCTGCTTAGTAGTTATGGACTGGTACTCCGTCTGCGGCACAAAGTGGATGTGAAGCTAACCGCATATGCCTCGACCATTCTGGCGGCAGTCCAGCTGTTCTTTCTGCTCCTTCTGAACTTCGCAGCCACGCCATTCTCATTGGTTACCGGCAACATCCCGGCAGACGGAAACGGCCTCAATCCCCTGCTTCAGTATCCCGAGATGGTGATTCATCCTCCCATGCTGTATCTGGGGTACGTGGGATTCGCGGTGCCGTTCGCTTTTGCGCTAGGCGCCTTGATCATGAAGTATCCGGGTGAGAAATGGATTCACATCACGCGTCGCTGGACGATGGTCACGTGGTGCTTTCTGACCTGCGGAATCTTCCTCGGCGCTCACTGGGCTTATTCGGTCCTAGGGTGGGGCGGCTACTGGGGCTGGGATCCGGTTGAGAATGCGTCCTTCTTCCCCTGGCTTACCGGAACTGCATTTCTGCATTCTGTGATGATGCAGGAAAAGCGAGGAATGCTGAAAACGTGGAACGTGTGGCTCATCTTTGCCACGTTCATGCTTTCCATTTTGGGAACTTTTCTAACTCGGAGCGGAGTTGTAAGTTCCGTGCACGCCTTCGCCCAGTCGTCGATTGGCGAGTGGTTCATGTGGTTCCTGGCAGTGATCCTCTCGGTGTGCGTGTACTTCTACATCCGGAACCGCGATCACCTTCGAAGCGAACATCGGCTGGAATCACTGCTCTCCCGTGAATCAAGTTTTTTGTTCCAGAATCTCGTGCTTCTGGCCTCATGCTTTGCGATTCTTTGGGGAACTCTGTTTCCCGTCCTCTCCGACTGGATTCAGGGACACAAGGTCACCGTCGGTCCGCCATTCTTCAACCGCGTGAACGTTCCGATCGCAATGTTCCTGCTGCTCCTCACCGGAGTCGGACCGTTGCTGGCATGGCGCAGCACATCATGGGCAAGCTTAAAACGCAATTTCACGATACCGGTAATTGCCGCTATTGCTACCACAATCGTCTTGATGGTCTTGGGCGTACGGCCCTGGGAAGATGCTGCCCACTTCTATTCGCTGATGGCGATGTCGCTGGCTGCATTAGTAACCGCAACGATCGTGTCCGAGTTCGTACGTGGTGGACGGGTGATTGCTAGACACACTGGTCAGAATTTGCTCACCTCAATCGTAACGCTCACTCGGCGAAACACACGCCGCTACGGTGGGTACCTTGTGCACTTTGGTGTGGTAGTGATCGTGATTGGGCTTTCGGGCGCAGCGTTCAACCAGCAAAAGGAACAAGAGCTGGGCTTCCATGAGCAGATGCAGGTCGGGCCTTACATTCTGATCTGCGACAACTACACCCAGGAAGACAATCCTAACTATTCCATCGAGTACGCAATCCTTAACGTGTACAAAAATGGGAAGCCCATTGGGCAGATGTTTCCGGCCAAGAAGTTTTTTAATTCTAGTCAGCAGGGCGATACAATCGTCGCAAATCATTCAACGCCGATTGAGGATCTCTACGTCATCTACGCCGGTAAGAACGTTGATACGGATAAGCCGATCATCAAGGTCTTCATAAATCCTCTGGTGATGTGGATATGGGCAGGAGTTTGGGTTCTGATTTTTGGCACGGTTGTGGCGATGATTCCGCCAATTTCGGCCTCTGCCGTGCCTTCGACACAGCATGTGCGGCCAACCACCGTCGCACTTCCCGTCAATTCTGAACCGGTCGAGGCAGGTGACTGATGAAGTGGTTCCGCCGATTGAGCACTTCTCTTCTCACCATTGTTCTGTCGGTCGCTCTGCTCGGAGCCAGTGGCGATCGTACGCGATTCACCGATCTCGGACATCGAATGATGTGCGTCTGCGGTTGCAATCAAATCCTGCTCGAGTGCAACCACGTGGGCTGTACCTATTCGGATCGTATGCGCGAGCAACTCGCGGCTGCCACTCAGCGGGAGAGTAGCGATGAAAACATTCTCCAGGCGTTCGTGAAAGAGTATGGAACGACTGTATTGGCTGCTCCCACTATGCGCGGCTTCGACAAGGTCGCATGGATCATGCCGTTTACCGTGTTTCTAGCTGCTTCGCTCATGGCCGTGATCCTGATTCGCAACTGGAGGGCGCGTCCACCTACGCAGGCAGTGCATCACTCGACTCCGGCGCTGGATCGCTACCGCGAGCAGGCACGCAGGGAGACATCGCTTTGATCGTCGCAATCTGTATCTTGTTTGCCGCTGCATTGCTGGTTTATGTTTTTGCTCCTGGTGTCTCTTTCGAGCGTGCAACAGATAAGCCGCGACTTGTGTATTTGGACGAGCGCAAGCAGGTGATTTACGAAAATCTTCGTGACTTGAACTTCGACTTTAAAGCAGGCAAGTATCCGGCCGAGGACTACGAATCGCTGAGAAATTCTTTGGAAGCCGAAGCTGCGGAAGTATTAGCAGAGATCAACGCGCTACAAGAGACTGCTCAAGCGGTCTAGTGAAGTTGAAACGGCGCCAGGCCGGTGCGGACCTGTCTCAAGTAATCTTAAAAGGCTAATTGTGATTGAATGATTCATTTCACTCGAAGCTCACCTTTTCCTCGATGCAGAATTATCCGCCTCTATGCGATCGTCTTCCTGTTAATTGCGTCATCCTTTGCCGTCAACATCACGGGAAGCGTTACCAACAAGACCGTGGACAAGCCCTCGGCCGGCGACGATGTTGTACTGCTCAAGCTCAGCGAGGGTATGCAGGAAGCCGCGCGGGCTAAGACTGACGCTCAGGGCAAGTTCGCCCTGCCGGTTCCCGATGATGGTGGACAGCATCTCGTTCGCGTCACACATCAGGGGGTGAATTACTTCAGGCCCGCTCCTGCCGGCACCACCACCGTACAAGTCGATGTATACGACGCAGGGAAGCAGGTCGAGGGCGTCACAGGTCGAGCGGACATCCTGCGGGTGCAGGCCGACAACGGGCAAATGACGGTCACTGAACTGTTTGTTCTGCAAAACAATTCCAAGCCGCCACGCACTCAAATGGGCGAGCGCAGCTTCGAACTCGCGCTGCCCGAAGGTGCAGTCGTCGATGCTTCATTGGCGGCCGGGCCTGGCGGTATGCCAGTGAACTCAGCTCCCGTACCCACTGGAGAAAAGAACCGTTACGCATTCGTCTTTCCGATTCGCCCGGGCGAAACGAAGTTCCAGCTTAGTTATCACGTTCCCTATTCTGGAAGCTTCTCCTTTAAGCCTGAGGTCTTCACGCCAATGGAAGACGTAGTAGTCATGCTCCCGAAGAGCATGCAGTTCAGTGGCGGCAGCCCCGACTTTGCCAGCGGGGGCGAAGAGAAGGGCATGAACATCTTTGTCGCGCACAACGTTCCGGTGCGTAAGCCGCTTGCTTTTTCGGTTTCAGGAACCGGCGAGATTCCGCGCGATGCACAGGACAAGGAGGGTGGAGATAGTCAGGCAGCAAGCAGTGGAGGTGCTCCGGACAACCGACCCGGTGGCGGCCTCGGACGCCCGGAGGAAACACCTGATCCCCTGCATGCCTACCGCTGGTGGATTATCGGTGGACTAGGCGCAGTACTTGTCGTCGGAGCCATCGTCGTAATGAACCAGAGGCCAAGAACGGAACACTCTGTCCCGACGGCTGCATCTGTGCCTTTGGTTAGGAGCGTTGCCCCGGCCCCAGCGCACAGTTCCCTGCTGGAGGCGATGAAAGAAGAGTTGTTCCAACTTGAAACTGAACGACTTCAGGGAAAGATATCGGATTCAGACTATCAGCAAGCCAAAGCAGCGCTCGATCTAACCATCAAACGCGCGATTACTCGATCCAAAGCTTAGTTCTCATCGCGCACAGCATGTAGAGACGTCCGCCGCGGCGGACTGCGTCTCTACCGCACTATGGATTCTTCGCGAATGCCGCGCAATTCGCGTCGGAAGGCTGATTCGGCAACGTTGGCGGCGTTGCCCAGGAGGCCTTGGTGAAATCGAAGAAGTCGAGGTCCGGCTGTGCAGCGTCGCGCTTGGTCAAATTCGGCAAGTTGAAGCGCTGCTCGATGAATTTCAGAATCGAAGTCGTGTCCGAGGGTTGATGTGAAACAAAATGGGCCTTGGTATACGGCGAAACGACCATCAGTGGAAGGCGGAACCCGGTTCTAGTGAAGTCTCCGGCCGGATCTTTCGGCAGCAGATCCTTCGGCGCGATACCATCCGGTTGTACAGCCGTCATTGGCTGCACGTGGTCATAAAAGCCTCCGCCCTCGTCGTATGTCAGGAAAAATACGGAGTCTTTCCAAATCGGACTTCCCATGAAGGCTTGGATCAATTTCATGTCGTACACTGCGCCAAGCTGCACGGGATTGCCCGGATGTTCATCACGGCCGCTTTCAAAGCCCGGCTCAATTAATGCAACGGAAGGAAAGCTTCCACTGTTGAGATCCGTAAAGTAGTCAGTTTGTCCGGACGCACACGGCGTGCTCGCGTTCGTGCAGTCCACTGGAGCGAGATGCTTGGCGTCGGCGTGCTGCGCACCCCATACGAAGTTCGTTAGCGTGGTCAGGGGTGTTCTCGACGAACTCACGTCGGAGTAGTACACCTTCCACGACACGCCCGCATTGTCGAGAAGCTGAAAGATATTCTTCACGTCCAATTGCGGCGGCTGGTGAGCATATCCAGCGCTCGTTGCCGCGAGTTCCGCGAACCGATTCGGCGGCGAATTCGACGGAATCGGTGAAAAGAAATGATCCGATGTGGCGAACTGTGATGCCAGGAAGTAATAGAACGGGAGAATGCTCTCGTCGTAGTACCCCATGTTCCGTTCGCCGCGGACATCGAAGTAGTGGTGATGATCGTTCTGGGAATTCGCAAACTGCGAGAATCCGGCAGTGATGTGGACAAACCCATTTCCGAGCCAAGTGTTCGATGCAGGATCGTCCCGATTAAAAGCTCCGTGGCTCTCAAGCCAATCAGGGCTAAAATCCTCCACGCATTGGTCATTCAGCTTGAACGACTGCACATTCGCGGAGCTTCCAAGGCTAACGTGTCCTTGATTGTTGTGTGTGATTGTGACCGTGGGTTCACCCGCAACCGAAGATCCGACCGTTAGCGTGAGCGAAGTAGTCAGGCCGCTGCTCGAGCTGAAGTTGTAAGTGACGGATCCCGGAGTGCTCGGCGCCGTTACCGTGGCGCTGGCGTTCGGCCCATACGGTTGTGTGTGCAGCGGATCTGGCGGAGGCGTAATCGTAATACTCGATCCATCAGTCGTTGCCCAAGTCAGCAGCGATGTCCCACCCGGCGCAACTTTCATCGGATTCGCGCCAACAACGATGCCAGATCCACTGTCTGGAGTAGTTCCTACAACGACTGACGCTTGCGCGGTCAATCCAGTCGACGACGTTGCGGTCGCCGTGTAAAGCGTCGCGGTTGCAGGAGTGACTTTCATGCTCCCGCTTGTGGCACCAGCTGAAGCTCCATTAATGCTGACGGAAACGGCGTTTGTGCTGTTCCAGCTCAACGGAGCATCGGCATCGGCGGGGTTTGTCGGCACTGAGGTCAGCGCATCCAGTGTGTCGACATCGTTCGTGCCGCCCCAGCCATTCGCCTTGCGATAACTATTCAAATGGGCGAAGTAGTGATCAAACGAGCGGTTCTCTTGAAACATGAAAACGATGTGATTCAGCGCTGTTATATTCCCAGGAGATCCGCCACCCGTAGTTCCCGTTCCGGGATTCGAAGGCGCAGTGGTGCCAGAACCAGAACCGCCGAGGCCCCTGCAGCCAGACATGAGCAGAATGGAAGTCGCCGCCAGTAAAAGACGAAGTGACCACGCAAACTTGGAGCGTTTGAGCAAGAGCTACTCCCTTATCGATTTTGGAAGCAGCAGCTCTCTGGCAGGTTGCCGATCAGGGAGTGTACCTGCCGAGGTATGTCGCCGATCGCGACTTGACGGCAACCTTCAACGCGATTTTCGCATCTGCAGAGGCCGTATTCCGCAGCCGGAGCGGCTCTCAGCCCATGCGCACGCGGTCACGACGGCGCCGGTCTGAGTGCGCCAGCTCCACAATCTCGGCGACCATGTCGGTATACGATCTGCCCGATTTCTTGGCAGCCATGAAGAATTCAGAGTTGCTGGAGAGCCATGGGTTCGGATTTGCCTCGATCACATACACTTCTCCCTTGGGGGTAAGACGCATATCGATGCGGCCGTAATCGCGAAGCTGCAGCGTGCGATAGGCAGCCAATGCGGTCTTCGATAGGCGTTCTGTAGCTTCTTCGTCGAGGTCTTCCGCCGGGGCAGATTTGGTTACCTTATACGCCTCGGTGTCTTTTTCCCATTTCACTTCGGTCCCGGCGACCTTTGCCATTCCCTCAGGCAGCTTGGAGAGATCTAACTCGATCAAAGGAAGCGCCTCCGCATGATCGTTGCCGATCACTGCCGCGTAGATTTCGCGGCCTTCGATATATTCCTCGATCAGCGCCGGCGAGTCGAACTCTTCCTGGATGTAGTGAATCCGCTCCATGAGTTCCTTTACGGAATTCACGACCGAGTTCTGATCAATTCCGATGGAGCCGTCTTCCGATGTCGGCTTCACGATCAGAGGAAACTTCACATCTTCGGCATGATCAAGCAGCCCGCGATAGCAAGTGGCAAAGTATGGACTCTGAACGTCGTGGAACTTGAAAAGTTTCTTTGCCAGCGACTTGTCTTGCGCCAGATAGAGAGCTTGCGGACCTGCTCCCGTGTACATGCGTCCCAGCAGATCGAGGTACGCGGCGACATGCATCTCCTTAGTATCGTCACCGGCGTATGACTCCGTGAGATTGAAGAACAAGTCGGCGTCGCTTTTACCGAGGGCAGACAGTGTCTTGTCGGTGCCATCAAGCACTAAGTAACTGGGCTCGTGGCCTAGTTTTTCCAGTGCTTCGAAGATCTCCTCGCGGTCGTGCTTCTCACGACGGCGGCGGGTACGCTTGCGCGACTTCCGCTTCGGCTTCGGCTCTGGCTGGGCCTCGACTTCTTCCTCACCCCAAGTGTCGTACAGGATCGCTATTTTGAGTTTTTCAGCCATATCAGAATTGGTTTTGCGGCAGACAGTTCATGGAATTCCGTCCTCACCTTGCGGCTTGCTGTCCGCTCCAACCGTGTCCCTGTAATTTTCTGCTCCCCTCGGATTGCTGTTTGCTGTCGCCGGTACTCTGTCGGTTATCCTGCGTCCCATATTCCCTTTTTGATTCTTCTTTTCCGCAGTGGGGACAAACCTTCCACGGGCCACATAATTCATCGCCAAAGCCGTCGCGTAAACTGTGACTTCAGTTAAATACTCCTTCTCGCGCTGCGTTTCTGCCTTCAATTGCAGTTCTGCAACTCGATTTTCAATCGATTCCACCAGCTTTTTCACCAGTGGACGCTGTACGCCGGTCCAGTATGTGAGTTTCTGCACCAGCGATTGACGATTCTCACGCAGCAAATCTGCGGCAGCCCGCACACCCTTACGCTTCCGCGGAGAGACGTTGAAGATGTCTTCCAAGTCCGTATCGAGCGCCAAGTCTTCTGGCGATGGCTGCTCAGTCATCGCCCGCTCGTAGAACTCGGCGACTGTGGTCTCCATCTCCTCTACTGTAATGTCAGTATCGCCATGCGTGCGCACCGGATCGAGGTTGCCAACCCGCCGTACCACACGATCTACGTAGCGTAGCTTCTGCATCGCGGGCCACGTCTTATAGCGTTCGCGCCATCGCGATCGCGGGGTGAGCCACACTGCAAAGGTTTCGGCAAAGTCTTCATCTGGATGCTTTTGCGCGTACCAGCCTTCCATATGCCGGACAAAGTTACGCGAAAACGGTACCGGACGATACAAATCGCGGTAGGGGCGCCGAAAGGGGCCAAACAGCTCTTTCCACTCCGGAGTTTTGAAGAGCGCATAAGCGTAATTGATGGCGTGCCCGGCCTCATGACGCAGATACATCATGATCTGACGCGAGTCTTCCAGGTCGTTCATTTCTTTTTCGAGGCGCGACAGCTTGGGATCCGCAAGGTAAAACGGTATGCCAATCACCGGCTCGCCCGATGGGCATCCCCACTCGTCCGTCAGGTAGCACAATGGCCGGAACTTCTTGAGCCCTTTAGCCTCTAGCTCACGATAGAGCTGGTGAACAAAGCGCTCCAGTGGAGATCCCTCCAGCTTGAGCCCAAGCTCACGGATGGGCTTGCCCAGGATCTCCTGCACTTCCGGCGGTGCTTTCTCAAAGGCAGGCACGGGAATCTAGCGTGCAGGTTAGCACGTGGACTCTATCTATTGCTTTGCACAACCTTGCAGGTGAGTGAGGTTTTTGATGCCATTTCAGACGACCAAGGCATGTCGTGATGTGCCAAAGCATCAACACGCTTCAAGTATTCCAGCACTCGGCTCATCAGAAGGCGAAATACGGCCCGGTTCCAGCGGGCGTGTTTTGTCCTTCTATTGCCGTGTAAACGCTTCTTCCAAAGAAAAACGGCAGGCCAAAATCGAAACTGCCTGAGCTTTCTCCGCCCAGGTCGTTGAAGGCAGTCCCGGTCGTATTGAGAAGGTTTTGCGCGCTGGCGACATTGAAATTGATCGTTCGAGCCGCTCCAATCGGCGTGCCATTGGCCGTGCTGCCTATGAGAGAAGCTGAAAGAGGAATCGTTGGGTTCGGACAGTAAAAGCCTTTGAGACCACTGCTGTTTGGGCAATCAGGCATGGGAATGTTGAATGGCGGATTGGTGAGGGTAGCCGAATCCAGAAAAAAGTAACCGTTCGAACCGCTGTCGATAAAATTGACGTCAGTGAAATTCGTGCCTTGGAACTGCACGGTGAAATTTGCGAAGGTCGAGTCCACCGGCAAGACTACCGCGCTACCGAGTCCGTTGTTCGACTGAGTGCCAATCCCAAAGATCAGGGAGCCGGATGCGGTCGTTTGTCCCGCATCGGGAATCGCCGGAAGCTGTAAGATTGTGCCATTATTGTCGCTGGCAAACATCCACACAGGATTTTGCACCTGCGTGGTTATGCTCTGCTTAGTATTACCGCATCCCGTCGAGTTGCACGCGTAGTAGGTTCCAGGAATGACGGATAGTGCGCATGCACCTCCACAGTCTTGACGGAAGGGGCCGACGCCGATCATCGCATTCGCTCCTATGTCGAAAACAGTGCTGTCTTGCGTCAGTTGCTGATTACTTTGGTTGGAGCTGCAGTCAGCAGGAGCCGCAGGAGTTGCCGAGGCGGGATTGATGACTTGAACCGGAACCGATTTGGCACTCTCCCCGGCGATCTGGATGTCAGCAGTGGCGATCGGCCCCCAGAGAAATGTGAGATCTGCGAACTGCGTGCACTCGAACGCTGAGTTTCCGCCGGATGTCTGTTGCGGCAGAGGAAGCGTCAGCACAGACGAGAGAATACGCAAACCCTCAGAACCCGTGTCTACCTGCACGTGATCGACCGTTTGGCAGGTGGTTGTGCCGGGCATACATACCGTTACGGTCGTAAACGCAAGGTCAACCGTTCCGATACCACCTGGACCAGCATCGACGATCAACGGAGCAACATTGTTGGCAGTGCTGCCGCCAGTTCCACCCGTACCGCCGGTACCGTTGCTTCCCGAACCGGAACCGGTGCCTCCGCAGGATGACGCCAGAGCAACGAGAATGACTGCAGGAATGATTTGAAGGAAGTTAAAGCCCGTTTTCACTTTATGTCATCTACCTTTACGCCGCTTGGCATCATTTCGGGAACATAAGCGCGGCCTGTCAAAGCACGCATGTGGCCGCCAGACTGGACCACCAGCCCTGGCGTCTGGATTGTTACTGGCCCGTGCTTCCGCTGCCGGGGAGCATTCTTGATGAATTCGTCGTAGTAGGAGCCAAGCACCTGCTGAAAATTGGGCAAAGTTTGTCCCTGCCACGCGACGCCGAAGACTTTTCCCTCGGGAGATACGAATTCACGAACTGTCGTTCCGGCCTGAGATTGCATTTCATGGATGGAATAAGCCGTCATCTGTGTAACCCGGCGTTGCGCTTTCATCTGTGCCTGATCGGCCAGAACCGAGTTGACATCACCGCCAAGGGCGGCAAAAGAAGATGCGGAGAGCAGGATCGCGAAAGCCGCTATGGCAATCGCCGCGTGCAAATGCTTCATATCTCTACGCCTCGAGACATTTTCAGAGTGTCACACTAGTGCTCTTACGCTTGGACACTAGCTTAGACGGAGA
>Ga0126371_10000256_pt1 | contig 42113 bp, 39 predicted proteins | sample PanSoiMetaPlot_4_FD_110145 | JGI IMG/M metagenome (GOLD analysis project Ga0126371, IMG submission 110145) | Tropical forest soil microbial communities from Panama - MetaG Plot_4 | ecosystem: Environmental > Terrestrial > Soil > Tropical forest > Bulk soil | place: Panama | collected 2016-02-17
ACGGCTTCGACGGAGATGCTTGCGGCCAAGAGGCATGCCGGGGTGCACACACCCGTAATCGTGGGCAAAATGATAATTGCCAATCAACAGATGGCATACGCAGCCTAATTAATTAGGCAGCCGTCCCAGGAGGCTTTGCTCGCGGGCCTCCGAAGGACGTCGCACAGCGAGCTGCTCTTCTCTTCTACGTCTGGGATGAGAGGCTAAGATCACAGGCTAGCGGAACGCGTTTCTTGTCCGTTCTGAGCGCAGTCCGCGAACGTCCCAGGGTAATGCCTGGGGCATGAACGCGACTACGCATGTAGGCTCCTGACCAGTGACATTTTCGGACGCGGGTTCGACTCCCGTCGCCTCCACCAGTATCTCGTTTATTGTCAATTACTTACAAGCATTTGCGGGTTCCTGCCCGCCTCTCTCAACTTGTTTGAGATCAGCAGTTTTGGCTGACGTCTTTTTATTTCGTACAATTCAGTGCACTCCGCCACATCTGTCCCCTTGCGGGTTCTAGTTGGTTGGCACAATAATCACCGCGCCCGTGACACCACCGCGTTTGCCCGTAGTTAAATGAAACGATGCGACACGAATGGCTTCCGAAAGTGTGTTTAGAGCAGTGAGAAACAAATGCTAGATCATAATTGGACCATGCCACTCAACGCGTTTTCGGACGGAATCGTCGTTGCGCTTGGCATGTCCCTGTATTGGGCATTGGCCTTCTCAATTGCTGGCGGGGCGAGAAGCTCTGGCGCCGCAATTCGGGCAATCATGAATTTCCTCGATAAAACCACACGTAGCTGAATCGACTGCCCGAGTCTCGTCGTCCTCATTGAAGTACAGAGCTTTGTCGGCATGATGGTTCATTGCCGCTCCACAACGCGGGCATCTCATGCGTTCACCACTTTGGCCAGGGAACTTCATGAAATTCCTCGAATCAATTCAACGGCACTTGTTCGCGGCCGTAACGAAGAGTCCGCGCCATCCAGATCAGTTCTTGCAAGAACTTGTCGAGGCGTCGAATATACGACTCATCCGCTAGGCGCCCGTCTTGGCCAAAGGCCTTCTGCACAGTTGAAAAATTGACGTCCCAAAAAATAGTAATTAGCCCGAGTTCCCGCATGACTGGGAGCAGGTTTTGAATCACCCGAGTCCCCCCAAATGGTCCGGCGGAGACTCCGACAATGCCGACGGCTTTGTGAATGTACTCCTTCAGGCAACTATCCAATACATGCTTCAGGAGGCCGGGGTACCCGTGGTTATATTCCGGCGAGACAACGACCAGCGCATCTGCTCGATCCATGTGTGCCGAGAAGTCCGCTGGTTTGATCGCCTCTCCCGCGTCGTTTGTAGGCAGGGGCAGTTTGGCTATGTCGATCAGATTGGTCTCAATCCCTTGCCGCTTGCTAAGTTCGCCTGCAACTACTCGCGCCGCGTGGGTACTCATGCAACCCATACGAGTCGTGCCCAAGATCACAGGAATATAGAGGTTCCGACTTTGCACGAGTGCCCCTAGAGCGTTTGATCCTTAGTATTCCGCTTTCGATAAGATTCTGATCCCTCACAGAAGTGACACACTTCCAGCTTCTGGCCTTGATCGCGAGTCGCGATTCAGTCACTGCGAACCGAAGGGCTCCACCTTCATCGTCTCATCTCTGATCTGCTGGAGAATCGACCGGACCCAGCCAAATTGTGGCGCGTCACCTTTTTCCGGACCTCGAATCAGATGGATGTTTAGAGGTGGTTGAGGGCCTTTTTATGGAAGGAAAAGTGGTGATCGTTACCGGGGCAGATGGGGGCCTGGGCAAATCTGTCACCGAGGCTCTGCTGGGCAGCGGCGCGATCGTTGTCGGCACTTCGCGGAAGATTCAAAAGGCTGAATTCCAGCATTCATCTTTTCTAGGTATTCCTGCGGACATTTCCACTAAGGAAGCTGCAGAACAGTTGGTCGATCAGGTTTTGTCGCGATTCGGAAAACTGCATGTGTTGGTACACACGGTTGGAGGGTTCGCCGGTGGACAAACGGTTGTGGATACTGACGACGATACCTTCCAGCGGATGATGGATCTCAATCTGAAGCCATTGCTCCACATGTTGAGGGTAGCAATTCCGGCGCTCAGAAGGAGTGGCGCCGGATGCGTGATCGCAGTCGGGAGCCGAGCTGCCGTTGAGCCCGGTCCCAGTGTGGGCGCCTACAGCGCTTCAAAAGCGGCCATGCTGTCCGTTATGAAAACCGTGGCTATCGAGAACAGAGATGCAGGACTCCGCGCGAATGTGATCTTGCCAGGGACAATCGACACTCCGGCGAATCGACAATCGAGTCCTGACGCCGATTTTTCCAAATGGGTTCGACCCGCCGCAATTGCGAGTCTCATCACGTGGCTTGCGGGAGACGCAGGCAGAGACATTAATGGAACGGTAATTCCTATATATGGCAGCGAGACTTGATTTCGTGGCGGAGTTGTTCGTTTATGCGCTTGAGGCTTACTCGGCTGCAGGGCTTCTGTTCGCAGCGGTGTTCGTCTTCGGAGTACAGAGACTCGATTCCGAGGCACAGGGCAGCGGCATCGGCTTCAGACTTCTAATTGCGCCGGGAGTGGCGGCCCTTTGGCCATTATTTCTTTCGAGATGGATCCGACACTGTACGGAGCCACCGTTGGAGAAGAATTCACATCGATTGGCGGTGAATAAATCATGATTCAGGCGTTGAGATCTGTTCACCGACGAGCATCGATGGCACTCGTCCTTGTTCTGCCAACGGTGTTGGTCGTGGGGCTCATGGCAAGGCGACCGCTGCCGAGAACAGGTTCGAAGACAGACAATGCCGAAGTGCAGCAACCGATTCGGCAATCGGATCGCCTCTGGACAAAGCACGCAATCCATTCCGTTTTTCTAAGGGATACGAGCCATCCGACTACGGTTCAAGTTGCTTTAGAGCCCCTTGATGACCTCTCCGCTCCGGACTTGCTCGTTTATTGGTCGCCAAGACTCTCGGGCAGCGACAAGCTTGTCAGCGATGCAGTGCTGCTGGGACCGTTCACGAAGGGAACATCTCTTCAATTGCGAGAAAGCGATACGCAAGGATTTCTGATTCTGTACAGCGTTGCACACCAGTCGGTAGTTGACACCGCGTCGCTGGAGGGCGTGCTATGAGCGTGCAATATGCAGCAATTAGCTGGAACGGTCAGAAAAAGTTTTACGACCTGACTGTCGCTGCCTTGTTGATTTTGTACCTTGCTGTTTTCGTCGGCGTTGGAGCATGGCGAAATCCCTCTGCGACCGCGGAGACCCTGCTGATTCGCGGACTAGGAACGGCTGCCTTTCTTCTCCTCAACGTTGTACTCTGCATTGGCCCGCTGGCCAGGCTTGATCGCCGGTTTCTTCCGCTTCTTTACAACCGGAGACATCTAGGGGTCACAACATTCCTTACGGGTTGCGCACACGGAATCTTTTCAATCTTCCAGTTTCATGCGCTAGGCAATACGAATCCGCTTGTGAGCCTGTTCGTCAGCAATCCGCGATACGACAGTGTTGCTGAGTTTCCGTTTCAAGCCTTGGGATTCTTTGCCCTGGTGATCTTATTTCTGATGGCTGCAACGAGCCACGATTTCTGGCTACGGAATCTATCTGCGCCTACGTGGAAAAAGCTCCACATGTCGGTGTATTTGGCCTACGCCCTCCTCGTCGTGCACATCACGCTCGGCGCCCTGCAGTCAGAGACTAGCCCTCTGTTGACGGCAGTCTTGCTGGCTTCCGTTCTTACCGTCACAACTTTGCATCTGACAGCTGCACTGCACGAAAGACCGATTGATCGAGCCTTGCCGGCGAAGCAAAGAGATGGATATGTCCGGATTTGTAAGGTCGATGAGATTCCTGAAAAGTGCGCCAAGATCGTCTCACTGTCCGGCGAGCGCGTTGCGATCTTTCATTATGATGGAAAGGTCTCAGCGATTTCGAACGTTTGCCAACACCAGAATGGACCATTGGGCGAAGGCCGCATTATTGACGGTTGCGTAACTTGCCCTTGGCACGGCTATCAGTATCGCCCTGAATCAGGCGCCGCTCCCGCACCGTTCAAAGAAAAGGTGCCGCCGTTTCGGGCGAAGATCGTCGACGGCGTTGTTTTTGTTGACCCACGGCCTAACACTCCCGGCACATATGTCGAGCCCGCTGCAACGGAAACAAACGAGGTGTCGGCGTGATGAATGAATTCTATGTTGGATATGCCCCGACGATGCCGATCGGACTTCGTGTATTTATGCGCAGAATTGTGCTCACTTTGGGACTGCTTGCGATAGCAGTTGCGATACTGCTGCTCTCTGGTCAGATGCCATTTGCCAAGTCGACTTTTGAATTTGGTGAGAGTCGATACTTTGAGGGCATTTTGGAAACCGGCCCTTATCCAAGTCTCCTCGTACAGAGACCAGGCGCCGTGGGATCTAGCTCCAAATACTCGCGCTATCTCCTCGTTTCCCCCGGAAAACATGGCGCTGACATGCTTCTCGAGGGTGCGGACGGCAAGCGCGTGCGATTCAAAGGGCAACTCATTTACCGGGCAGCGCAAACCATGATCGAAATTGAGCCTGGCTCCATTCAGACCTTTGCAAATGAATCGACTGGTCCGACTCAGTTTCACAGCCTCGGCCAGGTCAGCGTGACAGGAGAGATTGTGGACAGCAAGTGTTACCTGGGTGTAATGAATCCCGGCGTGGGAAAAGTCCATCGAGACTGCGCGTCGCGCTGCCTCAGCGGCGGTATTCCCCCTATATTCGTTACCACGGCCGGCGATCAGTTCTTGCTGGTAGGCCCTGACGATCGGCCGCTTCAGAAAGATGCGTTACGCGAGTTCATCGCGGAGTCAATCAACCTCCGGGGAGAGCTGCTGGATCGTGGCGACAGCAGGTTTTTGAAGATACATTTGGCAGAGTTGCATCGCAGCAACTGACACGACTCGCAGCGAACTCCCTCGCTAAGCGAGAAGTCCATCACTTTGGTTCTTGTCGGAAGAATCGCAAGCGGACACAATCCGGCAGGCGCGCCAAATCCATAAGTGTTAGAAAGTCGAGGGTATTGAACTCGCGATCGATGGCCGGTGGGCCGCATAGTCTCGCTCCGATCGCCAGGTACGCACGGAGCAGTTTCGGGATACTTGCGTCTGCGGCATCGCAGACCAATGGCATGGTGAATAGCTCAGTAGGAACTGTCCGCAAATGAGGTTCTGCCAAGTAGTTCTGCAGCGCCAGATAGACGGCGGTTCCTCGCGCAGGTTCCTGTGAGGTGAGCGAGGAGCATCCGATCAGATATCTAGCCTCGTGCCGCACAGCATAGCGAGCAATCCCTTTCCACAACAACTGCAGCACCTCTGTCGAGCGATGGTCGCGGTGGATGCAGGCCCGTCCAAGTTCGATGATCGAATCACGCATGGATTTGTACGGAGCAAAGTCGAACTCTCGCTCACTGTAGTATCCGTAATTCTGCATTGCGGTGAGGCCCGTTTGTAGGCGATAAGTACCGACCACTTCGCCCGTAGCAATGTGCTCAACTATCAAATGCTCGCACACGGAATCAAACCGGTCAGTGTCATAGCCGGTTTCGAACGCCGTAGCCAGTCCCTCATTCAGTTCCAGGTTGAAAACCAGGAATCGAAGCTTTAAAGCTGCCTGCACGTCCGTCTCTGAAGCGGCCAGTCGCAGTCGATAGCTTCTTAGCGCAAGCTCGATTCGCGAGTTGTCGCGAGCGCCGATCTCAGCGGTGCGATCTTGCAGAGCAACAACCATCGCACGTGAGATACGCAATGGGAATAAAGGTGACAAAGCACCATAAATGTAAAACCTTTGTCGCCTTGTCACTTCTGAAGTGCGCCGGAGTCTCACTCGTTGTGAGTCGTTTTCTACACCAAGAGGGAGTGTTTTTAGACATGAGAATTGCTGTAGTTACAGTGTTGATGTTAGCAGCCCTGGCCGTCGGCGCATCCTCGAAGGAGTTGAATAATCTCGACGGAAGTGGGGTTGCGTTGCAGGGATACGACCCCGTTGCGTTTTTTACGGATAACCGACCGGTCAGAGGCGATCAACAGTTTCACACGCAATATCACGGCGCAACATACTACTTCGCCTCCGCTGAGCATAAGGCGACATTCGAGAAGGAGCCGGCGAAGTACGAGCCTCAGTTCGGCGGCTTCTGCGCCTATGGGGCAAGCCGTGGAAAAACAGTCCCCATAAAGATCGAGGCGTGGCAAATCGTGAACGGTCGGCTACTGATGCAATACGACCTGGACATCAAAGGAAGATTTAATAGCGATCCGCAAGGAAATCTGGAGAAGGCCGACAAGAATTGGCCAGGTTTGGTCGAGAAACTCGGAAAGTGAGAACCGAAATGAGTACACCCGGCATCCCGGCAGTTGAGAAGAGAAGCATCAGGCCGCTTCTGGTGGTCGGCTGGATTTGTCGAGTTGCGGCAGCAGTCATTTTGCTCCAGACGCTCTTGTTCAAGTTCACGGCGGCACCTGAGTCGGTCTACATCTTTACGAAAGTGCATGCGGAGCCGTGGGGCAGGATCGGGTCTGGCGTTGTCGAACTGATTGCTGCTGTTCTCATCTTGATTCCACGAACTGTTTGGGCTGGCGCGCTTCTCGCCATCGGTGTGATGGCGGGAGCCATAGTTAGTCATCTCACTGTGTTGGGCATCGAAGTGATGGGGGACGGAGGCCTACTCTTCGTATTGGCATTAATCGTGTTCTGCACCAGCACAGTCGCACTCGTTTTGCACCGGACACAAATTCCTGGTATCGGAAGGCGTTTCTAACATGGATCGCTCGTCGCTCATCTCGGCTGCGGAGGATGTGCTCCGCCAAGGAATCGCCTTGCTTGACAGCATTGACGAGGACACGTATTCGCGGAAAGAAGAAGGACCCTGGGGTTCCTCGATTGGCGCACATTACCGACATGTATTGGATCACTTCTTGTGCCTGATCGAAGGCCTGTGGGACTTCCAAATCAACTACGACCACCGCGGCCGCAATCGGGACATCGAGACTTCTGTCCAAGTCGCCCGCTCGACCACACAGGACCTGTTCGAAGCGCTCACAACAATTCCGGATGACGTTTTGGGCCGTGACTGTACGGTCGTGTATAGCGTTCGCTATGGCGACAGCACTGCACAAAACGTCCCATCTGTCGTGGGGAGAGAGCTGATGTTCTGTGTCGGGCACGCCATTCACCATTACGCAATCATGAAGCTCCTTTGTTCGATGCGAGCGATTGGCCTTCCGAATGAATTCGGGATTGCGCCATCCACACTGAAGTACCAACAAGCGCAGCAGGCGAGTTGACCATGCCTTCCCACCTCCCGTTTCTCGACACACAAGTGGCACTAGCATTGTCCGTCTTCTTGCTTACTTTCGCTTACGAGGACGGAGCCACGCTCTTGGCCGTGACCCTGGGCACGGCTGGACGACTGGACCCGCGACTGGGACTGGCGAGCGCGGTCCTAGGAATTTGGGGTGGCGATGTTGGGTTGTACTGGATTGGTGCGAAGCTCGGGGGCAGATTAGAACAATCGAGATGGGTAAAGCGCTTCGTTTTGCCTGAGGCATACAGCAGAGCGCGTTCATGGTTCCAACAAAGCGGGATATCCACTATCGTTCTGAGCCGCTTCATTCCGGGCAGTCGCTTGCCACTTTATGTGGCCGCAGGCGCGCTAAAACAACCTGCACGACTGTTCGCATCCGTCACAGGAATTTGTGCGATCGTCTGGGTCAGCGCAATCTATGTGGCTTCGCGCTTCACGGCGATTTCTCACTTGAGCCATGGACGATCTTTTGCCATATTCGCAATTGCCTTGCTCGCCGGACCATGGGCGCTGGCCAAACTTTTTCGCTCGGCAATCCCGTCCCTCCGTTTGATATGGAGGCGGTACAACCGTTGGGAATTCTGGCCTGCGTGGGTCTTCTATCCCCCTGTCGTAGCAATGTACGTATGGTTCTCCGTCAAGTACCGCGGGTGGACACTTCCCACGATCGCTAATCCGTCGTTTCGAAATGGCGGACTCATTGGCGAGTCGAAGATTGAGATTCTGCGCGTATTGATGGGCACCGTCCCAGACTCCGTTGCCGATGGTTACCTGATACCTGCGGGTCCACAGCCTCAGCGGAGCGAAGAGTTTCGTCGTATCTGCCGACAGAAATCGATCGAGTACCCCATCGTACTGAAGCCGAATGTGGGCCAACGCGGTGCAGGGTTCAAGCTGATCTTGTCCCAAGCGGAAGCTGAGGAGTATCTCGCTCAGGTCAAAGCCGACGTGATTCTGCAGCGATATATTCCCGACAAGAAAGAGATTGGCGTCTTCTATTACAGAATTCCAGGACAACAGAGTGGCGAGATCTTCGCCGTAACAGAAAAGGTATTTCCGACCCTGGTTGGCGACGGGACGAGTACCTTTGAACAGCTTCTTCACAACGATGAGCGTGCTTCGCTGATCGCGTCAACATATCTGCGTCGTTTTTCTGCACTCCGAAACCCGGTGCTGCCGGCCGGGCAGCAGGTTCGGCTGGTTGAGGCAGGAAATCACTGTCAAGGTTGCATCTTTCGTGACGGTAGCCACTTGATCTCAGAAACCCTGCACGAGCGTATCGATGAGATCTCAAGGCGCATCCCGGGATTCTTCATTGGCCGATACGATATCCGTTACGCCAGCCAGGAGGAGCTTGGTCGCGGCAAATTCAAGATCATCGAGCTGAATGGAGCCGCCTCTGAGGCGACGAATATCTACGACGAACGAAACTCGCTGCTCTCCGCTTACAGAACCCTCTATAGGCAGTGGGAACTCGTCTTCAGAATCGGTAGTGCAAATCGCGATCGAGGTTATCGCACGCCCTCGGCATTCGAACTACTGAGGGATGCTCGTTCGTACGCTGCGATCTCGCAAACGTATCCTGTAGCGGACTGAGTCATGTGCACTGTAACGTTCATCCCGCGCGAGGACGGATTCTATATCGCTATGAATCGAGATGAGCGAATCGCGCGCCCTTCTGCCGTCCCTCCGGCAGTGTTCGGGCAAAGGTTCGCTAAGAGCATCTATCCCCTCGACAGTGAGGGAGGCACTTGGATAGCGGCCAACAGCAAGGGGATTGCATTCGCGCTCTTGAATTGGAATGATAGGCAGGTCTTGCGCGAGAAAGGCCGTACCCGCGGGTCCGTCATACCGGCTCTTCTAAGTTCAAATTGCGTTCAAGCCGCGGAATCTGCGCTCTTCCGATTCGATTTAGACGGCATTTTGCCCTTTCGGCTCGTGGGAGTCTTTCCGACAGAAAAAAACGTACTTGAATGGCGCTGGGATCAAAGGCGTATCGAGCGGAATACCTCTTCCTGGACCATAAGGCAATGGTGCTCTTCGAGTCTCTCCGACGCGACCGCGACTTCTAGGCGAAAGCAAGTCTTTGAACAGAAGTTGACGGAATGCCATGCCGGCTCGCTGACTTGGCTTCGTCAATTGCATTCTGCGCATGACGATAGCCGTCCTCTGTTCAGTCATTGTGTTCATCGCCAAGAAGTGGAGACGGTCAGCTATACCGAATTGATTTGCACAAGTATGGGCATCGAGAGCCACTACCTTGCCTCGAGCCCTTGTAAGGCAGATCTGACTCAGCAGCGTGTCTCACTCAGATTAACGCGCACGCCGACACGCTCCTCCTCGTTTCCAGTGAACAAACTGCAGCGATTGTTCGTATCTCCTCGTACCTGATGACAACTTCAGCACACGCCGTTCCGATGGCTCTCACGCGAAGAACGCTGGGAGCAACCATTCTGGCGGGTTATCTCCTCTTGTACGCCGTAGCTCTGTTTGCGATGCATTCGGCCAGCGGTTTCGAGATAACCGAGCCGCTTTTAGCCCTCGCAATCCTCGCTGGGGGATTCTCGGGGTTCGCATGGCTGCTCACGATCGGTGTCAATCCCCTCTCGTATGTAGTTCCAAATGCGAAGAGAGAACTCGCTGCGATCGCGTTGTATGGATTGTTCGTTGTCCTTTTTGTGACCTGGGGGTTGGGTCTCCTTCACAAGATTGCTCCCCCAGGGCCGGTGGATGCGATCGCGATCCTGATGGCAAAGCTGGCTGTCTTTGTAGCCATGCCGGCAGCTCTGGTGAAGACATGGTTCGGCTACTCATGGAGAAGACTCACACCGACCTCCAGCGCGGCCCGTCCCCTCCTTGCCACGACAGGAATTTCGGTGTTGTTGCTGGTCTTTCAAGGTGTGTTTGGAAGAGGATTACGTGATCTAGGGGCGGCACACCTGCCAGCGACGATGATCGCGGTTGGCATCCCGTTGACGTTGGCGTGGATGTCACTTGAAGCCGGAGTAGTGGAGGAATTCTACTTTCGAGTATTGCTTCAAACGAGAATTGCTGCGGCGATAAGGTCCGAACTGGGAGCGATCGTGCTTACCTCCTTGGCATTCGGATTGATTCATGCTCCCGGACTTTACCTTAGAACCAACCTAATGCAGGAAGGCTTGCCCCCACATCCTTCTCTGCTGATGGCGATCGGTTACTCGATCGTGATCACATCCAGTGCTGGCTTTTTGTTCGGCGTATTGTGGACGCGCACGCGAAACTTCGCTGTGATCGTAATAGCACACGGAATGGCCGACCTGCTGCCCAATATCTTGCCTACCCTTCATTCTCTGAGGTTGATTTAAGATCTACGCTCTAACTTGCTAGCGCAGCAGTCAACGGCTGCGTTTTTCGTGACTGGGGTGCTTCTTTGTCGCGCGTGACTCGACGTTGATCCTCGGCACCAGGTTTGACGCCTTTCACGTCCTCCACATAAGCCCGAAGCACCTCCGCAACGCTCCACGCCTGGGCTATGCATCCGCAAGGACGATGCGGAGCGTCTCCCTCGAAAATCTCGGAGACGTGCCCGAGACCAGCGTCTTGCAGGTGGTTTTTGAGAGGCTCTAGCCATGCGGCAGCCTGAATTCGTGCGGTTTCGGAGTATTGATTCACCTTCATATATGCAGTGATGAATGGTCCCATGAGCCACGGCCAAACCGTTCCTTGATGATACGCGCCGTCGCGTTCGCTCGGTCCGCCAGTGTATCGGCCTCGGTACTGAGGATCATCAGGAGCAAGGCTGCGCAGGCCGTGGGGAGTGAGCAAGTGCTCCTGAACTTTTTCCAGCACCCGTCTGGAGCGTTCCGACGACAACATGCTGTACGGCAGGCTGACTGCGAATATCTGGTTAGGACGGATTGAGGGGTCCGGTGGCGCGCCATTGGTGACGTCGTAGAGGCATCCTGTCTTCTCGTTCCAGAAGAGACGGTTGAAGCTCCAACTGGCGACTGTAGCCATGTTGCGGTAACGCTTCACCGAGGCGTCGTCGCCAAGGCTCTGAGCCAGGCTTTCCATAATGCAAAGGGCGTTGTACCAGAGCGCCTGAATTTCGACCGGCTTCCCTCGCCGAGGCGTCACCACCCAGTCGCCAACCTTCGCGTCCATCCATGTAAGCTGCACTCCTTGCTCTCCGGATGAGAGCAGTCCGCTCGGGTCTACCTTGATGCCGTAACGTGTCCCACGTACGTGCCAATTGATGATGTCGGTAAAAACCGGATAAAGCTCGTCGCGGACGAAATCGAGGTCTCCCGAATAAGCCAGATAAGCGCGGGCGGCCTCGAAGAACCAGAGAGTGGCATCAACCGTGTTGTATTCGGGAGTCTCGCCAGCATCGGGGAAACGATTGGGAAGCATTCCTTGATCCACATGCTTGGCAAACGTTTTCAGGATGCTCTTTGCAACGTCGTGCTTGCCGGTTGGCAGAGTGAGTCCTGGAAGCGCAATCATCGTGTCGCGGCCCCAGTCGCTGAACCAGTGATAGCCGGCGATCACCGTTTTCTGATCACCGCGGGAAACGATGTATTGATCGGCTGCTGAGGCCAGGTCCTGAGCGAATGAATCCTCCAAATGAGTTGAGACGACGACATTTCGTCTGCGCGTGATCTCGGCCTGCCGGTATTCGGTGGTGCAATCAGCGTCGTGAGACTCGGTCGAGGCGATGATCGCCGCTTGTCTACGCAGCTTCAGGTCGAATCGCAGTATCAGAGGATTGAAAAGATCCTCGTGGAAATCCAGGCCGCGCTCTTGCTCTGACTCGTATTCAAAATTGCGGTACCAGGCACCTGACTTCCTGACTTCCGCTGGGCTGTGAGAAAGATGAAGCGACGGTAGTCCCTGATAAGGAGCAATGCTTACCGTCCCGGTTTGCTCCTCGATGCCGCTGTTGATCGAGCCGTTTTCGTGAGTTGTGCTGTGATAGTCCCGGAATGCGATCAAAGGACGAATCTCGAGCGACAAGCTGTTCGGCCGCTCCGGATGATTGTTTCTCTTCAGGTGATATTGGATCACGGTCGTATTCTCACCCTGAAGCATGAACACTGATTTCTCGATTTCGATACCTTCGATCTCGTATGTAAACACCGGGAAAGGGTCGAGTCGAAACTGCTTGAGATAGTGAAAGCCCTGCGGATGGACAACTCCTGGATATCGATTCGCCGTCAGTTCAAATGCCTGGCCATCGATGATGAGCGTCTCCTCCAATTTCGAAAGCAAAACGAACCGCTCGACGGGGGGCTTCAGGGCAGCGACCAGCAGCCCATGGTACCGTCGCGTGTTTAGCCCCACGATGGTGGATGATGCAAATCCGCCCAGGCCGTTGGTCTCGAGCCACTCGCGCCCGAGCGCTACATCCAGGTTTCCGCAAACATCTTTCTTGAACTGAATCATCGTTTGGCCTCTTGCACAAGTTTTCTCCACACGTTGAGACGCTGTTTTCGTACGAAAGTGACAGAATCCTCATCGTCTTAGCAAAGGAAAAAGGGCACGCTACTGCGTGCCCACTAGAGCAGGTCAAGGATTAAGCTACTTCGCAGAACACCTTAATCGCGCCATTGGGAGAAGTCAGCTTCTTGAATAGTTCCGTGTAGTTGTCCAAGCCGCGAACCGGATCGGTTAACAATTTGCCAAGCCAACCCGGGTATTCCGCTTCGGCTTGAGCCATATCGCGGACGCCCATCTCGAAGTACTCCCGATTGGCATTGACCGTTCCAACCATCACTTTGTTTCCCAGGACAAACTCCAGATTGATCCGGTCCGCGGGAATCTCGATCATCTTGTCACCGCCAGTCACACTGGCGAGGACCAACACCCCATTCTTTCCGAGGGCCTGCATGCCGTCGAATACAACCGTAGAATTTCCTGTTCCTTCGAAAATCAGGTCGAATGGGCCATACTGCTGGGCGGCGTCGGCCACCGTAATGTCTCTCGTCGAGAGATATCGCGCTCCCAATTCATTGATGAGATTGGAGTTGAGATAGGGGGCCGGTGTTCGCCCAAACGTAGTCACATCGAGCCCTCTCAACCGCAATACAAGTGTTGCCAGTAACCCGATCGTTCCTGCGCCCATGACAGCAGCTTTTCTCGGACGCCATACCTTCAGACGGCGCTGGATCTCATAAGCCTGATGAATGCCTTTCTCCACCACAGTTGTCGGCTCCAGCAGAACGCCAACCTGCTTCAATCCTTTTGGCACCTTGACGATGTACTCGGTGTCATCGACGTAGTACTCGGTAAGGTATCCATGCCGCAAGTTGATCCCCCGCTCGTAGTACGTATCGTCGGTGGTCATGTCATTGGTGCCGATCAGATCGTAAATGCTGTTGCCGGGCCGGCGCACCGTTGCGACAACATAGTCCCCGGGCTTCAATTCCGTGACGTTCGGACCTACGGCTTCTACCTGTCCGAATCCTTCATGGCCAATTACCAGAAACTCATATCCTGGAGGCGCCGCACCGTATTCGGCGGCGTTGATTTCCTTATCGGTGCCGTCAACGCCGACCCGTAGCACTTTTACCAGCACTCCACGTCCGTCAGCCACCTGATCCAGCGACGGCTTAGGCAGCTCGGCAACGTGCACACTATTGGGTTTTCCCGGAAACACACTGATGGCTTTCATCCTTATTCTCCTTGAATTCAGTCCGCAGCAACCTCGGCGACAACTGGTTCGGCCTTCTTGGGGTCCCGGGACTCACCGCTTTGCTGCATCAACTTCGTGACCACGCCAGTCCAGCCTGTCTGATGACTTGCTCCAACGCCTGTTCCCGAATCGCCGTGGAAATACTCGTGAAACAACACAAGATCGCGCCAGTGTGGGTCACTTTGAAACTTCTCGAGGTTGCCAAAAACTGGTCTGCGGCCGTTCTCGTCCTGCAAGAAAATGTTGGTCATGCGTCGCGACAGCTCTCCGGCAACTTCCCAAAGCGTCAAGTGATTTCCCGATCCAGTCGGAAATTCCACCTTGAAATCGTCTCCAAGATAGTGGTGGAACTTTTGCAGGGACTCGACCAGTAGGAAGTTGACTGGGAGCCACACTGGGCCTCGCCAGTTTGAATTGCCCCCAAATAGCCCCGTGGACGATTCTCCCGGCTCGTAATCCACGCGATGCTCGTTCCCGTTCACCCGCAGAGTGTACGGATTGTCGCGATGGAAGCGGGAAAGCGCCCTAATACCGAAGGGAGACAAGAATTCTTCCTCGCTTAGCATGTATTTGAGAATTCTTCGTAGTTGTTCCTGGCTCGCGATTGATAGCAGACGGCGTTCGCCCATACCCTCTGTGCGCATGCAGGCCAGATTTTCGGTCAAATCAGGACGGTGATCGATGAACCATTCGAGCCGTCGTTTGAAATCAGGAAGCTTCGCCAGAACTTCCGGTTCCAACGTTTCCACCGCAAACAGCGGGATCAGACCGACCATCGACCGGATCTTCATCGGAAAATGGTTTCCATCGGGCAGCCTCAGGACGTCGTAGAAAAACCCGTCCTCCTCATTCCATAAACCCATACCATCGTGACCGCGATGACTCATGGCGTTCGCGATGTAGATAAAGTGCTCCCAGAACTTGCTGGCCACGTCTTCGTAACACGGCTCCTCGCTGGCCAACTCCAGAGCAATCGCAAGCAGATTGAGCGTGTACATCGCCATCCAACTCGTACCGTCGGATTGCTCGATGTATCCGCCAGTCGGTAGCGGTGCGCTGCGATCAAACACGCCGATGTTGTCCAGCCCGAGGAATCCTCCCTGGAAGATGTTCATTCCCTCTGCGTCTTTGCGGTTCACCCACCAGGTGAAGTTGAGCATCAGCTTGTGGAAGATACGCTGCAGAAATGCTCGATCACCTTTGCCCTTGCGTTTCTTGTCGATCTTGTAAACGCGCCAGGCTGCCCACGCATGGACTGGCGGATTCACATCTCCGAATGCCCACTCATATGCCGGAATCTGGCCGTTCGGATGCATGTACCATTCGCGCAGCATCAGAGTGAGTTGTTCCTTTGCGAAGTCCGAATCGACAAGCGCCAGCGGTATGCAATGAAATGCCAAGTCCCAAGCTGCGTACCACGGATACTCCCATTTGTCCGGCATCGAGATGATGTCGGCGTTATAAAGATGTGGCCACTGTGAATTGCGTCCGTTGAGCCGTTCGGCGGGTGGAGGAGGATTGCCGGGATCCCCTTGCAACCAATCCTTGATGACGTAGTGATAGAACTGCTTCGACCAAAGCATGCCGGCGAAACCCTGGCGCATGACGTTTTTCGCATCCAGCGACAAGTCTGACGGAATGACGGTGGCGTAGAACTCGTCGGCCTCGGCTTTTCTCCGCGCAAACGCCTTATCAAAGTCAGTAAAAGCACTTTTGCTCTTGAAATCGGCGTCTGTGAGGCGCAACCGCACTTCAACGCTCTCGCCTGCTCCAACCGTGAGGTCGTAATGGGCAGCTGCTTTGGTACCGGCTTTGCCCGGGTTCACGGCATCGGTGGCTCCGTGCACAACATAGTCGTTGATGCCGTCTTTTACATATGCAGAACCGTTCGGTGCGCCAAAGAGCCGCTGCGAATTTGTCTCATTTTCAGTGAACAGGAGCTCAGGTGAACCTTCGCAATACAGGCGGGGGCTCCCGGCCTGGTGCAGGTTGAGTTCAACCACCGGGTCTGGCGCAGATCGAAGCTGTTTAAGTGACGGTTTCCGCTTCGCATTTCCCCAAGACCAGGTGTTACGGAACCAAACACTTGGAAGAAGGCGTACACTCGCAGCTTCGGGGCCTCGGTTTTCTATCTTAATTTTTATCAGGATGTCTTCAACATCGCCCTTCGCATACTCGACGAACACGTCGAAATAGCGGTTCTCCTCGAAAACTCGAGTATCGAGCAATTCAAACTCGGGTTCATTCTTACCCCGGCGCCGGTTCTCTTCGACCAGTTGGTTGTAAGGAAATTCCGCCTGCGGATATTTGTACAGATACTTCATGTAGGAATGCGTAGGTGTTGAATCGAGATAGAAGTAGTACTCCTTCACATCCTCGCCGTGATTACCTTCGTTTCCGGTCAACCCGAACAAGCGCTCTTTGAGAATCGGATCGCGCCCGTTCCAGAGCGCCACGGCAAAGCAGATCATCTGTCTTCGATCGCTGATACCCGCGATGCCGTCTTCGTTCCAGCGATAGGCTCGCGAACGTGCATGGTCATGCGGCAGATATTCCCAGGCATTCCCGTACGCGCTGTAATCCTCGCGCACGGTTCCCCATGCACGCTCACTCAAATACGGCCCCCAGCGCTTCCAATGCTTCTTTCGTGCCGCCGATTCGGCGAGGCGGTTGTCTTCTGCGGTTGCGCGCGGGCTCATGCGGGCTTCCTTTCCTCTCCAAGGAGCCGAAGCAGGCAGGCGAATTCATCCGAGAACTTGCAACCCGTTCCCGGTAACAGTAGATCTGCGAGCGTTGGCACCTCTGAACTGTCTTCAGAATGCGAGTGTTCTCGCATATCCAGCCTCAAGTATTTCGACTTCGCACTTTGAATGATTCCGCTCATGGGATGCCTCTTACTTTTCTTCAATCTCTATCGCGTGGCCATCAGGATCTCTGACGACGAATGCTGCCCTGAAACCAAGCTCTCTGTTCTGATTCGCGATCAAGCCGGAAGAAACAAAATTCGCCTTCGCGAGCGTCAATTCACGTGCAGCCTGGTTGGCAAACCTCGTTATCAATACGGTTTGACGATGGACCACATCATTAGCGTGCTCGTCTTCGGGAAACGGCCTCCCGTTACTTGGAGCGAGATAGTCCAGCAACTCGATGCCAGGGCCGCTGGTGCCGCGTAGGGCGGTGATGCGCAGGTGCGCGCCGAATACGTTGTTCAAGTGCTCCTGCTCTGTGCCATAGTTTTCGCTCTCTCCGGCAACGTGCATTCCCAAGAGGTCGCGATAGAACTTGATGCTGGCGTCCGTATCGCCCACGACGATCGCCGTGTGATCGATCCCCAGGAAGAGTTTGTCGGTGGCTTGGTGCCACTTTGGCAACCCCTTATCCGGCGGGAACTGCAGGACTTCGACCGGATGTCCATCTGGATCCTTGAAATAGAACGCCGAGATCCCCGCTGCATTCTTGTTCCAATCGGGCAGCCGCTGCGGTCCCGATGAGGCGTGTTCGACCTTATTCTGGCGCAGCCATGAATATGCTTTATCCATATCGCTGACGATGACAGCGACGTGTTGGAACCAGCGGTCGTTGCTGCGCGAATCCACTGGAATGGGGCGTCCTTTGGGAGCGAGATACTCTGTGAGTTCAAGGGACTCGTCCCCGAGTCGCATGCGCACAACACGCACGCGCAGCCCGAAGACACCTTCGAGGTGTTCGAGGTTCTCTCCAGTAACTTCTGTGTCGGATACCTTCTCGAACGTAAGCACGCGAGAATAAAACTCGATAGCGCGGTCCATGTCGGACACTGTGATTCCGATCGCGTCGACTCCGTCAATCAACGCTGACTTCTGTGCGAACGAGCTCGACGTAGCCAGGAATGCCAGCGTCAAAAACCCAAGGAGTCGTTTAAAGGTTGTTTTCATTAGCGGCTTCATCGATGTATTACCTGCTGAATGCGATTTCACGGGTGCCCGCCATGGCGTCCGTTACCACTCCCAGTCGTGATTTGATGTGATCTCCCACACGCAACGCATTTGCGATGATTGTCAAAGCCGGGTTGACCGCTGCGCTCGATGGGAAAAAGCTGCCATCGACAACATACAGATTGTCCAAATCACGAGCCTTGCAATTCACGTCGAGAGCGGATGTCTTCGGATCGTGGCCGAAACGAACGGTGCCGTTCTGGTGGGCCACACCGGCCAGCGGAATGCGTTGGCCAACATAGAAGTTGCGGCCAAAGAAACCCTGGCCAAAAAGCCCCTGATGACACTCGTGTCCATGCACGGCGCAATTCGTTTGCTTCATAGCCTGCTTGAGCTTCGCCTGCAGCCGGGCATGAGATTCGAGATTGTTTGGTGTGTAACTGAGAACAATCTTTCCATCGCGTCCGACTTCCACTCGATTGTTCGGATCAGGGAGGTCCTCGGACGTGAGCCAGAAATCCAGCGAATGTTTTGCCATAAACTCCAAGGTGAAATTGGGGGTTATTGCCGGCGCCCCAGCCTTCAGCGTGATCCCGTCAAGCTTCCCTACAAACGAAATGTGGCCCATCGGATAGGGGAAGTCGTCAGAGCCGAAGTAGAAGTCGTTCACGCCAAGTGTCTTCTGGAAAATGGTTGGATTGGGGCATTTCGAGATCGCCATAAGGACCGAATTCGTGTGGCCCATGTAATGACGCCCGACCACATCAGAGCTGTTCGCAAGTCCGCGCGGATGCTTGTCGTTCCCTGATCGCAACAGTAGTGCGGCAGAGTTGATGGCGCCGCACGAGACCACAACGATATCCGCACAGTACGTTTTGGTTTGGCCCTTATGCTCCACAGTCACGGTTTTAACTTCGCGGCCACTAGCGTCTGTATCGAGGCGCTGCACGAGGGCGTTCGTCAACAAAGTGACGTTGGGATATTTGATAGCCTCGTCCACACAGACCACCTGCGCGTCCGACTTCGCGCCAACCAGACAGGCAAATCCATCACATGTGTTGCAACGAATGCACCGGCTCTTGGTCGGATTGCGTTCATCAAGCATCACGCCGACCGGCACGTGGAATGGTTTCAAGCCCGAGCGAGCGAGGTCATCCGAAAGCTGCTGGATACGAGGCTCGTGGCTTACAGCAGGCCATGGGTACGGCGAGCTGGCCGCGGGTTCGGTCGGATCCTCGCCACGATTGCCATGCACGTGATAAAGATTTTCTGCCTGTGTGTAGTACGGCTCAAGCTCGTCGTAGGTGATTGGCCATGCGGGCGAAATGCCGCCGTGATGCCGCAACTCTCCGAAATCTTCTTTGCGCAAGCGAAACAGCGCAGCACCGTAAAATTTTGTGTTTCCTCCGACATAGTAATTCGTATGGGGATGCAGTTCCTTGCCGTCCTTGTCCAGCCACGATTCTTTCGTGTTGTAGTGAGCGTCGACATTGACGACTTGCGGATCCCAATTGGCTTTCTCACGTGGAACATAGTCACCACGCTCAAGGATCAGGATCTTTTTGCCCGTGGGTGCCAGGTGATAGGCCATCGTTCCCCCACCCGCCCCGGTGCCAATGATGATTACGTCGTACCGGTTATCGCTCATGACTCGAAACCTCCATTCGCTCCGCAAAAGATGCACCGCTTGCCGTTGTTGTGATGGAGTTTGCAACACTGCACTGCGCTTCTGCCTTTACGCCAGAGATAGATCTCTGCCGCACTCAGCATTCCCAGTGGCGGCGCTGTGAAGTAGATCCAGATCCCAGTACACAGCTCGGCCGAATATGCCGATCCCATCGTTCGTGCCGGATTCATGCTCATTCCTGAAAATGGGGCTTCCAGAGTGATGTAAGTTGCCACCAGCAATCCGGCAAAGAGCCCCGTATAGTCGGCCAGCCGATGATGGTTCGAGGCACTCAGGACGATGGTCATCAGTCCGAACGCGATCACAAACTCTGCAAACAGAGCCACTCCAAGTCCATGCTTCCCGGGTAACGTAACTACGTAGCGAACTGCCGGGTCAGACAGCTCCATGCCCAAGAAACGTCCGACGAATATGACTCCCAGCACCGCACCCGCGAACTGCGCGCACATATAAAAGAGCGCGTCCCATCGTTTGATCTTTCCCAACCGTAAAAAGGTAAGGGTGACAGACGGATTGATGTGGGCTCCCGACTGCTTTCCCCAAGGCGAGTAGATGATTGCGATAGCAGTACATCCCATGGACAATCCCATTAGCAGCCGTCGAAGCCACATCGAAGCAATCGCCTTATGTACCGGTGAATGGGGAAATTCATATAGAGACCCGAAGATGCACGCCGAGATCATGAAGGCACCGAGCAGGCTGGCTTCCATTACGTATTCCGGCCAATGATGACGAAGCGAACCGATTGCGCCCAGTTTGGGCGCTGCGGGGGAAAGGACGCCGGTCACCGCCAGTTTCGGCGTGTCGATCGTCAAGATGTTCTCGGTGCCGTTCATATCTCTGGGCGGTCTGATTCGGAACGGCCGCGAAAGTGACAACCCAAGCGAGCAGTCGAGCTATATTCGAAAAGTGCGACTTTCTATTAAGACGCGCAGAGACTCGAGCCGCCCTGCCTTCGTTGCGATTGGGGTTTTTCTGTTCTTTGGAATGACAATGGCTGCCCTGGCGAGTACAACGCTCGTGTGGCCGGGCACGGCCCTTGACCAGGTCTGCCGGCTGAATCCAATAGCTCATCTCGAACTGGCGCCCCTCGGTCCTAAAGTGGGGTTGCTGTTTCTTCTGTTAGCCCTGGCATTGGGAACTGCCGCTGTTGGCTGGTTTCAAAAGAAGAGATGGGGCGACTTGCGGTCTGCATTCTTGCGATCCAGGCCTTGGGCGACCTGGTGAACTTGATGAGAGGGGACTACATCAGAGGTGTGACTGGCGTTGTGATAGCCGGAGCGCTCTTAATCCATCTTTGTCGTTCGACAATTAACGAGCTATTCAACTGAGCTCGGGGGCAGTCCAGATCTCAACTCTGCCTGCAAGCGGCTGTAAAGACGGCGGCTGAATCCCGCCGGCAATTCGAAAGTTCTTCCGTTCCCCAATAGTTGCACGACGTTCCTCGAGCCATCATAGACCGCGCGGCAGTGTGCACACGCGCTCAGGTGTTGAGCGATCCGTTCGCGCATTTGGGCGGTCACGTCACCTTCTATGTAGTTCGTGAGTTGTCGCCATACTTCTCGGCAAGTGATTTCCAGGAGATGTTCTCGTCGGTCCACGGCTTTTCCCGATCGTTGGATTCGACACTCGCAGAAAGGTGACAAAAGAGCAAGACCAAACCGATCAAAAAACAGCTTTGAAACCTTCACACCAGTTCCGAATCAGACGGGCACGTGAACGGCTCAAAGCAGCAAATGAGCCTGATCTTACGGGCAACGGATCGTTATCGATTCACCGCTGCCCGCCGCTCACGAATCATCTAGCGAGGACAGACCCATTATGAGTAAGGCAGCCCGTTATTCACTCCGCGCGCTGGCAGCGATGACGCTGTTGTTCGGCATCTCCGCCCTTGCACAAGACATGCACACTTCAAGCCAGTTCCAGGGCCCCAAAGCGAACAAGGGGACCGTCACTCACAGCATTCGCAACGGGAAGAATGTCCTGACCCTCTCGGACGACTTCGTCGTGCCCGATACTCCAGATCCGCATTGGCAGGTCGTTGACTCTGACGGCCAGGTCTACCTTCTCGACAAGCTGAAGAAGAAAGCTCTTCTGGGAGACAAGTACCAGAAGGAAATCGTTCTTCCAAGCTACGTGAAGAATGTATCCAAGGTGATCATCTGGTGCGCTTGGGCCGAAGCCAATCTTGGGGAAGCTTCGTTCTCCAGTCCCGTCAGCAATTAGGGCCGACAACGGGGGCGCGGAGCCGAAAGCAGATGCGCGCGCCCTCTTTCACACATGCGAGGTGATTTATGAAATACGTCCGAGTTCTAGCAGCACTAGCCATAGCGGTGACAGCTCTGGCAACGATAACCGCAGCACAGACAGCCGATAAAAAGACGCTAACGCTCAAAGGAGCGGAAGCCGTCATAGCAGCGGCCAAAGCGGAAGCACAGAAGCTCAATGCTCCCGGAGGCGTGATCGCCGTGGTCGATGACGGCGGGAATCTGATGGCCCTTGAAAGATTAGACGGAACATTCTCTGCCGGCGCAAACATCTCCATTGGGAAAGCTCGCACGGCCGTCATGTTCAAGAAGCCCACACGCTTCTTCGAAGAGCTGATCAATTCCAACGGAAAAGGCCGCACGGTAATGACGGCGCTCGAGAACTTCACTCCGCTCATCGGTGGCATTCCGATCACGGTTGACGGCCAGATTGTCGGCGGAGTGGGTGTGAGTGGTGCGGCAACTGCCGACCAGGATGAGCAACTTGCGATCGCAGGTTCAAAAGCATTTGGAGTCTCGAGCGCGAACGCAGATCCTCCAGTCTCTTATTGGGATAAGGCGAAGGTCGAGGAGGCGTTCTCAAAGGGGTCCATTCTTTTCGACGGCAGCGACGGGCGCAACTACATGGTGCACGCCAGCCGACGCGAAAAGCCCGGCCAGGCGGAAATTCACTCCGAAGACGCCGATGTGATTTACGTCCTGCAAGGTAACGCAACTTTCGTTACGGGCGGAGAGGCAGTCGATGCGAAACTCACCGCACCCGGAGAGTTGCGTGGCTCACGCATCCGCAATGGAGAGACACGGCAGATCGCAAGGGGCGATGTTCTCATTGTGCCCCGCGGTGTACCGCATCAGTTTCTCGAGGTTACCAATCCTTTCCTTTACTACGTGGTGAAGGTCCGCTAACCGAGAAGGGAGGCGAGGAGAAAGAACATGAAAAACGACTGGCAACTAATCGGCATCGCCTTCCTTGTGATGACAATCATCTCGCTGTCCTTCCTTCGTGCTGACGGTCAGTCGATTCAAGACCCACCGTTCGGACGGCCTGATGCCGTCGTTGACCTGGCTTCACGTGACGGAGCGCAGTTGGTACAAGGCCAGTGGCGCTATCACGACGTCAAGATCATCGACGCCGATTCGCGTTCGGTGGGTCCGGACTTGAAGCCTAGTGGTTCGCCCACGAAAACTTACGACTATTCTCCTCACGCTGGATTCGCCAACTTTGACGATTCCGCGTGGGAGACAATTGACGCGACGACTCTCGATCAGCGCCGGTCCACGGCCGAGGTTTGCTTCAACTGGTACAGGATGAATATCACAATCCCCACAAGAGTCGGGAATTTCGACACCACTGGCTCGACCGTCGCGTTTGAGATCGTGATCGATGACTATGCTGAAGTGTGGGTCGACGGAAAATTGCCGCGCGTTCTCGGACAGCTTGGAGGCCCCGTCATTAAGGGATTCAACGCGCCGAACCGGGTCATTCTTACTCGAAACGCTCAACCTGGGCAGCATATCCAGTTGGCCGTATTCGGCATCAATGGTCCCATTTCCTACAGCCCGCAGAATTTCATCTGGACAAAATCTGCGACCCTAGACTTTTATCGCACACCTCGCATAGCTATCAGTGAAACTCCGGCTCAAGTCATTCGCAAAGATCCAGCGCTCGATGGCATCCTCTCACCAGGGGCAAAGATTGAGAAACTAGCCGGTGGGTTCCTTTTCACGGAAGGTCCCATCTGGGTTCCGCGCACTGATGAGACGGACGGATACCTGCTTTTCAGCGACCCCAATAACAACGTGATCTATCGGTGGACGCAGGATGGTCAGCTCTCCATCTTCATGACCAAGAGCGGCTACCGTGGATTCGACATCGGCGAGTACGGCCAGCCCGGTTCTAACGGTCTCACGCTCGATAAACTGGGACGCCTCACCATCAACCAGCACGGCAACCGGCGCGTGGTTCGAATGGAGAAGAATGGCCAACTAACCGTGTTAGCGGACAACTACGAAGGCAAGCGTCTGAATAGTCCCAACGATCTTGTTTACAAGTCTGACGGCTCACTCTACTTCACCGACCCCCCGTTTGGTCTGCCAAAATTCTTTGACGATGCGCGCAAAGAGCTACCTTATAGCGGGGTCTTTCGAGTCTCCGCCGATGGAGCTCAGGTCCGACTTCTCACCACAGACCTGAAGGGTCCCAATGGCCTCGCCTTTTCGCCGGATGAGAAATATTTCTACGTCGACAACTGGGATCCGGAACGAAAGATCATTATGCGTTATGAAGTTTTGCCCGATGGCGGCTTAGCAAATGGGACGGTGTTCTTCGACATGACCTCAGCTGACGGAGAAGACGCCCTGGATGGAATGAAAATAGATCAGAAAGGCAATCTTTATGTCTCCGGCCCTGGTGGTCTGTGGATCATTTCTCCGGAAGGAAAGCATCTGGGCACGGTTGTTGGCCCGGAACACCCGCACAACTTCGCATGGGGTGACGATGACGGAAAAACCCTTTATCTGTGTGCCAAAACTGGACTATATCGGATTCGTCTTAAGGTGCCCGGAATTCGTCCTTGAGCCTTCGGCCTTCAGCGGCTAACGGGCTCGTCAGCCGCAGCCTGTCCTTCGCCCGCTCCGAGCGCTTCAGTGATCTTGGCATTGCGAAAATCGGGCACGGTTCCCAGTCCGAACGCAACCGTATTCGCAAACTGCGCAAAGCCGACAATTACGATCGCCTCAAGGATCTGTTGCTCGCTGAACCCGTAGGTTCGGAGAGCGTCTACGTCGGCAGCTCGCATTCTTGGAGGCGAGCTGTTGAGTTTAGAGCAATAGTTGAGGAGAGCCTTGTCAGCCATGGAAATCTTGGAGTGCACATGGTCGATCGCAATTTGCTCGGGCTCGGGGCCGTCCAGCTTGAGCGCTCGCACCATTTCGCAGTGAGCCGTCACACAATAGGTGCTCAGGTTCGCCGCCGAACAGACGAGGAAAATGTATTCCTTCTGCTTTCTGCTGAGAGCCCCGTCTTTGAGCAGGATCCGGCCCATCAGTTCGACCTCAGTTTCAATCAGGTCCGGACGCCTGACCTGGGCCGCATAAAAATTCGGCAGGAATCCGATCTGTTCCCGCATCGCGGCAAACGATGGGAAGTCCTTCTCGTCGTATGGTTCGTTTCTAAGGTAAGTCATTGAGCCCCCAAGCGGTGGCCCTAGTCTACAACAAGCGTCCGACGCGATTGTTGCGATGCCGGTGTCATACGTGTCTGCGAGAACGCCCGCAAGCTATACTGGCTGCCGAATCTGGTGACGGACACGGCAACAACTCGCGGCGAAGCTGAGTCTACCCACGACCTCTTGGTGCCTTCGCATGGCCCAATGCCTAACCTGTTCCGTCTCCAGAGTGAACTGCCGAAGGTTGTTCAAGCCGAAGAACAGCTGATTCGCACCATTTTCCTGCAAGACGGATCCCTGTCGAGAACTGTCAAGCGGGGCCTGCTTTCGACAGTCGCTCGTGTCCGCAAGAACAACTACTGCTGGGTTTTACACTCGAGGGGTAGCACCCAGCAGAACGATTGTTCACCAGATATGCAGTCGATTGCAGTGAAGCTGTCGAGTTCCGGATGTTCATTTTCGACCCATGATTTGACTCCGCTTCGGGCCGCGGGATTCGAAGATGAGGCTTTGCTCGATGCCGTTCTCACAGTCGCATTGGCACAACTGCTCTGTACGCTAGCCGAAGCACTCAATCCCAAACTCGATTTCGAGCCGTCGACAGCGCTGAATCCGTTGCCCCTCCCCGAGCAAGAACTCGATGTCAGTACCAGCGCGGGCCCCTACATCGCGGCGCCACCTCGGCGTAGTTTTGATTTCGCCCCCTACGCGATACTGCGGGACAATCTCGGATTCGTCCCCAACTTGTTTCATGCGCAAGGCTTGCGACCCGACGCAATAGAGGCTGAGGTCCATGCGTTCGAGCAGATCATTGTCTCGGATGAATATCTCAGCCGCACTCAGAAGGAAGGCATTCTCCTGGTTTTTGCAGCAGCTAACGCGAATACGTACTGTGTAGCTCTTCAGAATCAGGTTCTTGCCGCCCTCGGAACTGCAGAAAACGACATTAGGCAGATCGCAAACGACTTCCGGCACGCGGGCCTGTCAGAGTCTGATCTCGCCCTTTTTGAAGAAACGCAAAGGTTGTCTTGGCCTATGCCAGGCTATGAGTTCTCGGCCGAGCGTCTTCGTAACGCAGGATTTTCGTCTGCCCAGGTTTTGGAGGCTTGTGCGACGGCTGCCCTGGGTAATTTCTTCGCCACTTTGCAGTTTGGGTTAGGGTGTGTTCCCGATTTCACTCCGGAACGAGTTTTTACCGCAAAAGATTTGTATCGTTTGGCAACGCTAGTCCGTCCTATCTCCGATGTTAGTACGACCGACGATCCCGACTCTGAGCTTGTCTGCCAGGCACAGTCCGGCAACAAGGACGCTTTCGAGGCACTCATGCGGCGGCACAACCGCCGCATTTTCGGCACATTGGCAGGTATTCTCGGCGATCTTGATGATGCCCGTGATGCCACGCAGGAGGCGTTCTTGAAAGCCTTTGAGCACATCGGGCGTTTTGAACGGCGATCCAAATTTTCTACCTGGCTCACCAGTATTGCTGTAAATACTGCAACGGAAGCTCTCCGCCGCCGGAAGCCCACGGAATCCCTGGACGAAATCGAAACCGAGGAAGATTTTCGTCCGAGGCAAGTGCAGCAGTGGGCGAGCGACCCAGAATCCATCCTCTCCGCAACACAGCGAAATTCTCTGGTGCGTGAGGCTGTTCTTCGGCTTCCTTACAAATACCGTATCGCAGTGCTTTTGCGTGACATAAGTCAGATTTCTACCGAAGATGCGGCAGCGACCTTAGGTCTGACTATTCCCGCATTGAAAGCACGAGTGCTGCGCGGTCGACTCATGCTTCGAGAGAGCCTTGCAGTCCACTTCACGCGCCTGGAGAAACCGGATGCTTAGCTGCGCAGAGTTCCTGGCTGAATTCGGCGATTACCTAGAGCATGCGGCGGAGCCCGGTCTCAGAGCCCGACTGGAAGAGCATCTTCATGAATGCAAAACCTGCTGCGTGATTGTCGACAGCACCCGGAAAACCGTTCAGATTGTGACAGATAGCGACTGTTTCAATCTTCCCGACGTGCTGGGCGAATCGATCGTCACAGAAATCATGGGTCGCGTGCGACAGAAATCCTGAATCACTCCTACCCCCTAAGAACATTTTTTGCATCTCTGCTGCCCGGAGTCCGTCTTACCTGCGACTGGGGCAATCACTTCGTGTCGACCATCTCCGCAAACGAACAGGCGATCATTCAATCCCTTCAGGCGGAGTTGCGCCGTGCCCGTGCTGAACTGGATCAGATTTCGCTGGAACGATCTCAACTCAGCGAAGCTTTGCGTTCCAGCGAAGAGTTCAAGAGCCGCCTCATTGCATGTAGTCGCGATTGCATCAAGGTGCTAGATCTCGAAGCTCGTCTTCTGTTCATGAATCAGGGCGGAATGCAGGTCCTAGAGATCTGTGATGTCGCGCCGTTCCTAAATGGCTGCTGGGTCGAATTTTGGGAAGGAGCCGATCGCGACAAAGCCTTGGCGGCAGTCGAGACAGCGCGGCAAGGCGGTGTCGGAAGGTTCACTGGTTATTTCGAAACAAGAATTCACCGTGAACCCAGGTGGTGGGATGTCGTAGTGAATCCGATCCGTGACGCTAATGGTATGCCCGTTCAGTTGCTCGCGGTGTCGCGAGACGTCACTGAACAGAAGCAGAGCGACGATGCTTTGCGCGAAGCCCTCCAGACGAATCGGGAAATCATTGATGGCGCCGCGGAAGGAATCATCCTTTACGATGAAGAGCTTCGGTATCTCGTGTTCAACCCTTTCATGGAGCGTCTCACGGGTGTGCCCGCCCAAGAACTCCTAGGCAAGCGCGCAATCGATGTATTTCCCAGGCTTGGCCCTAGCGGGATTGAGTCCTCGTTGAAGCGAGCCTTGACAGGAGAAGTTGTTCAGGTCCCCGACGCACTAGTACCAGCCCATGCCGCCGATGGCGATGACCTATGGGAGTCTTGTACGTTCGCTCCACATCGCAATGCCCGGGGCGAGATTGTAGGCGTGATCGGCTTGGTTCGTGATGTCACGGACCGTCACATCGCAGAAGACACATTTCGCTCCATCGTGGTCGGAACTGCTTCCGCTATTGGAAACGAATTCTTTCCGTCACTGGCACGCCACATGGCCAAGGCCCTCAGGGCGCGCTATGCCTTCATCACCGACTGCGACGATCAGAAACGAGCCAAAGCTCTAGCCTTCTGGAAGCGAGACCAGCCCGGAGAAAACTTTGAGTTCGACATTGCCGACACACCCTGCGCGAAGGTGCTGCGTGGCGAGATATGTCACTACCGCGAAGGATTGCAAAAACTATTCCCGCTCGACACCGGCCTTGTAGACCTGCAGGCCCAAAGCTACTTGGGCGTCCCGATGCTGGACCGAGTTGGGCGCGTCATCGGCCACATCGCAATTCTCGATGACAAGCCCATGAACCGGGACCAACGTGCCATTGATCTCGTGAAGATTTTCGCCGCCCGCGCCGCGGCTGAATTGAAGCGGCAACGCGCTGAGACAGAACTTCAGAATGCCTTGGAGCAAGTAAAAAGTCTGCAAAAGCAACTTGAAGCGGAAAACGTCTATCTGCAGGAAGAAATCACCAAAGAACACAACTTCGAAGAAATTGTCGGCAACAGCCAGTCCATTCTCGAGGTTCTGGACCGGGTCGAAACCGTAGCTCCGACGGATTCCACGGTCCTCATCATGGGTGAAACGGGCTGCGGAAAAGAACTCATCGCAAGAGCCATTCACAGCCACAGTTCGCGCAAGAACCGGCCGCTGGTAAAGGTAAACTGCGGGGCGATTCCGACAGGCTTGGTTGAAAGCGAGCTCTTCGGGCACATGAAGGGCGCGTTCACCGGTGCACTCGAACGACGGACTGGCCGTTTCGAGTTGGCAGACGGAGGAACCCTGTTTCTCGATGAGATCAGCGAACTCCCTCTCGACACCCAGGTCAAACTACTGCGTGTGTTACAGGAACACGAATTTGAGCCACTGGGCAGTAGTCGCACTCTCAAAGTGAATGTCCGCTTCATCGCTGCGAGCAATCGCGACATGGAGAAAGCAGTTCAGGAAGGCCGGTTCCGCGCGGACCTTTACTACCGATTGAACGTGCTTCCGATTGCTGTCCCCCCGCTGCGCGAACGACGCGCTGACATCCCATTGCTGACAACATTCTTTGTCGAGCGCTTTGCGCGTCAGTTTGGAAAGCAGATTACGGGAGTATCCCAGGACACGATGGAAATTCTCTCCCGTTATGATTGGCCCGGCAATATTCGTGAACTGCAAAATGTAATCGAGCGCGCGGTCGTGTTGTCGCGTACTCCTGTGCTTAGATTGGGTACAGATCTTTCGCTTTCACGCACTGCCCCAGCTTCAAATGAAGCACAGAACTTCGCTAATGCCTCATCGCTCGACGATTCCGTTGACTCGACGCTTGAACAAGTGGAGAAACGCCATATTGTGCGTGTACTGGATGAAACATCCTGGGTGATCGAAGGCGATCGTGGAGCTGCCAAAATTCTTGATCTCCATCCCAACACGCTCCGCAGCCGTATGAAGAAACTCGGCATCGAACGCACCACGATCAAAGGAACCGTCCCCACTGCGTCACCTAACGATCGCAGTCAATTGGCTATCTAAGCCGCCGTTTCAAAATCCATTCCCAGCTGTAACCCCTCATCCCCTTATCAATCAAGAGTCCGTTGCACGGAACGCTTTTCCTTGTGCCGAAAAATATCCCCACGAAATTCGGTGGCCACGAGCAGGCGAGAACCGCTGTCCACGAGCATTCGTGGCCTTCTAGTGCTGCTTGTCTCGTCGCGAATCTGTAAACCGTTCTCCTTCAACGAATCGTATCTCTTGCCTCGGTGGCTTCAGATTGGCACGACTCCTGCATTAGTCAAGGCGTCAGTTGGAGGAGAACACAGCAGTGCTAAAGATTTCGATCATCAGCGACTCTGATCAAGCAATCGCATACCACCTTGAAGGGCGGCTGGTCGGTCCGTGGGTTAACGAACTGCGCCGAATTGGCGACGAAGCCTTCGCGCAGAAGAAGACACTCACCTTGGATCTTGAGGGAGTTCGATTCGCAGATCACAACGGAATTGCTTTGTTACAGGAATTGTCCCAGCGCCAGGTGTCCCAATTCAATTGTTCGCAATTTCTCATTCAGCAAATGAAGGAGCTCACGCGATGACGACCATGACTACAGTTGGAACGCTGATGGCCGAGAAGCAGATGCAAGGTGGCGAATCCAATGCTGCCGATACATCGGTCGCCGCCTTAGAACAAGACCTCATCGCCCGTGTACAGGCGGGTCAGGCCGATGCATTTTTTGAGCTTGTGCGCCCGTACCAGCGAGCTGTGTTCCTATCCGCCCTCTCACTCACAAGAAACGATGCGGATGCCGAGGAAGTCGCTCAAGAAGCCATGCTGAAGGCGTTCAAGAACATTGGAGGCTTCCGTTGCGAAGCCAAATTCAGCACCTGGCTGATCCAGATCGCGATCAATGAAGCGAAGATGAAGATTCGGAAAAACCGTCGCCATTTGTACGATTCGATTGAGGAACCGCAGATATCGGATGACGGCGATTACATCCCTAAGGACTTCGCGGACTGGCGCGAGATCCCGTCTGAAGCCTTAGAGCGCAAAGAACTCCGCGACGCTCTCGTCACCGCTTTGAATTCCCTACCGGAAAAGTACCGTGCCGTAATGATGCTTCGCGACGTCCAGCAATTCAGCATTGCTGAAACGGCAAAGATTCTAGCTATCAGCGAGGCGAATGTAAAGACACGCCTGTCCCGCGCCCGCCTTCAGATGCGAGATGCACTAGCTCCAGGTCTCGGTAGCGCTCGTGATCAAACCACCGCACCAATCGTAGTGACTCCGGCTCAGTGATGATCACGCATGTACAGGAAGCTTCTTCTGTGCTCGTTGCGTCCATTCCTATCATGCCCAATGGCTGATATCATCGTCGGAGTTTGTTCTCGTGAATGTCCGAACAACCTGCAACCGATATCCCCCACCAGTAAAGGTAAAGCATGTCTTTCGACGAGACTCTTGCTGAGCGCCTCCGACCTCTATTCCAGGGCAAATACAAGACCACTGAGAAGAAGATGTTCGGTGGACTGGCCTTCATGGTCAACGGCCATATGTGCTGTGGAATCGTTGGAACGAATCTCGTCGTTCGTACTGGACTTGATGCCTTCGATCACGCGCTGAAACGTCCTCACACCCGTCCGATGGACTTCACTGGACGACCGATGAAAGGTTTCGTTTATGTCGCTCCTGCTGGATACCGCTTGGGCCGCGACCTCAAGTCGTGGACACAACTTGGGCTCGATTTCGTTCTGAGCAAGCCCCCAAAATGACTCTTCAACTCAGACTCCGTGACTGAGAGGGAATCGCAAGATCAGAGAGACTCAAAGCTGCGGCTGCCTGCGCGACAAGCCTCAGCGATCTTGTTTTCCTCGCACAATAATCACCGCTGCGGCAGCATCGATTGATAGGCTTCACGAAACCTTTCCAACAACTCCCTCACCTGTTCAGCGGGTACAGTGCGGGCCGTGACCCGGCACTGCTCCAATCGCATTTCACGAATGCGGTTTGCGCGCAGTTTCTCCGCTTACGCTGTAACCGGCAGTTCCAGTGCCTCGCGTACCCGCACGCCTTCAGACGACTGTTGCTCTTTCACGAGCGCTCTCAAGAACAGTACACCGCAAATGACGGACGGAACGGCGGTCACCGTACCTGGCGTGTAGTGTCCTACCTTCAAGCTCTCCAGGACATGATGAAACTCCCCGAGCGTGGGCAGTCCAAGAGCGAACATCGTGACGAACCTTGGAAAACCGCCCTTGACGATTCCGCGGATGGCGAAAGCAGCCATGCTCGCAACGATCAGGACAAGCGCTGCAATTGACGCCCGAGCATTGCCTAAGCGGCACTCATATCCGGCGAGCAGGTGTTGCAATTCATGCAGATCCTGCATTCCGAAGATCAGTTGCTCTACGATGTGAAGGACCGTCAGGAACTTGAGCCATGCATATAAACGTGTACTGGTTTTCATAATTGCCTCTTGAGGTTTTCCAGCGCCCCGCAAGGCCGGTTGGCTCGTGCTTGGCGCGGAAGTGCTACCTGCCCGGGGTAGAGCCCTACTTGGCTGCTTCCTCTCGTTCTTGCAGAATCTCGATCCAGTTTTTGATTACCCGGTGCTGCAGACCGAGATTGCCGATCTGACAATGCTGATGCCCCTGTTCATCCCTAGTGAAGAGCCGGGCCGTGAGCGAGCGGGCATTAGTCAGCATGCCGATCTGGTCGTAGAACTGATGGAGCGGTATGCAGAAATCCTCAGTTCCACCGAGAAGCAGGACGTCCTGCTTGATGAGCTGCGACGCGTCGTCGGTGCGGTACGCGGGAAGTTTCCCCAGATACTCGCTCGGTGTCTTACTGCCCATCACTTGCATCCCGTGATGAACGCCCCAATCCACGAACGGATCTGCTTTCATGGCACGTTCCAGGGCGCTATCAATGATGCGATCAGCTCCGATCTTGAGGAGCGCCGACAGCTCTGTTCGGACCGATGGTTTCACCGCCGACAGCGTGACCTCAAAGTAGTCCGTGCAAGTGTCGTCACACACAACCCGACGCACGCGACGTTCGTGCGCCGCTGCTCGAATCACCAGACATCCGCCAAACGAGATGCCCCACAGCGTGACGTCTTCGAGCTTGAAGTAGTCCAGTACGGCTCCGACCGGCTTGTGCCAATCGCATGTGAAGGTAAGGTGATGGTCCTCGACGGTGCTTCCTTGCCCGGGCCCGTCGAACATGACGAAGTCGTAGCCGGCGCGGGCGAAGTAGCGCTGCGTGGGAAACCAATCTTCGATGTACGTGTCGAAGCCACCAAACATCACGATCGTTCCCTTGGGTTGGAACGGAGGAGTCAATCTGTATGCTGAGATGGCCCCTGTTTCATAGGGAACGTCGAAGTGGTTTATCTCCGAAACGCCGAATTGCTCGCGCATCAGCTGGATGTATCGCCGCCGTGTGGGTTGTTTTCTCGGGTCATTGTCGAACATGAAGAACACCGCCGACCGGAGATAGTACGCACCCTTGAGCCGTTCTCCGCGCAGGAGTGCGGCCTCGCCGAGGGCAACGAACTCGCGCGTGTAGTCGGTGAGGTCATGGATCCTCGGACTGACGGTCCGCATCTCCTCGATCATGTCAGGCTCGCCGTTCGAGAAGCGGTTCATCTCATAATTCAGACTCCCGTTGGGGTGTAGGTCGTCGTAGAAGCCGACCGGGAATCCCTCGAAATGCCTGATCAAGGGTGCAGCTGTGAGCGTGGCCGAAGTTGCCATTGCAATTTCTCCTTTTTGCGCGACTGGGTCGCCTAAATTTGTGAATCTCCCGGGAATTTCTCCAGAAGCCAGTCAAAGACGGCTGCATGGACTAGCGAGGTATTGCCGCCCTGGCAGTGCGCGGCTCCGCCTGAAGGCCGATCGAAGATGCGCGTGGTCACACTGCGGGCGTTGATCAGCGATTTCTCGAAGTCGGCCGCCTGGTGGAACGGAATGAAGTGATCTTCGACGCCGGCTAGAATCAACACGTCTTGGCGAATCCGATCTGCAACGAAAGCCAGCTTATAGGGTGCGAAAGCCTCCAATGTATCGTCGAAACCGTTCGTCCCTAGCGTCCAGAGCGCCGTGTTATAACTCCAGGACACATCAGGATTTTGCAGAGCCAGAGGATTCTTCTTCGCAGCGAGCACGACCCGGCCCACAACCTCCTGAAGATCGAATGCCTCGTCATAGGCCACGACGCCATCGATGCGGTCTTCGAAGGCGGCAGCGCGCGGCGCGAAGTATCCGCCCATGCTCATGCCGATGAGCACGATCTTCAATGGCTTTGCGTGAGTGCGTAGGAACTCATCGAGCACCGCCGAAGTTGGCTTCTCCCATTCCGGAGTGAACTTCATGCCGTACGCGCGCAACGGTTCGCCTTGTCCGGGACCTTCGTAAATCAGAACGGAGTAGCCGCGATCGAGGGCCGCCTTGCCGAGAACCGGATACATCTCCTCGAGGATCGAGTCGAATCCCCCGACAAGAACGATCAGCGGCTTCTTTTCCGATGCCGTAGGACCGGGGAGATACAGCGAACGCAGGCGTCCGTTCTCAAATGGCGCTCTGAAGTACTCGTAGTGGATACCGAGTGCATCAAGACCTTGGAAGAACAAGCGGCCCGTCTTTTCAAACGATGCCGGGCGCTTGGGATCATCAGGCGGCAGCAGAAACTCGCCGAGCCGCTGATAGGTGGAGGCGCGCATGTAAGCACCGCCTTTGCTGCGCGAGTCCTGTGTGTGCTGGGCCAATGCCTCTACGCGATCGGCCGTGGCTGCCCACGCGGCGTACCAGCTCTGCATGTCCCCTTCGGTAATCTGCTTCGTTGTCTCCAGCATTTCGCCGAGGTCGGCGCATTCTGAGAGCGTGTAACCAGCATTCCGCAGAGTTTCGAAGTGGAATGTTTGGTTGGTGAAGAAACGGCCTCTTGGGCTGACCGCTTGCGCGGGGCCTGCTTCCAATACTGCTGTTGCGTTCGTCATAGGAATTCTCCTTTTCAGTTGTGATTGCTGTGAAAATGCCTTGCTACGTTCTGTACGCGATTGTTGTCATTTCAAATCGGTGCTCTCCGGTGCTCCGAACTTTTCTTCGAGCCAGTCGAAGAAGTCGGAGTGCCAGAGAGTGGGCGCGCCGAGCTGCGAATGTTCGTGCCCACCCGAAGCGCGGTCGTAGATCTTCGTTGTGACGCTGCGTGCGTTTATAAGCGACTTCCGGAACCGAGCGACCTGGCCTGTTGGAATGAACTGATCTTCGGCCCCGACTAGGATCATCACGTCTTGCTTAATGTTGCGAGCTACATCAGCCAGTGTGTATGGGGCGAGGTGATCTACCATCTCCAGAAGCCCATTGGTTCCATGCGTCCAGGGCGCCGTGGCGAGGGCCCATTTCAATTCCGGGCTGGAACGTGCCTTCAGCGCAGCGAGTCGATCCACCAATTTGCCCAGGCCCAGTCGACGAAGTGGTGCGGCGAACTTCGGGATTTTGCGCGCGTATGCGTCGTGGACGTCGTAGCAGATGTCGTATGACACGACGCCATCGAAGCGCGGCTCAAAGGCGGCGGCGCGAGGAGCAAGGTATCCGCCCATGCTCAAACCGATGAGCACGATCTTTTCTGGGCGATTATGCGTTGCGAGGAACGTGTCCAGTACAGCAGACGTGGGCTTCTCCCATTCGTGCGTGAAACGCAATCCCTGTTCACGCAGCGGGGCGCCTTGCCCGGGGCCGTCGAAGGTGAGGACCGAGTATCCGCGCGATGTGGCTTCTGCGGCGAGAAAGAAATAGAGTTCCTCGACGATGGTGTCGTAACCGCCGTGGAATACGATGAGCGGTCCACGGACCGGCTTCGGCGCCGGATAGTAGACGGCCTTAAGCTTGTTCGCCCCGTATGGAACATCGATCTTCAGGTACGGAACTCCGAGCGTGTCAAGCCCTTCGTAAAAAGCCTTGCGGCAGCGGTCATACGTGACTGGTCGCTTGGCGTCGTAGGGAGGCAGGTAGAACTGCGCTCGCGCGTAGTACGTGTGAGCGCGCAGAAGAGCTTCGCCACGGCTCTTCCGGTTGCGCGCGGAGTGTGCACGAGCTAGGTTGCGCTCGGCGAGGGCTGACCACTCCGCATGCCAGTTTTGCTCGTCCCCAGCCTGCATCTTTGTGGTTGCCTGCAGGACCTCGGAAATGTCGGCGCCATGCCAGGCCACCTGATTCAGAGCGCGAAGCACGGCATGGTGGTAGGTCCGATCTTTAAAGAATCGGCCGGTTCCACCATCTTTGCGACGGAGGATGCTCGCTAAGAATCCAGATTCGGCCTTGGTGGTCTTCGGCTTTGTGTGACTACTCGCGACTGTTGCTAGTGCGCTTATGTTTTCCATTGCAAGTGCTCCTTCTGTATTTGTCTCTGTGAATTCGTGTCTGAGCCGTCTTACTTGGATTTGCCTCTCTTGAAGTTGTGCGTGATCCCGATGAACACTCCGCTCTGTGCCACGCGTGAGTGCAGTTGACTGTCCCTGTAGTCGGTGTAGATGTAGCGCCAGCCGGCATCGAGAGCCCATCGTGGTTTGACCCGATAGCTGAGTGCACCGAGCATCTGATAGTCGAGTTGGGAGCCGACTCCCCAGCCGCCTGAATCGCCTTGAATCGCGGCGGTGAGCTTTCGTGAGATCGGGAACTTGATTCGTGCGCCGACGAGCGGGTCCACCCAGCTAATCGGCTTGCTCAGTCTGCCGCCACCTGCGATGGGAGAGAGCGTAAAATCGGCTCCAATGTGCCAGTAGCGCAGTCCCGCCAGGCCCTCGATTTGAATGCGACGGTTGTCGATCACGCGATAGCCGGCCTCAGGTGTAAACGTGACGGGGCTGTAGTCTGCCTTTGACAACATCGCCGGTGCGGGGTTGAGCAAGCTGTTGCTGCTCTTAACCTCGATCGGCGTCCATAGAACGTCGCCGGTGATCGATAAGCGCCCGTGCTGGGCAATCAAGAGCTGCTGGATTCCAGGCTTTGCGCGCGTCATCAGATCCGCCGGACTTGCCTTGAAGCCGATCTGGTGACCTAGCGCGTCGACGGTTCCGTGAACACCCTGCAGCCAGAGATACGTGGTGGTGTCGATCCGCCAGCCGGACGCGCCGGCGGCAGCCGCAATGGCTGGCGCAATTGTCGGGCGAACCGCTTCGTTATCCTCTGCCGATGGGCCACCACTCGGATGCTTACCAGGTGCCAACGGGGACGTGTCGACTGATAACGCCGAACCGGTGGACTCGAGCCGTACGTCGTCGATCTCAAAGGAAAATCGTCCGGGCACAGCCAGTTCGGCGAACATGATTCCCTCAAGATCGCTGCCGTCGGTGCCCAGTTCAGCCAGAGAGATCGTAACCTGCTTCCATTCGGAACCGGCTGTGAAGGCTTTCGTCGACGGCATCGGGCCTCTGCTCTTCGACAGCAGCATGAGCTGATACATCCGGTCGTCGCCTTTCGTCCAGAAACTGATTGCCGACTTGTCAGACAGGTTTGCCGGACTCATCGGGCGCGAGCCAGGGAAGAACATCGCGCCAGCCCAGCCGAAAACGCCGGGGTTGATTTCTCCAGTGATCTGCAGAGCTTTCTGGCTATCGTTCGCACCGCCGTCAATCACGCTTATGTGCGCTTCTGGTTTGTGCCCACCCAAGAGGCTGCCCGCGGATGGCGTCCAGCCGAGACCGAACGAAGCCGTGGAAGTTCCACTTTCGAAGTCGCTGATCAGTCCGGACTCTGAACCTGCCGGAGCCGCTGAGTGTCGTTGCGCTTCCTCTGCCTGCTTCTCGATATTCAGAGCAGCGCGATAACCTTCGCGATCGAACTTCACGCCCAGCTTCCAGACCGAGTCGATGTTGCGGATATCCGAAATCCGCAAAGTCGGATCGCCGTCCACGAGGAGAAGGTCTGCGCGCTTGCCGGGCGCAATCTGCCCGCGGTCATTCAGTTGAAAGGCAGCAGCATTGACGGAGGTTGCAGATGCCAGAGCTTGCGCAGGCGTCAAACCCGCGTTCACTAGCAATTCCAACTCCCCCAACAGACTGGCACCATGTGCTGTACCCAGGTTGTGTGCATCCGTGCCAGCGAGGATCGGAATTCCTTCGTCCTTGAGCTGCCGGACAGCTTCTTCGGCATAGCTCAGCGATCCCGCATTGCGAGGGAACCTCCCATTGAGATCGACAATCGCTTCCGAAGTGAGATACGGGTTGAGACGTAGGTCTGCCGCGAGGGTCGGCCCATTCGATGTTCCTGCCGCCGAAGCCAGCACCGATAGCGTGGGGATGACGAACACATGGTGCTGAGCTGCGAGCGCGAGGAACTCCGCATCGGCAGGGCGGTCTGCGAACAGGTGCGCCAGGCCGTCGGCCCCAGCCGCGATTGCATCCTTGGCGGCCTGCAGAGAGAGAACGTGCACCACGGCCAGCGTGCCGCGACGGTGAGCCGCCTCAATGACTGCTTGCAAAGTTGCTTTGTCCAGCGTCGGGATATGCAGGCCATACTCGCTGCCGTCGTCATAAATGATCTCCCCGATGAAGTCATCACCTTCGGCGATGCCCGCATCGACCAGATCCTGCGCCTCCTCAGGCGACGAGATGGTGCGAACTGGACCTCCGTATTCGGTACCGTGCCCATGGGGAGCGGTCGCATGTACTTCCGATGCACGAAGGTCGGCCAGATTCAGGTCTCTCCCCGCTGCCTGCTCATTCTTGATCTTGAAGGCATACTTCTCGGCCGCTCCCATATCGAACTCGGTAGTGACGCCGAGAGCTAGAGCCGACTTCAGGTTGTTGTCCTGCCCCATGGTGTGAACGTGCGCGTCAATGAGACCGGGCAGGAGTGTCTTGCCTCTCGCGTCGATCGTCGGCACGCCAGCGGGCGGGGCGAGGCGCGGGCCGACGGCCTTGATCATTCCGTTTTCGACCCAGACGTCACCCTTCGCGATCACACGCGTACCATCGAAGATCCGCACCTCGCGGACAACGAATTCACTGGACTTAGGCGCTTGCGCCAACGACAATCCGCCGAGCATTAAAACCATCAACGCTGCCAAGATTTGCTGCAGGCGAGGCGAAGGCCCCGCTTTTACTCGCGCTCGATGCTCCCTGAAGATGGCGGCCATCAGCAGAGCGCCGAAGGTTACATACGGAATCGCAGTTGCTGCGCCGGGCGTGTAGCGGAGCGCATTCAGACTCTCAATAATGTGGTGGACTTCTCCGATCGCAATCAGCGCCCACACCGAAAGAGAGATTTCTTTCAGCACTCCGCCAGCGAGAATGCCGTAGGTCAGGCCGAACATCAGGCTGCCGAAGAGCGTGACCAGCAATACGGTGCCGTAATCTGGCTGCTGAAACCAGCAGTAGTAGTGCGCAAGAATGCGCTTGAGGGCGGCAAGTTCGCCGATCCCGAAGATGAGTTGCTCAAACATATGAAGCGGCGCAATGAGAGCGATCCATCCGAACCAACGACTACTGGGTTGCATGACTTTTCTCCTATTCATTTCGCTAGTGTTTGAATGTTGAGAGACTCGCCTTCTGAAGGCGCGGGTCCATCTCGGCAGCCGCGTAATGCCAGAACTCGCGCGCCACGGCTGCGATCGCGTCCATCTCGACGGCGGTGACTTCGTGGCCCGACTCGACGAAAGCTAAAACCGCCTTGCGCGGATCGTGCAAGAACGAGTTGCGGAACGCTTCGTCGGTGATCAGCCGTCCAATCAGAATTTCAATGCTTCTCTGTGACACATCTACCTGCCTTTCACGGGTAGATAAGGCAACGGCTATGCCAATGCGCCGAGAGATCAGAGATTGATCATTAAACGACTGATCTGCCGAGAGTTATGCGCGGAAGGAAGCAAAAGGCAGGCACTCGAAGGTAGTTGCAGGCTGCGGAGAAATCGACAACTTGTCGATTCTAATCACCAAGTTGCAGATGTCTACTCCAGGCCGTGACGCTTGAGGCGGGTGTACAGCTGAGCTCGAGTCAGGCCGAGTGCCTTGGCAGCGATGGATTTGTTAAAACGGGCTTTCTGGAGCGCTTTTTCAATTATGGTGCGCTCGGTCGCTACAAGGTCGGCCGACTTGGTTTCTGTGTCATCAACAGCCGAGGAAGCGGAGTGCGTCGGAGGCTGAATATTGCTGTGAGCGGGCACCAGCGCCAAGTGTTCAGAGACGATCAGTCCGCCATCGGCGAGAATGGCAGCGCGTTCCAGAATGTTCCGCAGTTCACGAACATTTCCAGGCCAGTGATAATCCGACAAAGCCTGTTTGGCTTCGCGGGAAATACCCGCAGGCGGCCGGCCGATCGAGCGGCCGATCTCCTGCATGAAGGCTTCGCTCAGGGGAAGGATATCGTCGAGCCGCTCTCTTAACGGAGGGAGCCTCAGCTCGAAAACGTTCAGTCGAAAATACAAGTCTTCGCGAAAGAGTTTCTGCTCGATCGCCTTGCGCAGATCACGATTCGTAGCTGCCACAACGCGCACGTCAGCTTTCAAAACGCGCGTCCCGCCGAGTCTCTGAAATTCCCGCTCCTGAAGAACCCGCAGAAACTTCGCTTGCGCCGAAAGCGCCATCTCGCCGACTTCATCGAGAAAAAGGACTCCACCGGCAGCCTGTTCGATCAATCCAGGTTTGGACTGAACAGCTCCGGTGAACGCGCCCCGTTCGTATCCGAACAGCTCGGATTCCAAAAGACTGTCGGGCAAGGCAGCACAGTTGAGAGCAACGAAAGGACCGTCCCGCCGCGCCGACCCACGGTGGATGAACCGAGCGACAACCTCTTTACCGGTGCCGGATTCTCCCAGCAACAGCACCGTCGTCTCGACGGCCGAGACCTGCGCGGCTTTCTTCAGCACCTCGCGCCAAGGAACCGATTCGCCAATGACGCGACGATAACCGGTGCGTGCGTCGAGTTCGTGGGTGAGCTGTCGAACCCGCGATTCTAGTTGCGCCGCCCGTGCAGTGGCTTCGTCCGCTCGCTTTGCAGCCTCCGCAACGTGTTCTCGTTCGAGGCTTAGAGCGAGGCGATCGGCGACGCGCCGGCCAGCTTGAACATCGCGCTGCATGTAGGCCGACCTGCTTTTTGACAAGAACGCCAACCCCGCGACCAATTGACCACTAACGAAGATTGGAATTCTTAGAACTGACAGGTATCCCATCCGTGCAGCAAGGACGTTGAGCGATTCGGATCGCGAGCTGAGATCGTCGATGATTTCGTACTCGACTGGAGCATTTACATTGATGTCCGGCGGAATCTCCATGATCTCTGGGACAGCGAGGAAATCTTTACCGCTGTAGACGTAGCGTCGAGCATGCCGCCCGTCGGGCAAAGGGACTGCTACCGATAAGCCATCATGCGGCAGAACTTGCCGAACGATCTTTGAAATGGGATCAATCAGATCCTGTAGTTGCCCCGTATCGGTCAGCGAGACCAGCGACTGGTCGAGCAGGTCGAGTTTGGCGGCGTGAGCTTCGAGTTCCTGCCGCTGCCGCGCCTCCTCGGCCAGCCGATGATGGGACAACGCGAGGGTGACGTACCCGGCGATGCGCTGCGCAATGGGCAGATCGGCGCGTGAAAATCGTCCGAATTGCCGTGAGAGAAAGACAACTGCAGCCTGCAGGCGCCCGCCAAATCGAATCGGAACGGTCAGTGACGAGTTCATGCCCGCCTTGAGCGCGGGCCCCGTCCTGAAGATCGGGTGCGCCGAGATGTCGTCCACGATCATGACATCCCAAGGTGTGGTGAAGAGTGTTTGAGGTACGTTCGCTTCGAAATTAGGCGGTATTTCCACGCCGGCGGACATTTGTACGCGAACGCGCTCGCCGGTGTCGCTTATTTCGAGTACTCCCAGGAGATCATGTGGCAGGACCCGTTGGACAAGTTGGGAAACGCGGTCGAACACCTGCCGAATGTCGAGAACATCGGTCAAAGTGCCGAGGAGGCCATCAAGCACCTCAAGATCCGACGCGACATCGCGCGGATGCTTTGGCCGATCAGAAGGAGGTTCCCCAAGCCCCATGGGCGTGCATTATATGCCTAGCCTCACGGCAGTCGTGCACGGTCAACGTCACTTGCGAATCGCCGGACTATTTTAGTTCGCGAACAGCCTTGGCGTCGTCAATCGCGCTCACTGCTGCGCAAGGTTCTCCGGATCGTCGCGCTGGCCCTCTCCTGCGCGTCGAGAATCTCGTGGAGTCCTTACTGCGCTGCCTTCACATCTTGAATGATGGACGAGAACCTCCCACACTCTTCTTCGTGAGGAATAGGGGCACTTCTCGTTTCTCAAGCCGTGAGAATTTGTGGGATACTCGGCTCGTGGCAGGCTATTTACCAGTGGGGACGCTAAAGGATTTTCGTACAATAAACGTACAATGGAACCGGCAATGGGGCCTTTTTGCCCTTATGGCCATACGAAGAATCAATAACTTAAGTATTGTCAACACGCCGAATAGTTCGACTCCCGCCGCCTCCACCATCT
>Ga0126371_10000257_pt1 | contig 42113 bp, 40 predicted proteins | sample PanSoiMetaPlot_4_FD_110145 | JGI IMG/M metagenome (GOLD analysis project Ga0126371, IMG submission 110145) | Tropical forest soil microbial communities from Panama - MetaG Plot_4 | ecosystem: Environmental > Terrestrial > Soil > Tropical forest > Bulk soil | place: Panama | collected 2016-02-17
ATTGTCCTTATCGACGATCACGGCTCGTACTCCCTCGTAGAAATCGTCCCCACGCACGATGCGCGACACGATGCGGAACTCGGCGCGCATGCAGTCATCGAACGACCACCGTGCCCCGCGCCGCACCTGCGCGAGCGCGATCTTAAGACTCAGCGGGGCCTTGCCGCGGACGGACGCCGCCATCGCGCGGTCGCCGGCGTCGCCCGTATCGAGCCGAGCGACAATATCCTCCACCGCGTCGGCCGCGAAGTGGCGATCGATCGCGCCCCGCATCCTCGTCACGTCTCCCGCCGCGGCCGGTTCCGCAAAGGCCTCCAGAACGGCATCGACCGGGACGGTGCCGCACAGCGCGTCGAGCAGATCGGCGAAGCGGTCCGAGCCCACCAGATGGGTCGCCACCCCGGACGTAACCGCATCATCGGCGCGCAGCCGCGCGGCGGTGAGCGCGCAGTAGGCGCCGAGCTCGCCCGGCAGGCGCGGCAGGAACCAGGTCGCGCCGACATCGGGAAAGAAGCCGATGCCGACCTCCGGCATGGCGAACTGGAAGCGGTGGCCCGCGACTCGGTGCGAGCCGTGGATCGAGACGCCGACCCCGCCGCCCATCACGATGCCGTCGATCAGCGCCACGTAAGGTTTTGGATAATGCTTGATCGCGGCGTTGAGCGCGTATTCGTCGCGCCAGAAATCGAGCGCCGCCTCATAGTCCCCGGCGCGGCCGAGATCGTAAAGGCGGCGCAGGTCGCCGCCGGCCGAGAAGGCGCGCTCGCCCGCCGCCGTAACGACGACGCGGGTGACGGCCGGATCGTCACGCCACTGATCGAGCCGCGCGCGCAACGCCCGCACCATGCCGTGCGTCACCGCATTGAGCGCCGCCGGCCGGTTGAGGGTGACGATGCCGGCCGCGCCGCGCCGGTCGAAGAGGATTTCGTCGTTGCTCATCGCGTTGTCGACACAGCATAGACGATGGTCGCGGCAACGCCGAGGAGGCTGCGGCCCGCATGCAGCGTGCCCCAGCGCAGAATGAGCGCCCGAGTTTCCGCGTTGGCCTGATCCGGGGCCGTCGCCTCGATGCGTTTGTTGACCGGCAGGATGACGAGCAGCGTGTACGGCCAATTGGCGAAGATCAGCAGCGCGCCGAGCATCCAGCGCCAATCGCGCGTGACCCAGAACATGAGAAATCCGGCGAGCGCCGAAGCAAGCGCAAGGCTCGCCTGCATGGGAAACCCTCGTGCATAGCTCGGCTTCCACTCGGCGAGCAGCGCCCGGTCGTCAAGCGCAAGTCGGGCCGGCTGCTCGGCGACGTTGACGTAGATCGCGGCGCCCGCGAACGCGGCCGCGGTGACGAGCGCGAATTGCCCGGCCACGATACCCAGCGCCACCGTCACCTCCACTCAGTTTCCGAGCAGGTCGCGGCTCACGATCAGCCGCATCACTTCATTGGTGCCTTCGAGGATCTGGTGCACGCGCACGTCGCGCAGCACGCGCTCGATCGGGTGATCGCGCAGGTAGCCGTAGCCGCCATGCAGCTGCAGGCAGCCGTTGACGATCTCGAAGCCGGCATCGGTGGCGTGGCGCTTCGCCATGGCGGCGATCCGCGTTGCGCCCGGCTCGCCGTCGCCCACCGCAGTCGCGGCGCGGCGCACCATCAGACGCGCCGCCTCGAGCTCGGTCGCGTAGTCGGCGACGCGGAACGCGAGCGCCTGGAAATCGGCGAGCCGCGTGCCGAATTGCCTGCGCTCGCGCATGTACGCGATCGTGCGGTCGAGGCAGAACTGCGCGCCACCGATCGAGCAGGCCGCGATGTTGAGCCGTCCGCCGTCGAGCCCCGCCATGGCGATGCGAAAGCCCTCGCCCTCGACGCCGATGCGGTTGGCGACCGGGACGCGACAGTTCTCGAACACCACCATGGCGGTCGGCTGCGATTTCCAGCCGAGCTTCTTCTCCTGCGCGCCGAACGAAAGCCCGGGAGCGTCTTTCTCGACCACGATGCACGAGATGCCCTTCGGCCCGCGTTCTCCGGTGCGCACCATCACGACATAGACGTCGGAGACGCCGCCGCCCGAGATGAAGGCCTTGGCGCCGTCGAGCACGTAATGATCGCCGTCGCGCACCGCGCGCGTCTTGAGGCTCGCGGCGTCCGAGCCGGCATCCGGCTCGGTCAGGCAGTAGCTCGCGAAATGTTGCATGGCGCACAGCTTCGGCAGGAAGCGCCGGCGCTGCGCATCGTTGCCGTAGCGGTCGATCATCCAGGTCGCCATGTTGTGGATCGAGATGTACGCCGCCGTCGAGACGCAGCCCTGCGCCAGCTCCTCGAAGATGAGCGTCGCGTCGAGCCGCGTGAGCGCCGAGCCGCCGACGTCCTCGCCCACGTAGATGCCGCCGAAACCGAGCGCTGCGGCCTTGCGCAACGTGTCCACCGGGAACGTCTCGTTCTCGTCCCAATCGCGCGCGTGCGGCACCATCTCGGCGGCCGCGAAATCGCGCGCGGTGGCCTGGAAGGCCTGCTGTTCCTCGGTGAGCGAGAAGTCCATGGCTGGCGCCATATAGCATGGGCGACGGCGTCGTGCCGTCGCCCCTGCATCACATCACGCAAATGCCCATGCGAACCAAATCGGGAAACGCCTTCCCGTCCGCTCAGGCTAGCTGACGCGCCTCAACCGAACATCCAGGATGCCGGATTGGCGATCGGCCGGCCTTCGTTCAAGGCCAGGATGCCCTTGATGCAGCGTACCAGCGTCCAGATGAACCACCACAGCAGGACGAGCCAGCCGATCAGGACGAGGGTGAGCAGGCCCCCGACCACGATATAGAGCAAGCCGATCCAGAACGTCCTGATCTGGAAGCGGTAGTGCGACTGCAGCAGCGCGTCGGCCGCGTCGAGCTGGATGTGGGCGATGATCACGCCGGCGAGTGCCGTCAGCGGGAAGAAATAGCTTACGAAGTAAAGCACGTACACGACCATCGCGAGCGTCGTGTTCGAGACCGCCTGCGGCGCCGGCGGACGCGGCGCATTCGGATCGGCATAGGCCATGGTGGAAACCCCGCACGGTTGGCGGGTGGTGTCGCGGCTGCGATCGCGACCATCCCCGCAGTTCCCACCACTCTATCGCGGTGGCCCGATTCCGGTCAAAGCGCCCCGCGCCTTCCTGGCAATTCGCCGGTGGCAATTCTTTGTTGGAGCGCATAAAAAGAGCCGATCCGGAGACATGCCAATGGCCCTCAAATATGGCCGCCCGCGCGGACTCGCGCCGGTCGAAGCCGATCCCGCCGCCAAGCTGGACGGCAAGCTCGAGCCAAACGCCGAGGCGCGGCCCGCCGCGCTCGACCTGACCGAGCGGCCCCGCCGCAACCGGCGCGCCGAATGGACGCGCCGGATGGTGCGCGAGAACGTACTCACGACCGACGACCTGATCTGGCCGCTGTTCATCGTCGACGGCCACAAGACCCGCGTCGCGGTCGACTCGATGCCGGGCGTCGAGCGCCTCTCGATCGACGAGGCGGTGCGCGAAGCCGTTCGCGCGCGCGAGCTCGCAATCCCGTGCCTCGCGCTCTTTCCCTATACCGACCCGACGCTGCGCGACGCCGACGGCCGCGAGGCGCTCAATCCGGACAACCTGGTGTGCCGCGCCATCCGCGCCATCAAGCAGGAAGTGCCCGAGATCGGCGTGCTGTGCGACGTCGCCCTCGACCCCTACACGAGCCATGGCCATGACGGGCTCTTGCGCGACGGCGAGATCGTCAATGACGCGACCGTCGAGGTGCTGGTGCGTCAGGCGCTCGTCGAGGCCGAGGCCGGCTGCGACATCATCGCGCCATCGGACATGATGGACGGGCGCATCGGCGCGATCCGCAAGGCGCTCGATGCCGCCGGCCGCGCGGACGTGCAGATCATGGCCTATGCGGCGAAATATGCCTCCGCCTTCTATGGGCCGTTCCGCGATGCGGTCGGCTCGGCCAAGACCCTGACGGGCGACAAGCGCACCTATCAGATGGACCCCGCCAATTCCGACGAGGCGCTGCGCGAGGTCGCGCTCGACCTCGCCGAGGGCGCCGACATGGTGATGGTGAAGCCCGGCATGCCCTATCTGGACATTTTGCAGCGGGTCAAAGACACGTTCAAAAGACCCACATTCGGCTACCAAGTCTCTGGCGAATATGCGATGCTCATGGCTGCGGCTGGACATGGCTGGCTCGACGGCGACAGGGCCATGATGGAGAGCCTGATTGCCTTCAAGCGTGCCGGAGCGGATGGGGTGCTCAGCTATTTCGCGCCACGGGTCGCCGAGGAACTGCGGGGCGACACGAGGTAGAGTCCGCAAGCCTTTGTGGGGTCGGAACTTATAACGCCTTGCGAGGACGGGGCGATGGCGCCTGACGAGCTAGATCTTTCCGCGTACCGGCCCTCGCGCGTTCCGCGCGTGCTGATGATCGTGTCGGCGATTGCGATCGCGCTCGTCGCCGCCTGGTTCTTCTCGCCGATTCTCCTGGCCGGCTACGCCAAGGCGATCGCGGCAGCCGGGATCAGCCCGAAGGCGGCCCGCGTGGAACAGCCCCGGGCACCGACGGCGGTTGCGGCAGCCGTGAGCGCGCCGCCAGTTGCCCGGGCCGAGAACGCGCCGCCCGCTCCGACCCGCGACGACGACAACGCATCGGCGCCCGCCGCACCACGCGCAGCCGAGAACAACGCGGTAGCGCCCTGGCCGACGGATACGCCGGCCTCCCCGCAGGATCAGGCCGCTTCCGCCGCGCCGGCTGCCCCGGCGCAACCGGCAGTTCCGGCGCCGTCCGCCCCGGCAGCGAATGCCGAGCCAATTCAGCTCGCCTCGGCGGCGCCTGCCGGCACGAACGCCGACGCCGCGCCCAATGCCGACACGGCTGCCAATCCCGATCTGCCCGTGAACGTGCCGCTGCCGCGCAGCCGCCCGAGCCGTCAGATCGCGGCGCGCCTCGCGATCCCGTTGCCGCGCCCGCGGCCCGATATCGACGGCGACGTCCCGACCCCCGAGATGCGGGCGTTCGAGCTCCAGGTCGAACGGATGCGCTGAGCCAGCGCGTCCGCCTCATTGCGTCCATCAATCGCGGGCATTCGAAAGCAACGACTTCGCTCGCGCTAGGCGCATATCCTTTCCTCGTCGGCGAACCAGTGTCCACCCCGCATCACATGCGGGGCAGCCTTTTCGCCGGAATATGCGCTGATCGCGGCGACAAGGTCGTCCCATTCTGATCGGGGGCGGAAAGGTCCGAAAGAACGCCATGACGCAAGGTGAGCCGCGACGCATCGGCATCACGGTCGAGATCAAACCGCACGTCTACGATCCGGAGCGCGACTGGGAGCGCTTCGATCAGGTGCTGCCGCGGCGCCTCCTTGCTTTTGCGATCGACCTTGCGGTCATCCTGGCGCCGGTCGCGCTCGTCGTGGCGGTCATCGTCCTGCTCGGCTTCGCCACATTCGGGCTCGGCTGGTGGCTTCTCTCGCTCCTCTACCCGGCCACCGCGATCTGGGCGCTGATCTACTACGGCGCGACGCTCGGTCACCCGGCCTCCGCCACGATCGGCATGCGCGCCATGCGCCTCGAGATGCGCACCTGGTACGGCGCGCCGTGCCCTTTCCTGCTCGGCGTCCTGCATGCGCTCGCATTCTACGTGTCGATCTCGGCGCTCACGCCGCTGGTGCTCGCGATCGGCTTCTTCAATGCGCGCCACCGCCTCTTGCACGACCTCGTGCTCGGAACCGTGGTGATCAACAACGGCCGACGGACCACGGCCCTGCGCGCCTTCAGGCCCCGTTAACGCCGCATCCGCATGCTCTTAGATACACAAGGTGGCGCATATCCGCGTCGGCGAATCGGTGCCCACACCGCCGGGATATGCGCTGGATTTGACGAAGCGGCCCCGGCGCGCAATCTTACCGGCGGAGTCGACCCACCGTGACCCAGCACTCGCGCGACACGCCGCAGTTCTACCTGACCGCGCCCTCGCCCTGCCCGTATCTCGCCGGCAAGGAAGAGCGCAAGGTATTCACGCATCTGGTCGGCGACCGGGCCCCCGAACTCAACGACCTCCTCACCCATGGCGGCTTCCGCCGCAGCCAGTCGATCGCCTACCGGCCGGCCTGCGAGGCCTGCCGCTCCTGCGTGTCGGTGCGGGTCGTCGTCAACGATTTCCGCCCAACGCGCAGCATGCGGCGCGTGCTCGACCGCAATTCCGACGTCGTCGGCGAGATGCGCGCGGCGGTGCCGACGTCCGAGCAGTATTCGGTGTTTCGCGGCTACCTCGACTCGCGCCACCACGACGGCGGCATGGCCGACATGACCGTGCTCGATTACGCCATGATGGTCGAGGACAGCCACGTCACCACCAAGATGATCGAGTACCGGCTCGCCGGCCCCGGCGATCTGCTGGCAGTTGGGCTCACCGACGTGCTCGGTGACGGCCTCTCGATGGTGTACTCGTTCTACGAGCCCGACGTCGCGGAGCGCTCGCTCGGCACGCTGATGATCCTCGATCACATCTCGCGCGCCCGGCGCATGGGCCTCGCCTACGTCTATCTCGGCTACTGGGTGCGCGGCTCGCGCAAGATGGACTACAAGGGCCGCTTCCTGCCGCAGGAGCGGCTGATGGCCGAGGGCTGGGTGCGGGCGGAGACGTAGTTTTCGTAGGATGGGTTGAGCGCAAGCGAAACCCATCAACCTGACGCGCGATCAGATGATGGGTTTCGCTGACGCTCAACCCATCCTACGATCCGATCGCCACCTGCCAGATCAGAACCGCGTTGAGCGTCAGCACCGCCGCCGTGCCGACCACTGCCGCGATCTGCGTCAGCCGGCGGTTGACGAAGTCGCCCATGATGTCGCGCCGGCGCGTGAACATCAGGAGCGCGATCATCGGCAGCGGCAGCGCGATCGACAACAGCACCTGGCTCACCACCAGCGCCCGCGTCGCGTTGACGCCGAGGCTTACCACGACGAAGGCCGGGATCATCGTCACCAGCCGCCGCACCCAGATCGGGATGCGGAAGCCGACGAAGCCCTGCATGATCATCTGCCCCGCCATGGTGCCGACCGTCGAGCTCGACACGCCCGAGGCGAGCAGCGAGATGAGGAACACCGCGGCCGCCGCGGCGCCGAGCAGCGGCGTCAATGTGTGATAGGCGGTCTCGATCTCGGCCACCTCGGGATGGCCGGCATGAAACGCGCTCGACGCCATGATCACCATCGCGATGTTGACGAGGCCCGCCATCGAGAGCGCGCCCACCACCTCGACATTGGAGATGCGCACCACCTTGCGCTTCTCCCGGTCGTTGCGGGCCGGGATGCGCGCCTGAGTAAGGCCCGAATGCAGGTAGACCGCGTGCGGCATCACGGTCGCACCGATGATGCCGACCGCGAGCAGCAGCGCGCCGGCGTCGGGAAGCTGCGGCACGAGCGTGTGCAGCGCTGCCGCGCGCCAGTCGACCGGCGCGACCAGCATCTCGACGAGGTAGCAGAGCCCGATGACGGCGACGAGGTTGCCGATGATCAGCTCGACCGGACGGAAGCCGAAGCGGTCGAGCATCAGGATCGCGTAGACGATCACGGCGGTGACGCCCATGCCGACGATCAGCGGCAACCCGAGCAGCAGCGACAACCCGATGGCGCCGCCGAGAAACTCGGCGAGATCCGTCGCCATGGCGGCGATCTCGCTCACGATCCACATGGCGACCACGACCGGCCGGGGAAAATGCTCGCGGCAGAGCTCGGCGAGATTGCGGCCCGTCACGATGCCGAGCTTGGCGGACAGCGCCTGAAACAGCATGGCGATCATGTTGGCGAGCAGCACGACCCAGAGCAGCGCGTAGCCGTATTTCGCCCCGGCCTGGATGTTGGTGGCGAAATTGCCCGGGTCCATGTAGGCGATCGAGGCGACCACCGCCGGCCCCACGAAGGCGAGATAGCCGCGCAGGCCGCGCCGCTCGCCGGCGAGCAGCGCGCGCGCCGTCTCGACGGTGCGGTCGGATAGCGACCGGGAACCGGACGGCAGCACCTGGGCGGTTTCGCCTGCGCTCATACGGCGCTCACATCTGGCATCACATCGACATGTAGCCTTGGCTACAAAATAACGTATATGACGCAATGCGCAATATCGGTTACAACATGTGCGCCTTGCATTATGATACGGTTTCGTACCGGACGTGGCGGCCCGTTCGGAACTCGCTGGAGAGCGCGGGATGCCCCGCAAGCCGTTGAAAAGGCGTGGCGAAGGCTCGCTGCCGACCGAGAGCGCGCAGGCGCGCCGCTTCGGCAAGGCGCGCACGGCGCAGTCGACCGCGCTGCTCGAGGACTACGTCGAGTTGATCGACGATCTCCTCGGCAGCGCCGGCGAGGCGCGGCCGACCGACATCGCGCGCCGGCTCGGCGTCTCGCACGCGACCGCCATCAAGGCGATCGCCCGGCTCAAGCGCGAGGGCGTCGCCACCGCCCGCCCCTATCGCGGCGTTTTTCTCACGGATGCAGGCCGGGCGCTCGCGGCGCGCGTACGCGCCCGGCATCGCCTCGTGGTCGAGGTGCTGCTGGCCCTCGGCGTGCCGGCGGAAGCCGCCGAGGCCGACGCCGAGGGCATCGAGCATCACGTGTCGGAGACGACGCTCAAGGCGTTCGCGAAGTTCCTGCAGCGAGCGTAGAGTGGGCGACGGCGCGCGCCGCGCGCCGTCTTACGGGTCGTTCGAGGGCGCGCACGTGCTTCGCCGCGCGCACGCTACGCCTACTGAAGGCTGGGCTTCTTGATCGGCTTGGTGCCGGAGCCACCGCCGGGGTTGAAGCCGCCCGTTCCGCCGCCGCCCTGATCATTCGAAGCGGACGCGCAGCGGCGACCGTAATGGCAGGGCGGCGCATAGGGCGGCGGAACAGTGGCACCATAGCCGCGGGTCCAGTTGTTCGGCGTCGGGGTCATGGTCACGCCGTGCATCATCTGCCCGCCCATGGTCAGCCCACCGATGCGGGCGTCAGCGGCCGTCGCAGTCACGATCAGGACCGCGGCAAGGGCCGCCAGTCCGGCATTCCGTCGCGCAGGCGCTTTCATCGATCTCTCCTATGATCGCCGTCCCGCACTATTTGTCGTATTATGAACGGTCTGGTTCGATAAATTCCGTAAAATTTACGTCCTCGACCCCGCGATCCAATGGTGATACCCGCCGGGACCCTACGGCGCCGGATCGAGCGTCCACGTCTCCTTGGCGCTCGACAGCGTGATCAACGTCTCGGTGCGCTCGACCCCATGCACCGCCTTGATGGTGCCGGACAGAAAGGACTCGAGCTCCTTGGTGTTCCGCAGCCTGACCTTGAGCAGGTAGTTCCAGGCGCCGGTGACGTGGTGACATTCGAGCACCTGCTTGGCGGCGCGAATCTTCTTCAGGAACACGGGCTCGACCTTCGGATTGCTCCAGGCGACGAGCATGAAGGCAAGCAACTCGAGGCCAAGCTTCTCGGGGTCGAGCCGCGCGTGGAAGCCCGCGATGACGCCTTGAGCGACCAGCCGCTTGATCCGGTCGTTGAGCGTCGAGGCCGCAATGCCGGTGCGCTTGCTCAGCTCGGCGAGCGGCAGCCGATCGTCCTCTTGCAGCAGTGCCAGGAGCTTGCGGTCGGTGTGGTCCAGGTCGCGCATGGTTTCGAGGCTGACCGCCTAGTGTCCCGATTCCGAAGTTCGCAAGCTTCTCGGCGAGCTCGGCGCGAACTTCGGAATCGACAAGGACACTAGAGGGTTCATGGTTCTAGTGTCGCTTTTGAATGCGAAGTTCGCAACCGTGCTCGCCGCGAAATCGTGCGAACTTCGGATTCGCGGAACTAGCCGCCGCCCGCAAACTTGTTCGTTCTTGGAAAACCCTTCGGCGCGATGCGCCCGGCATCGGCGCGGTTGCCGCGCCAGTCGGCAAGCTCCTTCAGCGACAGCGCGAACGCCCGCCCGGCGCTGTCGGTCCAGGTAAGCCCCTTCTCGGCCTCGAACACCCGCACGTCGGAGAGCCCGCCGTCCTTATAGCGCTGCAGGCGCACGCCGGAGCCGCGCGCCATCTCGGGCAGCTGCTCGATCGGGAAGACCAGCATCTTGCGGTTGTCGCCGATCGCGGCGACGAGCTCGCCCTCGGCCGTCGTCAGCGCGCGCGCCTCGTCCGGCACCTTGACGTTGAGCACCTGCTTGCCTTTGCGGGTATTGGCGACGCACTCGTCCTCGGCGACGATGAAGCCCTTGCCCTGATGGCTCGCCAGGAGGAACTTGCGCCCGCCCACGAACGGGAAGACGGCGACGAGGTCGCTCGCCTGGTCGAGATCGATGAAGAGCCGCACCGGCTCGCCGTGCCCGCGTCCGCCCGGCAGCTTGGCGCCGTCGATGGTGTAGAAGCGGCCATTGGTGGCGAAGATCGTGATCTTCGAGGTCGTCTCGGCCGGAAACGCGAACTTCAGCTTGTCGTCCGACTTGAAGGTGACGCCGGAGAGATCGCTGACATGTCCGCGCAGCGCGCGGATCCAGCCTTTCTCCGACACGACGACCGTGATCGGCTCGCGCACGACCATGGCCTCTTCGATCGCGGCCAAGTCGTGCTCCGGCGCCTCGGCGAAACCGGTGCGCCGCTTGCCGAGCTTCGTCTTCGGACCGAAGGTGTCGCGCACCTTCCGGATCTCGTCGCCGACCTTCTTCCACTGATCCTTCTCGGACTTGAGCAGCTCGTGGAGCCCCTTGCGCTCGGTGCGCAGCGCCTTGTCCTCGGCCTTGATCTCCATCTCGTCGAGCCGGCGCAGGTTGCGCAGCCGCATGTTGAGGATGGCGTCGGCCTGCACGTCGGTGATCTTGAACGTCTTGATCAGCACCGGCTTGGGCTCGTCCTCGGTGCGGATGATCTTGATGACCTTGTCGAGGTTGAGATAGGCGACGAGGTAGCCGCCGAGGACCTCGAGCCGCGCGTCGATCTCCTTGATGCGGAAGTTGGTGCGGCGGAGCAGCACCTCGCGGCGGTGGTCGAGCCATTCGCGCAGGACTTCGGCAAGGCCGACCACCTTGGGGATGCGGCCCTTCACCAGCACGTTCATGTTGAGCGGAATGCGGCTTTCGAGCTCGGTGAGCTTGAACAGCGATTCCATCAGCAATTCCGGATCGACCGTGCGGGCACGCGGCTCGATCACGAGGCGGACGTCCTCGGCCGATTCGTCGCGCACGTCGGCGACGAGGGGCAGTTTCTTCTCGTTGATCAGCTCGGCGATGCGCTCGACCAGGCGCGACTTCTGCACCAGCCAGGGGATCTCGGTGATCACGATCGAATAGGTGCCGCGGCCGGCATCCTCCTTGGTCCAGCGCGCGCGGACGCGGAACGAGCCGCGGCCGGTGACGTAGGCTTCCGCGATGGTCTCGCGCGGATCGACGATGAGACCGCCGGTCGGAAAATCCGGGCCCGGCACGTATTTCAGCAGCGTCTTGCTGCGGGCATTCGGATTGTCGATGAGGAAGAGCGCGGCGTCGCACAGCTCGGCCGCGTTGTGCGGCGGGATCGCAGTCGCCATGCCGACCGCGATGCCCTGCGAACCGTTGGCGAGCAGGTTGGGGAATGCACCCGGCAGCACCACGGGCTCGCTGTCCGCGCCGTCATAGGTCGGGCGGAAATCGACTGCATCCTCGTCGAGCCCGTCGAGCAGCAGGCGCGCGACCTCGGTCAACCGCGCCTCGGTGTAGCGCATGGCGGCCGGGTTATCGCCGTCGATGTTGCCGAAGTTGCCCTGCCCGTCGACCAGCGGATAGCGCGAGCTGAAATCCTGCGCGAGCCGCACCAGCGCGTCATAGATCGCCTGGTCGCCGTGCGGATGGAAGTTGCCCATCACGTCGCCGACGATCTTCGCGGACTTCTTCAGGGTCGTGCCCGGGTCGAGGCGCAACAGTCGCATGCCGTAGAGAATGCGCCGGTGCACCGGCTTCAAGCCGTCGCGCGCGTCGGGGAGCGCGCGATGCATGATGGTGGAGAGCGCGTAGGCGAGATAGCGCTCCTCGAGCGCCTCGCGCAGGCCGACCGGCTGCACGTCGGACGGCCCGGAAGGAATCAGCTGCTTGCCCATGCAGACTCGATAGCGCGCAAGCGTCGTGCGAACAACCGCCACAGCGCCGGAACGGCACGGCGTACGGGACGTTTTCCCTGCGTCTGGTCCTGCGCGGCCGATGCTCGAAATGAACGCGGGTGCAATGCGTTACCGCCGTTCAGATCGACGTCGGCAGCACGGGATTTTGCCCGGGAGACATCTCCCGGACCCGGAACCGCGGGGGTAACCTTCGAGGAGACTAGATCATGCGCAGACTGCCCATGATGCTTGCCGCGGCCACGATACTGTCCGGGGCCGCGCTTATCGGCACGGCCCAGGCGGCGCCGATCGCGCCAGCCGGCGTCGCGCCCGCGACCCAGCAAAGCACCGACGCGATCCAACATGCCGGCTGGCCTGGCCGCTGGGGCCCGGGCCCGAGATGGCACCGTTGGGGGTGGCGTGGCCCGGGCTGGGGCTGGCGCCGGTGGCATCGTCGGCCCTGGGGCTGGCGTCGCTGGTGATGATCCGAAGGGATCACGCCTGAGATGAGAACAGGGCGAGCGGCATCCGCCGCCCGCTCTGTTAAAGCTTTTTTATGACCGCCGCTGAATGATGGCGCCGCGGAGGTGCCCCATGCGGCGTGTCGTTCTTCTTTCACTGTTCGCAGCCGTGCTGCTCGGCCCGGCGTCGGCGCGGGCGGCTGACTTTGCGCCTTACCCGACCGCACCGATCGTCGCGGTTGCGCCGCCGCCCGTCGTCTCAGTGGGTCCGGCAGCGTGCTGGCGTTACGGCGCACTCGGTTGGGGCTGGTATCCCTGCTACGCCGGCCCGCCGCGCTACTGGCATTACTATCATCGCGGCTATCGCGGGCGGCCCTATTGGGCGCGCTGGCAGCGCTGGCACAAGTCGTACTGGTGAGAGATCGCCGGCACGTTTATCTGCGCCAACTGGCGCGTTCATCGGCACCGATCTAAGCCACCCTTGCCATCGCGCGCGTCACCGCCGCGATGAAGTGCGCGCGCGCCTCGGGCACCGCCTCGCCCCGGGCCTCGTACACATGGCGACCGAGAAAGAAACCGGTGAGCGCGAACCCGGCCGCGAGCTCGTCGGTCGTCGGCGCCGGCGCCTCCTCGTCGGCCAGGAAGGCGGGCAATGCGAGCAGGCGGTCGCGCCACGCTTCACCCGCGGCGCGTGAGACTGCGCGGCCGGATTTGGGGGAAACGTAGACAAGATCGACGGTCGCGCCCGTCGCCGCGCAGGCGGTGAGGTCGAGGCCGAAGCCGAGCTCGGCGAGAAGCTGCAGCTCGAAGCGCGCGACCAGCACCGCGACCGTCGCGGGATCACCGAGCTCGGCGAGCATCGTGTCGAGCGCGTCGAACACGCCCTCGTGCGGATCACGCTCGGGCAGCAGGTGGCACAGGGCCGCGAGATGCGTCACACCGAAGACCGCGTGGGCGGCGGACAGGAAAGAGGCGGCGCGCAGGTCGACACCCTCGACCGTGAAGTAGCCGAGATGCTCGTCGAGGCGCGCCCGCCAGGTCGCCATCACGGCATTGCCGGGCTGCAGCACCGGCTTGAGGCGCGAGCCGGCGCCGCCGCGCACAAGTCCGAGATGGCGGCCGTGCGCGCGCGTCATCAGCTCGAGGATGGCATTCGCCTCCCCGTGCCGCCGCGCGCCGAGCACGATACCCGTGTCCGTCCATTCCATCGCGTTGCTCGCCTTGCCCCGGTTGCGCTTCAGCTTTTGCAGCGCAGCAAAGCCGTGCGCCAGCCCGTTCGACTCGATCGTTCACCACATTCTTTATTTCTACGGCGAAGCGGGCGGCATGTCGCCGAACCTTACGTTACGATGCGCGTTAAGCATCCGTGCACACTCACCGGTCGGGTACTGCGGCAAGGCAAGATGAACGACGGATGAACCAAATATAGCCTAGCCGTTCAGGCCAATTCAGTTTAACTTGCACTACTCCGTGAAACGGAGCGCCTGTACCCCCCATCGAGTACACCGCGTACAGAGAGGCAACGAGAGGAGAAGCGAATGCGCAAAGTCCTGATTGCGTCGTTGGTTGTGGCCGGGATCGGATTCGTCGCCGCGCCAACCACGCAAGCCGCGCCCGTCAACAGTGGCGTGTTGCAGCAGCTCAGCCAGATGGACAAGAGCGACGTCACCCAGGTCGGCTGGCACAACCGTTGGCGCAGCCACTGGCGTTGGGGTAGCCGCGGTGGCGGTCGTTGCCACGTCCGTTTCCGGAGCTGGTGGCGCTGGTGCTGATCGGCACCCACGCCGCATAGGTTTTTACGGAGCCCGGCCGCACGATGTGGCCGGGCTCTTGCATTTCGGGGTAGGGCTGAAGTCCTTTGAGCGTGATCTTTTCCGAAAACCGGTACCCGCTTTTCGAGATCATGCTCTACTCTCCGCTGACCTCGCCGAGCGGAAGTGCGCGGTTGCGCGAGAAGAATCCGTCGGGGCGGAACGTGACCACGAGGCGGTCGCTCGACATGATCGGATAATCCTCGACGCGCGGGAAATGCGTCATGCCGAGCGAATACCAGACGACGATATCCTTGTCGTAGACCTCGCCCTCGCGGACGTAGCGATCGAGCGTATCGGCGTAGCCGGATCCTGCCTGGTTCGGGTAGGCGCCGGCCGCGTAAAGCTGCTCCTGCCGATAAGGCGTGACCCACAGGTGATGGAACGTGAAACCTGCCTCCCCGCCCGCGCGCGCGGGCGGAATGATGGTCATCGCGTTCTCCATCGGTGCGATCGTGTAGCCGGTCGGCCGCCCTTCGCGGCTGCGGACGCTCGGATTGTAGATGGTCCAGGTCCGCGCGGTCGTGTCGTTCATGTCGCGCGCGGCATCCGCGGCCCGGCCGAACACCGTGTGGCTTGCCGAGAAGCCGTGCGCACCGGCGGCGCTCTCGCCCATCCCGTGCGCCGGTGGCGCGCGCACGAGGTTGTTCTCCATCACGGCATTGGCGGCGCCGTCGATATCGAAATCGAGGCGAAGGTTGAACCAGTGCTGGTGATTGACGGCGACCAGGTTCGGATGGACTAGCGTGCCGTCGCGCTCGTCGCCGCCCGCCTCATAGATGCGCCGCTCGCCGCCCGGACCGGGACCGGCGGCCGCCGCCTTGCATGTGGCGCAATCGGTGGCGGACACGAACTTGGTGAAGACCTCGCCGGCGAGCGTCACCTCGAAGGCGAACGAGCCGTCCTGCCGAAAGACCCAATTGAGTCCGTAGGCGTAGTTGCCGAAGCCCGCGATCGTGCCGATGACGAGCTCGGTCGGGCGCGCGTGGAAGGTCAGATCGCCTTGCGGGTAATAGAGCAGGGTTCCGCCGTCGCGCTCGTAGATGTAGATGCGGTGGCGCTTGCGTGCCGAAAGCGCGCGCGCCTGGCTGTCGGGCAGCACGGGATCGAGCAGCAGCGCATTCGCCGGCACCTCGCGGCCGGGCTCGACTGCGACCGCCGAGGCGCCGATTCCGAACACGCCTTCGTCGAACAGCTCGAGCCATGACAGGGAATCGTTGGCGTCGCCATAGGCGGTGACGATCTCGGACACCGATCCGCGATAGAGGACCGGCCGCTTGCGGCCGTGGTCGTCGACGGCCACCTGATAGAGCACCAGCCCTTCGCGCAGATCGAAGCCGTAGCGGAACTGCCAGTTGCGCCACGTCACCACGTTGCGCGCGACCGAAAAATCGCGTCGCTCGCCGCGCGGGTGCGACGCTCGCCGCACGCGTTGCGGCGCGCCACGGATCTTGTGCTCGAAGATATCGTGCGGGACGTGCACCGCCGGCACGCCGGCTTTGTCCTCGAACTTGACGACCTGGCGGCCATAGACATCGACGACCGCCATCAAGCCGTCGAGGAAGGGGCTGAATTCGTTGACCGCGTTCTGATCGGCGGCGAAAAAGACGCGCATCAGCCGCCCGCCCTGCTGGGCGAGCGCCGGATCATAGCCGACCGGCGCGAACTGGACGCCCACCGAGTCGGAGACCTTGCCCTGGACCCGCAGGCCGCGCGCGATCAGCGCCGCCTTGATGCGTGGATCGGCGTCGACGACCGCGGTCGCGATGTCGCTGTCCTTGTCGGTCAATCCGGGCTGCAATCCGCCGAGATCGTCCACCGACACGATCCGCTTCGCGGTCACGTCGACCACGACCGCGAACGCCTTCTTCTGCGTGTAGTCGATCGCGTCGAGCGCGGCGCGACGGGGAACTGCCATGCCGGGCCGGAAGGCCTGGACCAGCTCCTTTGCGGGCTCCTGCAGCCGCACCCAGGCGAAGTTGGTGCCCTCCGAGAAGCGCCCGCTGCGCTTGAGCACTGTCTCGATGGTCGCAAGCTCGGCGGCGTCGAGCGGATCGAGCGGGTGTGCGGCCGCCGCCGCAGGCCGGGCGGCACAGGCCGCAACCAGCGCCAGCGCGCCGACCGCGGCGGCTCGCCATCGGCGCAGGCGTGTCATGCCGGCTCGCCCGTCTCAGTTGCCCGCGCGGCGGCGATGCGCCCGCGGCGACTTGATCTCGGCGAGGCCGCGCAAATGCGGATGGTGCGCTCGGTCGTAGTCGATCGCGAAGCACAGGTAGTACGTGTCGGGCTCGTGCTGGCGCGCCTTCGCGCAACGGTCGAACATGGTGAGATCGTCGAGAGCGCGGAACGGGATATAAGGATCGATCGCGTAGCGCTCGGCCCCGTCGCCCCAGGCGCCGAAGCGGTCGATGTGCCCCTTCATCTCGGGCTCGACCGATATGATGGCGTCGCGCAGCATGTCGCCCTGGATGAAATTATCGGGAAGCTGATCGAACGGCCCGTCGAAATAGCTGTTCGTCACCATGTTGCCCTCGAACGCGCCGATCATGATCTTCCGGTCGCGCAGATGGTCGCGATAGAACGCAAAGCCCGTTCGCTTCCCGATCACGATGCGGTCCGAGCCATGACTCGCCTCGAGCTGATCGGCAACCTTCACGGTCTCGTCCAGGATGAAATGGAAGATCTTGAGCTTCTTGTCGAACACCAGGAAGAAGCGAATGCCCGACTCGTCGAAGGTCGGCCCGATGAACACCTCGTTCGGCGCGAGCGCATTGGCCGGCGGCTTGACGTTGGACAGGTCGTTGAGCTCGAAGACGACGTTCTTCCCTTTGTAGGTCATGCGGTAGACGAGGTTCTCCACCTTCTCGAGCTTCACGCCCTGCGATTCATCGAGGATGAGGTGCTGCACGGGCGTCTCGCCGCGCCACTCCTTGAGATCCTCCGAATAGGCGAAGATGATCTTGCCCTGGTCGCGGTTGCTGGCGTCGAGCCGGATGTTGCCGTCATAGGGCACGCCGTCGTGGCTGAACGTGAAATAGTAGTAGTTCTCGGTCGGGTAGACCTTCACGCGCTCCGGCAAGCTCGAGAACACGAAGTCGAACACCGCCCTGGGATCGTTGACGTCGAGGCTGCTCGGCCGCATCACCTCGTCGACGTATTCCTGCCCGGTGTGCAGGACCGGCCACTTCGGCTCCTCGGCGGCCGCGCCGGCGGCGAGCCCGCATAGCGCGATCAGCCCGCCCCGAATCGATCGACGCAGAATCGGTCGGATGTGAGTCATGGCCAACGCCTTGCTCCCCGTTTGCTGCACGCGGCCCGCTGTGTTCGGATCGCGCACCCGGTCGACGTCCCGCCGCCCCACGCGGGGCGCGGATTTGATCGCAATTAGTCGGCACCGTCAAACGCGACGCCGACGAAACGCCTTGCCTCATTCGCGCGGGAATTCGAGCCCCATCTCGCGATAGCGCTCCGGGTCGTCGCCCCAGTCCTCGCGCACCTTCACGAACAGGAAGAGATGCACCGGCTGCTCGATGATCTTTGCGATCTCGGCGCGTGCCGCGGCTCCGATCGCCTTGATCGAGGCGCCGCCCTTGCCGAGCACGATCTTGCGCTGGCTCTCCCGCTCCACGTAGATCGTCTGCTCGATGCGCACCGCGCCGCCGCGCAGTTCCTTCCACACGTCGGTCTCGACGGTCGAGCGATAGGGCAACTCCTGGTGCAGGCGGTTGAACAGCTGCTCGCGGGTGATCTCGGCGGCGAGGCTGCGCAACGGCGCGTCCGAAATCTGGTCCTCCGGATAGTGCCACGGGCCTTGCGGGGCATTCGCGGCAAGCCACGCCCTCGCCTCGCCGACGCCGTCGCCGGTGAGCGCCGAGACCATGAAGGTCGCGAGAAAAGCGGCGCGCGCGTTCGCGGCCTCGGTAAGCGCGAGCAGGCCGGGCTTGGCCACGAGGTCGACCTTGTTGAGGATGAGGACCTTGCGCCCCGCCACGTCGCCGAGCTTCGCCAGGATCGCATCGGCCCCGTCATCGATACCGAGCTTGGCATCGATCATCATCGCCACGATGTCGGCGTCATGCGCGCCGGACCACGCGGTCGTCACCATGGCGCGGTCGAGCCTCCGGCGCGGCGCGAAGATGCCGGGCGTATCGACGAAGACGAGCTGCGAAGCCCCTTCGATCGCGATCCCGCGCACCAGCGTGCGGGTCGTCTGCACCTTGGGGCTGACGATCGTGACCTTGCTGCCGACCAGCGCATTGACGAGCGTCGACTTGCCGACGTTCGGCGCGCCGATCAAGGCCACGAAGGCGCAGCGGGTGTCGGATGAGGTGTCGGTCATGCAGCCGGGTGCCATGCGGGTGAATGGCGGGTGGCAAACAGCGAATTGGGAAAAGTGGCCGAATGCATCATCTTTCTATCTGCCGGTCGGTATTTGCTACTCGCCATTGGCGACTTCAACACCCGCCTCCACCCCTTCGCGCGCCAGCAACGCCGCGGCGGCGGCCTGCTCGGCGGCGCGCTTGGAGCGGCCGACCCCTTCGGCCGGCTCGAGCGACGGCAGCACGACCGAGATACGGAATTCCGGGTCGTGATGCGGGCCGGTGCGTGCGACCTCGCGATAGGAGGGCGTCGGCAGCCCGCGCCCCTGCGCCCATTCCTGCAACACGGTCTTGGGATCGCGCAGCGGCCGCGCCGGCGCGCGCATGCGCTCGCCCCACAGCCGCTCGATCATCCCGGCGGCGGCCGCATAGCCGCCGTCGAGAAACACCGCCCCGATCAGCGCCTCGCACACGTCGGCGAGGATCGCGAGACGCCGGCGGCCGCCCGCGTTCGCCTCCGAGACGCCGAGCTTGATCGCGGCGCCGAGATCGACCGAGCGCGCAACATCCGCGCAGGTCTCCCGGCGCACCAGGTCGGCGAGCCGGCGCGAGAGCTCGCCTTCGTCCGCCTTGGGAAAGGCGCGAAACAGCATGTCGGAGACGACGAGGCCGAGCACATGGTCGCCGAGGAACTCCAGGCGCTGATAGCTGCCGGCGCGGCTCTTGCCGGGGAGCGCCGAAATATGCGTGAGCGCGCTGTCGAGCAACGACGCATGGGCGAAGCTGTGCCCGATGCACTCCTCCAGTTCCTTGCGTCCCTTCGTCTTGCGGCTCATCGCACGATCGTGAACAGCCGGCCCCAGCGCACCGTCGAGGGCCAGCTCCAGAAATGCCACCCCGGCTCGTGGCCGCCGATGGAGAAGAATACGAGCTGCGCGCGGCCGATCAGGTTTTCGGCCGGCACGAAACCGACGCCATGCTGATCGCGCGGAACGCGGCTGTCGGTCGAATTGTCGCGATTGTCGCCCATCATGAAGTAATGGCCGGGCGGCACCGTGAAGACGTCGGTGTTGTCGAGTTGCGCGTTGTCGTAGAGATCGAGCGTCGTATAGGTCACGCCGTTCGGCAGCGTCTCGCGCCAGCGCCTGACCGGACCGCCGCCGTCGTCGCCGACATAGTTGTCGATGCGCTCGCGCTTGACCGGCACACCATTGATGTTGAGCACGCCGTTGATCATCTGGACGCGGTCGCCCGGCAGGCCGATCACGCGCTTGATGTAGTCGACATCAGGCTCGCGCGGCAGCCGAAACACCACGACATCGCCGCGCTGCGGCTGCGAGGCGAGGATGCGCCCGGAGAAAAGCCGCGGCGACCACGGCAGGGAGTAATGGCTGAAGCCATAGGAAAATTTCGAGACGAACAGATAATCGCCGACCAGCAGGGTCGATTCCATCGAGGGTGACGGGATGCTGAACGGCTGGAACACGAAGGTGCGGATCACCACCGCGATGATCACCGCCCAAAAGACGATCCATGGAATCTCGGCAAGGCCACTTTGCTCATGCCCTGCCTCGGGCGTCTTCGCGCCCTCATCTTCCTGGCTCGACACGCTCATTGGCCTCTCGTGCTTCGGCCGCCCCGCCGCTCTGCCCCGTGCTTTACCGGTTCCGCTCTGGCCGCCGCCGGATGACAGAGCCGCGCCGCGCGCCCCACACCGGACATCCGCTTATCCCGGAGCCGCGGGCTGAGCGCAAAACTTCCGCTGTATCAAATGTTTAATTGCGCCGGCGCGACCTTTACGCGAACCCGGTCCGGGCCCCGGAGTCGCGGCTTTTGTAGCGGCTTGCGCCAGCCGGCGCAATCAAGCCGCTCCCGCGCCCGCCGTCTGCCGCGGCAGGGCCGAAATGACCACGAAGGCCTGCGCCAGCGGGTACTCGTCGGTCAGGGCGAGGTCGATCTGCGCCTCATAGCCGGGCGGCGTGATCGCCTGCAGCCGCTTGAGCGCTCCGCCCGTCAGCCGCAGCGTCGGCTTGCCGGACGACAGGTTGACGACCCCCATGTCGCGGAAAAACACGCCTTGGCGAAAGCCGGTGCCGAGCGCCTTGGCGCAGGCCTCCTTGGCGGCGAAGCGCTTCGCATAGGTGTCGATCTGGTTGGCCCTGCGCTCGGCGCGGGCGCGCTCGACCTCCGTGTAGATGCGATTGATGAAGCGCTCGCCATGCCGCGCGACCGTCTGCTCGATGCGGCGGATATCGACGAGGTCGGTGCCGATGCCAAGGATCATCGGTTGCGCCCACGGTCCATCGAGGCGCGCATCCGCCGCACGACCGCGGCGAGGCCCTCGAACAGCGCCTCCCCCACGAGGAAATGACCGATATTGAGCTCGACGATCTCGGGCAGCGCGCAGATCGCCTCGGCGGTCGCGAAGTCGAGGCCATGGCCCGCATGCACCTCGAGGCCCGCGCCCGCCGCGGCGGTCGCGCCCGCCGCGATGCGGGCGAACTCGGCGGCGGCCGCCGCCTCGTCACCGGCCGCGACCGCCTCGCACCAGGCGCCGGTGTGGATCTCGATCACCGGCGCGCCGACGTCCGCCGCCGCCGCGATCTGCGCCGGGTCGGCCGCGATGAACAGCGAGACGCGCACGCCTGCGGCCTTGAGCGCGCGCACCACCGGCGCGACCTGGTTGTGGCCGGCGACCACGTCGAGGCCGCCCTCCGTAGTGCGCTCCTCGCGCCGCTCGGGCACGAGGCAGGCGGCGTGCGGGCGCGTGCGCAGCGCGATTTCGGTCATCTCCGAGGTCGCGGCCATTTCCAGGTTCAGCGGCTTGGTGATGCGCGCCTTGAGCCGCGCCACGTCGTCGTCGCGAATGTGCCGGCGGTCCTCGCGCAGATGCGCCGTGATGCCGTCGGCGCCGGCCGCGATCGCGATCTCGGCGGCGCGCAGCGGATCGGGATGCCGCCCGCCGCGCGCGTTGCGCAGCGTCGCGACGTGATCGATGTTGATGCCGAGGCGGACGGAGCGACGATCAGGCATTGGATGTGGCGTCGAATCAGGCGTGGCGGTGGAACATGCGCTCGCGGGCGCGTCCGGCGCCGTCCTCCGGCTCGGCCGGGATCATGACGACGCGGCCGTGCCGCACGCCGCGCTCGGCGATGATGTGGTCGGCCAGATGCTGCACGTCGTGCACGCTCCCCTTCAGCACGGTCACCTCCATGCACCGGTCATTGTCGAGGTGGACGTGCAGCGTCGCAAGCGACATTTCGTGATGGCCGTGGAAGTTCTGCACCAGGCGCTTGGAGAGTTCGCGCGCCGCGTGGTCGTAGACGTAGACCAGCGCCGCGACGCATTCGCCTTTGCCGCCCGTTTCCTGCGCAGCCTCGCGGATGCCGGCGCGCGCGAGGTCGCGGATCGCTTCCGACCGGTTCTGGTAGCCCCGCGCCGCGATGATCCGGTCCAGATCGGCCATGAGCTCGTCGTCGAGCGTGACGGTGACGCGTTGCATGCGTGTCTCCCGCGAATCCGTACCAGCCTGCGCCGGCCGGCCGCATCATACACGGTTCGGATTGACGCGCGTGCGGCCGGATGCGAACTTGGACGCGGTGGTTCCCGTAAGGGATCAAAAGGGAACGCGGTGCCGGTGCTTATCCACCCAATGCCGCGGCTGCCCCCGCAACTGTAAGCGGCGAGTTTCCGCCCCCTCATGCCACTGGGAACGCACGTTCCTGGGAAGGTGGGGCGGACACGGCGACCCGCGAGCCAGGAGATCTGCCACCAGTCATAGTCACGCGCGAGCGCGTCGGGCGGGGTGTTCCGACGTGACGTGAATGTCGGTGGGTCCGCCGGGGGCGATGGCGGGGGGCACCAGACAATCGCGGTGACGGGTGGACGTTCGCCGTCGAGTGCTCGCGTGTCTCATCACATTTTCTGTTCGCGCCGACTGGCGTCGGCGTTGTCGCAGCGCGCCCCTGTGGGCGCGCTCGTGGCTCTTCCCATCCTGGTGCTGTGCATTCCTCATCCCGGCAGGGCCCAAACCGCGCCACCGCCGGCACAGCCCGGCCAGGCAACGCCGTTGCAGCGCATCAAGGTGGACGCGCCACGACCCGCGCGAACGAGAGTGCGGGCCAGACCCGGTCCCCGTCCCGCTCCGGCACCGCCGGCGCCGGCCGAGCGAGTGCCGACGGCCCGCACCGTCACCCCGCCCCCAGGCGCCAACCCGACGCCGCTCAACGGCACCGCGGTCGCCACCAGTGCGAGCCGGCTCGGCCTCACGGTCCGACAGACCCCGGCGTCGGTCGAGGTGCTCGACCGGCGGACGATCGAGGATCAGGGCTATCGGACCAACACCGAGATCGTGAACGGCGTGACCGGCGTGCTGTCGGTCGACTCGGCAGGCGCGCCTGCCGGCTTCTCGATGCGCGGCTTCACGTTCGGCGAGGTCAATGTCCTCTACAACGGCATCTCGACCGGCCCGCAAAGCTTCACGTCGCGCACGATGGATACGGCCGCCCTCGAGCAGGTCGAGTTTCTCAAAGGCCCCTCGGCGCTGATGTCCGGGCTCGACGCGATCGGCGGCTCGGTCAACTACGTGAGCCGGCAACCGACCAGCGGCCCCGTCAAGAACGAGCTCGACCTGTCGGTGGATTCGCTCGGCACCGTGCGCTCGCATTACGGCTCGGGCGGCAGCACGTCCCTGCAGGGGCTCGACTACCGCCTCGACCTGGTCGGCTCGCGGATCAACGGATTCATCGACGACGTGAACCGGGATCTCGGCAGCATCTCGACGCAGCTCAACTACCGCATGAGCGACGACTTCAAGACTTTCGTCGCGGTCGAGTACAAGCAGGACCAGGGCCATGCCTACTGGGGCACGCCGCTCGTGCCTACCTCGTTCGCGGGTGGGCACGCCATCAGAGGTGTCGTCTCCGGCTCGGCGGTGAGCACCTTCGACGGCTCGATCATCGGGCCGGTGACGATCGACGACCGTACGCTGAAGACCAATTACAATGTGCTCGACAATGCGACCGGCGCGCGCGAGCTCTGGCTGCGCGGCGGTTTCGAGTGGGCGATCGACAACCGCACGATGCTGAAGAACCAGACCTACTATTATCAGGCCCGGCGGCACTGGCTCGACAGCGAGACCTACGCGTTCAACACCACGACGAATTCGACCATCGACCGCGACCGCTTCTTCGTCGGGCATGACCAGCACCTGGTCGGCAACAACACCGACCTGGTCAGGGATTCGGTTTTCTTCGGCATGGACAGCCGATTTGCCACCCAGCTTCAGGTCAGCAGCAACAAGATGGTGTTCAGCGAAACGGACTTTGGTGCTCCCATCAATGTCTTTCCAGCCGACACGGTCGACGTCATCAATCCGGACCGCGGCTTCTTCGGCCCCCTCGCAATCGCCACCCGCGACAAGCAGCTCGATACCGCCGCGCTCTCGTTCGAGGACCGTCTCAAGCCCCTGCCCTGGCTCGCGCTGATCGGCGGCCTTCGTTTCGAGAACATCACGCTCGCGAGCCACGGCCTCAACTTCGACGGATCGGCGCCCGACCCCTTCGGCAAAACCTGGAATCCGATCTCCTACCGCGCCGGCCTCACGATCGAACCGGTGCGCAACCTGACCCTCTACGCCATGACGGCGACCGCGTATGACCCGGCCGCCGCCGGCATCTTCTCGATTGCACCCGGCACGTCGCTGGAGCTGACCAGCGCGCGCATCTACGAAACCGGCGTCAAGCAACTCCTCTGGGACAACCGGGCGGAGTGGACCTTGTCGGCCTACGACATCACGCGCAAGAACGTGTATGTGCAGATCACCAACGCGGTCGCGACGCTCGCCGGCGAGGTCGATACAAGGGGCGTCGAATTCGCCGCCGCCGTGCGGCCGCTCGCCGGCTGGAAATTGTGGGGCAATGCCGCCTTCACGCAGGCCCGCTACAAGGACTTTGACGTGTTCACCGGCAACACGCCGTCCAACGTCGCGCCCTTCGTCAGCAACCTGGGCGCCTCCTACCGCTGGGAGCACTGGCGCTGGCCGGTCGAGATCGGCGGCTCGGTGCGCCATGTCGGACGCCGGTTCGTGTTCGAGGACGACGCCGCCGCCATGGAGCCCTACACCACGGCCGACCTGTACGCGTTCGTGGACATCCCCGGCGTGGATCTCGGACAGCCTGCGCTCGAGAAGGCGCGCATCGCATTCCGCGTGCGCAACGTGACGAACACGATCTATGCCGCATTCTCGGATCCGACCTATCCGGACCAGATCGACCTCGGGGCCCCACGCACCTTCGAGATCGCCACCTCGCTTCGGTGGTAGGTGCTCGTCCGCAGGATGCGCACGCTCACCCTCCTCCATCGCTGGCTGGGCGTGCCGTTCAGCCTCTTGTTCGCGATGTGGTTCGCGAGCGGGATCGTGATGCATTTCGTGCCGTTCCCGGCGCTCACCGAGGTCGAGCGCGTTGCCGGGCTGGCACCGATCGATGTTGCCCGCGTGACGCACGGGCCGGGTGAAGCGGCAGTGGCGAGCGGGATCCCCAGCGTGACCAGCGTCGCCCTGCTGCAGCGAGCTGACGGGCCCGTCTATGTGGTGTCGGGCGGCGGCCGCCTCGAGGCGCTTCACGCGGACGACTTGTCGCCGGCCGGCGTGGGCACCGCCGACCTCGCTTTGGCCATCGCGATCGCGCATGCGCGCCATCGCGGGCTCGATGCGGCGGGTGCGACCTCGGCCACCTCGCTCGGCCGCGACCAGTGGACCGTGGCCGGCGACCTCGACCCGCATCGACCGCTCTGGCGCGTCGCCCTCAATGACCCTGCCGGGACCGAGCTCTATGTGTCATCCGTCACCGGCGAGGTTTTGCGCGACACGACGCGGCGTGAACGCTGGTGGGGTTACGTCGGCAGCGTGGCGCACTGGCTCTATCCGACCGCGCTGCGCGCGAACCCGCGCGCCTGGATCGTAACCGTCTGGATTCTGTCCGGCCTGGCGTCAGTTGCCGCGATCACGGGTCTCGCGCTCGGCGTCGCGATGCTCATCACGCGCCGCACCCTGTCTCCCGCGGGGCCCTGGCACGCCTGGCATCACGCGCTGGGGCTTCTTTGCGCGAACTTCGTGCTGAGCTGGATCGTGACGGGCTGGCTATCGGTCGACGACGGCCTCGTCTTTGCGCCGCGCAAGCTGTACGGCGTGCTCCACATCCTCGACTTTCCCGCGCTGGCCTCCCATCCGGCGCTGCGCAGCGCGCTGATCGTTAGCCTGTGCGGATGCGGCCTCGCGTTCAGCGTCACCGGCTGCATCATCGCGTGGCGCAGAGCGCGTCTGTGGATAGGCGGCGACCGCCACGGCGCGGTCCGCTGAGCGCGAGCCGCCCCTATTCCGTCACGCGATCGACCTTGGCGACCACCGGCTTCGCGCGCAGTTGCGAGATGATCGCGGTCAGATGCTTGAGGTCGTACACCTCGAGATCGATCGTGAGCGCGGTGAAATCGGGCGACTGCCGCTCCATGCGGATGTTGTCGATGTTGCCGTCGTGCTCGGCGATCACCTGGGCGACCTGGGCGAGCGTGCCCGGCTCGTTGACCGACTGCACGGCAAGGCGCGCCGGAAAGCGGTGCGGCGTTCCCTCGTCCACGTCCCAGCGCACATCGAGCCAGCGTTCGGGCTCGTCCTCGTACTGCTGCAGGGTAGCCGACTGGATCGGATAGATCGTGATCCCCTCGCCCGGCGTCATGATGCCGACGATGCGGTCGCCCGGCACGGCGCCGCCGTTGGGCGCGAAGCGCACCGGCAGGTCGCTGTTGATGCCGCGGATCGGGATGCTCTCGCCGACGCCGCTGGGAACCTTGAACTTGACCGCCTTGCCGAAGCGCAGGCCGAACCAGCCGCTCTCGCTCTTCACCGGCGCGGGCGTGACGGCGCGCTCGTCCTTGTAGTCCGGATACATGGCGCGCACCACGTCGGAGGCGCGCATCTCGCCGCGACCGACGGCGGCGAACACCTCGTCGATCGAGGTGCGAGCGAGCCGCGTGAGCGCGCCCGCGAGCTTCTCGTCGGAATACTCGCGCTTGGCGCGCACGCACAGGCGCTCGACGATGCGGCGGCCGAGCTCGGCATACTGCGCACGTACCGCGGCGCGGGTCGCGCGGCGGATCGCGGCGCGCGCCTTGCCGGTGACGACGATCGACTCCCATGCGGTCGGCGGCGCCAACTGCCCCTTCGAGGTCAGGATCTCGACCTCGTCACCGTTGGTCAGCTCGGAGATGAGCGGCGCGATCTTGCCGTTGATCTTGCAGCCGACCGCGCGGTTGCCGACGTCGGTGTGCACCGCATAGGCGAAATCGATCGGCGTCGCCCGGCGCGGCAGCGCGATCAGCTTGCCCTTGGGCGTGAAGCAGAAGACTTGGTCGTGGAAGAGCTCGAGCTTGGTGTGCTCGATGAACTCCTCCGGATTGGACCCCTCGGCGAGCTGCGCGATGGTGCGGCGCAGCCACGCATAGGCGTTCGATTCGCGCGACAGGAGCTCGGTCGGCGAGCCGACGCCGTCCTTGTAGAGCGCATGCGCCGCGATGCCGTACTCGGCGATCTGGTCCATGCCGGCCGTGCGGATCTGCAGCTCGACGCGCTGCTTGCCGGGCCCGATGACCGTGGTGTGGATCGAGCGATAGTCGTTCTGCTTGGGCGTCGAGATGTAGTCCTTGAACCGGCCGGGCACGACCGGCCAGGTGGTGTGGACGATGCCGAGCGCCTGATAGCACTCGGACAGCTTCTGCACGACGACGCGGAAGCCGAAGATGTCGGAAAGCTGCTCGAAGCCGACCGCCTTGCGCTCCATCTTGCGCCACACCGAATAGGCGCGCTTGCGGCGATGCAGCACCGTCGCCGTGATGCCGCTGTCCGCGAGCTTCCTGGCGAGCTGGACCTCGATGTCGCCGATCAGCCCGTGGTTGCGCGCCGCGAGCGCGTCGAGGCGCCCGGTGAGAACCCGGTAGGCCTCGGGATGCAGCTCGCGAAACGCGAGATTCTCGAGCTCCTCGCGCATCTCGTACATGCCGATGCGGGCGGCGAGCGGCGCGTAGATGTCGATCGTCTCCTCGGCGCTGCGCCGGCGCGCCGGCGGCGGCATGTGATCGAGGGTGCGCATGTTGTGCAGGCGGTCGGCGAGCTTGACGAGCAGCACGCGTACGTCCTCGGCGATCGCGAGCAGGAGCCGGCGCAGGTTCTCGGCCTGCTTGGCCTCGCGTGACACGAGGTCGAGTCGCTTGAGCTTGGTCAGGCCCTCGACCAGATGCCCGATGTCCTTGCCGAAGAGCTGATCGATCTCGGCGCGGGTCGCCTCGGTGTCCTCGATCGTGTCGTGCAGCAGCGCCGCGACGATCGTCGCGTCGTCGACCTTGAGGTCGGTGAGGATCGCGGCCACCTCGAGCGGGTGCGAGAAATAGGGATCGCCCGAGGCGCGCAGCTGCTCGCCATGCGCCCGCATGGCGTAGACATAGGCGCGGTTGAGGAGGTCCTCGTCGGTGTTCGGATTGTATTTACGGACGCGCTCGACGAGCTCGTACTGCCGCATCATGCGCGCCTTGGCCTTCGGCGCCGCGGGCTCGACCGCCTCGGACGCGATCTGCCGGCCGCGCTCGGCCTGCGCGCGGGCGCGCGGCTGGTGCTGCATGCGGGGCAGGTCGGTATGCGCCATGGCTACCCACGAGCGTTTCCGGCGACAACCGGATCAGCTGCGTGCGGATGCCCGTTTGCCGGCGGATATGCCAAAAACCCAAGCTCAGCGGCCGCGGCGCATATGCGGCGCCACGGCGCTCGGTGCCAGACTAGCACGGCAAGGGCCGAACTTGCGGTTAACAAAGTGCAATAATTTACCGAGGCCGCCAAGTTGCCGGGGAGGCAGGCAAAAAAACGGCCCGGACATGCCGGGCCGCCGTCGCCGGATTGCCGGCTATTCCTCGTCGTCCGGCTCGACCGGCTCGGGCTTCTCCTCAGGGGGAGCGAGGCCCTCGAGGCCCTTGAGCAGTTCCTCCTCGGTCATCCGGTCGGCGACCACCTCGGTGTCGTCGGCGTCGACCCCGGTGCCCGGCGCGCCGATCAGCGGCATGGCCTCGGGCTCCGGCTCGTCCACCTCGACGTACTTCTGCAGCGAGTGGATCAGCTCTTCCTTGAGAATCTCCGGCGAGATGGTCTCGTCGGCGATCTCGCGCAGGGCCACGACGGGATTCTTGTCGTTGTCGCGGTCGACCGTGATCTGCGAGCCGGACGAGATCATGCGAGCGCGATGGCTGGCGAGCAACACGAGGTCGAAGCGATTGTCGACCTTGTCGATGCAGTCCTCAACAGTGACTCGGGCCATGGGCTCGTCACTCCTTTGACAGGCTGTTCAGGCGGGTTCCCGGCTAGGTATCGCGCTCCCGCGCCGAGTGCAAGAGCTTATGCCGCAACATTTAACACTTGTTGGCAGCGAAAAGCTCTGTTACGCAGCACAAGGGAATAGGGCGCTTTCCGCCAAACTCACATTGCGGGCGGCCGCGCCGGGGCGTTGCAGCGTTTGGCGCGCGGCCCGCTCACAAGTTCCCGGGAAAGGCGGCCCTTGACGCCGTCCACAAATTGCCACCGCAGCACCGGAACTGCCGGATACGCCCGGCGTACCCGGTCACAACCCTGTTCGAACGAACAAGAGTTCGCCACGAACCCGCAAGAATACTAGCAAGCAACAAGAACGAAAGAAGAGACGCACCAATGCCCGTACCCGCCGAAAAAATCGCTCTGTTCATTGACGGCGCCAATCTCTACGCAACCGCCAAGTCGCTCGGCTTCGATATCGACTACAAGCGGCTCCTGCGCGAGTTCCAATCGCGCGGCTACCTGCTGCGGGCTTTCTATTACACGGCGGTCGTCGAGGATCAGGAGTACTCGTCGATCCGCCCGCTGATCGATTGGCTCGATTACAACGGCTACACGGTCGTCACCAAAGCCACCAAGGAGTTCGTCGACCAGACCGGACGACGCAAGGTGAAAGGCAACATGGACATCGAGCTTGCGGTCGACGCCATGGAGATCGCCGGCCATATCGACCAGATGGTGCTGTTCTCCGGCGACGGCGACTTCCGCTCGCTGGTCGAGGCCGTGCAGCGGCGCGGCGTGCGCGTCACGGTCGTCTCCACCATCTCGACGCAGCCGCCCATGGTCGCCGACGAGCTGCGCCGGCAGGCGGACATCTTCCTCGACATCGTCGAGCTGCAGCCGAAGATCGGCCGCGACCCATCCGAGCGCACGCCGCGTGAACCGCGTGAGCCGCGCCACGGCGGCCACACGCCGCAATTCCTCCAGCGCCCCACCGCGCCGCAGCGCGCGACCGCCGACGCGGCGGACGACGACGACTACGAGGATTAGGATCCCTGAAACATGCCGGTGGGGGACTCCGAGCCAGGGCGCGATTGCCCACGCTGCCCGCGTCTCGTCGCGTTCCGCGAAGATTGGCGCGAGCGCGAGCCGTCCTGGTTCAATGCGCCCGTCCCCGCCTTCGGGACGACCGACGCGCGGCTGCTGATCGTCGGGCTCGCGCCCGGATTGCGCGGCGCGAACCGCACCGGGCGGCCGTTCACCGGCGACTATGCCGGTGACCTGCTCTACCCCACGCTGCTCGCGTTCGGCTTTGCGCGCGGCACATACGAGGCGCGGCCTGATGACGGGCTCACCCTGGTGGATTGCCGCATCGCGAACGCCGTGAGCTGCGTTCCGCCCGAGAACAAGCCGACGCCCGACGAGATCAACACCTGCCGGCCGTTCCTCGTTGCCGCGCTCGCCGAGATGCCGCGCCTGGCCGCAATCGTCGCGCTCGGCCGCATCGCCCATGACAGCGCCGTGGTGGCGCTCGGCGAAAAGCGCTCACGCATGCCGTTCTCCCACGGCGGCGCGCACCGGGCCGGCAAGGTGACGCTGTTCGGCAGCTATCACTGCTCGCGCTACAACACCAATACGGGAAAGCTGACGACGGAGATGTTCCGCGCGGTGTTCAAGGCAGTTCGAACACACCTCGACGGCTAGCTCTCGCCGATGGGCGCGGCCTTATCGTGCCTCAAGCCAGTCCAAGACTTCGGCGGCGCTCTTGTCCGGCGGAAACACCGGGTAGAACACCTTGACCATCACGCTCTCGTCGATCACCCAGGCCATCCGCTTGATCAGCGTCATGCCGTCGACCGAAAAAGTCGGCAGATTCAGCGCGCGGGTCAGCTTGAAATCGGCGTCCGACAGGATCGCGAACGGCAGGTGCTCGCGCTCGACCAGCTCGCGCTGATAGTCGCTGTCCTGCGTCGATAGTCCGTAAAGCTGCGCGACGCCAAGGCGTTTCAATTCAGCGGAATGATCGCGAAAGCCGCAGGATTGCGGTGTGCAGCCGCGCGCGCCCGGGATCGCGTTCCAGCCGGTCGGCAGCGCCTGCCCGGGCCGGCCGGAGCGCGGGTAGACATAGATGACGATGCGGCCCCGAAGCTTGGACAGGTTCACGAGGGTGCCGTCGGTCGCGGCAAGCGCAATGTCCGGCAACCGCATGCCGGTGAGATGCCTGGCGCCGCCGTCGTCCCGCGGCGCCGGAAGGTCGGGCGGCAGCGTCCTGGGGTCATGCGCCGTCATGGTCAGCTCCGGTACGACATGAACTCCATGAGCGAGCCGTCCGGGTCGCGGAAATAGACGCTGGTGCCCCTTCCCTTGGCGCCGAAGCGCTCCATCGGCCCGGCCTCGATCTTGATGCCGTGACGGCCGAGATGCGCGACCGCGTCGTCGATCGGCCCCGCCCATTCGAAGCAAAGATCGCTGTTGCCGGGCTGCACCGGCAGCCGCGCGACCTCGGCCGGCTTGACGCCGGGACCGTGCACGTTGAGTTGCTTGTCGCCGAAACGGTAGGCGAAGCCCGCCGGACGCGCGACCAGCTCGGCGCCGAGGACGTCGCGGTAGAACGCATTCGAGCGCTCCCAGTCGGTGACGTGGATGACGCAGTGATCGAGCCGGGTCGGCAATGGCATGGTTCGTCCTCGGATATTTCCTCAGCCTCGGAGACCTGCGAGCTTGCGGCCGACGCGCTCGGCGACGGTCTTGCGCGCCTCACCGAGCTTCGCCAATCGCGCCTTGACGGCCGCGACGGTCTCGGCGGGTGCGATATCAGGCGAGCCAGAGCTAAACGGCGGATCGGGATCATATTCGATCTGCAGCTGGATCTGGCGCGCAACCTCCTCGCCCGAGAGGATCGCGGCGAGCTTCAGCGCAAAATCGATCCCCGACGCGACGCCGGCGCCGGTCACCACGTTGCCGTCGACGACCACCCGCTCGCGCGTCGGGACGGCGCCCATCAGCGCCAGATTGTCGATCGCCGCCCAATGGCAGGTGGCGCGCTTTCCCTCGAGTAGACCAGCGGCGGCGAGCACGAGCGAGCCGGTGCACACCGAGGTGACGAACCGCGCCCCCCTCGCCTGCGCGCGCAGGAACGCGAGCGCTTCCTCGTCTTCCATGAGGTCCTGCTGCCCTGGACCGCCCGGCACCATGATCACATCGAGCGGCAAGCATTCCGCATAGGTGGTCGTCGGCACGATCTGCATGCCGCGATCGGTCGTGACCGGCTCGCGCGTGCGTGCGATGAGGTCGACGGTGGTGTCGGGAAGCCGCGCCAGCACCTCGTAGGGGCCCGTCATGTCGAGCTGGGTGAGCCGCGGAAAGATCAGCATGCCGACGCGGCGCATCGCGCTCATCCCTTCATCCGCATGAGGCGGCCCTTCTCGCGCTCCCAGGTGCGCTTCTTCTCGGTCTCGCGCTTGTCGTGCAGCTTCTTGCCGCGCGCCAGCGCGACCTCGACCTTGGCGCGGCCCTTCTCGTTGAAATACATCTTGAGCGGCACGATCGTCATGCCGTCGCGCTCGACGCCGCCGGCGAGCTTCTCGATCTGACGTCGATGCAGCAGCAGCTTGCGCGGCCGCTTGGGCGCATGGTTGAAGCGGCTGGCTTGCAGGTATTCCGGGATGTTGGCGTTGACGAGCCAGATCTCGCCGTCGCGCGTGTCGGCGTAGGATTCGGCGATCGTCGCCCGCCCCTGGCGCAGCGACTTGACCTCGCTGCCGGTCAACGCGATGCCAGCCTCGAAGGTCTCGCCGATCTCGTAGTTGAAGCGGGCGCGACGGTTGTCGGCGACGACCTTCTGCGGCCGCTGTTTCTTCTCCGCCATCGCGTGGGTCTCAGTGCGGTGCCGGCCGCGTCTGCCCCGTGGGCCGCGAGCCGCCGTTCATTGCTTGGCCTTCAGCAGGTCGCGGATTTCGGTCAGGAGTTGGACATCCGCGGGCGGCGCCGCGGGCTTCGCGGGATCCGATTTGTAGAGCCTGTTGATCAGCCTGACCACGAGAAACAACGCGAACGCGATGATGATGAAATTGATCAGGAGGGTCAGGAAATTGCCGTAAGCCAACACGGCGCCTAGCTTTTTCGCGTCCGCCAGAGTGGCCGGCATCTCGCTGGGGTTTTTGCTGGTGAGCTGCACGAAATGGTTGGAGAAATCGAGCCCGCCCGTGACGGAGCCGATGAGCGGCATGATGAGGTCGGCCACCAGCGAGTTGACGATGGCCCCGAATGCCGCGCCGATCACGACGCCGACCGCGAGGTCGACGACATTGCCGCGCATTGCGAATTTCTTGAATTCCTCGAGCATGGTCATCTTTCCGGTTGCCACGGGTCCTGACGCGGCAAGGCAAGCGCCGGCCCAAGCCTCTGCGGGGATGGCCCTCAGTTGATCAGCCCTGCGTGCACCATGGCGTCGCGCACGGCGGCCTTCGACTTGTCGCTCAGCGACACCATCGGCAGCCGCACCGTGTCGGCGATCTTGCCGAGCAGCGAGAGCGCGTACTTGACGGGCGCGGGGCTCGTCTCGATGAACAGGTTCTGGTGCAGCGGCATCAGCTTGTCCTGCAGCTTGAGCGCCGTCGCATAATCGCCGCGCAGGCACGCGCCCTGGAACTCGGCGCACAACCGCGGCGCGACGTTGGAGGTCACCGAGATGCAGCCATGACCGCCATGCGCCATGAAGCCGAGCGCCGTGGCGTCCTCGCCCGAGAGCTGGTTGAAGCCCTCGCCCATGGCGCCGCGCTGCTGCGAGACGCGCGTCATGCTGGCGGTCGCGTCCTTCACGCCCGCGATGTTCTTGAGCTCGAAGAGGCGCGCCATGGTCTCGACCGACATGTCGATCACCGAGCGTCCCGGGATGTTGTAGACGATGATCGGGATGCCGATGGCGTCGTTGATCGCCTTGAAGTGCTGATACATCCCCTCTTGCGTCGGCTTGTTGTAGTAGGGCGTCACCACCAGCACGGCATCGGCGCCCGCTTCCTCGGCGTGCTGCGCGAGCTCGACCGCCTCGCGCGTCGAGTTCGACCCGGCGCCGGCGACCACCGGCACGCGCTCCTGGGCCTGGTCGATGCACCACTCGACCACCTGCCGGTGCTCCTCGTGCGATAGCGTCGGGCTCTCCCCGGTGGTGCCGACCGGCACGAGGCCGTTGGTGCCCTCGGTGATCTGCCATTCCACCAGGCGGCGGAAGGCCTGCTCGTCGATGGAACCGTTGTTGAACGGCGTCACCAGCGCGGTGAACGATCCACGGAAATTGGTCTTGGCCGCCATGGCAATCTCCCCGTACCGGCGAAATGCCGATCGGATAACGGTTTTTCCGGCCCGAGACTAACGAATTTCGGCGATGGCGCCTAACGATTTTCGTGAAGCGCGCCCCGGTTCCGGGCTGCAGAAACCCGACACCACGGCTGACCAGGTAGGGACGCCGGTCTCAACATCGCCACGTTTCCCCTCGATTAGGCTTTCGTCAATCTTATCAACGCAATACGTTTGTCACCGAAGCGACTCGGCGGGGGAGGATCTGACCTTTGACCAGAGTGAACCGCACGGCGCTGCTCGCAGCTCTCGTGGCGCTGGTGGCGTGCGCGCCGCTTGCCGTCGCCCAAACGCCGCCGGACAGCAAGGCCGGCACGAAGACACCCGCCCAAAGTGCGGAGAAGAAGAGCGCCGCAAAGAAGGGCCCCGACAAGAAGGCCGAGCAAAAGAGTCACGACCTCAAGGCCGACAAGCCGGACAACAAGCACGACAAGGCGAGCGCCAAGAAAGACAACAAGAAGGACGCGACGAGAGACGCCAAGCTGGACGCCAAGAAGCCGCACGCCGAGAAGAAGGTCACGACGGTCGCGACCGCTCACGCGGACAAGCCGAAGCTGCCGATGCCGCATGCGCGTGCGGGCCTCGCGGTGCCGAGCCGTAGCCTCGAGCTTGCCGCCCGGCCGGTGTCCGCGCGTGTCGAGGCGCCTGCGTCGGTCCCGCCGTTCCGCCACGCACAGCCCCTCACCGTCGGCGTTCCGCTCGCCGAGGCGCCCACCGCCGCGACCCCGTCATCCGATGTCGACGTCGTCAGGCAGGCGATCGGCCTCGCGCGCGGCGGCAAGGCCGATGCCGCGACCTCGCTCGAACGCAGCATCTCGGATCCGCTCGCCCGCAAGCTGGTCGAATGGGTGATCCTGCGCAGCGACGACAACGATGCCGATTTCGCCCGCTACAACGCCTTCATCGCGGCCAATCCCGGTTGGCCCAGCATGGTCACGTTGCGCCGCCGCGCCGAGGCGATGCTGTGGCAGGAGCGCGCGCCCTCCGCGACCGTGCGCGCCTACTTCGCCAACACCAGGCCGTTGAGCGCGAAAGGCCGTTTCGCACTCGCCCGCGCACTGCTCAACGACGGCGACCGCGCCGGCGCGCAGGCCCATGCGGGCGAAGCGTGGCGGGACGACGACTTCTCGCAGGAGCTGGAGGGCCAGGCGCTCGAGCTGTTCGGCAGCCTGCTGACCCGCGCCGACGAGAAGGCGCGCATGGACCGCAGCCTCTACATCAAGGAAACGCTCGACGCGGGGCTACGCGCCGCGCGGCGGCTCGGCGGCGAACAGCCGGCGATCGCCAAGGCGCGCATCGCCGTCATGGCCAAGGCGTCCAACGCCAAGTCGCTGCTCGACGAGGTGCCGGTCGGCGCGCGGCGCGACGCCGGCTACGTCTTCGCCCGCATTCACTGGCTGCGCCAGCACGACAAGATCGCCGAGGCCGGTGCCCTCATGCTCACCGCGCCGCGCGATCCGGCCGAGTTGCGCGACACCGACGAGTGGTGGATCGAGCGCCGACTGGTGGCGCGCAAGCTGCTCGACCTCGGCGACGCCAGGACCGCCTATGCGGTAGCGCGCGATGCCGCCCCTCCGAGCAAGGAGAACTACCGCGCCGAGCACGAGTTCACGGCGGGCTGGATCGCGCTGCGCTTCCTGCGCCAGCCGGCGCTCGCCGAGCGGCATTTCGCCCGCGTCGCCGAAGGCAACGCCAACCCGATCACCATCGCGCGCGCGGGCTACTGGCTGGGCCGCACGGCCGAGGCCGAGAACAAGCCGCGCGAGGCGCGCGCCGCCTACGAGGCGGCGGCTCGCTATTCGACCGCCTATTACGGGCAGCTCGCGCGCGCCCGTCTCGGCCGCGGCGAGCTCGATTTCGCGCTGCCGCCGCGACCCAGCGGCGAGCGGCGGGCCGCGGTCGCGCGGCTCGAGGTGGTGCGCGCCGCCGAGTTGCTCTACGCGATCGACGCGCGCGACCTCGTCGCCATGTTCGTCGCCGACCTCGCGGACAAGTCCACGGACCAGGCGGCGCTTTCGATGCTGGCCGAGATCGCCGAGCGCAGCGGCGACGCCCGCTCGGTGCTGCTGATCGGCAAGATCGCGCTCGGCCGCGGATTGCCGTTCGACGAATACGCCTTCCCGGTCGGCGGCCTGCCGCGCTACAGCGCGATCGGCCCGCAGGTCGAACCCGCGATCGTCTACTCGATCGCGCGGCAGGAGAGCGCCTTCAACCCGCGCACCGTCTCGAGCGCCAAGGCGCTCGGCCTGATGCAGGTGACGCCCGACGCCGGCCGCTACATCGCGAAGAAATTCGGCGTCGCGTTCGACCAGCACCGCCTGCTGCACGACAACGTCTACAACATGCAGATGGGCGCCGCCGAACTCGGCGACGACATCGCGCGCTATCGCGGCTCCTATATTCTGGCGTTCGCGGGCTACAATGCGGGCGCCGGGCGGGTGAAGGAGTGGATCGAGCGCTACGGCGACCCGCGCGACCCGCGCGTCGACCCGGTCGACTGGGTCGAGCGCATCCCGTTCTCCGAGACGCGCAACTATGTGGAGCGCATCCTGGAGAACCTGCAGGTCTATCGTGCCCGCTTCGCCGGCAGCGCCAGGCTGCAGATCGAGGCCGACCTCCGTCGTGGGCTGGCGGCCGCCGCCGAATGATCGCCCGCCGAGCTCGTCGGCGGCAACACCCATGACGGCCGTCGCCGATCATTTCGTCACCGCGCAGGACGGCCTTCGCCTGCATGTGCGCGAATATGGCGAACGCACGGCCCGCGCCCTTCCGGTCGTCTGCCTGCCGGGGCTCGCCCGCACGACCGCTGATTTCGACCCGCTCGGCACGGCGCTCGCCGACAACCCGGCCCGCCCGCGGCGCGTGCTCGCGCTCGACTACCGCGGCCGCGGCCTCTCCGACTATGACCGCGATCCCGGCCGCTACTCAATCCCGGTCGAGCTTGGCGACGTCGCCGCGGTGCTCACCGCGCGTGCGGTTGCATCCGCGGTATTCGTCGGCACTTCGCGCGGCGGACTCATCGCGATGGCGCTCGCCGCCGCGCGTCCGACCGCGATCGCCGGGGTGGTGCTCAACGACATCGGTCCGGTGATCGAGCCGCAGGGGCTGATGCGCATCAAAAGCTATGTCGGCAGGCTGCCGCAGCCGCACGGCTTCACGGAGGGCGCAGAAGTGCTAAGCCGCCTTTTCGGTGACCAGTTTCCCAAGCTCGGCGCGGCCGATTGGCTTGCCGCAGCGCGCCGCACCTGGCACGACCGCGACGGGAGTCTCGTGCTCACCTACGATCCGCGCCTCGCCGACGGACTTGCGGCGCTCACGCCGGACCAGCCGCTGCCGACGATGTGGTCGCAATTCGACGCCCTCGCGCAGATCCCGATGATGGTGATCCGCGGCGCCAATTCCGACATCCTGTCGGCCGCAACGCTCACGGCCATGCGGGCGCGCCGACGCGAGACGACGGTCCTGGAGATTCCCGACCAGGGCCACGCGCCGCTGCTCGCCGAGCCCGATACGATCGCGCGGATCGCCGATTTCCTCGCCGGATGCGATGAGGCGGAATGCGCGGGAGGCCGGACTTCAGGCGCATCGGGGTCGAATGACATCGAACCCGGATCGGTGAATGCGAGCCGCGTGCGGGGCTAGAAACCTCACGCTCAGCGCTTTTGCACGGCGAACTGGTACATCGCGGTGAACAGACGCGGGGAGTCGACCTCGAGATCGTGCCAGCACGCGAGGTCGAGCATGGCCGGGTCCTGTGGATTGCGCTGCGCGTAGGCCCGCGCGACCCGCGAGTCGACCTCGAAGCCGAGGAATTGCAGCTCCTGCTCCGCCACGAAGTCGGCGATCTGCGGGATCGTGAACTGATGCTCCTGCACGTGGAACAGCAGGTCGCGACATTCGCTCATGGCGTAGAAATCGCCCAGGCGCCGCACTTCCCGGCCGGGCGTGCCTTGCGGGAATGCCAGGATGGCTTGGCGCGCGTGCCGTATGTCGGGCGCTGTCGCCCGATAGCCATGCTCGACGATGAAGGCGCGCGCCGCATTGACCTCGGCGCGCGCGAGCCGGCTGTAGAGGCCGACCGCCATCACGCCGCCCGGCCGCAGCAGCGAGAGCAGGATGCGCCAGCCCGCCAGCGGATCGGCGAGGTGATGCAGCACGCCGCTCGCCTCGATGATGTCGAAGCTGCGCCCGATCTCGCCGAGCCTCAGGATATCGGCCTGCGCGTAGCTGATCGGCAGATCGAGCGGGCGCGTCTTGCGCTCCGCATAGGCAAGGCTCGCGGCGCTGAGATCGATCGCCAGGATGCGCACGTCCGAGATCTCTCGGCAGATATCGACCGCGTGGCGACCCGTACCGCAGCCCGCAATGAGGATCTCGGTGTCGCCCGACGCAGGCAGCGGGCACAGCGGAGCGCGCGGAAACTTGGCGCGAAGATAGGCGTTGGCCGGCTGCGCCCGAACGGCCGGTGCCGTTGTCACCCAGCGCGGATAGGGATTTTCCTCGTACTGCTGGCGCACCTTGCGCGACACCACGTCGTCGATCGCGGTGAGTGCCGGCAGGGCGGCGCGGAACGCCGCCTCCTCGCGTGGCTCGAGAATCTGCTGGCCCACCAGCGCGGCGACCGGACCGGGCCAGATCCGGCTCGCGACGTCGCCCCATTCGGCGAGCGCGTGCAGCGGGCGATAGGCCGCGACTGACGCGAGCCACGGCGCCGGAAGGTCATCGCCGACGCGCATCCGCGCCGCGATCGCATCGATCAGCCTGCCGAGCTCGTGCAGCTCCGCGTCGGACGCGGGATAGATGTATTCGTTGATGAAGCAGTGCCGCGCGAGCGCGCAGGCGAAATCGAGGAGGTCGGGCACCGGGTCGCCGGTCGCAAGCGTCAGCAGGTCCCGCCGGGCGGCGGCGAGAACACGCTCCAGCACCGGGTCGCTGATGCGGGTTGCGATCATCAGATCGCGCAACAGGTTGTCGCCCGCGAGCGCCGCCAGCTCCGACGGCTGGATCGCGAGCGGCGCGTCGGCGGCCGCCCGCATCACCAGCGGCTGGAGACCGGGGCCGCGCTTGATCAGCCCGATCGCGACCTGCTCGAGCGACGCGGGCTGGGTCCAGCCGTGGCGCAGCGCCTGTCCGACGAGATCGCGATGCGGCTCGGCGGCGGCGCTGTCCGACAGCGCCTCCGCGCAGCGTGCGAACAGGTTCTGCGTCTGCGCGGTCGCGCGCACCGCGACGGCGCGCGCCGCCACCGTAACGGCCTGGCCGACGTCGCCCGCCGCATAGAGCTCGCGCGCGAGGTTGACATAGGCGTCGACGTAATCGGGCTTGAGCGCGATCGCCCGCTCGAGGTGGCCGATCGCCTCCTCGGGCCGTTGCAGCTTGAACAGCGCAAGGCCGAGATTGTTGTGGGCCTCGACGAAATCCGGACGGACTTGCAGCGCTTGCCGACAGCAGGCCGCGGCCGCCTCGGGCGCATCGCACGACATCAGCAGGATGCCGAGATTGTTGTGCGCCTCGGCATAGGCCGGCTGCAGCTCCAGGGCGCGCAGATAGGCGGCTTCCGCCTCGGCGTTCGCGCCACCGTCCTTGAGCACGTTGCCGAGATTGTTGTGCGCCTCGGCAAAATCCGGCTTGAGCGCGATCGCCTGGCGATAATGCGCGGCCGCTTCCGCGAACTGCCCGCGCCGGCCGAGGACATTGGCCATATTGTAATAGGCGTGCACCGATTGCGGCTGGACCGCGAGCACCTCGCTGTAGCAGGCGAGCGCCTCGTCCATGCGGCCCTGGCGGACCAGGAGATTGCCGAGGTTCATCTGCGCGTCGGCATAATCCCGCTTGAGCGCGATCGCCTGGCGATAGTGGGCCGCCGCGTCGTCGTCGCGACCGAGCGCTTCGAGCGCGAGCGCGAGATTGTAGTGGCCGTTCGGCATGCGGCGGTTGCGCGCCACCGCCTTGCCGATCAGCTCGACCGCAAGCTGATGGCGGCCGGTCTGGATCGCGAGAATGCCGAGATTGTGCAGGACGCCGGCATGGTTCGGATCGGCCGCAAGCACGCCGCGATAGTGGCGCTCGGCCTCCATGAGCGCGCCCGCCTCGTGGCAGCGAATGGCGGCCGCGAGCAGATCGCCGGCCCCGCCGCCCTGCCTGCGCGCCGCACGGCGTTCCGACCGATTCATGGCATTGCCGTTTTCATGCCAGTCGTCATTCCCATGGTGCAAAAGCCTGGCCGAGAAGGTCGGCCTCCAGGATAACGGTTCGCCCCCAATGGAAAACCCCCGGCAGCAAGCTGCCGGGGGCTCTCGAGATCGTCCAGCCTAGAGCAAAGCGCTCAGGGCAGGAAGTTTCTCTGGATGCGGAAGAGGACGTTGACGACGTCCTGGTCCGAGATGGCGTAGACGCCGGGCGGACGCGCACCGTTCGCGGCAAGGGTCGCCGTGCCGGCAAACGCCGTGTTCAGGTGATTCCACACCACGTCCACGCCGATGTCGAGGTCAGGATGCGGATTCCACTGCGTCCGCGAGCCGACTTCCCACCACGAGAAGTCCGGATTGCAGTTGGTGACGCCGCCGAGCGATACGGCGGCCACAGCCGCTCCGCCGACGCCGGCCGGGCAGATGAGCGCCTTTGCGCCGCCGCCGTAGTCGACTTCCACGTAGCCGCCACGGATCGAGGTGCGCCACTTCGGGTTCCAGAAGTGCTGGAACGCGCCGTTGATGCCCCACACCGTGGTCAGCTCGATGTCGGTACCGGTGCCGGCCAAGCCGTTGCCGGCGAACACGCCGTCCGTCACCCAGCCGAAGCCGGCCGACATGCCGCCGCCGTAGATTTGGAACGGACCGGTCGCGCGCGTCGCATAACCTGCGGCGCCTACGCTGAAGACGCCCTGCATGCCGAACGAGTCGCCCTTCAGGCCGAGCACGTCGTTCAACGTGAAGCCGCCAGTCACCGCAAAGCCGTACTTGTCGGCGGGATGGCCGAGGTTCTGGCAGAAGGCGTTGGCGCCGCAGGCATCGCCGGCAGCGGCCGTGTAGTAACCGCCGCTCGCGTCATGCAAGGCCGCCGCGATCTGCGCATAGCCCCAGGACTGGTCGATGCGCAGCGCGCCGACCACGTCCGGAACCTTCCAGCCCTCGTTGTCGTACGCCTGCGTGCCGAGACCGAACTGGCCCGTCAGCGAGAGGTTGGTGACCAGATGGCCACGCGACGAGTTCTGGCCGCTGTTGTTGCCCTGCGAGGTCGAGCCGCCGTCCTCCAACGAGATCGTAGCCGAGAGCCCGTTGCCGAACTGCGCCGTGTAGGCGATGCCCCACAGACCCAGCGCGCCGGTGTCGCCGGAGATGCGGGTGTTGTTGTAGCCGTAAGGCGCCATCGAGTTGATGTCGAAATACGACCGAATGCGACCCGCCGTCAGGCCGGCGAACTGGATGAAGCCGCGGTCGAAGTAGACCACGTCATTCGTCGGCGCCGAGCCGCTGTTCGCGCTCGTCTGGAAGCCGCCCTCGAGGTAGGACCGCAACGTGCCGTACTCGGTCTGCGTCCGCAGGTCGACCGAGATGCCGGCGCGCGTGCGCATCGAGAGTTGGCTCGTGTCGGTGCGCGTGAAGCGACCCGCCGCGGCCGCGTCGGCCGCACCGAAGCCGATCGGGACACCGCCGTTGCCGGCGTTGTACTCGAGCTGCTCACGGATATACGAGCCGATCTTCAAGCACGTGTCCGTCCCCGGCACGTACCAGAAACCGGCCCCATACAGGCTG